>JACCDY010257383.1_pt1 | contig 45531 bp, 37 predicted proteins | sample 7446391 | NCBI WGS metagenome assembly JACCDY01 (sample SAMN15323451, study PRJNA562643) | freshwater metagenome | isolation source: river surface water | place: USA:Blue River Watershed | collected 2017-08-18
CAGGAACCAACGGTGTAATTTCAGGGTCTAACAAATTCATCTCAGTCACAAAAATCATAAGCGATGCTAAAACTGCTGTTCCGGCAATAATAACCGCATTTTTTCTCATGAAGGAGAATCCAGCTATCATTGTTACCCAAGCAATAAATACTACCGCTTCATATCCATTACTCCAAGGTGCATGTCCAGAAATATACCAACGCATTCCAAGTCCAACACCATGGTAAACAAAAATTACGATTAACAGAAACAATAGCCCTTTTCTAATCCATTCTGAAATCGTAAAAAATCTCGGGCTCGATTTGGCAAAAATCCGAATAAAGAATAATATCAAAAGTAAAAAACCAAGAGCCAAATAACTACGGTACGTATTTTTAAAAATTTCCATTTTGTTATACGAAACCTCCATTTTTACTGCAGTTTCACTTGGCACAATGTTTTTGGCAACTTTTCGCTGCATCGCCTTAAATTGTGAAAGCAAATCCGTTGCTTGACCATACTTGTTATCTTGAGCAGCTTGATTCACCATGGATAAATAACGTAACAATACGGTAGACATGAGCGTATCTGAAGCTCCTAATTCAACACTTAAAGGAGTAAACCAACGATTTTCTTTATCATTTGATTTTGGAATTAATTTCATGTATCTCCACATAAAAATGGCTTGAACTACCTCAAACTTCTCGTTTAATTTAATTAATTTCTTATCAAATTCGTTTTTACGGGAATCAGCCTTTTTAAACGCCTCTTCATATTGTTTTAACCACTTGAATTGACCCGTGTTATCCATCACCTCTTCCAACGTTGCAAATTCATTTTTCAATTTCAATTGATCTCTTAGTTGAGCTGGGACTTGTATAATTGGCTGCTTCATCCAATGGGCAGGATACATATGCATACTTAAAACTGTCTGCACCGCATTCCATTCATTGTATTTATTTGAACGATATATTTTACGTAACAGTTGATCACACATGGTGTGGAAAGGAATAATTCTTCCAGAAAAATCTTGTATTAACAGGGTAGCCAATTCATTTGAGTGTTCCTTCGAAACCACGTAAAACACAGTCTTTTGATTCTTGTCTGATGGGTCCGTTTGGGTATCGGAACCAGCCTCATTAACACTAGCATCATGATTATGCATTGAATGATCATGTCCATCATGCTCTTCGTGCTGATGCGTAGTGTCACCGGATAAACCTTGGGAAAAAGTAGGTTGAAAAAATAAGAATGAAATAGCTAACACCAATACTGTGAGACTTGCTCTTTTCGACTTTAATTTTTTTAATTTTTCATTCAATTCTTTGAATCTTCCCGAATTGGAAAATAACGATAGTACCATTCCAATTGCCATTAACAAATAGCCAATGTAGGTGATATTGGTCCCCCACCAATCATGGTTCACACTCAACCTAGTTCCTTCCTCATTTTCTGGTGTTTTTGGATCATCCAAGTCGTAAGCAGATTGAAAAAAACGATATCCACCATAATCAACTACATTATTCATGAATACCCGAACTTTTTTATTTACTCCATTCTTTGGATCCTCTATTGTTAGGTCGCTTGAAAAGGAAGAGGGAGATTCAGAACCCGGATATTTATCCAACTTAAAATCACGACATTTCATAGCAAATGGAAGAGGAATTTCAATTGATCCATAATCTAACTCATACATTAAGCCGTTAAAATTAAACATCGTATGTTCTGGAATAGTGTTGAGTCCCCCTTTCAACTGCACCACTTTTGATTTTGAACCATCCTTAATTTCAATGGTCAAATAATCACTTCCACGATCTTTTTTACCGGATGGAACCAGTGTCTTTTTTGCATTTTTAAGCAGCTGTTTGAATACAAATTGATTTTCACCTGATTGGTATAACGTAGTAGTTTTGAATGCTGTCCATACATTTTTTGGAACAACCGTAAATAAGCTATCTGGAACCGGAGCGCCCGTTTGTCTTGCCTTTTGCATTTCAGACATAGGTAAAAAACGAACATCCAATGCTGTTTTCATTTCCACCACTCCGTTTTTTTCACGCACATCTATTCCTCCTTTCGGTGAATTTGCTTTTTCAAATGAAATAGGTACGGTTCCTGCCATCACGAAATCATCTTTAGATACATAGTTCGATTGCATGCCATTAGTAACGATATCCAATACAGTTGTTTTTAATGCTGGATCGATTATAAGCGTATCAATCATCTTCGATTCAAATTTCACGTAATTAATTTCTATCGGAGTTTTATGATTTGGAAATTCAACCGGTATATGAAAGTCGTTGGACGTAATAGTTGACATAAACATCTTTTCTTTGAACTTATATTGCATTTTTCCATCATTGATTCGAATACTTAAATGCGGATCGGATGAATAAATGTAATTCACAGATTGTCCTTCACGAATGACCATTAATCCCTCAAAACTTACGAATCGAGTAACAGCAGCACCAATCAGAATCACAATAAATGAAAGATGAAAGGAAAGCATAGCGATTTTCTCACGTCTAAACATTTGGTATTTGAAAATATTGGAAATCAAATTCATACCCAGATAAACCAATAACACCTCGAACCATAAAGCATTGTAAATCAATATTTTTGCAGCTTGAATTCCATTTGCCGATTCTATAAAAGTTGCCGCTCCAATAGCAACTAAAAATACAAGCATCGCAAGCGTCATCATACGCATTGAGAAAAAGGCTTTTGAAAATTTTTCCATAAGATAGATTGGTGACAAAATTACGGAATAATCAGAGGAAATGAAAGAAAGGTAGGAAATGAAATTTTTGAAATAGATTCATTTTATTAGGCTTTTAATTTGTTTTGCTCCCACCAGCGCTTTCATCTGACTTATCGCTACTTGATTCAATTGTAAAATTCGTTCATGCGATAGTAATCCTTGCTGAATCAATAAAGCGTTGATGCTTTCCATATTATTTAAGACAACTAGCTGTTCCAGGGTAGCTTGATCACAGATATTCCCATCGGATAATGGATTTTACGCTCTCCACTTTTGAGCTGTTATACCAAATAAGGGAACATTCAATAAATCAGCTTCGTTGGCGTAAATCATCGATGCTTGTTCATTTGTTAATGTAGTGGGAATCAAATTTTCTTTGATGGCATCGGTATGAATTTGATAATTGATTTTTGCGATGGTTCACTGAACTGACCATTGGATATTTTTCTGATTTGCTTCTGTTTCCTTGAGACGTTGGAATTCATTTATAAGGTAGAGTTGAAAAGTTGGGCTCAGCCATATGGCAAAATGAAACGCGATATCTTTTGTAGCAAAAGTACCTCCGTATCTACCCGATTTCACTTTGATACCCATGGCATTAGTTCTTTCTATCCATTGCCCAGCGGACATGATAAATCGGTTGACACCAGATTCATTTTCAATTACCCCGAATTCAGGGTAATTAAAACTCGAATTATGGATTTGTTCCCAAATACCAATGTATTCCAATGTGTTTTTATTAGTTATCCATCTTCCAATTAATCAATTCCTTCTCTCATTCCAAATGTCATATCTGTTCATGAGATGTAATCTATATTCTAATTTTCAATTACTCGCACTTTTATTCCCTTAACTTCAATTTCATTCTTCATACATTCATTTCCAACTAAACATACGAATAAATAATCAATTTAAAGATTATTTTCTAATCAATATTAAACCTGATAAAGCCAAAGTGAAAATCCAGTAATTTAGGTGAGTCCCCAATATCTTATTGATTACCCCACTTCTTTTTCTTGCAATTTCTTATCTGTTAAAACTAATTATCCAGACAATCACATCTTTCTTTAAGATTGAATATTATTACGCTACGAAGCAGATCTATGCATGTACACTCAATTCAATAAACTACACCATCCATCAAGCTAACTAATTTATCTTCTTTCATTGATTCTCCCCTATTTTTAAAATCTAAAACAGTTAACGGTGGAATTGCTTCATTGGATTTAACGTGCTCTGTCAATTCAATGTGAGGTATAAGATTTGATTTTTCTTGAACAACTATTGTTTTACCTTCACGGTATTTAAAAACAGTATCAACCATTTTTTCCTGCAGATAAACCGTGTCCGCAATCGAGAAAATTGGTTTTTCAACCACTTTAACAATGACCGTTTCTTTGCGAAAGAAGAAAAAAGTGAGGAGCGCAGCCGCTGAAGCAGAAGCGAATGGAATAATAATCTGACGTAAACGATTTGATTTTACTTCAGTCAAAACAAACGGACGGGTCTCCGGGACAACGTACAAATTCTTAGCTTCCAATATAGACAGGTGGGCCTGGTCAAATGCTTCTTTCGATGTTTGACTCAATACAAATCCTTGTTCCTTTGCCGTTAATTCTGTGAAAAAGAATTTTTCTTGTAATTCCAACAATTGTTCTTGCTCCTTTTTTAAACCTAATTCCATGTTAACTCAATTTAAAATGTTGCCCTGATTGATCAGGTGTAAATTCGTTTAATGATTGTGTGATTTTTTTCGTCGCATAAAACAAGCGCGACTTCACTGTTCCTTCTGGTTGATCAATAATTTCCGCAATTTCTTTCACGCTCATTTCTTCCATGTAACGAAGTATGAATGCCATTCGATGATGTTCTTGTAATTGTTCGATTGCTTCTTTTAACGAACGTTGAAATATATCTCTATCCATTTGATTATCTGTAAAGTCGAAATGAAAGTCAAATTCCTTACTTCCTTCCTCAATACCTTCGTGAATTTTTTCTCGAAACAATGTTTTCACCATATTACTTGCAATGGTAAACATCCAAGTATAAAAACGTTTTTTAGGATCAAACAAGTGATGTTTTTCTAGAATTCGAAGAAACAAGTCTTGGACTAAATCCTGCGACTTATCTTCGTTTCCTTTCGTCATTCGCAGAAAAAAGCCAAGTACTTTTTTACTGTACCTGGCATGAATTTCTGTCAGCGCTTCATTGCGACGGCGTGAAGCGAGCAACTGCATGAGTGATTCATCAGAAAAAGATTGTATGTCTTTTTTAAGACCAAACATCCTACTTAACTAATGCTTTTTGAATCTCTGCTTCAATTTTTAATTCCTTTGCAATTGCGTCAATAAGGCCTTTGTAGTATACAATTCCCTCCAAATCGTCTGCAGTTTTAGAATGAAAATAGAGTTTCATTAATCCAGGAAGATACATATGCTTGATGCGAGAATCTAAATCGCCATAGCTATATGAAAAAGTCTTTGTCAAATGATCGAGAAGGAATCGTTTCTCAAAATTACGCTTGATCACAGCAATATTCTCCACATCTACTTTGCTGTAAACATAAGTCAAGCCTGTTAGATACAAATTTTCAGTTATCGTGGTATCTGTAAATTGTGCGGAAGCCGAAGTAGAAACATGAACGGAAATTTTTGCGTTATTTTCAAAAATATGCTTAAAAAGTTTAGTTTCAAATAGTTCATTTTTATCAAAATCAAATGGGGCAATTCCTTTTTCTTTGAACAACTTAGCACGGTAATCATCCAATTGAATCATGGATGTATTGATGACGGTTACATCTTTACGATAATTCAACGCTTCTTGAACAATCCAAAGCGCATACGTGTCATTATCACCCGCTGTAAAAACGATTCCATTTTCTGTAACTTCAGTTAAAACATTATAGCCCCAGTTCAATGCTCCTGAAGAAATTCGATTAATTTCAAACAATTTCCTCGCTACCCTAGAAAAAGTTTCCTTGTCTCGCTTAATTTCTGAATTTATCAAATAATCTAATAAAACAAGCGGATCGTTTGGTTTTAGTTGATAGGCTTTAGCTAAGAATTTTTCATCATTATCACCCAAGCCTCTATCCCAATACATGATATAATTTGCTTCAAAACTTTCTGGAAGCGTGACAAATAAATCATTCGCTATTTTATGACCTAATTCTGTATATAATTTCAGTTCTTTCTGATTGTCATAACTACAATTGCGTATGGCTCGAACCGCACTGTAATAGTTCATCCATGCTTCGTTATTTTTTTTGTTTATATCAATTTCTGCTTTCCACAATTTTTCTTGTGTTTTGTACCATTCTACATCACGCCATTCGACAATAACGCTATGCACCGTTTGTTTTTCTTGTGCTGTTGCCCCAAAAATGAGCAAGACTAAACTTAAACTTCCAATTATTTTTTTCATCTCTTATTTTTTTTATTCAGGGCGGTGCACCAGCCGGTTTTGTTATTACTAAAAGTAATACTCAGAACGTTGACTATCGTTCATTGATTTTAAAAAAAAGTTTTCTTTTGAATTTATATAAAGAAATTATTTACAAAAAAAGCCGAATCAAATTGACCCGGCTTAGTTGAAAAAAAATACTACTTCTTAATCGATTTTTGAACCTCTTTTACGTTCTGCTTCGCGTAACAAGATTTTTCTTATTCGAAGATTTTTTGGTGTAACCTCTACGTATTCATCGTCTTGAATAAACTCCAACGCTTCTTCCAAGGTAAATACTTTTGGTGGTGCAATACGTACTTTATCGTCTGAACCGGAAGCACGCATATTGGTCAATTTTTTCGTTTTTGTAACGTTGACACACAAATCTCCTGCTCTTGAGTTTTCACCAATTACCTGTCCTTCGTAAATATTCTCATTCGGGTGAATGAAGAATGTTCCACGATCTTGTAAGTTATTAATCGAATAAGGAATTGCTGTACCCTGCTCCAACGAAATCAAAGAACCGTTTTGTCTTCCCGGTATTTCTCCCTTCATTGGTTGGTATTCCAAAAAGCGATGAGTCATAATTGCCTCTCCCGCAGTTTGAGTTAACAAATAACTTCTCAATCCGATGATACCACGGGATGGAATATTAAAACGAACGATTACGCGTTCCCCTTTTGTTTCCATTTGCAATAAATCACCTTTTCTTCGTGTAACCGCCTCAACAGCAATACCACTCATATTTTCAGGTAAATCAATTGTCAATTCTTCAATTGGCTCTGATTTTACTCCTTCAATCTCTTTGATAATAACTTGAGGCTGACCAACTTGTAACTCATACCCTTCACGACGCATGGTTTCTATCAATACAGATAAATGCAATACCCCACGACCAAATACCATCCATTTATCAGCTTTGTCTGTAGGTTCAACGCGCATCGCTAGATTTTTTTCTAACTCTTTTTCTAAACGCTCTTGAATGTGACGAGAAGTAATGAATTTTCCTTCCTTACCAAAGAATGGTGAATCATTGATAGAGAACAACATGGACATCGTTGGTTCATCCAAACTAATTGTTGGCAACGGTTCAGGATTTTCAGCATCACAAATAGAGTCGCCAATATCAAATCCTTCTATTCCTGTAATCGCACAAATATCACCCGGTTGAACTGACTCTACTTTTTTACGCTCTAATCCTTCAAACACATACACTTCTTTTATGCGGTGTTTTTCCATTGTTCCGTCGCGTTTCGCCAATTGAATTGGCATATTTTCTTTGATTACACCACGAGTCAAACGACCAATTGCAATTCGACCAACAAAAGAAGAATAATCCAACGATGTGATTAACAACTGTGTATTTCCTTCCTCTATTTCGATCGGTTTGAAATAATCGATGATTTTATCTAATAAAGGTGTGATGCTATCTGTTTGATTTTTCCAATCATCAGACATCCAACCATTTTTTGCTGAACCATAAATAGCAGGAAAATCTAATTGCTCTTCTGATGCATCAAGTTCAAACATTAAGTCAAATACTTTTTCATGCACTTCTTCCGGCGTACAATTCTCTTTATCCACTTTATTGATTACCACCAATGGATTTAATCCCAAAGACAACGCTTTTCCAAGTACAAATCGTGTTTGCGGCATTGGGCCTTCAAAGGCATCTACTAACAAACAAACACCATCAGCCATGTTCAATACTCGCTCTACTTCACCACCAAAATCGGCGTGACCAGGAGTATCAATAATGTTAATTTTTGTTCCTTTATAAGCAACTGATACGTTTTTAGAAACGATAGTGATTCCGCGCTCTCGCTCTAAATCATTGTTATCTAAAATCAATTCACCAGTTGGACGATTTCTTTCATTAATGAAGTTCCCAGCTTCAATCATTCTGTCTACCAAAGTTGTTTTACCGTGGTCAACGTGGGCAATAATAGCTATGTTTCTAATTTCCATATTGGATTTTTACATTTGCGCTGTTCTGATTAATAATAAACGCAAAAAATTTAGTTAATATTTAGGTTTTCTTCCGAATCCGCCTGGTTTTCTATCTCGAGATCCTGAATTACCGCGATCTGATCCAAAAGATCTTTTTTCACCAAATGGTTTTCTATCTCCTGTTGATTTTCGTTCTCTATCACGACGTTCTCCAAAGCTACTTCCACCGCCAAAAGATCTACCACCTCCGGAGAATCCACCTGAAGAGCGTCCACCACCTGAGCGTGAAGCTCCACCTCCATCACGTTCCTTAGTTACCTCAACGCGAAGCGTGTTTCCTTCATAGTTTTGACCATTTACGTTTTTCAATATCGCATTCGTGTGTTCTGAATCGGCTTCAAAGAATGAAAATCCACCCATCACCTGAATTCGACCGATTAAATTAGAACGCAATCCAGTAGCATCACAAATTACACGAACCATCGCTCCGGGATTAAAATTTTGTTCTCTTCCGATGCTTACAAAAAATCGAGTTTTACCGGCTTCTGTTTCATTTCCGACACGACCACCACGGTCATTTCGATCGTTTCTATCTCTTCGTTCTCTACCTCCACGTTCAAAACCACCGCCATCAAAATCGCGATCACGGTCTCTACCGCGTCCACCTTTATCTCGCTCATCGATGTTTAAGTCTCCTGCTCGCTCGTAATATTCTATAAAGCGATTGAACTCCATCGAAATGAATTTCTTGATCACTTCCTCTTTAGAAAGATTTTCAAATTTCTCTAACAACATCGGAACGAAACCAGCGATATCTTTCTCTTTTACCTCAATTTGTTCTACACGAGAAACCAATTGCATTAATTGTACTTCACAAATTTCAGCAGCGGAAGGAATTAATCCTTTTGTTACCGGAACACGCAATTGTCTTTCCAATTGACGAATTTTTCCTGTTTCGCGTGCATTGATAAAAATCAATGATTTACCCGTTTTACCTGCTCGAGCTGTACGACCACTTCGATGCGTATAGTTCTCGATATCGTCAGGTAAATTATAATTGATAACGTGTGTAATATTGTCGATATCTAATCCACGTGCAGCAACATCTGTAGCAACAAGTAATTGGATTTCTCTTTTTCTGAATCGATCCATTACACGATCACGCATAGCTTGCGTTAAATCACCGTGCAAAGGCTCTGCATTATAACCATCTTTCGCTAATTTTTCTGCAACACTAGCAGTTTCCATTCGCGTACGACAAAAAACCAATCCAAAAATCGTTGGATTAAAATCTATTAATCGCTTAACAGCTTCAAAACGGTCTTTTTCTTTTACTTGATAATAGGTGTGTTCAATATTCTCGTTACTTTGATTTTTATGACCAACCGATACTTCAAAAGGATCAGACATATAATTCGATGCAATTCGAGATACTTCTGTTGGCATCGTTGCCGAAAACAACCAAACATTTTTTTCAGATGGTGTTTGTTTCAAAATAGAATCCAAATCCTCTTTGAATCCCATGTTTAACATTTCATCTGCTTCGTCCAGAATCACTATTTTAACATCATCCAAAGCAATCGCTCTACGATTGATTAAATCCATTAAACGACCGGGTGTAGCAACAATTATTGAAGCACCTCTTTTTATATCCGACATTTGTTTTCGAATATCTGTACCTCCATAAACTGAAACAATACTTAATTCCATAAATTTGGAAAAGCTCTCCAAATCTTTTGTAATTTGTAAACACAATTCACGAGTTGGACAAAGCACTAACCCTTGAGGAATGCTCTTTTTCGCGTTGATATTATTAATTAAGGGAAGACCAAAAGCCGCTGTTTTACCTGTTCCTGTTTGTGCTAAACCAACTAAGTCTCTTTGTTGATTTAATAAGGCGGGAACTGCCTGTTCTTGAATCGGGGTTGGTGTTTCGAAACCTAATTCGGCTAATGCCTTCAAAACCGCACCATCCAATCCGAGTTCTTCAAATGTCATATACTATATTAAAAATTAGTGGCAAAGGTAGGGATAAAAAAAGGATAAAATAGTGTAAAACCTAGTAAATTCAAATTGATTAGGCTTTCTTAACGTATTGAATTATAAAAACAGGAATAAAAAAACATTAATAATTTTCAAAAATCATAGGGATTTGCAAATGAAATGGAATAAAAACCTTTAATGATTACAATAAAAAAAATCGAAGTCAAGTTACCTCAACTCCGATTATATGCAGCTTTTAAAATTATTTTAAAGTGTAAAGAACACTCAATTGATTGACAACTTGAGTCAATAGATATAAAAAAATTAGTTCTTTTTTACATTAACAGCATTCCATCCTTTTGGCCCTCTAGCCATTTCGAATGTAACACTATCATTTTCAGCTATTTCACCAGAAACAGCATTGATATGTACAAAAATATTTTCTTGGGTTTCTAAATCTTTGATAAAACCATATCCCTTGGAAGAATTGAAAAAAGCCACTTTACCCATACGTTTTCCATCATTAGGGATATCTTCCCTTTTTGGAATCCCTATTTCGATAGATTCGGCACTAATTGCTTTGCGCACTTTTGGATCCATCGGAGTATCTGAAATATTTCCATTTTCATCCACATATGCCATCATATTTTCCAAGCCACCACCTTTCGTGTTTGCTTTGCGCTCCTCTTTTTTGATTAACTTTTCTTGGCGTTTTTTAAGTTTATTCTTGTCTTTTTCCTTTTTGTTAAAAGTTTCTTGTGATCTCCCCATTTAAATTCAATTTCGGATTAATGTGTTAGTACTGTTGGAATCATAAATGGAAGAGAAAATAGATAAAAATTGATTTTTCGAAAAATCCGAAGTAGCAAGAATAAATCTGCAAAACTGCCATTTTTATAAAATTAATCAAAATCTTGGATTTCGAAGGTATTTATTTACAAAATAACAAGAATTGATTGCATGATTAACATATTTCAACATTTGTGAACTGAAATTTTTTAGGATATCAAACCATTTTAATCAATGGCTGTTAAATATTGATTTATTTAATATAAAAAAAGCAACGTAGCTCCCTTTTTTTTCGTTTTTTTACAACATAAATGAAATTGTCACACGTTATACCCCATTTACTTTCAAAATCAATATTGATAAGCGTCTTATTATCAATGATTTCAACCTTTTCACACAGCCAAATTGTTTCTCCTTTCAATATTCGATATCAAACAAATCAAAAAGGTGGAATAATGTATTTATCGAATGTTGCTTTGACTTGCAACTCAACTAATGCAAATTGTTCTACGTACCAAAATCAATTACCACCCGCTGGAAATCATAATCAAGATGGTGGAATTACATTAGGATATGTTGACACAGACAATAGTTCTGCCACATGGATGTCTAGTAGTGATAGTTTGAATCTTGATATGTGCAGCGAAATCACATGGGCAGGTCTTTACTGGAGTGCGCGAATCAATACAAATACAACCAATTATGCTTTTCGGAACCAAGTTAAACTTAAAGTAAATAATGGTTCATACGTAAATCTTGTTGCTGATAATTTACTTGATGTAACGACTATTCCAGGCAATAACAATTTTGCCATGCCCGGATATTTTTGTTTTAAAAATATTACATCCCTTGTTCAGCCCACCAATGGTAATGGCAGATTTACTGTTGCAAACATTGTTTCTCAAACGGGTTCCAATAATTTATTTGGAGCTTGGACAATTGTGGTTGTTTACAAAAATTCCTTGCAATCCATGCGTAATTTGACTGTATTCGATGGTATGGCCTATGTGAGTAACACAAACAATCTAGATATTCCAATTTCAGGTTTTACCACCCCTTCTGTTGGACCTGTCAGTTTTGAATTGGGAGTGGTTGCATTTGAAGGTGACCGTTCGATACAGGGTGATAAATTACAATTTAATGGTAATGGAACTTTTTTAAACGTGCCAGATCCATTAAGAAATGCCAACGATTTTTTTAATAGCACCTTAACATACAATGGCGCATTAACTCCTTTTAGAATTCCTAGTTATAATAACACACTTGGATTCGATACAGGAATTTTTTCCCCAAACAATTCAACCCAAACCTATTTACCAAATAGTGCCACAACCGCTACTGTGCGCGTAGCAACAACTCAAGATGCTATATTACCAAGGGTTATTACTTCTGCTATTGATATTTATGAGCCGGATTTACGTGCCACGGTCTACATTAATGATTTAAATGGTGCTCCTGCACAACCTAATGATATTTTGGAATATACCATTGTAGGTAAAAACATTGGGTCTGATCAGTCCTTCAATACCTTTATTAATGATACGCTTGATATTCGTACGGATTATGTACCAAACTCAATCAGTTATTTAAATGGGCCATTTACAGGAACCAAAACAGATGCCGCAGGTGATGATCAAGCTGAGTACGATCCAATCAATCGGATAATCAAAGCTCGCGTGAACTCAGGAGCAACCAATTCAATTGGTGGATTAATGTTGAATTCTTCCACCGGGGCAGACAGCGCAGTGATTCGTTTTCGAGTGAGGGTAGTGAACGATTGTGTCATTTTAAGTTGTGATAGCACCCTTGAAAATAAAGCCTATATATTTGGAACAGGAGGAATATCGAGTAATTCGTATAATAATGGTGGTGCTTCAGATTTATATGATGCGAATGGTTGCCCTTCAACATCTAGTAATTTAATTTCAGTATTTGCCCCAAATTGTCCTCAAATTGCCATTACCGATAATGCCCCATTTTGTATAGGGGACAATCTCTTACTATCCGCCCCGTACTCTTCCTATGCTAATTATTCTTGGACAGGCCCGAATGGTTTCATTTCTGACTCATCATCTATTTCCATTCCCAATGCTACTGCTATTAATTCAGGAATGTACTCTTTGAGTGTTTCATTGCAAGATGGTTCCTGCACTTACAACAATTTACTTGACAGTGTAATTATTTATAACAATCCGAGTATTCAATTACTGAATTTATCAAACAGTTTGTGCTTCAATTCCAACAACGGTTCGATAACAGTGGCTGGAATTGGAAATAGTCCCTTCACCTATTTATGGAACAATAATTCAACGAATCCCACAATAACTAATTTAACACCTGGAATTTATACCGTAACTGCTACAGATATTCATACGTGTACTGCAACAGAAACATATACCATCACACAGCCAACAGCATTATCAGCACTGGCGAGTATCACCTCTAATTATAACGGAAAAAACATTAGTTGTTTTGGCGCTTCTGACGGATCTGCCTCAGTTTCCTATTCTGGAGGAACTACACCCTATTTGATTAGTTGGTCACCAGGAGGAGCCACTACTCCTTCCATTTCTAATTTAGGACCTGGAACCTACACAGCTACAATAACGGATGCAAACGGCTGTATTAAAACCAGCTCGGTTACTTTGACACAACCTACAGCTATCACATTGACAAACACAAAAATCAATGTTTCTTGTTTTGGCGGATCAACAGGTTCAATTAACTTGACCTCCTCAGGTGGCACTCCCGGATATATTTATTCTTGGTCACCAACTGGACAAACAACTGAAGATATAAACTCTCTTTCAGCCGGTTCATATACGGTCACTGCCACCGACTTGAATGGGTGTATCAAACAATCAACTATCAGTATTACACAACCGGCAGCGCCTTTATCCTTAACACAAACCCATGTAAATGTTCTCTGTTATGGAAATAGTACAGGAAGTATAGATTTAACTGTTGCAGGAGGCACAAGTCCTTATACCTATGCATGGTCTAGTGGACAATCAACCCAAGATATTTCCAATTTAGTTGCAGGTAATTATACAGTATTAGTTACTGATTCTAAAGGATGTACCGCAACATTGATTGTTTCAATTTCACAACCCCTAGCCCCTTTATCTGCTCAAATTAATCCCTCGCCGGTATTGTGTCATGGGGGAAATTCAGGCTCTATTAATCTTATTCCCACTGGAGGAACAAGTCCATATAGTTTTCAATGGTCAAATTCAGCAGTTACAGAAGATTTAACCGGTTTGACAATAGGAAATTATACTGTTCAAATTAAAGATGCAAATAATTGTCTCTATACCATTTCAACAGTCATAACTCAGCCCATTGCTCCTCTATCTTTATCCTTATCTATGGACGAGCCTGATTGCTTTGGGGGTATAGATGGAAATATTGATGCTTCTATAGCTGGCGGAACAATTCCTTATAATTATTCATGGAATAACGGAGCATCAACTGAAGACCTACCTGCCATTGGTTCTGGTTTTTATCAACTAACAGTAACAGATTTAAATGGATGTATTCTGGTTGGAGACACAGTAATTACAGAGCCTGCTCCAATTAGTTTAATTCATTCTCAGATAGACGTTTTGTGTTATGGAAATTCAACCGGAGCAATTAACCTGATGACCAATGGAGGAACAGCTCCATATTCATACCAATGGTCGAATGGTTCGTTACAAGAAGACTTGTTGAATGTACCATCTGGAATATACGATGTTACTGTAACAGATAGTAATGGTTGTATCGGAAATAGAACAATCAATATTCAGCAACCTCTTACACCCCTTACTCTAACCGAAACACATACGGATGCTGTTTGTGTGGGCGGACTACAAGGAACAATTGATTTAACCGTAACTGGAGGAACAGGTCCATATACGTACAATTGGAATAACAATCAAACGATTCAAGACATACAGAATTTAGTAGCAGGAACTTATTTTTGTATTGTAACAGATGATCATTTATGCTCTGATTCAATAGCTATTACAATTCTAGACCCTTCTAACACCCTTGTATTATCGACGAATCACACGGACGTTTCCTGCTTTGGTGGATCAAATGGAATGGTTGACCTAAATGTTTCAGGAGGCACTCCATCCTATTCCTACTCATGGTCAAATGGACAGGTTAGTCAGGATGCTACGGGATTGACAATTGGGAACTATTTTGTCATAGTAACGGATGCTAATACTTGTCAATCATTCATATCCGTATTAATTGATGAACCAGACAGTGCGTTAACGGCTACTGCAGTTATCACTGATGTAGCATGTTTTGGACAATCAACAGGTTCTATTCAACTAACAACCTCTGGTGGAACCGCACCTTATAGTTATTCTTGGTCAAATGGAGCAACGACTGAAGATTTAGTAAACCTTGTTGCAGGCAATTATGCATTAACAATAACAGATGCTAATGGCTGTCAGTTTAGTTTTTCAACTTTAATATACCAACCATTAAATTTGGTAATTGGCCAAGGGCACATTGATGTTGATTGTTTTTCTAATAATACAGGATCTATTGATATTACTCCAGCAGGAGGAGTGGGTAACTATCAATATAGTTGGAGTAATTCGGCAACCACTCAGGACATTAACAATCTCATTGCTGGAAACTATACAGTAACTTTAACAGATGGAAACAATTGTACCACCTCATCAACGATTGTAATTAATCAGCCGGCAGCCATTGTTAGTCTGGTGGGCACGGTTGTACCTGTTTCTTGTTTTGGAGGTAATAATGGTTCAATTAATATTACTGCAAGTGGTGGAAATGGAAATTACACCTATAACTGGTCAAATTCATCCGTTGTTGAAGATCAATATAATTTAAGTGCTGGTAATTACACGGTTACAGCCACAGACTTCAAAGGTTGTTCTGCTACGCAATCCTACACCATTACTCAACCACTTTCGGCATTAACCTCGCAAATCTCAATGACTCCTGTTATTTGCACTAATCAATCCAATGGAACGGCAACAATAAATGCTTTCGGAGGAACTGCGGGGTATAGCTATTTGTGGTCAAATGGACTAACCACACAAACTATTAATGGTTTATTAGCAGGCAATTATAATGTAATGGTTACCGATGCAAACAATTGTCAAACGAATGCATCCATTCTAGTAACTCAACCACAATTATTAAACGTCATCTTAAATCCAACAAACGTATTATGTTATGGAAACTCGTCCGGAAGCATTTCTTCCACGGTTCAAGGAGGCGTTCAACCTTATACGTATGCATGGAGTAATCTTGGCATCACACCGGGGATAAATAACCTAATCGCAGGACAATATTCCACAATAGTTACCGATGCAAATGGATGTACAGCCTATGATACGACCCAAATCAATCAACCGTCAGCGCCGTTGACTTATAGTTTAACGACAACAAACAATCTTTGCTTTGGAAATGCATTGGGAAGTATTGATTTAACTGTTTTCGGAGGTACTCCAACGTATAATTATTCTTGGTCAAACACTCAAAACACACCTGATCTTGCCAATTTAACAGCAGGTAATTATCAAGTGACTATTAGTGACGCTAATGGCTGTCAATTAACTGTAGACACGACAATTTATCAACCAACTCAAATTCAATCTACAGCATTTATGAGCCCTGTTAAATGTTTCGGTGGCAGCGATGGATTTTTAAACATTACCGTTTCCGGAGGAATTAGTCCATACTCCTATCTATGGTCTAATGGTGAAACAACTCAAGACATTGACTCACTATCAACGGGGAGTTATTCTGTTCAAATTACAGATTCAAATGGTTGCATACGAAATTTCACCTATGCCGTTTCACAACCAGCTCAACCCATAACACTTTCATTAACTCAAACTAATGTTGCTTGTTTTGGTGAATCGACAGCCTCAATCAATTTAACGGTTATAGGAGGCACACCAACTTATTCATATTCTTGGAATAACGGTCAACCCACTCAAGATGTTTTCTTGCTCGACACTGGTATTTATCAAGTAATTGTAACGGATATAAATAATTGTCAAGACTCTATTTCTACACTCATTACTCAGCCCGCAGAACCCATTCAACTAACCGAGAGCCATCAAGACATACTTTGTTTTGGTGCAGCTACCGGTTCGATTGATTTATCGGTAAGCGGTGGAACGCCAATTTATAGTTACAATTGGTCAAACAACCAACAAACAGAAGATATTTCAACCCTTGTTGCAGGGAATTATCAAGTTGTTGTAACTGATTTAGTTGGATGCGACGACACTTTGGTTGTCAGTTTAAGTCAACCTCAATTTCCAATTGACGTCGCGTTTACGATTCAAAACGTAAATTGCTTTGGTGATAGTACAGGAAGTATTGAAGCAAGTATTTTTGGTGGAACAGCACCTTATCAGTTCTCATGGTCTACCTCTGACACTACCCTATTAATTGATTCACTTCCTATTGGAGTCTATGCCATACAAGTCATTGATTCAAATAGTTGCACATACGTAGAAACTGCAATTATTTTTCAACCAGCAGCGCCACTGAATGCTACATACTCAACTATAGTACCTCAGTGCTTTGGTTACTCCGACGGTCAATTAATAGTTTCGACAACTGGAGGTACACCCGGGTATCAATACAACTGGTCAACAACTGATTCAACTTCAACGATTGACTCCATTCCTACGGGTAATTATTCAGTTCAAATTACGGATGCCAATGGATGTATTTTCGATTTGGATTGTTTCCTTGACCAACCAGCACAAATCCAACCTTCCTTTGATTCGGACATCCTTGTTGGTTGTTCTCCACTAGTTGTTGAGTTTTTTAATACTTCTGACGCTAATTTTAATTGCGAGTGGACATTTGGTGATTCATTGAGTTATACTGGATGCGATGATGTTATAATAACATTTGATACGGGTGGAGTATACGATGTAAATCTGATTGCCTATGATGCCAACGGATGTTTTAACGACATAACGTATAGCAACTACATAACAGTAAATCAAACCCCATCAGCGAGTTTGACTGCTGACCCTATTATTTTGTTCCCTGAAACTCCTGTAACTACGATTTTAAACACTTCAATTGGGGGTGATTTCTACATTTGGAATATGGGGGTTGGTGATCATGATGAAATGTATTTTGAACCTGGAGCATATGAATACCCAGCCAATATTGCAGATACATTTATGATAACACTATATGCTGTAACAACGGAGGGTTGTGCCGATACAGCTTATCAGCAAATCTTATTTAACAATGATCCATTCTTTTACATTCCAAATACGTTTATCCCTGATGGAGACAACCGAAATGATGTGTGGCTACCTATTTTTTCTAATTTAGACAATATAAAAAAATACAAGGTTCAAGTATTTAATCGCTGGGGTGAACTCGTATTTGAAACGACGGACCCATCTAAAGGATGGGATGGTAACTACCATGGAAATAATTGTCAAGACGGAACATATACTTGGAAAATGCAATTTACTTGGTATGATTATCGGGTATATGACAAAGCAGGACACGTCAACCTTCTTCGGTAAATAAATACTGATCTATATTCAACGTAAACTAAATCCTTTTCAACCCCACTCGTTTTCTTGCGGCATCCACTTCTAATACTTGAACTTGAACGTGTTCATGCAAGGCAATAAACTTGGCTGGATCTTCAACATACACGTCAGCTAAATTTGATTTATGAATTAATCCATTTTCTTTGATTCCAATATTAACAAAAGCTCCAAAAGCCGTAACATTGGTAACAATTCCAGGTAAAATCATTCCGGTACGCAAATCATCAATAGTTCGTATGGTAGAATCAAATTCCAATACTTTCGCTTTTTTTCTCGGATCCCTTCCCGGTTTTTTTAGTTCCTTAACCAAATCATCGAAAGTGAAACTATCTAATTCTGGAAAATCGGTTTTATTCAGTTGCCCAACCAAAGATTCATTTCCAATTAGATCTTTTACTTCCACGTTAAGTTTTTTTGACATTTTCTTTACCACCGAATAGGATTCTGGATGCACCGCCGAATTATCCAATGGATTTTCTGTATTCCGAACCCGTAAAAAGCCTGCAGCCTGCTCATATGCTTTATCCCCTAAACGCTTCACTTTTTTCAATTCCTCTCTAGAATTGAATGCCCCTATTTCTGACCGATAAGCAACAATGTTTTCAGCAAGCGTTGGACCCAATCCAGAAATATAACTCAATAAATAAGGGGAAGCCGTATTTAAATCTACTCCAACAGCATTCACGCATGAAACAACCACATCATCTAACGCATCTTTCAACAAAGTTTGATTTACCTCATGCTGATATTGTCCTACTCCTATCGATTTCGGGTCAATTTTCACCAATTCAGCTAAGGGATCCATCAACCTGCGACCAATTGAAACCGAACCTCTAACCGTAACATCATAATTTGGAAATTCCTTTCTGGCTATGGAACTTGCTGAATAAATGGATGCCCCATCTTCACGAACAACATACACTTCTAACTCACGATCAAATCGAACATGCTTCACTAAACTTTCTGTTTCCCTTCCAGCAGTACCGTCTCCAATGGCAATGGCATCAATTTTATATGCCTGAACCCATTGAGCTAATTTCGATTTGGCAGCGGAACTCTCATTTTGTGGGGCATGAGGATAAATCGTCTGGTTCATCAACAATTCACCAGATTCATCCAAACATACCACTTTACATCCCGTGCGAAATCCTGGATCAATTGCCAAAATACGTTTCGAGCCCAGAGGTGGTGCCAACAATAACTGACGTAAATTGGTGGAAAATACTTTAATGGCTTCTTTATCAGCTTTCTCTTTGGCTTCGTTCAAAATTTCATTTTCTAACGATGGACACATCAATCGTTTGTACGATTCTTTACAGGCCTCTGCTACTATAATTGAACAATCATCGTTACCTCTTACAAAAAATTGCTCCAAGGAGTCAATAGCTTCTTCTACATCTGGTTGAGCTTTTAAGGAAAGAAATCCTTCGCGTTCTGCGCGGATTAATGCAAGTAATCGGTGGGATGCACAACGAAACAAAGGCTCAGAAAAATTGAAATAATCTCGGTATTTTGAAGCCTCTTCCTCTTTTCCCTTTACCAATTTTGACACCAATATTGATTTCCGTTGAAAGAGTTGACGCATTCTAGAGCGAGCCACCGAATTTTCATGTATCCATTCAGCAATGATATCTTTCGCGCCCGAAATCGCCATATCCTCATCTTCAACCTCTCCCTTCACAAATTGTCGAGCCATTGCATCAGGATTACCTCCACGTTGAGCCATGATCATTTTCGCCAATGGTTCCAACCCACGTTTTTTAGCTTTATCACCTTTGGTTTGACGCTTTTGTTTGAATGGTAAATATAAATCTTCTAATAAGATAGGATCAAAACATTGTTCTATTTTTTCTCTCAATTCATTGGATAATTTACCTTGCTCCTCAATAGAAGACAAAACCGTTTTTTGACGAGCAAGTAGGTCATCAAATTTCTTAGCCAAATCTCGAATGAATGCTATTTCTACCTCATCCAAACCATTGGTCATTTCCTTACGATAACGAGCTATAAAAGGAACAGTAGCCCCACCCTCCAACAAATTGAGTGTATTTTGAATTGATTTGGGTTGCAGGCCCAAATTCGCTTGTATGTAATCGTTTTTTTGCATGAACAAATCTCGGTATTTACTATTCAGATTGCAAGAAATTGTATTTCTTTTTTCCAATCCAACTTATATTAATATCTTTGATTATTCATCGATTTTATTAAAAATGGGAATTTTTATCTCCTTAGTTTTTATTTCATTACTAATCGGATTGCTTTTTCGAAAAAAAGGAGATGGATTATTGGATACCATGCAGTCTGGGTGTTGGATTTTACTAGTTATTGCTGCTATTATTTTCGGTTATTTCCTTTATATCGGCAGCAATTAAAAAAACGATATGAAACTAATCATTCATCCATTCAATTCTTCCAAAACTATTTCTTGGGCAAGCGGAACCAGTACTGAATTATTTGTATGTCCACCTGATGGAGATTTTCAAACTCGAGCTTTTGATTACAGAATCAGCACCGCAACTGTTGAAGCTGAAGAAACTCATTTTTCAGACTTTACTGGGTTAACTCGTATCTTGTTAATTCTCAAAGGAAAATTAACCTTGATACATGCAGGAAGATATTCTAAAGAATTAGACACATTTGATCAAGATAGATTTAATGGTTCATGGAATACAAGTAGTAAAGGAAAAGTACAAGATTTCAATGTCATGTTTAATGAAAATTATGATGCAAGCGTGGTTCATTTATTTCTTCAAAAGAATAAAAGTCTTGAAATTTCATTAGATGAAAGAAAAACTTTCCTTTTTATTTTTAATGGCAAATTTGAAATCAATGATCACCTTGTTTCAGCCGGTGACCTGATTGAAATTGAAACTAATAATTCAGACAAAACGGATGTTTATTGCATCGAATCAGGTAATATTATTAAAACAGTAATTGAACGAATTTAAACCTATGCTCATACAATTAGATTTTGACGGAACGGTCGTTGAATTTGATTATCCCAACATCGGATTATTGAATCCGGGATCCGTTGAGGTAATTGATAAACTTAGAAAAGCTGGTCATGATATCGTATTAAATACATACCGAGCTGACTTAAATGATGGAACATTAGAAGATGCTCATGCCTTTTTGAAAGAAATTGGAATTTTTCCGAGCAAGGATCGAATTCCAACCAATGAGAAAAAAGTAAAATCTCCCGCTTGGAATTTAGCCAAATTCAGGGAAGACAATGTTTTATTTATTGATGATGACACCGAAAACATTCCGCTAAGGCCTTGTATTGGCTGTCATTTATTGATGGTTGATTGGCTAGAATTGGATAAGCAGTTTAGAGAAACGGGAATTTATTAAAACATAAAAAATCCCGATTGTGTTTAACAACCGGGATTCTATCATCTAAAATCGTTTACTTTTTGATAAAATGTGCTTTCACTCCATTTACCTCAAGCACATACATTCCTTGATTTAAATCACTTACATTCAATATATTCTCATTCGATTGGAATAGTAACTTTCCTGTCAAATCAAAAATACGCTTAACTCCCTCCTTAATAACATGCAATTCATCAACAGTAGGATTTGGATAGATCGAAATAGACTCATTAATTTCTGAAACACCTGCTGATGAACGTACATCAAAAACAACTGTTCCTGGAGAAACGCCCGCGTCAAAATTACTAATCTCATTGTTTTGTGAATCAAATAAATGAACTTTACCAAAAGAGAAAAAATCTGTTTCACTTGCATACAAATTCCCTGAAACTGGTTCTTGAGCTAATTCATAATAATTGGTTGTATGTCCGCTAATTGGACCAACATTATTCATCATATTAATATCAAATTCGTTCAAAGTAGTTTCCATTGAAATTTGATACACCAATTTATCATCACGTAAGGCCGATGTTCCACAACCAGTTGATGCAGTTGCCAAATTCACTGTGGAATTAGACGTTCCATCCAATGCTATTTTTGAAACAGATGCACCCGACCAATCCTTGTTGTTTACAGAATAAAGGAATGAACCCACTTTTAATAAATTATCCGGATTTTTTCCTTCTGGGCCCAAATCTATTTCATTTCCATAGCTAATGGAATTCAAATCTAATTTTCCAATGATACCTTTTTCATTCCCCCATTCGTACCCATTGTTTACTGCGATATATGCCGAAGAACCATCCATAACCACATTTTGGGAAGCCCATTTTGGACCTTGTACGGTATCAATAGCTGCGATTAATGACATGCTTGTAGCATCATAAACATGTAAATATGAGTCATACGTCGTCAAATACTCTCCTCGTGTGGCAACTAATTTATTTTGATATATCCCCAAATTTCTAACACCTGGACACAAAACGGAAGAAATTTCTTGATGCGTGTTCAAATCCAATTTGAAAATTCTGGAATCAGCAGCGACATAGTAATAATCCCCTTCTATAATTAAATCAGAGGCAAAACGCATTCCTTCTAGGGTATCTACCACTTGATAAAGTTGAGAAGTCGGATTGTAGCTGCCAATCGTAACTGGAACTAGGATTTCATTCGTTTGATAATCAAAATATCCTTCATTCAAAATAATTGCTTGATGTACATAATTTTGCGCCTGCACAAGCGTAGAAAAGCCGAAGCCAATTGTAAATAAAACCTTTTTCATTCGTTCTGTTTTAAACGGTTAATAAATAAACTAAAACATGAAGAAGAAAAAAGAGGGCAAGGCATGGATAAAACTCTCCCATAACCGAGTCCGACTTTAATCTGAAGTCTTCTCTCCGCTCATTGGCAAGTCTTCTGGCTCACACCAACGCTAGTTACCTTCCCGTTTTCACAGTGGTTATCAACCGCTTACAGTGCTTACAGCTGCAGATACAGCTCCGGATTTACACCGGATTCCTTATTAATCCCAATTTAATGGAAACCAAAGAACACGGCAAAAATACAACTTTTTTTCATTTTAAATGATCTGGATATAAATATATATCGTAATATTGCAATATATAAATACAAATGGGGGTTACAAAAACAAATAATTACACTGCGTTGCAAATAGAAACTGCTAATCAATTAAAAGCGCTTGGACATCCAGCCAGAATAGCTATCGTCCAATTTTTACTCAATCAAAAAGAATGTATTTGCAATGATATTGTTAACGAATTACCCCTTGCACAACCAACAATTTCTCAACATTTAAAAGAGTTAAAAAACGCTGGAATCATTCAAGGGACAATTGAGGGAAAAGCAATATGTTATTGCATAAATCCAAAAGTTATCAAAGATTTAGTAAGCTTTTTCAATTCAATTTTATCGAATTTACACCCTGAAGATCAATGCTGTTAATTACAATTAAATCAAAAAATCATGAAATTACACCAATTTAAAGAAATTTTAACCGATATCAATTCTATTAGATTTCAGTTACCTAATGGAAACCTTGTACCCATTCACTTTCATGTAACAGAAGTTGGGGTAACCAAAAAAAATTACATCGATTGCGGAGGTAAGATTCGGGAGGAGCAGGTAATAAATTTTCAATTATGGGAAGCTGATGATTTTGATCATCGCATAGCACCACAGAAACTAAAATCGATTGTTGAATCGGCAGAGAAAGCCTTGCATTTACCAGATACTGAAATTGAAGTAGAATATCAAAGTGAAACCATTGGGAAATACGGCCTAGAATTTAATGGGATTACATTTTTGCTAACGAATAAGCAAACGGCTTGTTTAGCAGAAGATGCATGCGGCATTCCTTCCCAGAAACAAAAAGTGAATCTCTCAGAATTAGAAACTAAAAATAGTTGTTGCGATCCAAAAAGCGAATGTTGTTAAAATAATAACCATGAATAATAAAATTAAGTCCTTGTGCGAATCATTGAGCACTCAATTTGATTCAATCCCTGAAAAAAGAAAGGAAATATTAGCGAAAATAACGGATTACATTCAGCAAAGAAAAGACTCGAATAAGCCTATTTCCTTAGTTTATATCTGCACGCACAACGCAAGAAGAAGTTTCTTTGGGCAAATTTGGGCACAGACTGCCGCGAGTTTCTACGGTATTAATAATTGCACAACATACTCAGGTGGAATGGAAGTTACACGATGTCATCCGAATGCTATCAATGCACTACAAAATCAAGGATTTGAGGCACATAGCAGCTCAGATTCAACTAATCCATTGTATGAGATAAATTATGGGGGAAATGATAATATGCTTTGTTTCTCCAAGCTTTTTAATGATTCAACGAATCCAACACAGGATTTTGCCGCTATTATGGTTTGTTCCGATGCAGAAACGAATTGCCCCTATATTCCAGAAGCTGCATTGCGCATCTCAACAACCTATGATGATCCCAAAGAGTTTGATGGAACTCCATTGGAAAAAGAAAAATATCTAGAAAGAGCCAACCAAATTGCTCTTGAATGTCTCTATGTTTTTTCAAAAGTAAATAAGTAAAATATGAAAGAAAAACGCTTAGGATTCATAGACCAGTTTCTTACTTTATGGATTTTCTTAGCCATGTTAATTGGTGTTTCAATCGGCTATTTTGTTCCAAGTGTAGAATCCTTGTTCAGCCAGCTCTCCTACAACACAACCAATATCCCCTTAGCCATCGGCTTAATTATCATGATGTATCCACCATTGGTAAAAGTTGATTTCACAAAACTTCATTCCATTTTAAATAAACCAAAATTACTTTCTTTATCCTTTTTTATAACTTGGATTTTTGGACCTTTTCTAATGTTTCTTTTGGCTATTACTTTTTTAAAAGACAATCCTACCTATATGACAGGTTTGATTATCATAGGTTTGGCTCCTTGCATTGCCATGGTTGTGGTTTGGAATGAATTAGCACAAGGCAATCGCGAATTGGTAGCTGGACTCGTTGGAATAAATAGTTTACTTCAAGTGTTCTTTTTCAGTTCCTACGCCTATTTCTATTTAAAAATCATGTTGCCATTGTTTGGATTTGAATCTCAAGTTTTTGATATCGCATTTTCTGATATCGCGCTAACCGTTGGAATTTACTTAGGAATTCCATTTTTACTCGCTGTATCCTCACGATTTATAATAATTAAAACAAAGGGTATTGATTGGCTGAATCGAAAATTTATTCCGACAATTTCTCCCATTACATTAATTGCTTTACTTTTTACCATAATAATTATGTTCAGTTTGAAAGGAGCAATGATTGTTTCTATCCCTATTGACGTAATTCAGGTTGCAATTCCTTTGGTGATTTTCTTCGCAATAATGTTTATCCTTATGTTTTACTTAGCGAAAAAATCAGGTGCAGATTACGCAGAAAATGTAGCTCTTTCTTTCACTGCATCAGGGAACAATTTCGAATTAGCAATAGCCGTATCCATTGGAGTTTTTGGCATCAACAGTGGACAAGCCTTTGTGGGAGTTATTGGTCCTCTTGTAGAGGTACCTGCATTAATCTTAATGGTTCGACTGGCTTTTTGGTTAAAACAAAAGTGGTATTCAAACTAATCACAACCATCTATTGAACAGGTTCCACCTATAGTAGTTTTTGAGGGAATTCCTGATTTTATCATTTCAGTTTGCAATACTTGTTTAAATACTTGATCCGGCTGAGCTCCTGAAATGGCCGTTTGATTATTAATTAAAAAAAACGGAACCCCTCTCACCCCTATTTGACTTGCAGCATAATAATCTGCTTCAACCTCATCCTTGTATTTTTCGCTAGATAATATTAGCAATGCTTCGTCTTCATCTAACCCTACTTTTGTTACTAAATGAGCTACATTCTGACTAACACTCAAATCAATTCCATCTGTAAAATATGCTTTCAACAACACCTCTTTCAATTCATTAGACTTTCCAAAATGGTTGCTCCAATGTAATAATTGATGTGCCGAGCTGGTATTAAACGAAAGTGCTGTATCAAAGTTAAAATCAATTCCATATTCCACCGCTTGATCACTCAATTGATGTTGAATAGCTTGAATTTGATTTAACGGATATCCTTTTTTATCTGACAAATATTGAGTCGAAGGAACTGAAATTCCTGTCGGAAAATCAGGATCCAATTGAAAACTTCTCCAAACTATATCCACTTGTCCATTCAATCCTAGGGATTCGATTGCTTTTTCCAATTTCTTCTTACCTAGGTAACAGAACGGACAAACAATATCACTCCAAATCTCAATTAACATAACTTTTAAATAATAATCTACAAATATACAAGGTTGATTTATTGCTTTGGACGAGCATAAGGAAGTCTTTTCAAAAGAGAAGGTTGCGCATAACCATCCAAACCATTAATTGAAACGACTTGTCCCAAATCCAATTGTACAAATCCATCTTCAAGCAACATATTTTCATCAACAAATATTTTTTCAATAGACGCAATGATATGTATTGTGCCATTCTCGATTATTTCGTACTCGTTAACGTATTTACACAGCAGTTTCAACGGACTTTCTCCTACAAACGGAACTTGAATATTGTCGAGGTATTCCATCGATAAATTTGCCTTATCGAACTCGGAAATTTCCTTCGAATAACTCGCTGAAGTATGATGAGCAGATTCAATCATTGGAGAAGAAATCGCATTAACTGTAAAAAAATGAGTCTCTTTGATATTGGAGTATGTGTGGCGTGGGACGGTTGTTGGCCTCAAGATAAATCCCAATAATGCTGGATCACTTCCCAAATGGGTAAGGCTTGAAAATATGGCCAAATTAGTAGTTCCATCTGCCGATTTTGTACCAATTAAATTAGCTGATTTATATCCCATACAACTATTAATCAAATTGATTTTGGGAATTTTTTTCCAGCTGCAAAATTCCTCTTTCGAAATTTCAATCATCGTTTACTGATTTTATTACTAGATATTGTTCGTTGACGCGAGCATTTGAACCGATTTATTTGCGCCACTCGTGACTTTGCATGTTTGGTCTTAGAGGATTCAACACGAGCACGCCACAAGCGATAACTACTAAATTTCAATTCCTTTTTCATTAAATTTCGGACAGCTTGTTCATTCAATCCAAATTGTGCCTTTATGGCATCAAAAGGGGTTCGGTCTTCCCAAGCCATTTCGATAATTCGATTTTTATCATTCAAATCAAGCATATCCAAATTTATCATGAGGATTTAAATTTTTAAGGTAGACATTCCACCATCCAAATGCATAATTTGACCGGTCATCCAAGCTGAGGTATCATTCAACAAAAAATCTAAAGCATTTGATAAATCCTCACTTTTACCTATCTTTTTTAGCGGATGTTTTAGCGACATCGCATCAACTTTTTCTTCCGAATTCAGTAAACGACTAGCTAATTTCGTTTGAGTTAGAGAGGGCGCGATACAATTCACTCGGATTTTCGGTGCGAACTCAGCTGCTAATGCACGGGTTAATCCTTCAATAGCCCCTTTTGAAACTGCAACCGAACTATGATAAGGCATACCAGTTTGAACAGCAACAGTACTCATGAAAACAATACTCGCACCCGTTCTCAATTTGGGTAAATAATAATGAAGTGAATTTATTGCACCCAACACGTTCAATTCGAAATCAGATTGAAAATCCATCTTTTTCAAAGAGCGAAAAGGTTTTAGCGTAATACTTCCAGGAAAATAAACCAACCCATCTATTTCTGTATCAATCTCTGGTAATTCATTGATTACTGGATCTCCGATTAGAAAATCATCATAAATTAAATTAGATGTCCTCGAAATTGGTATAACTCGATTTCCTTTTTCCTCTTGTTTTCTTCTTGCCTCAATTGCAATATCAGAATTGGCTCCAATGAATAAAAATGTTTTCATATTCTAGGAACAATCTGAAAGAGTATAATGTTTAGTCATCAATCAACTTCTTCAACTAAAACACAACACTTTTGTAGCTTTTGTTACAAATGAAAAAGCTAGGATTACCTAACTTTGCAGTATGAGTAATTTTAATCAGATCATTCAATCCGACGTTCCAACGTTAGTTGATTTTTATGCAACATGGTGTGGCCCTTGTAAGACAATGCATCCGATTTTAGATCAATTAAAAAATAAATACGGAGAAAAACTTCGTATTTTGAAGATTGATGTCGACAAAAATCAAGGGGTAGCTAACCAATTTAAAATACGCAGTGTTCCGACTTTGCTTTTCTTTAAATCAGGTAAGACGATTTGGAGAGAGAGTGGCGCATTTCCATTGTCCGTTTTGGAAGGAAAAATTAAAACTTATTTGTAGGATTTTCTTTCTTGTATTTTTTTTCGGCAAAATACCACATTGAACCGCTATAAATTAATCCGGTAATTATACCTGAAAGAATAAGATCAATGAAATTAATCTTATTGCCTTCTTGCCATTTCATAAAAATTTGGATGAGTGTAAAGGGTAAACCAAAAAGTAAAAGCCCCCTAAACAAGAAAAAATATAAGAATCCTTTTTTACGGGTTGATTCCCAATTTTCTTTTTTAACTTTCATTACCTAGAAAACAACTTCAAGGACAAACTCAATTTCTCACGGATTTCAGTACGATCAATTATATAATCCAAGAATCCATGTTCCAATAAAAATTCTGAAGTTTGAAAACCATCAGGTAAATCACGACCTATGGTTTCTTTTACTACTCGTGGTCCGGCAAATGCTATCAATGCTCCCGGTTCAGCTATATTAATATCACCTAACATGGCAAAAGAAGCTGTAACTCCTCCCGTTGTTGGATCCGTTAAATAGGAAATATAAGGTAGTTTTTTTTCAGCCAACTGACCCAATTTACCCGAAACTTTCGCCATTTGCATAAGTGAAAATCCCGCTTCCATCATGCGCGCTCCACCTGATTTGGAAATAATCATAAATGGACAGTTCAATTTTATCGCTTCGTCGATTGCCCGACTAATTTTTTCACCCATGACAGATCCCATCGATCCTCCTATGAAACCAAAATCCATTGCAGCAATAACAAAATCATTTCCGTCTAATTTACCATGAGCGGTTCTCACGGCATCTTTTAATCCCGTTGCTTTCTGGGTTGAACTCACGCGATCAACATACTTTTTTGTATCTTCAAATTCAAGTGGATCTCCAGAAGTTAAGTCACGATCTAATTCGGTGAATTTTTTGTCATCAAAAATCAATTGAAAATAATCACCCGCACTAATTCTTTCATGATGAGAACATCGATCACAAACAAAGTTGTTTTTAGCAAAATCATCCGATGTAAAAAGGGTCTTACAATTAGAGCATTTCACCCATAATCCTTCTGGCGTTTCTTTCTTTTCCTTTGTAGAAGTGGTTATTCCTTCTTTATTTCGTTTGAACCAACTCATTTTTTTTCTTTTTAATCAATTTACTACTTTGCTAATGAATTCACATTGTTCAAATCTGAAAATGCTCGTTCTAAACGCTTTATAAATGTCAATTCTGATTCTCTAATCCATTTCCGGGGATCATAATATTTTTTATTTGGTTGGTCTTCTCCCTCAGGATTCCCAATTTGAGTGTGCAGATAGTCTATCTTTGATGAAATATAATCTCTTGTTCCTTCTGTATAAGCAAATTGTAAATCTGTATCGATATTCATTTTGATCACACCGTATGAAATTGCTTCCCTTATTTCTTGGAGCGTTGAACCCGAACCACCGTGAAATACAAAATCTACTGGATTTGATTCAGTTTTATATTTATTTTGAACGTATTCCTGAGAGTTTTTCAAAATAATCGGAGTCAATTTCACATTTCCAGGCTTGTATACCCCATGCACATTACCAAAAGCTGCAGCGATAGTAAAACGAGGCGAAATTTTCATTAATTCCTCATAGGCATGTGCCACTTCTTCTGGTTGTGTATATAATTTAGAAGAATCAACATCCGAATTATCTACCCCGTCTTCTTCTCCTCCTGTAATTCCAAGTTCGATTTCTAATGTCATTCCCATTTTTGACATGCGCTCTAAATATTCCTTACAAATTTCCAAATTTTCTGAAAGTGGCTCTTCAGACAAATCTATCATGTGTGAACTGAAAAGAGGCTTACCCGTTTGAGCAAAATGTTTTTCACTCGCATCCAATAATCCATCGATCCAAGGCAATAATTTTTTAGCGCAATGGTCTGTATGTAGTATCACCGTCGCACCATATGCTTCAGCCAATGTGTGAATATGTAAGGCACCAGAAATACCACCCAAAATTGCTGATTGTTCATTTTCGTTCGACAAGCCTTTTCCAGCATTAAAAGAGGCACCACCATTGGAAAACTGAATGATAACGGGAGAATTCAACTTTGCTGCTGTTTCCATTACCGCATTTACTGTGCTTGAGCTAGATACATTTATAGCAGGTAATGCATACCCATGTTTTTTTGCATGTTGAAAAATGGCTTGTACTTCATCGCCAGTTGCAACTCCAGATTTGATTGACATAAGAATCTATTTTGTAGGCAAAGATAATATTTTGAACGATTCGATTACCAACGAATCCAAGGATAATTTTGTTTAAATCCATTTAACACTTGAAGCATTTTTTCATCTAAACTCATGATTTGGTCGGACTTATGAGCCAACCGTTTTCTAATTTGCATAATTTGCTGAACGATGGATTTTGTTTCATCCGAAAAATAAACAGATGAAAAACTGTCCCAAACATATTGTATAGCCTCTTCATTGGGATGTATTCTGTCTTTTTTAAAAAATCGATAATCCCTCAATACATCCAAGACAATCTCATAAGAAGGAAAATACATTACCCGTGGGTTATTTACCAATTCGGAAACCGCATCTATTAAGCGCGCCTTGCTTCGGTTATTTTCCACTATACCATCTCGAACATGTCGAACAGGACTTACGGTAAAAATAATTTTCAATGAAGGATTCCACTCTTGAAGATTGATAATTACTTGTTTCCATAGATTAAGTATTTCCTCTTTAGTTACTAGTTCTTTATGGAAAAAATGACCGGGTTGTTTATGGCAGTTAGCTACAACTTCTCCTTGATTCAATCGATATAAAAAGGCCGTGCCGAAAGTAACAATTAGAAATCCCGGTTTACTTAATTGCAGTGCTAGTCCCTCTCTTTTATGAACGATTAACTTCTTAATTTCTTCGGGTGAATTAGCTACAATTTTCGTTGAAGCCTCCCATGTATAATATCGATTTTCCCTTTCTAAAATAGCTACTTCCTGACTTTTACCTATCGATTTAAGTAGTTGATCACCTAAAGAAATTGGATTAAAAATAGTACCAAAAGGATTGATTAAGGTATCAAATCCTGATAATTCAGCAACTGTGCCAATTTCATCCGAGAAACAACTACCCAGAAAAGTAAATGAGTTAGAGTGGTTGATTTTACTAGTTGATAAAGGTATTGAAAAAGGTAAAAAAAACTGGTTCACTTAGTTAGAAATTAAATTCTTAGCATTTTCAATGGCCGCATCAGTAATGACTTCTCCACTCATTAATCTAGCGATTTCATTTACTTTTTCACTCTCCGAAAGCCACTCAACGCGTGAAATAATCCTATCTCCTTTTTGAGATTTACTCACTTTTGCATGATGATTCGCTTTAGCTGCAACTTGCGGTAAATGGGTAATAGCAAACAACTGAGCTTTATCGCTCATAGATCCGAGCAAAGAGGCAATTTTATGAGCAACCTCACCAGATACACCTGTATCAATTTCATCAAACAGGATTGTTGGTAATTGCCTTTTTTCAGAAATCAATTTTTGTAAGGCTAACATGACTCTTGACAATTCTCCTCCACTGGCTGCTTTTTCTATTAAAACAGGCGAAATCCCTTTATTAGCGGAAAACAACAATTGAATTTCAGTATTACCCGTTGAAGAAAGTGAATCCAGTTGATTTAACTGAAACATCAAGACGGTATCAGGCATCTTTAATTCACTCAAAATACCTTGGATTGACTTTGAAATTGGACCAACTGCTGTTAACCTATTGTTATGAAGTATTCCAGCTCGAATAATAAGCTCATCATATTCTTGCTCCACTTTTCTTGATAGTAACTCCAAGTCATTTCTTAAGGTATCCGTATCATCAACAGATTGACCAAGTTCATTCATTAATTGAATCAATTCATCCTGCGACTTTTTTTGATGCTTTATCAACAATCGATTAAACCCATCTAATTGTGTTGTAAGTTGAATGATTTTCGCAGGATTCATTTCTAGATTTTCCGCCAAGCTCTCAGCTTCCTCTCCTATATCTTTAATCTCAGGTAGTAAATTTGACAATCGAATTTTCAACTCGTCTAGTTTGGTGTTACTAATAGTATTTCGTTCCAATTCTGCTTTCAATGAAATAAGACTAGAATAGATGCCTGTATCAGCTTGAAAAACATGAGCGAGATGAAAAAAACTAGCCTTTAAAGATTCTACATTCTCCAAAGTATTCAATTCATTTTCAATCAAATTAAAATCAACTTGTGTCAAATTCAACTCTGCTAATTCGTTGAATTGAAATTGATTGTAATCAATCGTCTTCAATCGATCCTCGTATATTTTAGTTTGAGACTCTAATTCCTGTTTGTTTATTTTATATTGAGAAAATCGGCTCAAATATTCCACCTTATCCTTCTCCAAACCGGCCAAGCAATCCAAAATATCCAATTGGTACATTTTATCTTTTAACTCAAGTGTATTGTACTGAGAATGAATGTTTACTAATTGAGCTGTTATACTTTTTAATTGCTGCAATGAAACAGGCGTATCATTTACAAATGCACGAGATTTTCCTTGAATGCTAATTTCTCTTCGAATAATTGTAGTAGGTAGAAAATCCAAATCGTTGGCCTCAAAAAAAGAAAGAAATGTTTCTGTCAATAGAAACTCTGCCTCAACATAACATTTAGAATTATCTGGGCCAATAACAGAAAAATCAGCTCTTTCACCAAGGATTAAATCCAATGCGCCTAATAAAATAGATTTACCTGAACCTGTTTCCCCTGTTATGACAGTGAACCCATTTTTGAATTCCAATTCAACATAGTCAATTAAAGCAAAATTTGAAATTCGGAGACAAGCCAACATTATTGTAAAATTTCCTCGTATTTGGATGCATTTGACGGATCAATTTTCTTCATCAAATTAACAATATCTGTTTTATCTTTCTGCTCTGCATCAACTGCTAGTTCTTTAATTTCAATCCGTTTCGCTTGCACAAAATTGATTAAGTTTATTGAATTTGGTCGCGATTGTGTAACCTGATTTAATTTGGCTAAGGCATCAAACATTTGTTTTCGACCCGCCACTTTATCTTCATACAATTTATCAACCCCTTTTCGGTGGTATAAATAATTACATTCTCGCAGTGGTTCAAAAAGCTGATGTAAAACATTATCCACCAACCAAAACCTATTTTTTTTCGACGTTTCGTTGGATTTCCATCCTGTCGCACCCGAACTTTGAGCAAGTGAAACGATTTGCTGAGCCTCATTAAAATAAGGAGTACCACCTTTTAATGAAAAAGAATCATAATCCATACCGATAATAAAATAGGCATAAAAGGCCAATATAGAGGTTAAATTATCCCTGTATTGATTCGGGGCATACACCAAAAGTGCATTTCTTGAATAGCTAAAAGTGACATTCTCATCCAAGAAATTCAATAAAGTCGAATTATAAGATGAATTGAAGGCAGGTCGCGTGGATTGTACCTGCAATGATCCTGAATAGGTACCTGTGGAAGGTTTTTCTTTTATTTGTAATTGAAGCACACAATTAATTCGTTCCTCCACCTTAAACTTATCCTTGGTCCATTGCGTATTATTCATCATGTCCGTGATTGTTTGCTTTAATTGGGCAATTATATCTTGATCAACAGTTGTTAACTCAAGCTTAGCGTCAGCTACAATAGTTACTTGGCAATTTAATTCTTGAGAATAAAAATGCGTTGTAAAAAAAGACAGAATTAATACTAAAATATTTTTCATTTTCATTGGCTAATCATTTCTTCTATATGCAAAACGATTTCTTGTGCAATTTCGTATTTCGACTTTAAAGAAAACTCGGTACATGTTTTTCTCTTATCTAAGATAGTAACTTTATTTGTATCTGTTGCAAAACCAGCACCTGAATCTTGTAAAGAATTTAAAACAATACAATCCAACTTTTTCTTTTCTAATTTGAGTGAGGCATTTTCAATTTCATTATTTGTCTCTAAAGCGAATCCTACTAAAAATTGATTGCCTTTTTTAGAATCACCAGCCCATTGAAGTATATCAGGGTTTTTTACTAATTCCAATGAAAATTCATCCGAGTTTTTCTTAATTTTTTCAGAAACCACCTCCTTGGGTCGATAATCAGCTACTGCAGCAGCAAAAACTCCCAACTCTTGGCTTTCCCAATTTTTTTTCACTTCTTCAAACATATCCTGTGCGGATTGAACAGGAATTAAATTAAGATGTTCATGTGATAAAGTTAAATGAGTAGGACCTGAAATCAATGTGACAATCGCCCCATTTTTCAAGAATACCTCCGCTAAAGCAAAGCCCATTTTTCCACTGGAATGATTTCCAATAAAACGAACCGGATCAATCGCCTCATACGTGGGGCCTGCCGTGATTAAAACACGTTTCCCTTTAAACAAACTTATTGATTCTGCAAAGTGTTTCTGCTTAACAGCTTGAACTATTGCTTCAGGCTCAGCCATTCTACCCTGACCAACTAAACCACTGGCTAGTTCACCAAATTCTGCAGGAATTACATGAACTCCATCCTTTTGAACGCAATCTAAATTTCGTAAAACAGTTGGGTGTTGATACATATCTAAATCCATGGCAGGCGCAACACTCGTAGGACCCTTCATCGAAAAATAGACTGCCAGAAGTAAATTATCACATATTCCACTTGCTAGTTTAGCTAAGGTATTCGCTGTTAATGGCGCAATTAAAAAACAATCTGCCCATTCTGCGATTTCAACATGATTTATCCATGCCTTATTTTCATCGATTAATTCGGAATAGACAGGGTAATTGGTGAGCGTAGACAGAACTAAAGGACTTACAAATTCTTTTGAATCAGGAGTTGTAATACAACGAACCTCAAATCCTTGTTTTATTAATAAGCGAACTAGAAATGGAATTTTGTACGCAGCTATACCTGCGGTGACTCCAATCAATACGCGTTTTGGGCGCATTATTTGTCTGACTCAGGATTTCTGATAAAAAGTTTATCTTCTAATAATTCCTGGGTAGCTATTGCTGTTGGCTTCGCCATTTTCTCATAATGACGAGAAATTTCAATTTGCTCACGGTTTTCAAAAATCTCCTCTAAATTATCAGTAGAAGTATTAAACTCCTGTAATTTTTGAGTTAGCTCTTCTTTCAATGTAGAACTAATTTGATTCGCTCTTTTTGAAATCGCTACAATTGACTGATAGATATTTCCTGTTTTCTCTTCAAGACGAATAGTATCTCTTGTTACAGTTGATTTCTCCGCAGTTATGTTTTTGAAATTCATTGCTCTGACTTTCTTTTGGTTAATAGTTTCATTTCCTTTTCTGATTCTGACTCTATAAAATTTAGCGATTTCAAGAATGAAGAATCAGGAAAGAGGGATGCAAAGTTACGATATCTTTCTAAAGTTTTTTCAAAACGTTCACTTTTTTTGCTAGAAATACTATTTTTAGCCAAATAATATGAGTTTTGAACCAAAATAGACCAAGCTTCTTCTAGGAATTTGGATCGAGGATAGCCTTCTAAAAAAAGCTCAGAAGCGGTTACGGCAGCTTTGAAAGATTGTGTTTTGCTATATAACTTAACGGTTTCAAATTCTTTTAATTCAATTTTGAAACGCAAGTTATCTATAATTCGATTACAACTATCCACCAACACGGAAGTTGGGTATTCATTAATAAATTGTTGAATATTATTAATCGCAACATTTGTTTCGTCTTGGTCTAAATGAAATTCGGGTGAGTTTTTAACACTACACATCGCAACCATAAACAAACTTTCTTCCACTTTATCGCTGTATGGATAACGCTGAATAAAGGAATTGAAATAATAACCAGCCATGTAATAATCTTTCAGGTTGTAGTAGGACTTTGCCAATCTGTAGTATGAAACTTGTCCTTGATCCGTTTTGGGAGAATTTTGATAAATCTGTTCAAACAATACAATTGCTTTATTAAACTTTGCATCATCAAACAAATCATTGGCCGAAACAAATTTTTTCTGATAATCATCTGATTTCACGATTTTTTGATAATCAGAGCAACTCATGACTAATAGACTAATTAACCCTAGAAAAATAATATATCTCATTTTAATTCATTCTTATTTTACTCTCAAGCTTTTACCTATTTGCAAGGAGGTGGATGGTTTTATCCCATTTAATTTGCAAAGCGCTGAAACAGTTGTGCCATATCGAGAGGCGATTTTTGATAAATTATCTCCACTTCTCACTTTATAATAAATAACCGTTTCTTTCTTAACCACTTTCGGTTTTACAGGAACGATTTTTTTTGCGATTTCTTGCTTTTCAACAGGTTTAATATATTCAATTGGTTTTGTTCCTGGGCTAAATAGTGACTTATGAACGAATAATTTGTCCATTTTTAGTTTTTTTGAAACTACATCAATGTATACTTCTGGATTTATCGGCGCATCAAAAAATCGCACTTCGAAATGAAGGTGTGGACCAAAAGAATGACCTGTATTACCTCCTAATCCAAGAATATCTCCTGCATTCACCTCATCATTTGGTTGAACCAACAACTTGCTCAAATGCGCATAATAGGTTTCTAAACCATTATAATGCCTAACAATTACTAAATTACCAAACCCTCCCTCGTTAAATTTAGCATAACGAACCTTACCTGACCAGGCCGCAACGACTGTATCCCCTACATTTAAGTTCAAGTCAACACCATTATGATTCTTCCCCCAACGTGGTCCAAAAGGAGAAGTTTTAATACCAGGAACTGGCATAGAAAAAGCCAAATGATCATCCTCAGACACATTCAACCACAAGGTGTCCTTTAATTGAGAGGGGTCAGATGATTTTGCCGAGGTGAAGCACTTTTGATTATCCCACCCTTGTGAAAACTCAACAGGACTTAACAGTTTTAAGCTTGCATAAATACCCGGATTTAAAACACCATCAAATCCTTTGTCTTTTAAATATTCCCAAGTTCGATTAGAATAAAGAACAATATCTCCGTTTGGTGTAGAGATGGTGTCAATTATTTTTTGAGTTTGACCATTAATTGTGATTAGACAAAAAAATACAAAACAAAAAGAAAAATATGTTCGTTTAATAACAATCATTTATCATGCAGTTGTTTTCAAAGATAACATTATTTCGATTATTTCGAAATTACATCTACGATTTGAATGTTATAGAATAACGGTTGAGATGGATCTATTTTTCTTTCTAACCCTTTGATTTGTGACACATCTGACGGAGATAACAACATAAAAACTCCCTGCCCCTTTTTAGCATTTGTTAACGCTTTCTTCAATGAACTAGGGTATATTTCATCCTCGAATTTGTTCGATATCAACATGTTTTTAGCGAAGGTATTAATAACACCAACTTCCTTACTAGAATTAGCCAGCAAGTGAAATTTAATTGTTTTTCCAGGCCCAAAACTCAAATCTGATTTTTCATTTTTCTTCAAACTCCACCTCCAGATTTTACTTCCATTTTCAATAATCGATGGTTTTATTTTTTTAACTACATGAATTTGCAATAAATTATCTGCATTTGCCGGTAATACTTCTCCTAGAGACCTGTCCGATCTACCTAATTCTGCTGGAATAACTATCGTTGCAACATCGCCAACTTTCATCGCAAGTAGTGCATCATCCCATCCTTTGGTTTGCAAATTATACCCAACAATAAACGGTAAATCAGACTTCGTAATTTTTGAACTACCATCAACCAATTTACCATTAGGTAAGGTTACCACATAATTAATTAGTATCACATCACCTATTTCAATTGTTTCACCCTTTCCTTTGTAAGCCCATTTTATTTTCAATCCCGTTGATTGAGTAGCAGAATCAATGTATTTAACATTTTTCGAGATTTTCGCCACTCCTCCTTTTTCTGGATTAGTCACTGATTTCTTTTTCACGGCTTCTCCACAGGAAATCAATGAGAACAATATAATAACAATCCAAATACAATTACTCATCCTTTTCTTATGTTTTTTAAAACTTTAACTAACTCAATATCAACTACTATAGGTGACATTGGAGGAATTTTCTCAAAATCACCCAACAAGCCATGAGCTAAATTACTGGGTAAAATAAAACGAGCTTTCTCTCCTTCCTTCATAAACTTAATTCCTTCCTGAATGCCAGATTCTACGTTGCTTTTATCCACTAAAAACTGATCAACATCAGTAGAGTCTGTTTGATAACAAATGACTCCATTTAATAACGTTATTTTCATCGAAACCTCAACCGAGTCAGAAGATTGAGCCATAACACCATTTGACTTTTTATAAATCTGATAACGCAAACCGGTACCTGTAGCTAATACTTTCATTTCAGTATGATGAGATAAATAAAGATTTATTTGTAATTCTTCCTCCTTTAAACGATCCTTGTTAAATCCCACGGAAGTACTATCATTCCATGTATTTCCAGTAGCTACATCATTCTTTTTTCGATCTGAACAAGAAACGATTAAAACAACCAATAAAAAGGAGAACAAATTTTTAACCATTACTCAAAATTATAAAAACCAGATTCAATTATAGCTTTAAAACGATCCTTGGTTTGAAGAATTGACTCCGAACTAAATCCACCAGCAGCATATTTATGCCCTCCCCCATTAAAATAAACACTGGCTAATTCGTTCACAAAATACTTTCCTTTGGATCGAAATGATATTTTAATTCCATCTTCAGCTTCAATAAATAATGCTGCAACCATTATATTTTCTATAGATAATATAGTATTTACTAAGCCTTCTGTATCACCTTTTTGATAATTAAATTGATTTAACTCGGCATTTTCCAAAGTGATAATCCCAATGGGAGAGTCTTTTAATACTTCTAATTTTTCAACGATTGCATAAGACTTTAATTTTATTCGATCTAAGGAATTAACATCAAAAATCGATTCATGAATGTGAGCATGTGCAAGTCCAGTATTCAGTAATTTTGATGCGATTTCATGTGTACGTGCAGAAACGGATGGAAAACGAAAAGAACCTGTATCGGTCATAATGCCCAAATAAATATACCGTGCTATATCCTGATCTAAAAATTCACCATTTCCACTCTGTTCAATAAGTTCAAAGATTAACTCAGATGTTGATGCAATAGATGTTTCAGAAATAGCAACCGAAGCAGAAATTGTAGGGTTTTGATGGTGATCGATTAATATTTTATTTGCTTTCGAATTTTGAACGATTTCACCAAATTCTTCACCTAATCGATCAAATGAATTGTAATCTAAGCAAAAAATCAAATCTGATTCCTGAATTGACTTTATCACCTCTTCCTTGTGTTCTTTATACAACTGTATATATTGAACGTCTTCCAACCATTGAAAAGCAGCTGAAGCTCTATCGGGATGACAGACAACAACTTGAGGGTTTATTTTTTTTATAAAACGAAACAAACTCAGGCTACTTCCAAGCGAATCTCCATCTGGTGACTTATGGGAGGTAATAACTATTTTTTCTGAGGTTTTTATAATCTCCAAAATGGTTTCAAATTCTAATTTTCGTTTTAACATCCTAAGCCTTGTTTTATGGCGACAAAGTTAATATTTAATAAACAATAAAATCTCCACGGTGTTACGGGTATTATTATAAATATTAATTATTTTTGTGACACTTGGCAACCATTCCTTGAGTTTGGACGTTTTTGTATTAACTAAACTGAATTATGAAAAATTTATATTCGATTTTTGTACTTTTTCTATGGATTACCTCTTATCAAATCTCTCTTGCTCAACCCGTAAACCTTTGTTTGGGTGATGATGCTACGATTTGTGCTGGTCAACCGGTTACTATCACCAACTGTAACTCAGGAAGTAATGCAAATAATGCCGCTGGTATTTATTTAAATTCACCTTCAAGTGTAAGTCTTACGGATGACGTTTGGTCTGGAGTAGTAAACGTTGGTTTCACGTTTAATTTTTACGGACAAAACTATACCCAATGTGTAATTGGTTCTAATGGGCTTATTTCATTTAATACTGCACAAGCTAATTCATATTGCCCATGGTCCTTAACAGGAGGTCCGCTTCCTAATGCTGTGTTAACAGGTGCTCGAAACTCTATAATGCTAACCTATCAGGATATAAATCCTAGTTTAGGGGGCCAAATTCAATATCAAACGGTAGGAACAGCACCTAATCGTAAATTCGTAGTGTTGTACAAGGACATTTATATGTTCAGCTGTACATCACAATGTAACTATATGGCAATTGTACTTTATGAAACTACCAATGTATTTGAACTTCATATAGGTAATAAACCGCTTTGTAACTCCTGGAACAGTGGACTTGCCATTCAAGGTTCTGAAAATAATCCAATGACTGTTGCGCACACAGTTCCAGGTAGAAACAATGCCGTTTGGTCTGCTAACCAAGATGGAAGAAGATTCACACCAACAAGCGCAGCAAATACAAACAATTATACTATTAATCAAATACCATATGTAATGGTAAATAGTCCGGGAAGTAACTTTGTTTGGCAAGCAGTTAATTCATCAGGTACTGTTTTAGCAACTTTCCCTTACAATAACGGAGTTCTAAATTTACCTTCAACAAATCCTGCATATACTATACCTGCAGGAACTTCCGGATACTTTTTATCAGGTGCTGCCTGCGGCACAAGTGTTGGATCGATAACAAGCGATACAACATGGCTAACGGTTGCAAATCCGGTGGTCACAGCAACTTCTACTCCTGATATTTGCTCTCAATCATTGGGTACTGTAACAGCTGTTCCAGGTGCAACGTCTCCTCCACCCTACACGTTCAGTTGGCCTTTGTTAGGTGCTTCAGGACAAACAGTTAACAATGTTGCGGCTGGAACATATACAGTGTTCATGACAGACGGAAATGGTTGCACGGCAAATGGATCTGTTGTTGTGGGTGATACCCCTGCAAGTTTTACAGGCACTACCACGCAAGTAAGTTGTCCAGGAGGTTCGGATGGAACGGCTACAGCAACAATGACTCCGCCATTAGGAACAGTTACTTATTTATGGAGTGACGGTCAAACAACTCAAACAGCAGTTGGTTTGGCAGCTGGAGCCTATACATGCACGGTAACTTCAAGCATAGGATGTTCTGGAACCGTTAACGTAACCGTTACCGAAATTCCAGCTATGATATTAAGTATTGCTAATCAAGTGGATGTTACTTGTAATTCTGGAGCTGATGGTGTTGCTGTCATCGATGTTATTCAAGGAACTGTTCCATATACATACAGCTGGGATAATTCATTCTCTACGACAAATACGGCAACTGACTTGAATGCAAATATTCACACGGTTACAGTAACAGATGCAAATAATTGTATTCAAACAATACAGGTTACAATAGGAGAGCCAGCACCACTTTCAATCAGTTTTATCACGCCAGATTCAATGATTTGTCCAAGTACGATAATAACTTTAAATGCTACAGGTACTGGTGGTTCATCACCTTATACTTTTACATGGACCGAGAACGGTACCATTCTAGGGACAGGTGGAAGTTTTTCAGTTGAACCTAACACCTCAAATACTCAATACTGCGTTACATTATCCGAGCAATGTGGTTCCCCAACGACCCAAGAATGCGTAATCATTACATTCCCAACTCCAATTATTCCAAGTGTTGTTCCAGACAAACCTAAAGATTGTATACCTGGAGAATTCACCTTTTCAAATACATCTTCAAACCCAGGTGCGGTATCCTTTACCCAATATGCTTTTACAAGCGGAGATGTATACAATTTAATAGGAACTGAAAATCTTACAGCCGTATTTCCAAATGTTGGAGTTTATGATGTTCAAATGACAGTAACCTCAAATTATGGTTGTGTCTACACAAGTACAACGGATGATATTATTGAAGTGACACCTGTTCCTACAGCCGATTTTACCGTTTCCAAAAACCCAGCTACATGGTTTGAAACGGCTATTCAAACATCTGATATTTCTCAAGGAAATATTACAATTTGGAATTGGGCAAGTCCTGGAGCAGTATCGATCGCTTCAAGTGGCTCAAGTGCTTTAATTACTTACCCTGAAGGACAAGTAGGAACATATCCTATTACATTAACAGTAACAACAGGTGAAGGTTGTTCGGATTCAATTACACTTGAGATTGAAATTGTTCCGGATATCATTTTGTATGTACCTAATTCATTTACTCCTGATGATGATGAACATAATCAAAATTGGTCTATTAACATAGATGGTATAGATTTTGAGAATTTCGAATTAGTATTATACAACAGATGGGGAGAACGTATTTGGGAATCTCACGATACTAAAGAGTCTTGGGATGGTACTTATAATGGAAGAATAGTTCCCAATGGGACCTATATTTGGAAAATTTCTTTCAAGGAAAAAGACAATGATGGTAAAAAGTTTTATACTGGGTATGTTAATGTAATAAAATAAAAATGACGAAAATATTATTAGCATGTGGACTCTTTGTTTCATTAGTTTCATGTGATGTTATTAATAGTACCCTACAAACAGTAGATCTTTCCCAAACTGAGAACAAACCAGGTTTAACAAATGATGAAGTAATATCCGGTTTAAAGGAAGCATTGAACGTTGGGATAAGGAACTCAGTTAATATAACCTCAGTTACAGATGGATTTCTGAAAAATGAAACAATCCGTTTGCCTTTTCCACAAGACGCAATAAAAGTTAAAGAAAAAGCAATAGAACTCGGTCTTTCTGGTCAAGTAGATAAATTTGAAACTACGTTAAACCGTGCGGCGGAAGAAGCTACAAAGGAAGCTTTACCAATATTCAAGGATGCAATTTTTAATATGTCTGTTCAAGACGGTTTTAGTATCTTAAAAGGTGGAGATGGGGCCGCAACAAAATTCTTGAAAGATCAAACCACTTCAAAGCTTATATTAGCATTTTCTCCAAAAGTAAAAGAAGCAACTTCTAAAGTAAAACTTACTGAATCTTGGACACCGATTATAACTAAATATAATCAAGTAATGACGCTTACCGGTGGGCAAAAATTAAATCCTGATTTAGATGCTTATATTACTGAAAGAGCAATTACTGGATTATTTTACATGGTTGAAAAAGAAGAAAATAAAATCAGAAAAGATCCTGGTGCAAGAGTAACAGATATTTTAATTAAAGTTTTTGGAAGCTTAACCAATAATTAAAACTTGAAATATCCTCTTTCCGAATTAGTTTTGAATGATAAAGGTCAAGTTTATCATTTAGGTTTGCATCCTGAAAATTTAGCTGAAAAAATTATTGTTGTTGGAGATCAAGATCGAGTTGAACAGATTTCTCGTTTCTTTGATACGATAGAGCACAAATCTGCCCATAGAGAATTTATTTGTCATACAGGAACTTATAAAAACAAAAGAATTACAGCTTTATCTACTGGTATTGGCACAGATAATATAGACATAGTAATCAATGAATTAGATGCTTTAGTCAATATAGATTTAATAAATCGGATTGATAAAAAAGAACATACTTCTCTTGACATCGTTCGAATTGGAACATGTGGGATTTTACAAAAAGAAATTCCTGTTCATGCTTGGATTGTTTCCACACATGCTTTTGGACTAGATAATGTGGCTCATTTCTATTCTATTGATTTCAAACAAGAGGAAATAAAAATAGAAACAGAATTAAAAAAGTTTCTAAACCTCCCAGAAAAAATATCTCCTTATTTAATTGAATCTAACAAGGAATTAACTAGTAAGTTAATCTCAAGTAAAACATTTAATGGGATAACAGTTACTAGTTCAGGGTTTTATGGGCCGCAAGGCAGAAAGTTAAGACTAAAGACAAATACAGAAGGATTACAACTAGCATTAGGAAACTACCAAGGTGAATTTAAGGTCCTTAACTTCGAAATGGAAAGTTCTGCTTTATTTGCACTTGGCAGAGAATTAGGTCACAAATGTTCAACTATATGTCTAGGTGTTGCAAATAGACCACTTATGAAATTTTCTCAAGGCTATCTAGAAGAAATGAATGAACTGATCCTCTATACTTTAGATCGCATATAGATTTCCTATGTTAATAGAAAATCGTAATGAAGTATTGTATTAAAAACAAAAAAGGCTGTCATATCTGACAGCCTTTTATACATGTAAATATAACTTACGCTTCTTCTTTTAATTTTTCCAATTCTTCAACAGAACCTACTATTTGCTTTTGGAAATTTCTAACACCAGTTCCCGCAGGAATTAAATGTCCAACAATAACGTTTTCTTTTAATCCTAATAACCAATCTTCTTTTCCAGAAATTGCTGCTTCATTTAAAACTTTCGTTGTTTCTTGGAAAGATGCCGCAGAAATAAACGATTGTGTTTGAAGCGAAGCTCTAGTAATACCTTGAAGTAACGGACGAGATGTTGCTGGTGTTGCTTCCCTAGCTTCAACCATTTTTTTATCTGCTCGTTTCAATTGAGAATTTTCATCCCTCAATTTTCTAGAAGATACTATCTGACCTGCTTTAAGATTTTCAGAATCTCCGGCGTCATCAACTACCATCATTCCAAATAACTCATCGTTTGCGGCCATGATATCGGCTTTATGAATAGATTGACCTTCTAGAAAACGTGTGTCTCCAGATTCAATTATTTCATTTTTAAGCATCATTTGACGAACAATAACCTCGAAATGTTTATCGTTGATTTTCACACCTTGCAAACGATATACCTCTTGAATTTCGTTCACAATATACTCCTGAACCTTAGTAGGTCCTTCAATATTTAAAATATCAATTGGAGTAATTGCACCATCAGATAAAGGGGATCCAGCACGCACATAATCATTTTCTTGTACTAAGATATGTTTAGATAGTGGAACCATGTATTTTTTCTCCTCACCTGTTCTCGAAATTACTGAAATTTCACGGTTACCACGTTTGATTTTACCGAATTGAGCTGTCC
>JACCDY010301497.1_pt1 | contig 45501 bp, 32 predicted proteins | sample 7446391 | NCBI WGS metagenome assembly JACCDY01 (sample SAMN15323451, study PRJNA562643) | freshwater metagenome | isolation source: river surface water | place: USA:Blue River Watershed | collected 2017-08-18
CAGAAACTGCGGAACTGCTCGAGCGACTCCGGCGCGATGGCCATGACGTAGCGCTCCTGGCTCTCGTTGCACCAGATTTCCTTGGGCGCGAGGCCGGTTTCCTCCAGCGGCACCTTGGACAGGTCGAAGCGGGCGCCGCGGCCGGCGTCGTGGGTCAATTCGGGGAAGGCATTGGACAGGCCGCCCGCGCCCACGTCGTGGATCGCGAGGATGGGGTTCTTCTCGCCCAGGTTCCAGCAGTGGTTGATGACCTCCTGCGCCCGGCGCTCGATCTCGGGGTTGCCCCGCTGCACCGAGTCGAAGTCGAGCTCGGCGGCGTTGGTGCCGGTGGCCATGGAGCTGGCCGCGCCGCCGCCCATGCCGATGCGCATGCCGGGGCCGCCCAGTTGCACCAGCAGGGTGCCGGCCGGGAACTCGATCTTGTGGGTGAGGCCGGCGTCGATGCCGCCCAGGCCGCCGGCGATCATGATGGGCTTGTGGTAGCCACGCACCACGCCGTCCACCTGCTGCTCGTACTCGCGGAAGTAGCCCGCGAGGTTGGGCCGGCCGAACTCGTTGTTGAAGGCCGCGCCACCCAGGGGGCCCTCGGTCATGATCTGCAGCGGGCTGGCAATGTGCTCGGGTTTGCCGTTGGGGGACTCCCACAGGCGCGAGACCGAGAAGCCGGTCACGCCGGCCTTGGGCCGCGAGCCGCGGCCGGTGGCGCCCTCGTCGCGGATCTCACCGCCGGCGCCGGTGGAAGCGCCCGGGAAGGGCGAGATGGCGGTCGGGTGGTTGTGCGTCTCCACCTTCATCAGCACATGCTGGGTCGCGGCGCGGCCCTGGTAGGCGGCGGGCCCGCCCTGGGCCTGCGGCCGGGGCAGGAACAGCTCGACCTCGTGGCCCTCCATGACGGCGGCGTTGTCCGAGTAGGCCACCACCGTGTGCTCGGGGTGCTTCTGGTGGGTGTTGCGGATCATCCCGAACAGGCTCAGGTCCTGGTCCTGGCCGTCGATGGTGAAGCGCGCGTTGAAGATCTTGTGCCGGCAGTGCTCGCTGTTCGCCTGGGCGAACATCATCAATTCGACGTCGGTCGGATTGCGGCCCAGGTTCTGGAAGGCCGCCACCAGGTAGTCGATCTCGTCGTCCGCGAGGGCGAGGCCGAAGCGGGTGTTGGCCGCTTCCAAGGCGGCACGGCCGCCGGCCAGCAGGTCCACCTGCTCCATCGGCGGGGCCTCGAGCGCGGTAAAGAGGGCATGGGCCTCGGCGCGGTCCTGCACCACCGACTCGGTCATGCGGTCATGCAGCAGGCCGGCCACTGCAGCCAGCTGCTCGGGCGACAGGCCGCCCTTGCCGGCAAGCAGGCCCGACTTCAGATGCACCCGGTATTCGACGATGCGCTCGACCCGGCGCAGGCCCAGGCCGCAGTTGTGGGCGATGTCGGTCGCCTTGGAGGCCCAGGGGGAGACGGTGCCCAGGCGGGGAGTCACCAGCACCACCACGCCGCCTTCGCCTGCCGGCTCGGCCGGATCGCCATAGGCCAGGAGGGCCGCGAGGCGCTCGCGGGCGGCGGCGTCGGGGGCCTGTTCCCAGGCCGCCAGGTGGATGAAGCGGGCCGACAGGCCCTGGATGCGTTCGTGGACGGCCTGCAGGCGGGGGAGCAGCTGCTGGATGCGGAAGGCGCTGAGGGCCTGGCCGCCCTCGAACTCGGTGATGTGCAGGGTCACTGTGAAGCCTGTTGAGGCGGGGGCCGGGGCCCGCCGCCGGGGGTCGCTGGGTCGCTGCAGCCGGCCGCTGACTGGGGCCGGCCACGGGGGATTGGTGGCAACCCGGGATTTTACCGGGCGGGCGCCGGCCGGCCGTGTGCGCAACAAGCGAATCTCCCGGGAACCGAAGCCGGCCGGCCATGCCCCTGCCGGCCGCATCCGCCCGCCCCCTCTGGGATAATCTCGCGCCATGAGCATCACCTACAAGGACGCCGCCGAGATCGAGGGCATGCGCACCGCCTGCCGGCTGGCCTCCGAGGTCCTGGACCACCTCACCCCCTTCATCAAGCCGGGCATCACCACCCTCGAGATCGACCGCCTGGCCGCCGAATGCATGGCCAGGCAGGGCAGCGTCTCCGCCACCCTGGGCTACCAGCCCCCGGGCTACCCGCCCTACCCCGCGTCGCTGTGCACCTCGGTCAACCACGTGGTCTGCCACGGCATCCCCAACGAAAAGCCGCTCAAGAAGGGCGACATCGTCAACGTCGACGTCACCGTCATCAAGGACGGCTGGTACGGCGACACCTCCCGCATGTTCATCGTGGGCGAGGCCTCCATCGCCGCCAGGCGCCTGGTGCAGATGACGTATGACGCCATGTGGCACGGCATCGTGCAGGTCAAACCCGGCGTCCACCTGGGCGACATCGGCTTCGCCATCCAGAAGTTCGCCGAGGGCAACGGCTTCTCGGTGGTGCGCGAGTTCTGCGGCCACGGCATCGGCCGCAAGTTCCACGAGGAGCCCCAGGTGCTGCATTACGGCAAGCCCGGCACCCTCGAGGAACTCAAGCCCGGCATGACCTTCACCATTGAGCCCATGATCAACCTGGGCCGCCGCGAGGTGAAGGAGCACGGCAACGACGGCTGGACCATCGTCACCCGCGACCGCTCGCTGTCCGCTCAGTGGGAGCACACGGTGCTGGTCACCGAGACCGGCTATGAGGTGCTGACCCTCTCGGCCGGCAGCCCGCCGCCACCCGCCTTCGTCACCGCCTGAACCGGACCTTCCCGATGAGCGGCCCGGTAGCTGCCCCCACCCTCGACCTGGCCCGCCTGCGTGACGACTGGCGTGCCCGCAAGGCCGCCTGCCTGGCGCCCCTTTCCGCGGTGGGCGCGTCCACCCGGGGCATCCACCGGGTGCTGGCCGGCCTGACGCGCGAGGCCGACGCCACCCTGCAGCATCTCTGGGCGGCCGCCGGCCTGCCCGCCGGCTTCACCCTGGTGGCCGTGGGCGGATACGGCCGTGGCGAGCTCTTTCCCTATTCGGATATCGACGTCCTGCTGCTGATGCCCGACGGCACCGACCCGGGCGCTGACCCGGCGCTCCAGGGCCGGCTCGAGGCCTTCATCGGCAGCTGCTGGGACGCCGGCCTCGAGATCGGCTCCAGCGTGCGCACCCTCTCCGAGTGCCTGGCCCAGGCCGAGGGCGACGTCACCGTGCAGACCTCCCTGCTCGAGTCGCGCCGCATTGCCGGCCATGCCGGCCTGTACAAGGACTACCTGCGCCGATTCGGCGAGGCGATGGACCCGCAGGCCTTCTTCATCGCCAAGACGGCGGAGATGCGCCAGCGGCACACCAAGTTCGAGAACACGCCCTACTCGCTCGAGCCCAACGTGAAGGAGTCTCCGGGCGGCCTGCGTGACCTGCAGGTCATTCTCTGGGTCGCACGCGCCGCGGGCCTGGGCCGCACCTGGGACGAACTGGCCCGCACGGGCCTCGCCACCCCCTTCGAGGCGCGCCAGATCAAGCGCAACGAGGCCCTGCTGTCCCTGCTGCGCGCGCGCCTGCACCAGATCGCCGGCCGCCGCGAGGACCGCCTGGTGTTCGACCTGCAGACCTCGGTGGCCGAGTCCTTCGGCGACCAGGGCCGCACGGGCGAGAACGGCCGCCTCATCGAGCGCGCGAGTGAGGTGCTGATGCGGCGCTTCTACTGGGCGGCCAAGGCGGTGACCCAGCTCAATCAGATCCTGCTCCTGAACATCGAGGAGCGGCTCAAACCCGGCGAGCACGTGCCGCAGCCGATCAACGAGCGCTTCGCCAACAAAGCCGGCCTGGTGGACGTGCGCGCCGACGACCTGTACCTGAACGAGCCCCACGCCATCCTGGAGACCTTCCTCGTCTACCAGACCACGCCGGGCATGACCGGCCTGTCGGCCCGCACCCTGCGCGCCCTGTACAACGCCCGCCAGGTGATGGACGGCCGCTTCCGGGCCGACCCGGTCAACCGCGCCACCTTCATGCGCATCCTGCAGCAGCCCGAAGGCATCACCCACGCCATGCGGCTGATGAACCAGACCTCGGTGCTGGGGCGCTACCTCTGGTCCTTCCGGCGGATCGTCGGCCAGATGCAGCACGACCTGTTCCACGTCTACACGGTGGACCAGCACATCCTGATGGTCCTGCGCAATGTGCGGCGCTTCTTCATGCCCGAGCATGCGCACGAGTACCCCTTCTGCTCGCAGCTGGCAGGCGGCTGGGACAAGCCCTGGATCCTGTTCGTGGCGGCGCTGTTCCACGACATCGCCAAGGGCCGTGGCGGCGACCACTCCGAACTGGGCGGGCACGAGGTGCGCGCCTTCTGCCGCCAGCACGCCATCGGGCGGGAGGACGCGAAACTGATCGAGTTCCTGGTGCGCGAGCACCTGACCATGAGCCACATCGCGCAGAAGCAGGATCTTTCGGACCCCGAGGTCATCTCGCGCTTCGCGGCGCGCGTGGGCAACGAGCGCAACCTCACCGCCCTGTACCTCCTCACCGTGGCCGACATCCGCGGCACCAGCCCCAAGGTCTGGAACGCCTGGAAAGGCAAGCTGCTGGAGGACCTGTACCGCTTCACCGTGCGGGTGCTGGGCGGCCGCGCCCCCGACCGCGAGGCCGAGGTCGAGACGCGCCAGCGCGAGGCCCTGGTGCAGCTGGGCCTGTACGCCCTGCCCCACGACGCCCACAAGGCTCTATGGGACACCCTGGACGTGAGCTACTTCATGCGGCATGACGCCGGCGAGATCGCCTGGCACACCCGGCACGTATCGCGGCACCTCGCGGGTCTGGACGGCACCGAGCCGGGCATGCCCCTGGTGCGGGCCCGCGTCTCGCCGGTGGGCGAAGGCCTGCAGGTGCTGGTCTACACCCCCGACCAGGCCGATCTCTTCGCCCGCATCTGCGGCTACTTCGACCAGGCTGGCTTCTCCATCCTGGACGCCCGCATCCACACCACCCGCGACCAGCGGGCGCTGGACACCTTCCAGGTGGTGAGCGCCTCGCTGCCGGACCACTACCGCGAGCTGGTCTCGATGGTCGAGGCCGGCCTGTCCCAGGTGCTGGCCGAGGCCGGACCGCTGCCGCCCCCTGGCCGGGGCCGGGTCTCACGCCGGGTTAAGAGCTTCCCGATCGCGCCGCGCGTCACCCTGGCCCCCGACGAAAAGGCCCAGCGCTGGCTGCTGTCCATTTCGGCGAGCGACCGGGTGGGCCTGCTGTACTCGATCGCCCGTGTGCTGGCCCGCCACCGCATCAACCTGCAACTCGCCAAGGTGTCGACCCTGGGCGAGCGGGTCGAGGACACCTTCCTGGTGGACGGCCCCGAGCTGCAGCAAAGCCGGGCGCAGATCGAGATCGAGACGGAGTTGCTCGAGACGCTGGCGTCGCCGACGTGAGCCCTCCAGCCAGTCCTGTGAACGCCCCCGTGACTCAGTCGTCTTCGCCCGCGTCCAGTCCCGGAAACAGCACCTCGGTGAAGCCGAAGCGGCTGAAATCCCGCACCCGCATCGGATAGAGCACGCCCCGCAGGTGGTCGCACTCGTGTTGCACCACCCGGGCGTGGAAGCCCTCGGCCACCCGGTCGATCGGGTCACCATAGGGGTCGAACCCCGTGTAGCGGATCTTCGCCCAACGCGGCACCACCCCGCGCAGGCCGGGCACGGACAGGCAGCCCTCCCAGCCCTCTTCCTCCTCCCCGCCCAGGGGCTCGATGACAGGATTGAGCAGCACCGTGCGCGGCACCACCGGGGCGTCCGGGTAGCGCGGGTTGGGCGCGTCCGTTCCGAAAATGACCAGTTGCAGGTCCACGCCGATCTGCGGCGCGGCCAGGCCTGCGCCATTGGCGGCCGCCATCGTGTCGACCATGTCCCGCACCAGCAGGTGCAGTTCGTCGGTGTCGAAGGCGGTGACGGGCTGGGCGACCCGCAGCAGGCGGGGGTCGCCCATCTTCAGGATGGTGTGGACGGCCATGCAGCCATTCTGGCAGGTCGGCCGCACGGAGGGTGACGGGGCTCGATCCTTGGGCGAAATGGCAATAAACTGAAATCGCCCCGAACAGCCTGGCCCGGCGGCCAGGCTTCGCGCCCGAGGGAGAAGTCCATGAAGAAACTGCTGATCATCCTGAGCCTCGTCACCCCCGCCGCCCATGCCGAGTTTTTCTCCGGCAATGACCTTTATGAGCGATTGACCGGCGATGCGTATGCGAAATCATTGGCCATGGGCTACGTGATGGGCGTCCACGACGCGACACGGGGCGTGATGCACTGCTCATCGACCGAGGCCACCTCTGGCCAGGTGCGCGACATGGTCATCCGGCGCCTGGTCGAGCGCCCTGAGCAGCGGCACCTGGGCGCGGACGTCCTGGTCACCATGACGATGAGGGACACCTGGCCCTGCCCCAAGAAAGACAATCGCCCGGCGAGCAGCACCCTCTGATGTGAGCCTGCGCCAACAGCCTCGGGCTCAGCTTGTGAGTTGCTGCCAGGCCTTTTCCAGGCGCTTGACGCTCACTGGCTGCGGCGTGCGCAATTCCTGCGCAAAGAAGCTCACGCGCAATTCCTCCAGGAGCCAGCGGAACTCCAGCATGCGCGCGTCGGCCACCCCCTTGCGCTCAGCGACCAGGCGCCAATAGCGCTGCTCCTGGGGCCGCAGTTCAAGCATGCGGGCCGCGTCACGGGCCGGATCGGCCCGCCATTTGTCCAGGCGCAGAGTCACCGCCTTCAGGTAACGGGGAAAGTGCTGCAGCGCCGACCAGGGCGTGTCCAGCAGGAAGCGCTTTCCCACCAGCTTCTGCAGCTGCTGCGTCGCGTCCTGGGTCGCCTCGGGGGCGTTCTTGGTGTCCTTGATCTTGCGCAGGGCCGTCGCATAGTCGGCGAGGATGGTGCCGGCCAGGCGCGCCACCTCATTGGCGATCAGCGTGAGCCGCGCGCGTCCTTCTTCGACCCGGCGCTTGAAGTCGGCCTCGCTGGCGGGCAGCGGTTCCTGCAGGAAGGCCCGGTCCAGGGCCACGTCGATCACCTGGGCCCGCAGGTCCTCCAGCGTGCCCAGGGACATGAAGGCGACCGCCATCTTCTGCAGGTCAGGGATGTTCTTCTCGAGGTACTTGAGGGCGTCCTTGATCTGCAGCGCGAACAGGCGGCGCAGGCCCGCCCGGTGCTTCGCGGCCGCGACCTCGGGCTCGTCGAAGACCTCGAGCGTGACCGCGTCGCCCTGGTCCACCAGCGCCGGAAAGCCCACCAGGGTGGTGCCGCCCCTGCGAATCTCCATCAGCTCGGGTAGCTCGCCGAAGGTCCAGGCGGTGTGGCGCTGGGTGGCGTCGGCGACCGGCTGCTGTGACGGGGCTTGCTTCCTGACCACCGCCACCACGCCCTGGCCCTTGGCGCTGGCATCGGCGGCTGAGGGTTGGGCTTGATCGCCCGAGGTGGCGCCTGGGCCGTCCCCGCCCGCAGCAGACATGGGCAAGGCGGTCTTGAGCGCCGCGAGCGCCTGGAAGGCGCCCCGGGCCTGCGCCCCCAGGTCGGCCTTGAGCGCCCCCAGGTTGCGGCCCATGCCCAGCTGGCGGCCGTGCTCGTCGACCACGCGCAGGTTCATGAACAGGTGCGGCGGCACCATGTCCAGCTTGAAGTCGGTGCGCTTGACGTCGAGGCTGGTCGCATCGCGCACGATCTTCAGCAAGGCATCGGTGAGCGATCCGCTGCCGAAGGCCTCGGGCGCGGTCATCTCCTGCGCGATGCGCGCCGCCGACTCCGGCAGTGGGACGAAGCGGGAGCGGGGCTTCTGCGGCAGGCTTTTGAGCAGGGCCTGGACCTTGTCCTTCAGCATGCCCGGCACCAGCCACTCGCAGCGCTCCTCGCTCACCTGGTTCAGGACGAAGAGCGGCACCGTCACCGTCAGGCCATCCCGGGCGTCACCCGGCTCGTGCAGGAAGGTGGTGGCGCAATCCACCCCGCCCAGGCGCAGGGTCTTGGGGAAGGCGTCGGTGGTGATGCCGGCCGCCTCGTGCCGCATCAGCTCCTCGCGGGTCAGGCGCAGCAGCTGCGGGTTCTTGCGCGACTCGGTGCGGTACCAGCCCTCGAAGGTGTGGCCGCTGTAGACGTCGGGCGGCAGCTGCTGGTCGTAGAAGGCGAAGATCAGTTCCTCGTCCACCAGCACGTCCTGCCGGCGGGACTTGTGCTCCATCTCCTCCACCTGCCGAATCAGCTTGCGGTTGGCGGTGAGGAAAGGCAATGTCGTCTCCCACTGACCCTCGACCAGGCCCTGGCGGATGAAGATCTCGCGGGCGCCGGCCTGGTCCACGCGGGCGAAGGCGGTCCGCCGGCCGCTGTAGATCACCAGGCCATAGAGCGTGGCGCGCTCGAGCGCCACCACCTCCGCAGCCTTCTTCTCCCAGTGCGGGTCCAGGAGCTGCTTCTTCAGCAGGTGGCCCGCCACCTCCTCCACCCACTGCGGCTCGATGTTGGCGATGCCGCGGCCGAAGAGACGCGTCGTCTCCACCAGCTCGGCGCAGACGATCCAGCGCCCGGGACGCTTCTTGAGGTGCGCGCCGGGGTGGCGGTGGAACTTGATGCCGCGCGCACCCAGGTACTCGGTCGAGGCGCTGCCGCCCGGCGCCTGCGCCCGGGCGCCGGTGGCCGGGTTGTTGCCGCCGCCCTCCTCCATCTTCCAGCCGATGTTCCCCAGCAGGCCGGCGAGCATGGACTTGTGCAGGGCCTCGTAGCTGGCGGGCTGGGCGTTGATCGGCCAGCGGTGCTCGGTCACCACCGTGAGCAGCTGGCTGTGGATGTCGCGCCACTCGCGGACCCGGCGCACGTTGATGAAGTTCTGCCGCAGCAGCTGCTCGTACTGGCGGTTGGAGAGCTTGTGGGTATCACCCGAGGCCGCCGCCGCAGGCCGCTGCCCGTGCTGCCCGGCCGGCTTGGCCCCCTTGGGCGCGCCGTGGTGCCCGCCGCGGGCGTCACGGATCCAGTTCCAGAGCGTGATGTAGCCGGAGAACTCGCTCTTCTCGTCGTCGAACTTGGCGTGCTGCTGGTCGGCCTGGGCCTGCGCCTCCAGGGGGCGGTCCCGCACGTCCTGCACCGACAGGGCGGACGCCACCACCAGTACTTCATTCAAGGCGCCGCGCTCCCGGCCTTCCAGGATCATGCGGCCCACCCGCGGGTCCAGCGGCAGGCGCGAGAGCTCCCGGCCCACTTCGGTCAGTTCGCCGGCCTCGTCCACCGCACCGAGCTCGCCCAGGAGCTGGTAGCCGTCGGTGATGGCGCGGCGCTGCGGCGCTTCCAGAAAGGGAAAGTCCTCGACCGAGCCCAGGCCCAGGCTCTTCATGCGCAGGATGACGCCGGCCAGGGAGGAGCGCAGGATTTCCGGGTCGGTGAAGCGCGGACGGCCGTTGAAGTCCTTCTCGTCGTAGAGGCGGATGCAGATGCCGTTGGCCACCCGGCCGCAACGGCCGGCGCGCTGGTTGGCCGCGGCCTGGCTCACCGGCTCCACCAGCAGCTGTTCGACCTTGCTGCGGTAGCTGTATCGCTTGACCCGCGCCGTGCCGGCGTCGATCACGTAACGGATGCCCGGCACGGTGAGCGAGGTCTCGGCCACGTTGGTGGCCAGCACGATGCGCCGGCCCGCATGGGTCTCGAAGATGCGGTCCTGCTCGGCCTGCGAGAGCCGCGAGAACAGGGGCAGCACCTCGGCGCCGCGGGTCATCGGGCTGTGGGCGAGGTGGCCGCGCAGGTGGTCGGCGGCCTCGCGGATTTCACGCTCACCAGGCAGGAAGACGAGGATGTCTCCCCCGGGGACCGTGTGCCCCCACGCTCCGCGCTGCGCGTCGTCGCTGCCCCCCGAGGGGGCTCCGTCCGGCTTGGGGCGGCCCGGCGCCGGACGGCCCGCCCAGAGTTCATCCACGCCTTCGGCAATGGCTTCGTTCAGACCCTTCTCGCGGGTCTCCTCGAAGGGCCGCCAGCGCTGCTCCACCGGGTAGGTCCGGCCGGAGACATAGATGACCGGCGCCGGCCCCTTGGCCGAGGCGAAGTGCTCGGCGAAGCGTTCCGCGTCAATGGTGGCCGAGGTGACCACGATCTTCAGATCGGGGCGCCTGGGCAGGATCTGCTTCAGGTAGCCCAGGAGGAAGTCGATGTTGAGGCTGCGCTCGTGCGCCTCGTCGATGATCAGGGTGTCATAGCCCTGGAGCAGCGGGTCGGTCTGGGTCTCGGCCAGCAAAATGCCGTCGGTCATCAACTTGACCGAGGCGTCCCGGGACAGCCGGTCCTGGAAGCGGACCTTGTAGCCCACCACCTCGCCCAGGGGCGTCTCCAACTCCTCGGCGATGCGCTTGGCCACGCTGGAGGCGGCGATCCGCCGCGGCTGGGTGTGGCCGATCAGGCGCCCGCGTTCTCCCGGCTTCGCGTTCATGCGCCCGCGCCCCAGGGCCAGGGCGATCTTGGGCAGCTGGGTGGTCTTGCCCGAACCGGTCTCGCCGCAGACGATCACCACCTGGTGGGCCGCCATGGCAGCCATGATTTCCTCGCGCCGGGCGGAAACAGGCAGGGATTCGGGGAAGGTGATGCTGGGACGCGACAAAACGGGCAGGCGGGCAGAGGCTGGAGCCCGTGATTATCGGGCCCGCGGGCATCCGCGGCCGGCGGGCCCGACCCCTTCCCGTACACTGCCGACAAGATGTCCGCCGTCTTCAATTTCACCTTCGTGCCCTGGTTCCGGTCGGTGGCCCCGTACATTCACATGCACCGGGGCAAGACCTTCGTCATCGGCCTGGCCGGTGAGGCCATCGCCGCCGGCAAGCTGCAGCACATCGCCCAGGACCTGGCCCTGATCCAGAGCATGGGCGTGAAGATCGTGCTGGTCCACGGCTTCCGCCCCCAGGTGAACGAGCAGCTGCGGCAGAAGGGCCACGAAGCCCGCTACTCCCACGGCATGCGCATCACCGACGAGGTCGCCCTCGACTGCGCCCAGGAGGCCGCCGGCCAACTGCGCTACGAGATCGAGGCCGCCTTCAGCCAGGGCCTGCCCAACACCCCCATGGCCGGCTCCACCGTCCGCGTGATTTCGGGCAACTTCATCACCGCCATGCCGGTCGGCGTGGTCGACGGCGTGGACTTCCAGCACACGGGCCGGGTGCGCAAGGTCGACGTCGGCGGCATCAGCCGCAGCCTGGAGTCGGGCAGCCTGGTGCTGCTCTCGCCCTTCGGTTTCTCGCCCACCGGCGAGGCCTTCAACCTCGGCATGGAGGACGTGGCCACCAGCGTGGCCACCGCGCTGCAGGCCGACAAGCTCGTCTTCCTGACCGAGGTGCCCGGCATCCGCATCCGGCCCGGCGAGCCCGAATCGGACGACAACCCGATCGACACCGAGCTCCCCCTGGCCACGGCCGAAAAAATCCTCGCCGAGGCGCCTGACCCGCAGCAGCCCACCGACCTCGCCTTCTACCTGCAGCACTGCGTGCAGGCCTGCAAGGCCGGCGTCGAGCGCTCGCACATCATTCCCTTCGCGGTCGACGGTGCGCTGCTGCTCGAGATCTACGTCCACGACGGCATCGGCACCATGGTGGTCGACGAGAAGCTCGAGGAGCTGCGCGAGGCCACGCCCGACGACGTCGGCGGCATCCTGCAGCTGATCGAGCCCTTCGAGCGCGATGGCACCCTGGTCAAGCGAAGCCGCACCGAGATCGAGCGCGACGTCGCCAACTACACCATCATCGACCACGACGGCGTGATCTTCGCCTGCGCCGCGCTCTATCCCTACCCCGAGGCGCGCACCGCCGAAATGGCCGCCCTCACCGTCTCGCCCCAGAGCCAGGGCCAGGGCGACGGCGAGAAGGTCTTGAAGCGGATCGAGCAGCGCGCCAAGGCCATGGGCCTGGACAGCATCTTCGTGCTGACCACCCGGACCATGCACTGGTTCCTCAAGCGCGGCTTCGTCCGCGCCGACCCCGACTGGCTACCTGAAGCCCGCAAGCGCAAGTACAACTGGGACCGTCGCAGCATGGTCTTCGTGAAGAAACTGGGCTGACACGGGCAGGCCCCATCCGGGGCGGCAGGGCTGTCCTACGCAGCCCTGAGGCGCTGGCGACAGGTGCAGGAACCCGCACCCTGCCACTCTCCCTGCTTTCCTTCCGATAAAGGGCCGGCTCCGTCCGCGGGCCGGACCGGAGGCGAGCATGAGCCCGTTCGATGAACTTCCGCTCAAGGACCGGCGCGAGGCCGGCCGCCTGCTGGCCCGCGAGCTGGCCTTCCTGGCCGGCGAGCCGGACCTGCTGGTGCTCGGCCTGCCCCGCGGCGGGGTTCCCGTCGCCCTGGAGATCGCGCGCGCGCTGAATGCCCCTCTGGACGTGCTGACGGTGCGCAAGCTGGGCCTGCCGGAACAGCCCGAGTTCGCGGTCGGCGCCCTGGCACCCGGCGGGGTGCGGGTGATGGACCGCACGCCCCGCAACCTGCTCGAGGCAGCGCGCTGGGAGATGGTGGCCCGGAACGAACGCGCCGAACTGGCCCGGCGTGAGCGCGTCTACCGCAGCGGCCGGCCGCCCCTGGCGCTGGCAGGCCGCACCGTGATCCTGGTCGACGACGGCGTCGCCACCGGCGCGACGCTGGAAGCCGCTGCGCGTGCGGTCCGGGCCGGCGGTCCCCGGCGGCTCGTGATCGCCGCCCCTGTCGCCTCGTCCGAGGCCTCGACCCGCCTCGCCTGTCTGGCCGACGAGCTGGTAATGGGCGCCACCCCGCGTCCCTTCGGCGCCGTGGGCAGCTGGTACCAGGACTTCGGCCAGACCTCCGACGAGGAAGTGCTGGCCTGCCTGGCGGTCCGGAGCGCGTCGACCGCCTGATCAGGCGGCGTCCGCTAGCGCCGGACGATCCTCAAGCGGAGGCGGTCCTGCGCAGGCCCCGTGCGAGCAGCAGCAGGAAGACCCCGCCGAAGCCGACGAACCAGAGAAAAGACCAGTTGGCGATGGTGCCGCCCAGGAAGGTCCAGTCAATGGCGGTGCAGTCGCCGGTCCCGCGGAAGATCATGGGAATGGCCCGCTGCAGCGGGAAGCTCTCGATCATTCCGTAGAAGTCGCGGCCGCAGGAGGCGACCGCGGGCGGGTTCCACTGCAGCCAGCTCTGGCGGGCCGCGGTGAATCCGCCGAAGCCCGCCATCACGAGGCCGAGGAGGCTGCTCACCCCGAGCCCCAGGCGCCCGCCCCAGAGGGCACCGAGCGCCGCCGCGATCCCGACGCCGACCAGGCAGTAGCGCTGCACGATGCACATCGGGCAGGGTTCGAGTCCGACGACATGCTGCAGATACAGGCCGAAGGCCAGCAGACCCAGGCAGGCCAGCGCGACGGCGGCCAGCAGGCGGCGGGGATGGTTCAGGCAGAGGGTGATCAGCGCAGGCAGGGAGGTGGGCATCTCGGTTCTCGGCGCTCGAGGCGCCGCGTCAGTGCTCGACGAAGACCCGGGCATGCCGGGGCGTCACCACGAGCGTATCACCCTCGGCCAGTCCCATCTCCTTGAACTGCTGCGCCGGAATCTGTGCCTCGATCACGGTTTCGGAGCCCGGGGGCGCGGAAGCGCCCTCCTCCGCCGGCACCAGCTCCAGGCGGGCAATCGGCCCGACCACGATGGCGCGTGCCAACCGTGCGACGATGCCGCGCGGGCGGCCGGAGGCGTCGAGCGCGGCGCCCGGGGTGTAGCGGGCCACGTCGAGGTCATGCGGTCGCACATAGGCGAAGGCCTTGGCGTCCTGGGCCTGGGCATGCTCGGGCGCCTGCAGCTGCAGGCCGTCCAGATGGATCTCACCCTGGTGCGCGCGGCCGTGGAACAGGTTCACGTCGCCCAGGAAACCGTAGACGAAGGGGCTGGCCGGATGGTCCCAGACATCCTGGGGCGACCCCACCTGCTCGATCACCCCGGAGTTCATCAGCACCACCCGGTCGGCGACCTCGAGGGCCTCTTCCTGGTCGTGCGTCACGAAGATGCTGGTCACGTGCAGCTCGTCGTGCAGGCGGCGCAGCCAGCGGCGCAGCTCCTTGCGCACCTTGGCGTCCAGGGCGCCGAAGGGCTCGTCCAGCAGCAGCACCCGCGGCTCCACCGCCAGGGCGCGGGCCAGGGCGATGCGCTGGCGCTGGCCACCCGAGAGCTGGGTCGGGTAGCGGTCGGCCAGCCAGTCCAGCTGCACCAGCCCGAGGAGCTCGTGCACCTTGGCCTTGATCTGGTCCTCGGGCGGACGGGTGGACCGGGGCCGCACCCGCAGGCCGAAGGCCACGTTCTCGAACACCGTCATGTGCCGGAACAGCGCGTAGTGCTGGAACACGAAGCCGACCTGGCGCTCGCGCACATGCACGTCGGTGGTGTCCTCGCCGCTGAAGAAGATGCTGCCCGCATCGGGCGTCTCCAGGCCGGCGATGATGCGCAGCAGCGTGGTCTTGCCGCAGCCCGAGGGGCCCAGCAGGGCCACCAGTTCGCCGGAGTCCACATGCAGCGACACGTCGCGCAGCGCGCGGAAGTCGCCGAAGTTCTTGCTGATGTTGCGGATCTCGATGCTCATGGCGTGACTTTCAGGGGGGCCTCCGGCGGCATTTCCGAGGCGGCCTTGAGCAGGCGCTCCTGGCGCCACTCGGCCACCGACTTGATCACCAGGGTGACCAGGGCCAGCAGGGCCAGCAGGCTGGCCACCGCGAAGGCGGCCACCGACTGGTATTCGTTGTAGAGGATTTCCACGTGCAGCGGCATGGTGTTGGTCTGGCCGCGGATGTGCCCCGACACCACCGACACTGCGCCGAACTCGCCCATGGCGCGGGCGTTGCACAGGATGACGCCGTAGACCAGGCCCCACTTGATGTTGGGAAGGGTCACGTGCCAGAAAGTCTGCCAGCCGCTCGCGCCCAGCACGATGGCGGCCTGCTCCTCCTCGTTGCCCTGGGCCTGCATCAGCGGGATCAGCTCGCGCGCGATGAAGGGAAAGGTCACGAAGAGCGTGGCCAGCACGATGCCCGGCACCGCGAACACGATCTTGATGCCGTGGGCGTCCAGCCAGGGGCCCAGCCAGCCCTGGGCGCCGAAGACCAGCACGTACATCAGGCCGGCGACGACGGGCGACACCGAGAAAGGCAGATCGACCAGGGTGGTCAGAAAGGCCTTGCCGCGGAACTCGTACTTGGCGATGCACCAGGCGGCGGCCACGCCGAACACCAGGTTCAGCGGCACGGTGATGGCCGCGGTGATCAGGGTCAGGCGGATGGCGGCCCAGGCGTCGGGTTCCTTGAGCGCCTCCAGGTAGGCGCCCACGCCCTTGCGCAGCGCCTCGGCGAAGACGGCGGCCAGCGGCAGCAGGAGGAACAGCGCCAGCCAGCCCAGGGCCAGGCCGATCAGGGTCCAGCGCACCCAGGGCGCTTCTGTGGTGGTGACCCGGCGCGGGCCGATCGATGGGGCACTCATCACATCCCCGCCCGTTTGCGCTGCCAGGCCTGCAGCGAGTTGATGACGAACAGCATCACGAAGGAGGCGCAGAGCATCACCACGGCCACCGCGGTGGCGCCGGCGATGTCGTACTGCTCGAGCTTGCCGATGATGATCAGCGGCACGATTTCAGACACCATGGGCATGTTGCCGGCGATGAAGATGACGGACCCGTACTCGCCGATCGCACGGGCGAAGGCCATGGCAAAGCCGGTGAGCAAGGCCGGCGCGATCGAGGGGAAAATCACCCGGGAGAAGGTCTGCCAGCGGGTCGCACCCAGGGACATGGCGGCCTCTTCCAGCTCGCGCTCGGTGTCTTCCAGCACCGGCTGCACCGTGCGCACCACGAAAGGCAGGCCGATGAAGATGAGCGCGATGACCACGCCGTTCGGATTGAACGCCAGCTGGACGCCCAGCGGCTCCAGGTACTGCCCCACCCAGCCGTTGCCGGCGAGCAGCGCGGTGAGCGAGATGCCGGCCACCGCGGTGGGCAGGGCGAAAGGCAGGTCCACCAGGGCGTCGACGAGGCGCTTGCCGGGGAACTTGTAGCGAACCAGCACCCAGGCCACCAGCAGGCCGGCGACCGCATTGGTCAGGGCCGCGATGAGCGAGGCGCCGAAGGTGAGGCGGTAGGCCGCCAGCACCCGGGGGGAGGAGACGGCCGCCCAGAACTGCTCGCCGGTGAGGGTGAGCGACTTGAGCGTGAGCGCCGCAAAGGGAATCAGAACGACCAACCCCAGGTACACCAGCGTGTAACCCAGGGTCAGGTTGAAGCCGGGCAGCACCTTGCGGGTGCCGCCGGCGAGGGATCCGGCCATGGGCTTACTTGACCGTGTAGATCTTGTCGAATTGCCCACCGTCGTTGAAGTGGACCTTCTGCGCCTCGCCCAGCGAGCCGAACAGCTCCTGCACGGTGAACAGCGGAATCGGCTTGAAGGCGCTGGCGTGCTTCTTCAGGACCGCCGGGTTGCGCGGGCGGATGTTGTGCTTGGCGGCAATCTCCTGGCCGGCCTCGGAGTACAGGAAGTCCAGGTAGGCCTTGGCCAGATCGGCGGTGCCCTTCTTGGCCACGGTGCGCTCGACGATGGCCACCGGGTTCTCGGCCACGATGCTGATGGACGGGTACACCACATCGACCTTGTTGGCGCCGAATTCCTGGTCCACGGAGACAACCTCGGACTCGAAGGTGATCAGCACGTCGCCGATGTTGCGCTGGAGGAAGGCGGTGGTGGCGTCACGGCCGCCACGGGCCAGCACCGGCACGTTCTTGTACAGCTTGCCGACGAACTCGGCGGCCTGGGCGTCGGAGCCGCCCTTCTTCTTCACATAGCCCCAGGCGGCCAGGTAGGCGTAGCGGCCGTTGCCGCCGGTCTTGGGGTTGACCACGATGACCTGCACGCCGGGCTTGACCAGGTCGTCCCAGTCCTTGATGCCCTTGGGGTTGCCGTTGCGGGTGAGGAACAGCATGGTGGAGGTGGTGGGCGCGGCGTTGTGGGGGAAGCGCTTGGTCCAGTCCTTGGCGACCACGCCCTTCTCGGCCAGGAACTCGATGTCGGTGGTGGTGTTGAAGGTCACCACGTCGGCGTCGAGGCCGTCGGCCACGGCGCGGGCCTGGGCGGAGGAGCCGCCGTGGGCCTGGTCGATCTTCACGTCCTTGCCGGTCGCCTTCTTGTAGGCGGGGATGAAGGCGGCGTTGACGTCCTTGTAGAACTCGCGGGCGACGTCGTAGGAGGCGTTCAGCAGGGTCTGCTGGGCGGAGGCCAGGCCGCTGGCAGCCAGCGCGGCGGAAGCGATGAGGAGCTTGAGGGTGTGCTTCATGGGGATCCCTGTTTGTCTGTGGCGGTGATGGCCCGCCGTTGTGCCTTTTGTTGGCGGCCGGGCATATGGAACGCGGGAATTCTCCTGTTTTGGTTATGAAATCCCAACAACCGAGTTGTTGTTTGCATATTCCTGATCCGAATCTGGCAGCGAAAGGCCAGCGGGGAACGATGCAAACCGGCCCAGGCCGGGCGGCCTAGAGCAGCGGACGGAGGGCCCCGGCCGCTTCCTGCATGGCGGGCAGCAGATCCCGGCGCAGCCGGGCCGGCTCGGGGCCCGTCGCGCTCACGACCACATTGAGGGCGGCCAGGGTGTCACCCCGGGCATCGCGCAGCGGCACGGCCAGGGCGTGAACGCCCAGTTCATGGGTCTGATGGGCCTCGCAGAAATCATCGGCACGGATTTGCGCCAGCCGGACGCGCAAGGCCTCCGGCTCGACCACGGTGTGCGGCGTCAGCCGGGTCAGCCGCCGGTCCGCCAGCCATTCGGCGAGCCCTGCGTCGGAGAGCGAGGCCAGCAGCACCAGGCCCGTGGAGGTGGCATGGGCCGGCAGTCGGGCGCCCAGGTGCACCCCATAGGCCAGCACCCGGGTCGGGCCGGCGCGGGCGACGATCACCACCTCCTCGCCGTCCAGCACGGTGGCCGAGAGGGACTCGCCGGTTTCCATCGAGAGACGGTTGAGCGTGGGCTGCAGGAGGCGAGGCAGGCGGGCCGAGGCCAGGTAGCTGCCCGACAGGCGCAGCACCTTGGGCGAGAGCCAGAAGTGGCTGCCATCGGTTTCCAGGTAGCCGAGATGGGCCAGGGTCAGGAGGTGGCGGCGGGCGGCCGCCCGGGTGATGCCGGCGCGCTGGGCGGCCAGAGTGGCGTTCAGGCGCTGGCGCTCGGTGCTGAAACTCTCGAGCACGGCCATGCCACGGGCCATTCCTTCAATCAGGTCGGCACGGGCAATGGCGGGCTTGGATGCAGTTTTGCTCATGGGTTTGCGCGATCATCGCACAAAGCGCGCGGTGATCGCGCAGCGACCGATCCGGGCTGAAGAGCTGCACCAGCCAGCCTCCTATTCTCCGAACCCAAGGAGACACCCATGAGCACCACCCGCACCCAAGTCGCGATCATCGGCGCCGGCCCCTCCGGCCTGCTGCTCGGCCAGTTGCTGCACAAAGCCGGCATCGACGCCGTCATCCTCGAGCGCCAGACCGGCGACTATGTGCTCGGCCGCATCCGCGCCGGCATCCTCGAGCAGGTCACCGTCGACCTGATGCGCGAAGCCGGTGTGTCGGAGCGCCTGGACAAGGAAGGCATCGTCCACCACAGCATCGAGCTGGTCTTCGGCGGCAAGCGCCACCCGATCGACGTCACCGGGCTGACCGGCGGCAAGGTGGTGACCGCCTATGGCCAGACCGAACTCACGCGCGACCTGATGGAGGCCCGCGCCGCCGCCGGCCTGACCACCGTCTACGAGGCCCAGGACGTGCAGCTGCACGATTTCGACGGCGCCAAACCCCGGGTCACCTACTCCCATGGCGGCCAGACCCACACGCTGGAGTGCGACTTCATCGCCGGCTGCGACGGCTTCCATGGCGTGGCCCGGGCCACGGTGAAGGACCGCGTCACCGAGTACGAGAAGGTCTACCCCTTCGGCTGGCTGGGCCTGCTGGCCGACACCCCGCCGGTCTCGCCCCATGCCATCGTCTACGGCAACAGCGACCGCGGCTTCTCGCTGTGCTCCATGCGCAGCATGACCCGCTCGCGCTATTACCTGCAGGTACCGCTCACCGACAAGGTCGAGGACTGGAGCGACGAGCGCTTCTGGGACGAACTCAAGCGCCGCGTCGACCCCGAACTCGCCTCGCGCATCGTGACCGGGCCCAGCATCGAAAAGAGCATCGCCCCGCTGCGCAGCTTCGTCGCCGAGCCGCTGCGCTTCGGCCGCCTGTTCCTCGCCGGTGACGCCGGCCACATCGTCCCGCCCACCGGCGCCAAGGGCCTGAACCTGGCCGCCACCGACGTGAAGTACCTGTCGGGTGCGCTGATCGAGTTCTTCAAGGACAAGAGCAGCCAAGGCATCGACACCTACTCCGAGCGCTGTCTCAAGCGCATCTGGAAGGCCGAGCGCTTCTCCTGGTGGATGACCTCGCTGATGCACCGCTTCCCCACCGACTCGGCCATCGACCACAAGTTCCAGGAGGCCGAGCTGGACTACCTGGTGAACTCCAAGGCCCTGTCCACCGCGGTGGCGGAAAACTACGTCGGCCTGCCGCTCTGAGGCCTGGCAGCGTCTCTGCTAGCCTCTCGGGCATGAGCGCCGTGCCCTCGCCCTCCGCTTTTTCGACCTTTGACGCGCCCCGGCCGCTGGCCGGCGTGCGCATCCTGAGCCTCGCCCTCAACCTGCCCGGTCCCGCCGCCCTGATGCGGTGCCGGGCCATGGGGGCCGAATGCCTGAAGTTCGAGCCGCCAGGGGGCGACCCGATGGCCCAGTACAGTGAGGCGGCCTATGCCGACCTGCACCAGGACATCGAGGTGCGCCGCGCCGACCTCAAGACCGCAGAAGGCCAGGCCGTCGTCCACGCCGAGCTGGCGCGCAGCGACGTGCTCCTCACTTCCTTCCGGCCCTCGGCCCTCGCGAAACTCGGACTGGGCTGGGAGGCGTTGCAGGCGGCGCATCCGCACCTGAGCCAGGTGGCCATCGTCGGCGCGGCTGGCGCCCTGGCCGAGATTCCCGGCCATGACCTCACCTACCAGGCCGAGCACGGCCTGGTGAGCGGGCAGCTTCTTCCGCCGACGCTGTATGCGGACATGGGGGGCGCGCTGATGGCGAGCGAGGCGGTGCTGCAGGCGGTCATTGCGCAGCGGGGCGAAGGGCCTGTCCCAGCTGCTGCTTCCAGGGCGGGTCAGACCGCCCAGGCCGGGGCCCCATCCAGCCGTTACATCGAAGTCGCCCTGGCCGATGCCGCCGCCTTCCTCGCCCTGCCACGCGCCTGGGGCCTGACCGCGCCCGGAGCCATCCTGGGCGGGCAGCACGCGGGCTACCAGGTCTTCGCCTGCAAGGACGGCCGTGTGGCCGTGGCAGCGCTGGAGCCGCATTTCACCCGGCGCCTGCTGGTCGCTGCGGGCCTGCCCGAGGATGGCGATGCGCTCGCGCCCTCGACGCGCAAGGCACTGGTGACCTTCTTCGCCTCGCACACGCGGCAAGCGCTCGACGAGCTGGCGCAAGCGCGGGACATTCCGCTGCATACCCTGGCCGAGTCATGTCCCTCGCACTAAGATTGATGGCATGACACGCGTAGTCGGAAACCAGGATCGCGACGAATTCGAGACAGACCCCGTCATCGCCTATCGCCGCGGGAGGTCGCTTGACCGTCTTTTGGCCGACGCCAGACTCCAGGTGCCGCGCGGTGTTCTGCGTGCGACCCACTCAGTCCTGAACCGGCTGGACGACGACCGCGCCGTGCAGGCTGCGCGTCGCTTGAACATGCCGCGCTGAACGATGGACGACGACGCGCTGCTCCGGCTGCTCGCCAGATTTCAGGCAGAAGGGGTCGAGTACATCCTGGTCGGCGGACACGCCGTCCGCCTGAACGGATTTGTCCGGGCGACCGAAGACATCGACATCCTTCTCCCCTCCTCACTGGAGAACGGCCGCCGTGTCATCAAGGCACTCGACTTTCTGTCCTCGAGCAAGGATCTCGATCCTCAATGGTTCGATGTCCCGCCAGGCGAGCCCGAGAACATCCGGGTCGCGGACGACCTGCTGGTCGACCTGCTCTTTGCAGCCAACGGCCATTCCTATGAGGACTTGAAGCCCTACGTCCGAACCATCGACCTGGACGGCGTGCCCATACGGACGCTGGACATCGAAGGCCTGCTCAAGACCAAGACAGACTTCAGGGAAAAGGACAGGATAGACCGCGAAGCGCTGAGCCGCCTACGCAGCCGTCTCTAAGAACTAGCGCGGCTTGCGCCCGGCGACCTTGCCTTTGGGCGCAGGCGCTGAACCGGTCAACCGCGGCGGCAGGCCCGTGTGCTGCGTGAGCAGCTGGCCGGGACGCGGCGCCACCTTCGCCACCCGCTGCCCCGGGGCCGCCGCCTTGCGCGCCGGGCTGGTCGTCGCCGGGGAAGGCGTCGAATTCTTGCGCCGGGCACTCTGGTAGCTGCCGTCGGTCACCGGCTGGTAGGTCGGGATCAGGTGCTGCTTGCCGTTACCGATCAGGTCGGCCCGGCCCATGGTCTTGAGAGCTTCGCGCAGCAGCGGCCAGTTGTTGGGGTCGTGATAGCGCAGGAAGGCCTTGTGCAGGCGGCGGCGGCGCTCGCCGCGCACCACGTCCACGCTGTCTTCCTCGCGATCCTCGCGGTGGATCTTGCGCAGGGTGTTGCGGCCCGAGTGGTACATCGCGGTGGCGGTCGCCATCGGGCTCGGGTAGAAGGTCTGCACCTGGTCGGCGCGGAAGCCATTGCGCTTGAGCCAGAGCGCGAGGTTCATCATGTCCTCGTCGCGGGTGCCCGGGTGGGCGGCGATGAAGTACGGGATCAGGTACTGCTTCTTGCCCGCCTCGGCCGAGAACTTCTCGAACATCTGCTTGAAGCGGTCGTAGCTGCCGATGCCCGGCTTCATCATCTTGGACAGCGGACCCTGCTCGGTGTGCTCCGGCGCGATCTTGAGGTAGCCGCCCACGTGGTGCTGCACCAGCTCCTTCACGTACTCAGGCGACTTCACCGCCAGGTCGTAGCGCAGGCCGGAGCCGATCAGGATCTTCTTGATGCCCTTGAGGCCACGCGCCCGGCGGTACATCCGGATCAGGGCACTGTGGTCGGTGTTGAGGTTGGGACAGATGTCCGGATAGACGCAGCTGGGCTTGCGGCAGGCCGCTTCGATCTCGGGCGTACGGCAGCCGATGCGGTACATGTTGGCGGTGGGGCCACCGAGGTCGGAGATGACGCCAGTGAAGCCGCTCACCTTGTCGCGGATGTCCTCGATCTCCTGGATCACGCTGTCCTCGGACCGGCTCTGGATGATGCGGCCCTCGTGCTCAGTGATCGAGCAGAAGGTGCAGCCGCCGAAGCAGCCGCGCATGATGTTCACGCTGAAGCGGATCATCTCCCAGGCCGGGATCTTGGTTGCGCCATCATGGCTGCCGTTCTCGTCCGCATAGGCCGGGTGCGGGCTGCGGGCATAGGGCAGGCCGAAGACGTGGTCCATCTCGGCGGTGGTCAGCGGAATCGGCGGCGGGTTGACCCAGACGTCACGATCGGCATGGGCCTGCACCAGGGCGCGGGCGTTGCCGGGGTTGGTCTCCAGGTGCAGCACCCGGTTGGCGTGGGCATAGAGCACCGGATCGGACTTGACCTGCTCGTACGAGGGCAGGCGGATCACGGTGCGGTCACGCGGCGGCAGGCGGCGCTTGCCGACGAGGCCGTGATTGGGCATGAAGGTGAGCGGCTTCGCGCCGACCTCGGCCGGTGCGCTGTCAACGGCGGCCACGGCTGCAACGGCTTCAGCGCCCTCCCCCTCCTCCTTCGCGCAGGACTGGCCCTGGGCCTTGGCCTGGTCCGCGATGGTCATGTAGGGGTTGATGTGGTCATCGACCCGGCCCGGCTGGTCGACCTCGGTCGAATCGATCTCGAACCAGCCCTCGGGCGTCTCGCGCCGGATGAAGGCGGTGCCGCGCACGTCGGTGATCTGCGACACCGGCTCGCGCGCCGCCAGGCGGTGCGCGATCTCGATGATGGCGCGCTCGGCGTTGCCATACAACAGCAGGTCGCACTTGGCGTCGACCAGGATGGAGCGGCGGACCTTGTCCGACCAGTAGTCGTAGTGGGCGATGCGGCGCAGGCTGCCTTCGATGCCGCCCATGATGATGGGGACGTCGTTCCAGGCTTCGCGGCAACGCTGCGAATACACCAGCGAGGCGCGGTCGGGGCGCTTGCCGCCGATGTCGCCAGGGGTGTAGGCGTCGTCGCTGCGGATCTTCCGGTCGGCGGTGTACCGGTTGATCATCGAGTCCATATTGCCCGCGGTCACCCCGAAGAACAGGTTCGGCTTGCCCAGCGCCTTGAACGGGTCGGCGCTTTGCCAGTCGGGCTGGGCAATGATGCCGACGCGGAAGCCCTGCGCCTCCAGCGTGCGGCCAATGACTGCCATGCCGAAGCTGGGGTGGTCGACGTAGGCGTCGCCGGTGACGAGAACGATGTCGCAGCTGTCCCAGCCGAGCTTGTCCATCTCCTCCCGGCTCATGGGCAGGAAGGGGGCCGTGCCAAAGCGCGCCGCCCAGTACTTGCGGTAGCTGGTGATCGGCTTGGCCTGGCGGGGGAAGAAGGAGACGTCGACGGGGGCGTTCATGGGGCCCGCCGATTCTACGAGCCGGCCCTGTCCGGGCCGGGGCCGGCAGCCCCTTGGGCTCACCCGGCCGAGGGATTCAGGCGACCTGGGGCTCGAACTGCACCCCGGACGACCAGCGGGGATGGAGGCCGCCAAGCTGGTCGAGCACCCAGACACCCTGAGGCAGGTCCTGGACGCCAAGGCGGAATTCGTCGGAGAGCTTGACCACCTGGGCCCGGTCTGCGGCGTTCCAGTGTCCCAGGTCCAGCCCCAGGGCCCAACGCGCCGGCTCGGCGCCGTAGCGGCGGGCGCCAGCCCGGGCCGATGCGTGCTCGAGGTCACTGAATTCGCGCAGGCGCTGGCGCAGCAGGACCGGCAGGGCCTCCAGGGGGATCTCCTCCACCCCCATGCCGATCGCGTTGTCCCCGAGCATCACGAGGGCGACCTGGCCCGGCTCGAGCGCCGCGACCAGGCCACGGGCCGGTGCCTGATCCCGCGCAAAGGCCACCAGGCCCTCGCCGGCCAAGGGGCGTAGCAGGCCCCGACACACGGACTGGCCGTCCACCACCAGCCGACCCGGGACGACCGGACCCGAGATGACGGCTGCGCCCGCGAACCCGGAGGTCACCCCGGCCTCAGCAGGCGCCAGCAGGTGCAGGCCGGCGGCGTTCGTGGAGTCACCGGCCGACGCGTGCCGGTGATCGAAGGGGGAGTCGGGGTGGGAATGGGAGGGGGAAGAGTGGGGAAAGCCGGAGCGATCCCCGGGGGTGCCGAGCCCTGTGTTGGGCCAGCTTGCGCCCGGCAAGGCCGGCCAGGCGCCGGTGCCGGCAGTAATCGGTCGCGTCATTGCATTTCCTCCCTCATCCCGTCAAATTTCCGCCGCGCATTGTTGAGGGCTTGCTTCACTGTGCCTGACCCTTTCCTTGAAGGGAGACCGTCAGACTGCCGCCCCGCGCACTTTGACCCGGGCAGCCCGGCCCTTCTCACCCGTCCTCGCGTGTCCCGGGCACTGCCCGTGGCCCTGTGCTAGAACCGATTCCCGTGCCCTCCCATTCGCCTGAACGGACCGGACAGCCCGACGCCTCGATGGCCTCGGCAGCCCCTTCCGCACCGACCGTCCCCCCGACCACCAGCGCAGCTTCTGAGGAAGTCCGCGAGACGGCGGCCTGGACGGTGGCGGTCCGAGTGCTGTGCGACCTGACCGCCCGCGCAGGCGACCTGGACCTGCGGTTCACCCCGTCCCCGACCGCCACCGAAGGCATCGAGGGCCATCAGCGGGTCGCCGCCGGCCGGGGGCCGGGCTACGAAACCGAGATCGCGCTGGAGGCCCGCGTCGAGGGGCTGCGGGTGCGCGGGCGGGCCGATGGCTTCGACCCGGTCCGCGGACGGCTGGAGGAGATCAAGACGCACCGCGGCGACCTCGGGCGGCAGCCCGCCCACCACCGGCACCTGCATCAGGCCCAACTCGAGTGCTATGGGGCGATGTTCTGCGCGGACCGCGGCCTGGACCGCATCCGCCTCGCGCTCGTCTACCTCGACATCGGCACCGGGACGGAAACCCTCATCGAGGAGGAGCGGGAGGCCACAGAACTGCAGGCCGCCTTCGAGGCGCGCTGCCAGGCCTTCATGGCCTGGGCGAGGCAGGAGGCGGCGCACCGACAGGCCCGTGATGCGGCGCTCGCGCCCCTGGGCTTTCCACATCCGAGCTTCCGCGAAGGCCAGCACGCATTGGCCGCCGCGGTCTGGCGCGCGGCCTCCCAGGGTCGGCCCCTGCTGGCCCAGGCGCCGACCGGCATCGGCAAGACCCTGGCCACGCTCTACCCCCTGCTGAAGGCCGCGCCGGGCCAGCAGCTGGCGCAGGTGTTCTTCCTCACCGCGCGCACGCCGGGCCGGCAGCTGGCGCTGGATGCACTCACGACCTTGCGCCGATCCGGCGCGAAGCCGCTGCGGGTGCTGGAGCTCACTGCCCGCGAAAAGGCCTGCGAGCACCCGGACAAGGCCTGCCACGGTCAGTCCTGCCCGCTGGCCCATGGCTTCTACGACCGCCTGGGCGGCGCGCGCGCGGCTGCACTGGCCGCCGGCGACATGGCCGCGCCGGCCCTGCGCGCGCTGGCGCGGGAGCACCAGGTCTGCCCCTACTGGCTGGCCCAGGACCTGATGCGATGGGCCGACGTGGTGGTGGGCGACTACAACCACTTCTTCGACGTGAGCGCCGGGCTGCACGCGCTGGCGCAGGAGGCCGAGGGCCGCTGCGCGGTCCTGGTCGACGAGGCCCACAACCTGCCTGATCGCGCCCGGCAGATGTACAGCGCGAGCCTCCATGAGGACCGCTGGCGCGGCCTCAAGCACGTGGCCACCGGCCCCTTGCGCCGCCCGGTGCTGGGCCTGCTGCGGGCCTGGCGTGACCTGCTGAAGGAGGGCAAGCGCCAGGATGAAGACGGGGATGAAGCGCAAGCCGGGCGAGGGCACGCCGGCATGGGCCGTGAACCGGGGCTGGTCCGACAGAGGGACAAGGACGCGCGGCTGGCCGATCAAAGACCGGCGCAGGACTATCGCGTGCTGGACGCGCCGCCTGATGCCCTGCTCAAGGCCCTGGCCTTGTGCAGCGCCGCCCTCGCCGATGCGCTGGAGGGCGACGGCGCGACGCCCTCCCCCCATGCCGCGCAGCTGCAGGAGGCCTGGTTCGAAGCCCTGGCCCTGCTGCGGCTGTCCGAGCGCTTCGGCTCGCACTCCTGCTATGACCTGCAGATTGAAGGCGCAGGAAGCCGGCTCCACTCGGTCCTCACCTTGCGCAACCTGCTGCCGGCCCCTCATCTGGAGCCGCGCTGGCAGGCGGCGCACTCCGCCGTCCTGTTCTCCGCCACGCTCGGGCCGGAGCGCTTCATCCGCGACCAGCTCGGGCTGCCGAAAGACGCCGCCTGGGTCGACCTGCCCTCCCCCTTCCGCGCCGAGCAGCTCCAGGTGCGGCTGGTGCCGCAGGTCTCGACCCGCTGGACCGACCGGGCCCGCTCTGTCGCGCCGATCGCCATCCTGATCGCCCGCCAGTGGCGGGAGCGGCCCGGCAACTACCTGGCCTTCTTCAGCAGCTTCGACTACCTGATGCAGGTGGCCGAGCGGCTGGCGAGCGAGGCCCCCGACATCCCGCAATGGCAGCAATCGCGCCGCATGGACGAAGGCGAGCGGCGCGCCTTCATCGACCGCTTCACCCCCGGCGGGCAGGGCGTGGGCTTTGCCGTGCTCGGGGGCGCCTTCGGCGAGGGCATCGACCTGCCGGGCGACCGCCTGGTGGGCGCCTTCATCGCGACGCTGGGCCTGCCCCAGGTCAACCCGGTCAACGAGCAGCTGCGGCAGTGCCTGCAGCAGGCCTTCGGCCAAGGCTTCGAGGACGCCTACCTGGTGCCCGGCCTGCGCAAGGTGGTCCAGGCGGCAGGACGCGTGATCCGCACGCCCGAGGACCGTGGGGTGGTCTACCTGATCGATGACCGCTTCTGCCGGCCCGACGTGCGGGCCCTGCTACCCCCCTGGTGGGCGCCCGAGGTGTGGCGCCTGCCTGCCGCAGGGTAGGGCTGAGTGCCGGTATGGCTCACGGCCACGCGACCGAATGGCCCCCTGGGGCCGCTCAGGCAACCCTGAGGCTGCAGGGAAATCCGCCCTTGGCCACACTCGCGCCATGGCTGACCCGCTCGTTTTTTTCTTCCTCTTGGGCGCGTTCGCCCGCCTCGTCCGAAGCGACCTCAAGCTGCCCGACGGCCTCTACGACATCCTCGCCTTCTATCTGCTGCTGGCCATCGGCCTCAAGGGCGGCGTGGAGCTGAGCCGGCAACCGATGGCGGAGCTGCTGCCGCAGATCGCGGCCTGCATCGGCCTGGGCCTGCTGATCCCGTTCCTGCTGGTGCCCATCCTCCGCGGGCTGGGGTTCAACCGCGCCGACAGCGCCTCGCTGGCCGGTCATTACGGGTCGGTGTCGGTGGTGACCTTCGCGGTGGTGCTCTCCCAGCTACAGAAGCAGGGCATCGCGGTCGAGGCCCATGCACCGCTGTGGGTGGCGCTGATGGAGGCGCCCGGTCTGGTCACCGCGATCTTTCTGGCCCGCTGGCCCCGCCGGGCGGGCGAGTCCACGCCATGGAAGGAGCTGGGCCACGATGTGTTCCTTGGCAAGTCCGTGCTGCTCCTGGTGGGCGGGCTGGCCATCGGCACCGCCCTGGGCGATACGGGCCTGGCCAGCATGCAGGCCGTGTTCATCGACCCCTTCCGGGGCGTGCTCGCCCTCTTCCTGCTGGAGCTGGGCCTGGTGGTGGGCGAGCGCCTGCCCGAGGTGCGCAGGCACGGCTTTAAGCTGGTGGGCTTTGCGCTGCTGGCGCCTGTCGGTTTGGCCCTGCTGGGCGGATGTGTGGGAGCGCTGATGGGCCTGGGCGCGGGCGGCATCACCGTCATGGCCACGCTGGCGGCCAGCGCGAGCTACATCGCGGCACCGACTGCGATGCGGATCGCGGTCCAGGAAGCCGATGCGGCGCTGTCGATCACCGCGGCGCTGGCCATCACCTTCCCCTTCAACTTACTGCTGGGCATCCCGCTCTACACGCAGCTGGGCCAGTGGCTCTCCCGCCAGGTGGCCGGATGAAAATCGCCGCCAGGGTGGCGGGCCTGGCGGCGACTGTTGAACGGGGTTCTACGGGCGTTACTGGGTCACGCAGACCGATTTGATCTGGCCCACGGGTGGGACGCTCGCGCAAGCGCCTCTGTCAAGCGGACCGGTCAAGGCTTTGGGCCGGCGACAGTGCTGACCGACACCTCGCCTGTACCTGTTTGGCCTTGGGCCGCCGCCTGCTCTTCGGCAGCCTTGGCCGCGGCGGCGGCCATCATGCGCAGCTGGTGGCGCTTCTTGCCTGCGGCGCGGGCCTCTTCGCTGGTGAAGCGATGCGCCCTGCCGTGCTCATGGGCCGCCTTGCCGCCCATGCTCGCGATCTCGCGCTTCTTTTCGGGACTCAGCACCGCGAAACCTCGCTTGGCGCGCGCGGGCGGTGGAATCAGGGCTTCCGCTTCGGCCGGGGTGAGCTTGACTGGGGCTGCGGGCTCTGGGGATGGGCGACCGTTGGCAGCCGGGATGTTGTCCATGGTAGGGGCTCCTGTGTGTGGTGGGACATGGATGAGGCTGCGCATTCTCATGAGCCAAACCGTCCTCCGTGTGCCCTCCACCTGAAAATCAGCCCCGGTCCTACACGCTCAAATCCCCAGCCAGAAGGGCCTTCAGGCCCGCCTCATCGATGATCAGAATGCCCAGCTCTCGGGCCTTGTCGAGTTTGCTTCCCGCCTCCGAGCCGGCCACCACGACAGTCGTCTTTTTGCTCACGGATCCGGCCACCTTCGCGCCGGCCGCCTCGAGCAGTTCCTTGGCCTCGTCCCGGCCCATGGTCGGCAAGGTTCCCGTCAGTACCACGGTCTTGCCGGCGAGGATCTGAGGGGTCGAATTCGCCGGCTCGCCCTCTGGCCACTCCAGGCCGCAGGCGCGCAGGTCGGCCAGCACCTCCCGGTTGTGCGGCTGGGCAAAGAAGCGGTGAATGCTCTCGGCCACGACCGGGCCGACGTCGGGCACCTGGAGCAGCTGGTCCGCGTTCGCTTCCAGGATGCCGTCGAGCCGGCCGAAGTGGCGGGCGAGGTCGCGCGCGGTGGCCTCGCCCACATGGCGGATGCCGAGGGCGAAGAGGAAGCGCGGCAAGGTGGTGGACTTGGACTGCGCCAGGCCGTCCAGCAGGTTGCGCGCCGATTTTTCGCCCATCCGGTCGAGGCCAGCGAGCTTGTCGAGGTCGAGGCGGTAGAGGTCGGGCAGGGTCTGCACCAGGCCGGCGTCGACCAGCTGCTCGACCAGCTTCTCGCCCAGGCCTTCCACATCCATGGCCCGGCGCTGCGCGAAGTGCAGCAGGGCCTGCTTGCGCTGCGCGCCGCAGAACAGGCCGCCGGAGCAGCGCCAGTCGGCCTCGCCCTCCTCCCGCACCGCCTCGCTGCCGCAGACCGGGCAGCGGCGCGGCATGGCGAAGGCGGCCGCGCCCTCGCGGCGGCTGCCGGGAACGACGGCCACCACCTCGGGGATCACGTCGCCGGCGCGGCGCACGATGACCTGGTCGCCCACCCGCACGTCCTTGCGCAGCACCTCGTCCTCGTTGTGCAGCGTGGCGTTGCTCACGGTCACGCCGCCGACAAAGACTGGCGCAAGGCGCGCCACCGGGGTGAGCTTGCCGGTGCGGCCGACGAAGACGTCGATCGACTCCACCGTGGTCACCTGCTCCTGGGCGGGGAACTTGTGCGCCACCGCCCAGCGCGGCTCGCGGGTGACGAAGCCCAGGCGCTGCTGCAGCGGCAGGCTGTCGACCTTGTAGACGACGCCGTCGATGTCGAAGGGCAGTCCGTCGCGGGCCTGGCCCACGTCCTGGTGATAAGCCACCAGGGCCTCGGCGCCTGCGCACAGACGGATGCGGTCGGACACCGGCAGGCCCCAGGCCTTGAAGGCCTGCAGCACTTCATGGTGCGAGGAGAAGCTGGGGCCACCCGACTCCGGCGGCGAGATCTCGCCCCAGCCGTAGGCGAAGAAGGACAAGGGCCGCTGGCGGGCGATGGCCGGGTCGAGCTGGCGCACCGCGCCGGCGGCAGCGTTGCGCGGGTTGACGAAGGTCTTCTCGTTCTTCTGACCCTGGGCGATCTTCTCGCGCTGCAGTTCATTGAGCCGCTCGAAGTCGTCGCGGCGCATGTAGACCTCGCCGCGCACCTCCAGCACCGGCGGCGCGCCGGCGGGCAGGCGCAGCGGAATCTGGCCGATGGTGCGGATGTTCTGGGTCACGTCCTCACCCACCTCGCCGTCGCCACGGGTGGCGGCCTGGACGAGCACGCCCTGCTCGTAACGCAGGTTGATGGCCAGGCCGTCGAATTTCAGCTCGGCGACATAGGTGACCGGCGGCTCGGACTCCGCCAGACCCAGCTCGCGCCGCACCCGGGCGTCGAAGTTGCGGGCGCCGCTGGCCTCGATGTCGGTCTCGGTGCGGATGGACAGCATCGGCACTCGGTGGCGCACCTTGGCGAACCCGTCCAGCACCTGCCCGCCGACGCGCTGGGTGGGCGAGTCGGGGCTCTGCAATTCGGGATGGGCGGCCTCCAGGGCCTGCAGCTCCTGGAAGAGCTTGTCGTACTCGGCGTCCGGAATGTCCGGTTCGTCGAGCACGTAGTAGCGATGGGCGTGGTGATGCAGCAGCTCGCGCAGCGCATCGGCCCTTTCCTGCGCGGCGGCGGGCACGGGCATGGGAAGTCCTGAGGGGAGTTAGCTGAAGAGTCGGCGCGCCTGGGGCGAGCCGGCCGAGAGGTCGCGCGCGTCCAGGGTGTCGTAGAGCGACTCGAGGTCGGCAGCAATCGCGTCGAGCGACTCGGGGCGGATCGGCTGTCCGTGGTCGTCGGTCAGCACGCCGTCCATGGCGCGGGCGAGGAAGTCCGCCGCCTCACGCATGCGGGCGAAGGGCTGCTCGCTGCGCGGCACCTGGGGCACGTCGACGCTGAGCGTGAGCATGTGCAGCGCGGCCTGGGCGGGGTCCTCGGCCAGGGCCGCGTGGGTGTCGAAGGACAGGCTGAGGATGGGCTGGGCCTGGGGCGAGACGATGGGCAGCACCATGCGGCCGGGGATCACGCCGGGCACGAAGCCCAGGCGGGCCGCGTGCTGGTGCACGAAGCCCGGGCTCCAGGCGGTGCCGCGGGCGCGCAAGGTCAGACTGAGCTGGGCGTCGTGGGCGCCGGCGAACTGGTCGAGCTCACGGGCACGGGCGACCTCGTCGCGCATCTCGGGGAAATCAATGTCGCCGTCGACCGCATCGGCGAAGGCCTGGGCCTTGACCACGAACTCGGAGAACTCGATCTCGTTGAGCGGCCCGTTGCGGTTGGCCAGCTGCACGCCGGCCTGGAAGGCGCTGTAGCGCTGGCCGGCCTGGGGCGGTTCCCAGAAGCCGGTGGACTCGTTGCGGCCCTCGACCGCGAAGGGCTTGCTGCCCACGCGACGGGTGGGCGGCAGCGCCGCCAGGGCGGCCTCGCCGGACACTGGCTGGCCGCCGAGCTCGATCGGGGCGATGACGTCGATCAGCGCGTCCAGCCCGGGCTTGCGCTCGGGCACGGGCAAGAGGTCCAGAGGTGCGTCGTCATCCAGCACCGGTGCGTCTGCCACGTCGGCGTCGGTCACCGGGTCGACCAGAGCAGGCTCGGTGCCCTCCTCGCCCCGCGGCTCGGCGCCTTCGCCCAGATGGGCCTGGCGGGGGGTATTGCGGCGGGTGGTCCAGGCGTTCCAGGCCACCACGGCGGCAAGCACGCCTCCCCCGAGGACGGCGAGTTGGACGGTCAGGTCGTTCATGCCGGCACGCTCAGACTTCAGCCATGGACACCGCCGACTCCATGTCGACGGCCACGATGCGGGACACGCCCTGCTCCTGCATGGTGACGCCGATGAGCTGCTCGGCCATCTCCATCGCGATCTTGTTGTGGCTGATGAACAGGAACTGGGTGCCCTTGCTCATCGCGCTCACCAGCTTGGCGTAGCGCTCGGTGTTGGCGTCGTCCAGCGGCGCGTCCACCTCGTCCAGCAGACAGAAAGGCGCGGGGTTGAGCTGGAAGATGGCGAACACCAGGGCGATGGCGGTGAGCGCCTTCTCGCCACCGGAAAGCAGGTGAATGGTCTGGTTCTTCTTGCCCGGGGGTTGGGCCATGACCTGCACGCCGGAGTCCAGGATTTCCTCGCCGGTCATCACCAGCTTGGCGTTGCCGCCGCCGAAGAGCTCGGGGAACATGCGGCCGAAGTGCTCGTTGACAGTCTTGAAGGTGCCGCCCAGCAGCTCGCGGGTTTCGCCGTCGATCTTGCGGATCGCGTCTTCCAGGGTGGTGATGGCCTCGGTCAGGTCGGCGGTCTGGGCGTCGAGGAACTGCTTGCGCTCGCGTGCGCTGGTCAGTTCGTCCAGGGCGGCCAGGTTGACCGCGCCCAGGGCGCCGATCTCGCGGTGCAGGCGGTCGATCTCGCCCTGCAGGCCGGACAGGCGCACCTGGCCCTCGGAAATGCTCAGGGCCACCGCCTCCAGGTCGGCCTGGGCATCGGCCAGCAGCTGGGTGTACTGCTCCAGGCCCAGGCGCGCGGCCTGCTCCTTCAGCTGCAGGTCGGTGATGCGCTGGCGCAGCGGGTCGAGCTCGCGCTCGAGCTGCAGCCGGCGCTCGTCGCTGGCGCGCAGCTTGAGGGTCAGGTCGTCGTATTCGCTGCGCTTGGCGCCGAGGGACTTCTCGCGCTCGCTCTTGAGGTCCAGCGCCGCCTGCAAGCCGGCCTGGGCCGAGGCGTCGGTGAGGCGGGCCAGTTCGTCACGGGCGCGCTGCTCTTCTTCGGCGATGGCGCCGGCCTGCTGGGTGGCGGTCTCGATGGTGCGCTGCAACTCGCCGCGGCGGGCTTCCAGGGCGCGCTGGGCGAACTGGGCCTCCTGGGCCTGGCGCTCCAGGCTGCGCTGCTGCTCGCGGGACTCGGCCAGCTTGCGCTCGGCCTCGAAGACGCGCTCGTCCAGGGAAGCGTGACGCTCCTGGCTGTCGGCCAGTTGCATGTCGAGTTCTTCGAAGCGGGCTTCGGCGGTGACGCGGCGCTCCTGCAGTTCTTCCAGATGGCCGTCGACTTCGGCCAGGTCGGCGCTGATCTGGGTGTCGCGTGCGCGGGTCTGCTCGGCCAGCTGCGAGAGGCGTAGGGTCTCGACCTGCACCTCATGGGCGCGGGACTGGGTCTCGCTGGCCTCGCGGCGCACCGACACCAGGCGCTGGGCGGCGTCGCTGTAGGCGGCCTCGGCGCGCACCAGGGCGCTGCGGGCCTCTTCCAGCAGCAGGACCTGGGCGCGCAGCTGCTTTTCGAGGTTTTCGATCTCCTGGGCCCGGGCCAGGAGGCCCGCCTGCTCGGAGTCCTGGGCGTAGAAGCTCACGCTGTGGCCGCTGACCGCATGGCCGGCGGCGGTGTAGATGACTTCACCGGCTTTCAGCTGGTCGCGCTGGGCCAGCGCCTCTTCCAGGCTGGCGGCGGTGTAGCAGCCATGCAGCCAGTCGGTCAGCAGGGCCTTCTGGCCGGCGTCGTTCAGGCGCAGCAGGTCCGAGAGGCGCGGCAGGGCCGAGGCGCCCTCGGGGGCGGCGGCGGCCGGCGCGGTGTAGAAGCTCAGCTTGGCCGGGGGCGCGTCGCTGGCGAAGGCGCGCACCATGTCCAGGCGGGAGACCTCGAGCGAAGCCAGGCGCTCGCGCAGCGCGGCTTCGAGGGCGTTTTCCCAGCCCTGCTCGATATGGATCTTGCTCCACAGGCCTTGCAGGTGGTCGAGGCCATGGCGCTGCAGCCAGGGGCGCAGCTTGCCGTCGGTCTGCACCTTTTCCTGCAGGGCCTTGAGGGCCTCGAGGCGGGCGGACAGGTCGGCCTGGCGGGCGGTCTGCTCGTTCAGGGCCTGCTGCTTGCCGCGGCGGTCCTCGTCGAGCTGGGGCACCTGCTCCTGCAGCTCGTGCAGGCGGGCGTCGGCGGCCTGGGCGGCCTCCTGGGCGGTGGCCAGCTGCTGCTGCAGCTCGGTGAGGCGGGCCTCGTCGGGGGCGTTCAGCGCATTGCGGTCCGACACCAGGCGTTCGCGGCGCAGGGACAGCTGGCGGGACTGCTCCTCGATGTTGCGTTGGTCGGCGGCCAGCACCTGGATCTGCTGCTGCACCTGGGCGACGCCGGCGCGCTGCTCGGTGGCGCGGGCCTGGGCCTGGCGCAGGGCCTCTTCCAGGTCGGGCAGCTGCTGGGCCTGGTCCTCGACCTGAGCGGCCAGCAGCATGGCCTGTTCCTCGCCCGCCATGCCCTGCTCGGCCAGGGTCTCGACCTCGGCGCTGGCGTCGTCACGGCGGGTGGCCCACTGCTCGGTCTGTTCCTTGAGCTGCTGCAGGCGCAGCTCGACCCGCTGGCGGCCCTCGACCACGAAACGGATCTCGGCCTCGAGGCGGCCCACCTCGGCGCTGGCTTCATAGAGCGCGCCCTGGGCCTGGTTCACCTGGTCGCCGGCGGCGTAGTGCGCCTGGCGCACGGTCTCGAGCTCGCTCTCGACCCGTCGCAGGTCGGCGATGCGCGACTCGAGGTCGTTGATCGCCTTGTCGGCGTCCTGCTTGATGCGGCCCTGGTCCACCTCGGACTCGGCGCGCTTCAGGAACCACAGCTGCTGCTGCTTGAGCGTGGCGTCGGCCTGCAGCTGGTTGTAGCGCGCGGCGACCTCGGCCTGCTTCTCGAGCTTCTCGAGGTTGGCGTTCAATTCGCGCAGGATGTCCTCGACCCGGGTGAGGTTCTCGCGGGTGTCGGACAGGCGGTTCTCGGTCTCGCGGCGGCGCTCCTTGTACTTGGAAACGCCCGCGGCTTCCTCGAGGAACAGGCGCAGCTCCTCGGGCTTGGACTCGATGATCCGGGAGATGGTGCCCTGGCCGATGATGGCGTAGGCGCGCGGGCCCAGGCCGGTGCCCAGGAACACGTCCTGCACGTCACGGCGGCGCACCGGCTGGTTGTTGATGTAGTAGCTGCTGGTGCCGTCGCGGGTCAGCACACGCTTGACCGCGATCTCGGTGAATTGCGACCACTGGCCGCCGGCGCGATGGTCGGCGTTGTCGAACACCAGTTCGACCGAGGAGCGGGAGGCCGCCTTGCGGCTGGTGGTGCCGTTGAAGATCACGTCCTGCATGGACTCGCCGCGCAGCTCGGAGGCGCGGGACTCGCCCAGCACCCAGCGCACCGCGTCCATGATGTTGGACTTGCCGCAGCCGTTGGGGCCGACCACGCCGACCAGCTGCCCGGGCAGCATGAAGTTGGTCGGCTCGGCGAAGGACTTGAAACCGGAAAGCTTGATCGAATTGAGTCGCACGGGGGGCCTGTGGAATCGGACCAGTGATGGCGGACCTGTGAACGGGCCCCTGGAGGGGCCTTGGCATTGCCGGGAATGATACCGTGCGCCCCCCTGCCGGCCGGGCGCCCGCAGCCCCCGGAAACCCGGGAAGACCCTACGGAAGTACTAAATCTTCAGCGGCCTGCCGACGTCCCCGAATCCGGCCTGCATTCGGTCCGGAGCGGGCCGGCGGATTGGCAAGACAGGGCCGCGCGAGGACCTCTCGCGCCCCATCGATAATCCGGGGATGAATCCGCTCCTGGGCAAGCTCCAGCCCTACCCCTTCGAACGCCTGCGCAAGCTGTTCGCCGGCGTCACGCCCAACCCCGCCTATCGCCCCATCAGCCTGGGCATCGGCGAGCCCAAGCACCCGACCCCGCCCTTCATCGAGCGGGCTCTGCTGTCGAACCTCTCGGGCCTGTCGGTCTACCCGGCCACCGCCGGCGAGCCGGCCCTCAAGCAGGCCTGTGCCGGCTGGATCGAGCGCCGCTACGGCCTGAAGCTGGACCCGGCCACCCAGGTGCTGCCCGTCAACGGCTCGCGGGAGGCCCTGTTCGCCTTTGCGCAGACGGTGGTCGACCCGGCGCACGACGCAGTGGTGGTCTGCCCCAACCCGTTCTATCAGATCTACGAGGGCGCGGCCTTCCTCGCGGGTGCCACGCCCTTCTACGCGCCCAGCGACCCGGCCCGCAATTTTGCGGTGGACTGGGACCAGGTGCCCGAGAGCGTCTGGGCCCGCACCAAGCTCCTGTACGTCTGCTCCCCCGGCAACCCCACCGGCGCGGTGATGCCGCTCCAGGAATGGAAGCGCCTGTTCGAGTTGTCCGACCGCCACGGCTTCGTGATCGCCTCGGACGAGTGCTACAGCGAGATCTACTTCCGGGACGAGCCGCCGCTCGGTGGCCTGGAGGCCGCCGCGCAGCTGGGGCGCCACGACTTCCGCCGCCTGGTGGCCTTCACCAGCCTCTCCAAGCGCAGCAACGTGCCCGGCCTGCGTTCGGGCTTCGTGGCCGGCGACGCGTCCATCCTCCAGCAGTTCCTCCTTTATCGCACCTACCACGGCGGCGCGATGAGCCCGGTGGTGCAGACCGCCAGCGTGGCCGCCTGGAACGACGAGACGCACGTGGTCGACAACCGCGCGATGTACCGGCAGAAGTTCGCCGAGGTCACCCCGGTGCTGGCCGAGGTGATGGACGTGAAACTGCCCGACGCGAGCTTCTACCTGTGGGCGGGCGTCGAGGGCAGCGACGAAGCCTTCGCCCGCGACCTGCTCGCTCAATACAATGTGACGGTCTTGCCGGGCAGCTACCTCGCGCGCGAGGTGGCCGGCCGCAACCCCGGCGCCGGCCGCATCCGCATGGCCCTGGTGGCCGACACCGCCGAGTGCCTGGAGGCCGCCCAGCGCATCGCCCGCTTCGCGCGCGAGCGCCGCGCCGGCTGAACGCCCCGCCTTTCATTCCTTTTCCGTTTTCATTTCATTCGAGACCGTAGAACCATGAGCCAGCCACTGCAGCAGATCATCGAAGCCGCCTGGGACGACCGCGCCAACATCTCCCCCAAGTCCGCCCCCAAGGACGTGGCCGACGCCGTCGAACAGGTGCTGGCCGCCCTGGACAAGGGCCAGCTGCGCGTGGCCACCCGTGAAGGCGTGGGCCAGTGGACCGTCCACCAGTGGATCAAGAAGGCGGTGCTGCTGTCCTTCCGCCTCAAGGACAACGCCCTGATCGAGGCCGGCGACCTGGGCTTCTACGACAAGGTGCCCACCAAGTTCGCCGGCATGAGCGCGGACGAACTGGCCGCCACCGGCGTGCGCGTGGTGCCCCCGGCCGTGGCCCGCCGCGGCAGCTTCATCGCCAAGGGCGCGATCCTGATGCCCTCTTACGTGAACATCGGCGCCTACGTCGACGAAGGCACCATGGTCGACACCTGGGCCACCGTCGGCTCCTGCGCCCAGGTCGGCAAGAACGTGCACCTGTCCGGCGGCGTGGGCCTGGGCGGCGTGCTCGAGCCCTTGCAGGCCAATCCGACCATCATCGAGGACAACTGCTTCATCGGCGCCCGCTCCGAGATCGTCGAGGGCGTGATCGTCGAGGAGAACTCCGTGATCTCCATGGGCGTCTACATCGGCCAGAGCACCCCCATCTATGACCGCGCCACCGGCGAAGTGAGCTACGGCCGCGTGCCGGCCGGCTCGGTGGTGATCTCCGGCAGCCTGCCCAAGGACGGCGGCAAGTACAGCCTGTACGCCGCCATCATCGTCAAGCGCGTCGACGCCCAGACCCGGGCCAAGACCAGCCTGAACGACCTGCTCCGCGACTGATCCCAGGCTCGGATCAACGCGGACTCCGCACCATGACCCCCACCGTCTACCTCACCGAGCAGCTGATCGCCCGCCGCTCGGTCACGCCCGACGACGCCGGCTGCCAGGCCCTACTGGAGCAGCGCCTCGCGCCCCTGGGCTTCGCCTGCGAGACGATGGAACATGGCCCGGCGGACTTCCGCGTAAGCAACCTCTGGGCGCGCCGCGCCGGCACAGGCGCGCGCACCCTGGTCTTCGCCGGCCACACCGACGTGGTGCCCACCGGTCCGCTGGAGCAATGGGCCAGCAATCCCTTCACCCCCCAGCACCGGGAAGGCAAGCTCTATGGCCGCGGCGCGGCCGACATGAAGACCTCGATCGCCGCCTTCACCGTGGCTGCCGAGGAATTCCTGGCGGCGCACCCGAACCCGAAGATCTCCATCGCCCTCCTCATCACGAGTGACGAGGAAGGCCCCAGCGTGGACGGCACGGTGAAGGTGGTGGAGGCCCTGCAGGCCCGCGGCGAGCGCCTGGACTGGTGCATCGTCGGCGAGCCCACCTCGGTCGACCGCCTGGGCGACATGATCAAGAACGGCCGCCGCGGCAGCCTCTCGGGCAAGTTGAGGGTGAAGGGCATCCAGGGCCACATCGCCTACCCGCAACTGGCGCGCAACCCGATCCACCAGGCCCTGCCGGCCCTGGCCGAACTGGCCGCGACCGAATGGGACCGGGGCAACGCCTTCTTCCCGGCCACCAGCTTCCAGGTGTCCAACATCCACGGCGGCACCGGCGCGGGCAACATCATCCCGGGCGAGGTCGTGATCGACTTCAACTTCCGCTTCTCGACCGAGTGCACCGATACCGGCCTGCGCGAGCGGGTCGAGGCGGTGCTGCAGCGTCATGGCCTCGAATACGAACTGACCTGGGCCCTGAGCGGCCAGCCCTTCATCACGCCCCCGGGCGAGCTGGTGGGCGCGGTGCAGGCTGCCATCCGGGCCGAGACCGGCGTCACGACCGAGCTGTCCACCACCGGCGGCACCAGCGACGGCCGCTTCATCTCGCGCATCTGCCCGCAGGTGATCGAGTTTGGCCCGGTCAACGCCAGCATCCACAAGATCGACGAGCATGTGGCGGTGGCCGACATCGAGCCGCTGAAGAACATCTACCGGCGCACGCTGGAACACCTGGAGGCGCTGGCCTGAGCCGGCGCCCCTTCCATGAACATCCAATCCCTGATCGAACGCGGCGCCGCCCGCCTGGAGGCCGCCGGCGTGGCCTTCGGCCACGGCACCACCAACGCCTTTGACGAGGCCGCCTGGCTCACGCTCTGGCGCCTGGGCCTGCCCCTGGACGACCTCGATGGCGTCGCGGATCGGGAGGTGGGCGCACAGGAGCGGGCCGCGGTGGACGCCCTGATCGAGGAACGCATCGCCACCCGCAAGCCCGCGGCCTACCTCACCAAGGAAGCCTGGCTGCAGGGCGTGCCCTTCTACGTCGACGAGCGCGCCATCGTTCCGCGCAGCTTCATCGCCGAGCTGATTGCCGACGCCTCGATCGACCCCTGGCTGGGCGAGCACACGACGCGGGTGCTGGACCTGTGCACCGGCAACGGCAGCCTCGCCATCCTGGCCGCCATGGCCTGGCCCGAGGTGCAGGTGGACGGCGCGGACATCTCGCCCGACGCCCTGGCGGTGGCCCGCATCAACGTCGACCGCCATGGCCTGCAGACACGGGTGCGCCTGGTCGAGTCCGATGGCCTGGCCGCCCTGCCTGGCCCCTATGACCTGGTGCTGTGCAACCCGCCCTATGTCAACGCGACCAGGATGGGCACATTGCCCGCCGAGTACCGGGCCGAGCCCGAGCTGGCCCTGGCCGGCGGCGCCGACGGCATGGACTTCATCCGCCAGCTGCTGAAGGACGCGCCCTCCCGCATGGCCGAAGCCGCGGTGCTGGTGCTGGAGATCGGCAATGAGCGCCCTTTCTTCGAAGCCGCCTTCCCGCACCTGGAGGTGGTCTGGCTGGACACCTCGGCCGGCGAGGACCAGGTGCTGCTGGTGACCCGAGAGGCTTTGCTGAAATGATCACGCTACGCGACGTCACCCTGCGCCGCGGCACCAAGGTGCTGCTGGACAAGGTGTCGCTGACCCTCAACCCCGGCGAGAAGGTGGGCCTCGTGGGCCGTAACGGCGCCGGCAAGTCCACCCTCTTCGCCCTGTTCGACGGCAGCCTGCACGAGGACAGCGGCGAATACGCCCGTCCCGCGCAGTGGCAGATGGCCCAGGTCGCCCAGCACATGCCCGAGACCGCCGAACCGGCCACCGACTTCGTGGTCGCCGGCGACACCCGCCTGATGGCGGCCCAGGCCCGGCTGGCGCAGGCCGAGGCGCGCCTGAACGAGCACCCCGACGACGTCGATGCCGGCATGGCCATCGCCCAGGCCCATGCCGACCTGCATGACGCCGGCGTGCACGACGCGGTGCCGCGGGCCCAGGCCCTGATCCTGGGCCTGGGCTTCACCCCCGAGCAGCTCTCGCACCCGGTGAACAGCTTCTCCGGCGGCTGGCGCATGCGCCTGCAGCTGGCCCGGGCGCTGATGTGCCCCTCGGACCTGCTGCTGATGGACGAGCCCACCAACCACCTGGACCTGGACGCCCTTGTCTGGCTGGAAGCCTGGCTGCAGCGGTACACCGGCACGTTGATCGTCATCAGCCACGACCGCGAATTCCTCGATGCGGTGACCACGGTCACGGTGCACATCGACGCCCAGCGCCTCACCCGCTACGGCGGCAACTACAGCGCCTTCGAGACCTTGCGGGCGCAGCAGCTGGAGCTGCAGCAGGCGGCCTTCGCCAAGCAGCAGGACAAGATCGCCCACCTGCAGAAGTTCATCGACCGCTTCAAGGCCAAGGCCAGCAAGGCCAAGCAGGCCCAGAGCCGGGTCAAGGCGCTGGAGCGGCTGGAGAAGGTCGCGCCGGTGCTGGCCGATGCCGAGTTCAGCTTCGAGTTCAAGGAGCCGGACAACCTGCCCAACCCGATGCTGGCCATTTCGGATGCGGCCTTCGGCTACCGCGCCAGTGACGAGGAAGGCGGCCAGGCCACCACCATCGTGCAGGGCGTGGACCGCTCGGTGCTGGCCGGCCAGCGCATCGGCATCCTGGGCGCCAACGGCCAGGGCAAGTCGACCCTGGTCAAGACGATCGCCCACGCCCTGCCCCTGCTGGCGGGCACGCTCACCGAAGGCAAGGGCCTGAACATCGGCTACTTCGCGCAGCAGGAACTGGACGTCCTCTCGCCCGGTGACCACCCGCTGATGCACATGGTGCGCTTGGCGCGCGACGTGGGCCCGCCCGCGCGCGAGCAGGAGCTGCGCAACTTCCTGGGCAGCTTCAACTTCAGCGGCGACATGGTGACCCAGCCGGTGGGCACCATGAGCGGCGGCGAGAAGGCCCGCCTGGTGCTGGCGATGATCGTCTGGCAGCGCCCCAACCTGCTGCTGCTGGACGAGCCGACCAACCACCTGGACCTGGCGACCCGCGAGGCCCTGTCCATCGCCCTCAACGAGTTCGAGGGCACGGTGATGCTGGTGAGCCACGACCGGGCGCTCCTGCGCGCGGTCTGCGACGAGTTCTGGCTGGTGGGCCGCGGCGGGATCAAGCCCTTCGACGGCGACCTCGACGACTACCAGAAGTACCTGCTCGAGGAGTCGCGCCGCCTGCGCGAACTGGCCCGGCAAGCCTCCGCCAAAGCCGTCGACGCACCCGTTGCGCCCCCCGTGCCCGCTCCCCGCGCGCCCAAGGCCAATCCAGCCCAGTTGCGGCCGCTGCGCAAGGCCCTCGAAGACGCCGAGCGCCAGATGGCCGCCCTGGGGGCGGAGAAGGACGGTCTCGAGTCGCGGCTGGCGTCGGCCCTGCCCCCGCAGGAACTCGCCGACCTCGGCCGGCGCCTCAAGGCCCTGGGCGAGGAACTCGGCGGCCTGGAGGAGCGCTGGCTTGAAATTTCGGCGGAGCTTGAGGCAGCACAAGCGGCCTGAGGCTTCACGGCTGGCTTCGGGCGCCCCGACTCGCTAGAGTCGGCCCATGCAACTTCAGTTCCTCGGCGCGACCGACACCGTCACCGGCTCCAAGTACCTCCTCTCGCACAAAGGCCAGCGACTCCTTGTCGACTGCGGCCTCTTCCAGGGTTTCAAGCCGCTGCGCCTTCGCAACTGGTCGCCACTGCCGGTGCCTTCGGCGGACATCGACGCCGTCATCCTGACCCATGCCCACCTGGACCACAGCGGTTTCCTGCCGCTGCTGGCTCGACAGGGCTTTCGTGGCCCGGTCTATTGCAGCCAGGCGACTGCGGAGCTGTGTCACATCCTTCTTCCCGACTCCGGCCACCTGCTGGAGGAGGAGGCCGAGTTCGCCAACCGCCACGGCACCAGCAAGCACCAACCCGCCCTGCCCCTGTACACCCGGGAAGATGCGATGCGTTGCCTCAAGCTCCTCAAACCGGTGCGCGTGGGCCATGACTTCCAGGCCCTGAAGGGACTGACCGCGCACCTCTCGCCCTCGGGCCACATGCCCGGGTCGAACTTCGTGCGCCTGCACGATGACCAGCGCTCCATCCTCTTCTCAGGCGATCTGGGCCGCCCCAACGACCTCGTGCTCAAGCCCCCGGTCACGCCCAAGGCCGCCGACTACCTGGTGATCGAGTCCACCTATGGCGACCGCGAGCATGTGGACAGTGATGTGCTCGAGGTGCTGGCCGAGGTGGTCAACCGCACCTCGGCTCGCGGCGGGGTGCTGGTCATTCCGGCTTTCGCGGTGGGCCGGGCCCAGGTGCTGCTCTACGCGCTCCACCAGCTGAAGAAGCGCGGCGCCATCCACCACCTGCCGGTGTACCTGAACAGCCCGATGGCCGCCGCCGCCACCGAGGTCTACCTCCGGCATCCGGAGCTGCTGCGCCTGTCGCGCGCCGAATGCCTGGACATCGTCCAGGCCACCACCTTCGTCGAGACGGCCGACGAGTCGCGTGAGCTCAATGCCCGCAAGGGCCCGATGATCATCGTCGCGGCCAGCGGCATGGCCACCGGCGGCCGGGTGCTGCACCACCTCCAGGCCTTCGCGCCGGACAAGCGAAACACCATCCTGCTGGCCGGCTACCAGGCCGGCGGCACCCGGGGCGCGGCGCTGGCGGCGGGCGCGGCCAGCATCCGCATCTTCGGCCAGGACGTGCCGGTGCGGGCCGAGGTGGCGCAACTGGACCACCTCTCGGCCCATGCCGATGCGAGCGAAATCCTCGACTGGCTCGGTGGCCTCTCACGGGCGCCGCGCCGGACCTTCATCACCCACGGCGAGCCGGCGGCCGCCGACGGACTGCGCAAGCGCATCGAGCGCGAGAAGGGCTGGGACTGCCACCTGCCCTTCTACACGGAGACCGTCGCACTCGAATGAGCCAGGGCAGGCGGCGCCTCAGCGCCGGGTCAGACCGGCCCCGCCACCGCCCCCAATACTCGCGGCCGCCACACAGGAGCCGCCGATGCAAGCCCACGGAACCGGAAGCCGCCCCGCCACGCCGCCGTCCCCGCCCCACTTGCCGCCCCAGGGGTTGCAGCCCGTCAACCCCACCCGCGTCGCGTCACTTCGGCCCGGCCCCACCCTCAGCGGTGGGAGCGTGGCCATGCCGTTCCCGCCCGGCTCCAACCCGGCCGGACAACTGGTCAGTTCGAATTCCGACCGCAAATTCATCAGCCCCAGCCTGCTGCCCGACAGCCCCATCGACCCGGCTTTCGGCTACCCGAGGGTGGTGCCCGGCCAGGTCGGCCTGCCGCGGCGGGGCAAGCTGCCTCTGTCCAGCCGCTCCTGCGCGGCGCTCTGCCCGGCACAAGGGCAACCCGCTGCGTTGTCGCACTCTGTGTCGATGTGGAGCGTCCGCTCCCCCTCTCCTCCCGCCGCGCCGGACAAGCGGACGGGCCTGGTGGAGGACGCCGCGTACGCCGTGGCCACCGCCCTCACCTCGGCATCGTCTTCTTGGACACCTTTCGACCGGGTCACCGCCCCGGGCCCGCAGCCCTCGCTGGGCCTCTCCGACAGCCCGCCGCCTCCCGCTCTCCTGTCCGACGGCAAGACTTCGATGGCCACAACCCAGGCCGCGCCGACACACGCCCTTCGCGCCCGGGGCGCCCAGGAGGCCTCCGAGGGCTTGCGCGAGACCGAACGCCTGCGTCGCCTCCTGGAAGAGTTCGGTACGCTCCGTAGCCGACACCCGATTTACCTGCTGACGGTCGATGCGCCGGCCGAGAAGCTGCTTGCGGCCCTGGGCGGAGCCGCGCTGGACGACAGCCTGGGAACCTGGGACCGGCAGGCAGAGAGCCACCGCAGGGTCGCCAGGCAGCTTGTCGAGCGGATGGCCCGGCAAGCAGCCGATATGGGTGGCAGCCTCATGCCCACCGCCTGTTTCTTCGGCTTTTGCAAACTCTGGCAGGAGAGCCTTCTCGCTATCCAGAACCTGTGGAACGGCCCCGGCGTGATGGAGAAGACGAGCTTCTCGCCCCTCGTGCAGGCGCTGGGCGGGACGAGCGCACCGACCGGCCTGCTGCTGGACCTGCTGGACAAGGCCCGCGCGATGCCAGGCCTCGCGGCGGAGATGGTGGAGGCCGCGGCCCACCGGCTCCTGCTGGCACGCATCGGGGAAGGCCCTGGCCGGGAACTTGACGCCGCGGTCCTCGGGTGGCTGCAGGACGAGCTGGCGGCCCGGTCTTCGGCCTTGACCCTCCCTGGAAACTCCCAGGCAGACCGTGGTCTCGCCCTGATCCGGGGCAGCCTTCGTGCGTTCTTCCGCGAGCAAGACCTCGCGGTAAACCGCCTCTGCGACGTCCTTCGGCACCTGATGACCCGGAGTGCCGGGCAAGCATCGAGGGCGATCGATCCGCTCCTCGCCGTGGCAATCGACCATTGCGGCCGAGCCCTGGGCGCACGGACCTCGGCGGCGCCCGTGGCCCGGATGCAGAGCATCACACGGGCGCTCCTGGAAACCTGGGCTTCGGAGCGGGAGCCCGCACCCTATCCAACACTGGCCCGACTGATCGAGCGCTTGTCGGACGGCCGCGCGATCAGCTGGCTGGCCCGCGAAGGAGTCCCCTGGAGCCGCGCGCAGACACGTTCGCTGGTGGACCTGTGCATGCGGGACCTGAGCCGCCCCGACGATCGGCTTGCGATCGCGCAGGCGCTTGAGTGGCTGGAGCAAGCCCTGGTCCCGGTCTCGCCGGCTTCTCCGGCATCCCCAGAGGGGCATGAGCCCTCATCGGCGCCCGCCGAGGCAGCTGCCCTCCCTCCGGTCCACACCTCATTCTCGGCTCCGTTGTCCGCGTTCCTGTCCACGGTGAGGTCGCCCCGGGCCGCGGAGGCAGGCCCTGCGCCCTCCGCGGGACCATTCGACGTGACGACCGACGCGCCAGAAGCGCGCAAGCCGAAGCGCATGAGCCCTGCAGAGGGATGAGGAGCCGGGGATGCGGAGCGAACCTGGGGCCGCGGGCCGCGGGTCGCGAACGCGGACCCGCAGAAATGAAAAAAGGGACTCGCCATTCAAGCGAGTCCCTTTGAAAACTGGTAGGACGTGCAGGATTCGAACCTGCGACCAACGGATTAAAAGTCCGCTGCTCTACCAACTGAGCTAACGTCCCCCACAGGCGAAACAAGACTTCTGCTTCGCTTGTCTGGTTGCCGAGTC
>JACCDY010555863.1_pt1 | contig 45499 bp, 43 predicted proteins | sample 7446391 | NCBI WGS metagenome assembly JACCDY01 (sample SAMN15323451, study PRJNA562643) | freshwater metagenome | isolation source: river surface water | place: USA:Blue River Watershed | collected 2017-08-18
ACTGATGGTCGAGGCTGTCGGACCGCTCGGCTTGCCGTTCGATCCGGCCTATCTGGAAGGCGAGCGCGAGCACAGCATCGCCGAAGACGATGACAGCGCGCCGCTGATGCCGTACTACTTCAACTATCGCAAGACCTCGATCTATGGCGGCTCGAACGAGATTCAGCGCAACATCATCACCCAGATGATTCTGGGATTGTGAGGAGACACCATGGACTTCGATCTCTCCCCCGAGCAGCAGCAATTGTCCGATGCGATCGCACGCTGGACCGAGAAGGATTACAGCTTCGAGAAACGCAAGCAGATTATTCATTCCGATACCGGTACTTCCGGGCCCGCATGGCAGGCGCTGTCCGAGCTGGGCGTGCCGGCCTTGCCGGTGCCTTCGGATCATGAGGGCTTTGATGGTACGCCGGTGGATCAGATGGTCGTGATGCAGGCCCTGGGGCGTGCACTGGTCGTCGAGCCGGTGTTTGCCACTGCGCTGGGCGTGCAATTCCTGAAACTGGCGGGCAGTCATGGTGAGCTGCTGTCGCAAGTGGCCAGCGGTGAACTAAAGCTTGCCTGCGCGCTGAATGAGCGCCAGTCGCGGCACGAGTTGCAAGATATCGCTGTAGGTGCGCGCCGCGATGGCGATGCCTATGTGATCGATGGCGAGAAAACCGGTGTGATTCACGGCGCACAGGCAGGGCAGCTGATCGTTTCTGCGCGAAGCAGTGGTGCGCAGCGTGACGAGCAGGGCATCTCACTGTTCGTCATTCCTGCGCAGACTTCGGGCATCAGCATTCGCGATTCACGCAGCAATGACGGATTGCGCATCGCCACGGTTCGCTTCTCCGGTGTGCATGTGTCAGCCAGTGCTCTGCTGGGCGCTGAGGGCAAGGGATGGGATTTGCTGGATGCAGCCGCCGATCACGGCGCGGTGCTGTTGTGCGCCGAGGCGCTGGGTGCGATGGAGGCATTGCAGACAGCGACTCTGGAGTACATTCGCACCCGCCAGCAGTTCGGTGTACCTATCGGTAAATTCCAGGTACTGCAGCATCGCATGGCCGACATGTTCATGCAGCTGGAACAGGCGCGCTCAATGACCATGCTCGCCGCAGTGAAAGTGTCTTCTGCTGACGTGGCCGAGCGTCGTCGTATTGTGTCTGCGGCCAAGGCGCGCGTTGGCGAGGCCATGAAATTCGTCGGCCAGCAGGCGGTGCAGCTGCATGGCGGTATGGGTGTCACCAATGAGATGCCTGCCGCCCACTACTTTAAGCGCCTGTCAGCGATCGAGCTGACGCTGGGCGATACTGATCATCATTTGGCGCGCTTCATCGCGCAACCGGGTTTTGCGCAAGCCGCCTGATTTTTCATAGAGAATAACAATGACCGTAAGAATGTTTAAAAGCGTCGCCGATCTGCAAGCCGAAGTCGGCAAGGAAGTCGCGATCTCGGAGTGGATGACCATGGAGCAGTCCCGCGTGAATCAGTTCGCCGAGGCCACTGACGATCCGCAATGGATTCATGTCGATGTCGAGCGCGCGAAACGAGAGTCACCGTTCGGCACCACTATCGCACATGGATTTCTGACGCTGTCGCTGATCCCCAAGCTGTTTGAATCAGTGGTCGTTCTCCCGCAGGGGAAGATGAGCATCAACTATGGCCTGAACAAGGTACGCTTCCCGTCACCGGTGCGCGTTGGCAGCCGGTTGCGCGGGCGCTTCAAATTACTGGAAGTCGAGCAGCTGGATGGCTGCATGCAAAGCGTCTGGCAGATGACGCTGGAATGCGAGGGGCAGGACAAACCGGCGTGTGTGGCGGAGTCGGTGTTGAGGATGTATTTCTGAGCTGATCAGGAAAAATTATCAATAATCAGGCGATCGTAATTTATTTGAATTGTTAGAAAGAGAATTTTGAATTATCAGGATACATGCTCGGGATTCGGTATCATTTTTGGGAATTTTCTTGTAAATGTTGTCCAGTGCCTTCAGCATTTGCGTGATTTCTCTCTTGGATTTTGGCCTGGCGCGGTCGGACATTAAGTCATAGGTGTAATGTGCGATTTTTTTTATTTTTTCTCTCTCTGAAGAGGTAATCGTTTTTGAATCAGGCTGCATCGAATCGATAAACCTAGTCACTCCTAGCTTCGTTTTAAGATTATATTCTGTATCTACTTTTACGTGAACCCGGGACGTGCTATCACCAGGGGAGGCATGAGGTTCATAGTCGAATGTCTTACTGCCTTTCAAGCCTATGTGTGTCTCAAAACTGCCTATTATTTTATTTACTGCCGATGGATTACTTTTGTTGAGTTCAAGTGGGTTTGTTATCTTAGAGCGAGTGGATTCATCTTCGTTATAATGTAGCGTACCGCAGAGACATTTTTCTACCTGCTCGCCTGCCGACTTTATCCCCTTGAAATAATCTTTTATGCATCTCCATAAGGTCTGTTTCGCAGCCTCTCTTTGAAATAAATATACCGTTGGTTTATTGGTTTCTTTGTTATGGATGGTTTCCTCCATCCAGATGGGATTATCAAGTCCCGGAGTGCGCGAGATTTTAAATGTTGCTGTGATCGCATTAGACATGCGGTTTCCTTTCTATCGCAAAATACAGATGGGCCTTTCTGGAGTGAGTGAAGTATCAGGGCGGAATGTTCTGGAGGTGCACCTCCAGAATTGATGTGGGCCTGCACTATGTTGAATTGAAGCTTAGGCTATCGCGCAACCGGAAAATCACTGCCGAGCTCACAACGCCGGTGCGATAAAGCACTGTATCTGGGCGTGGTTTCAGCTGGTTATCGATGCCATTGAATAAATTTCGGTCATCCCTTGATATTCCTGTTGCTGGGTTATCATTTTTTCGCAAACTCATGCAGCGAAAATTGGGAGATCGCCTTTCAGGTGGTTTTTGCTTTTCCCGGTTGAGCCATCCAGTGAGATGAAACGATGAACCGGATCGTTCGCCGATATCTGATCGGCTGAATCGTCAGCGGGATTGTCGGTTATCGCAGTGCTTTCGGATAGCGCTTTATTGAATGAATACGCGGCTTCTGCAGCTTGCTGGAGTGGCGAAGTTTCATTGGTGTTTACTTGCCTTCTGGCCTGTTGAAACGTCTCTTCAAGCGATCGAATGGACGTCATCAATATTGACAAGGCTTGCAAGGTGAGCCCTTCCCATTTCAAGTAATCTGATCTCACGCGCGTTGGTAAGCATTGCTTGAAAAGCTTGTCCAGATCGCTCGTTACTTCTTGGTTATTCTGTTCGTTTTGTAATTTTTTTATCAGTTCACTTGCTATCTTTCTACCCTCATCACTGCCTTGGATTTCCACTTGTTTTATCAAAGAAAAAATTGCTGCGGCAATATCTTTTGGGGCAAGTGATACCGCAACAGCGTCGCGAACAAAATTCCATTGAGGTTGAAAGAGATCGGCGGGAGCTTTCTTTTTTTCTGCTGCAATATCTTCCATAGAGTTCATCATAGATTTTTTTGCAGCAGCAATTTTATTTTTATGATCAATGAACTCTGTTTTTTTTGCCTCCTTCAGATCTTCGGTGTGACCATGGATTAGGGTATCGAATTGGTCGGGTGATGGAAGTTGAGTGTAGCGATGGTCAGGTTTTTTTGTGATGCCTGCATCTTTGAGTCGGTTATTCCTCTTCGGGCCATCATTCCATATCGTTGCGGCGAATGGTTTTGCCTTGTCCTCGCCAAAGCCAGTCTCCAGATTCATCATTTGCCTGAAGTATTCTCCATCACGTTGCAAAGCACTCCGAAAATATCGGTTGATCACGTGGACCTTTTCTTGCAAGCCTGTCTCGCTCTGTTGATGTTCATTCAAACCCGAGAGTGTAGCCAGATCGAAAAGTAGCGCATCATTCATAACCCCGTGGCTGTACAGGCTTCTTTGGTCCTGATGGCACTCCACCAGCTTTACATGTCCCAGATATTTTTCTGTCATTTCATTAAATGCCTGACGTTTTTTTTCTCGTGTTTTATCTGCTCCTTCGTTCAGTGTGGTGTTCAAATTGATCAGACTGTTGCCCTGATCCCCCTGCAAGCCGTGCTGCGTAACGCCTGCCTGTGATACGGCATATGGCTCTGTCAGGCTCTTGTTTTTATTGTCCAGGTAGTACTCTACGAATGCAGCATCGTGGTTTGAGAAGATGACGTCAAAAGGCTGTCCTTTATCATGGAGAAATTCGAGGATGCATAAAGTGAACCAGTCATTCTGTCCGCGATCGGCGAGCAGATCTCCCAGCAGGACCAGATTTTTCGGAGGTGTCACAAGCTCGAGGCAATGGGGAAGAGTTTCCTTAAAACCGGCCACATCGTTATCGTCGATCTTCCTCATCAGTTCTTTCCATGGTTTCTGGGCATCCCCTTTCACCCGGGCAATGCCAGTCTGCACAAGAAAGTGCGTCAGCATCTTGCTATTGCCATGCATGTCACCGCCGGTGATTTCGTTTGCGCGCCGCAATTCTGGCGGAGGAGCGGCGGGCAGCTGCCCATCTTGAATATTTACTGGAATCTTTTGCTCACCAAGATTCACGGATTTTTTATTCTTATCCAGCGCCTGGCTGATAGTGGAATGATCAGTGAGCTGTATTCCGGCAAGCCGGTTTTTCCCCAGCTTGATTGATTGCCCGGTAGGGTCCAGAGGATTTTTTTGAAAATTTTGTAGTGCGCTTCTGTCGATAATCAGATCGGCACCGTTGTCGAACCATCCTCGCATGACACTCGCGGTAAATTCGACTCGCAGTTTTCCGTCGGCAGAGAAGCATTTGTCCGGATATTGAATGATGGCCAGCATGGCCAGCAATTTGTTCCCTGAGGCTGACAGCTTGTCAAGGCCGAAAATATTATCGTTGGAACGTATGACCTCCCGGATTTTCTCCAGGTCGGGATCAGATTTGGTCAGATCAAAGATCTCTCTGACCAGTTGCGGGACGTTCCGAATAGGGCGATCTGTATTTGGTTTCGATAATAAATGTTTAATCGAGTCAATCGCCTCGTTGAAAGCCTGTTCTTTCGCCGCTGCATCCAGCTTTGTTTCGCGAGCGCCCAGGACTTGATAACTGGCCTTGGCCGCAGTGTTGATAGCCATCCGTCATGTCCTCCACGCTCGCCCGCTGGGCTTCCGCTCTCTCGCAAAGACTAATAGAAAGCCGGCAGAGGATTACATGGCGCAAATGCACTATCAGCAGGCAAAAATACGACGTTTACCGCCGATTGAGCGCTACAGCGTTTAGCACCGGGGGTGATTTCCTAGCGTTTCTGATACTGCGCCGCTCCAAACAGCATTTCTTTCGACTTCTCATCCAGCAGCGGCTTGCGCAGGTCTGCCAGCACCTGCACACCGCGCTGCACCGCAGGGCGTGCAGCGATCTCATCATGCCAGCGTTTGGCATTCGGGAAGTCTGCCCAGTCGATCCCCTGATTCTTCCATGAGCGTGTCCACGGGAAGCAGGCGATATCGGCAATCGTGTACTCATCACCGGCGATGTAGCGATGCTTGGCCAATTGCTTGTCCATCACGCCATACAGGCGCTTGGCTTCGTTGGTATAGCGATTCACCGCGTACTCGATCTGCTCGGGTGCATAGATGCGAAAGTGATGCGCCTGTCCGAGCATGGGGCCCAGACCGCCCATCTGAAACATCAGCCACTGCAGCACAGTAAATTTTTCGCGGTCGGTTTGGCCGAGGAATTTATTCACTTTGCTCGCCAGATAGACCAGGATCGCGCCGGACTCGAACATCGAGATCGGCTGGCCATCCGGGCCGTCAGGATCGACGATGGCCGGGATCTTGTTATTCGGCGAGATCGCGAGAAATTCCGGTTTGAATTGATCGCCCTTGCCGATATCGATGTTGTGCGCGCGGTAGGGCAGGCCGCATTCCTCCAGCATGATGTGGACCTTGTGCCCGTTTGGCGTGGCCATCGAATAAACGTCGATCATGGTCGGTTCTCCCAAATGAAAAAGCGCCGGGAAGTCTACACGCCCGGCGCTTTATTTGCTGACAGGATATCAGCAATAACTAAATGACAGCAGTCTGATCAGGAACGGGTGATCGGCAGATCCAGCGATTCACTCAGGCTCGCATACTTGGCGAGCTCGAGCTTGGCGATCGCGTTACGGTGCACCTCATCCGGGCCGTCGGCGATGCGCAGCGTGCGGTTGTGTGCCCACAGCTGGGCGACTGCGAAATCGTCAGACACGCCGCCGCCGCCATGCGCCTGGATCGACCAGTCGATGACCTGCTGCGCCATCACCGGTGCCAGCACCTTGATCATGGCGATTTCGGTCTTGGCGCCCTTGTTGCCGACGGTATCCATCATGTAGGCGGCCTTCAACACCAACAGACGGGCGCTGTCGATCATGATGCGCGACTCGGCGATGCGCTCGCGCCAGACGCCTTGCTCTGACACCTTCTTGCCGAACGCGACCCGGGAATCGATACGCTTGCACATCAGCTCCAGCGCGCGCTCTGCGGTGCCAATGGCGCGCATGCAGTGATGGATGCGCCCTGGGCCGAGACGACCTTGTGCGATCTCGAAGCCGCGGCCTTCACCCAGCAGCATATTGGACGCTGGCACGCGCACATTGTCGAAGGTAACCTCGCAATGGCCGTGCGGTGCATCATCGTAGCCGAACACGGAGAGGGGACGGACGACGGTCACGCCCTTGGTATCGGCGGGCACCAGAATCATCGACTGTTGCGCATGACGTGGTGCGTTCGGGTCAGTCTTGCCCATCAAGATATAGATCTTGCATCGCGGATCGCCGGCGCCCGACGTCCACCATTTGCGGCCATTGATCACATATTCATTGCCGACGCGCTCGATCCGGGTGCTGATGTTGGTCGCGTCTGACGAGGCGACGTCCGGCTCGGTCATCGCAAAGGCGGAACGGATCTCGCCGCGCAGCAGGGGCTTGAGCCACTGCTCTTTGTGTTCTTCAGAGCCGTAACGCTCGATGGTCTCCATGTTGCCCGTGTCGGGCGCGGAGCAGTTGAAGACCTCTGGCGCCCAGGTGATGCGGCCCATGATTTCGCACAGTGGCGCGTAGTCGAGGTTGGACAGGCCTTCGGGTGCGTGCGGCGACTTGGGCAGGAAGAGATTCCACAGGCCTTCCTTGCGAGCGATGGGCTTGAGTTCTTCGACGATCTCGGTCGGTATCCAGCGATTGCCTTTCTCGCGACCATTGCGGTCAACTTCTTCTTTGTAGGTGCGCTCATTCGGATAGATATGCTTGTCCATGAAATGGTTGAGCTTCTCGCGCAGCTCCATGCACCGTGGGGAATATTCGAACTCCATGTTGTCTCCTCGCTCGTTATTGTCAGTGGTCGTGTGGGGTAATCGAATTGCTCGGTATGAGTGAATCAGACAGGGCGTGCGCCAGACGCATAATCCCAGCCCATGATCGCCATCGGCTTGGCGGCTTGTCCACTCTTTAATGCTTGCTCGCTGGCCGCCGTGCCATCCTGGTAGCGTTTCATGATGCCCTGCAGGATGCCCGCCATACGGAACATGTTGTACGCCAGGTAGAAGCGGAAATCTTCTTTGTTGATCTGTATACCAGTGCGTTCGCTGTAGCGGGCGATGTACTCGTCTTTGGACGGGATGCCCAGCGCTTTCAGATCGAGTCCGCCAATCCCACGGAAAAGACCGGGCTCGATATGCCAGCTCATGCAGTGATATGAAAAATCGGCGAGCGGATGGCCGAGAGTGGACAGCTCCCAGTCGAGCACGGCCAGAATCTTGGGTTCTGTCGGATGGAAAATCATGTTGTCGAGCCGGTAGTCGCCATGCACGATGGTGGTGAGCTCTCCCTCGGGGATATGCTTTGGCAACCATTCGATCAGGTGCTCCATCGCCGGGATATGTTCGGTCTCGGCCGCCTTGTACTGGCGTATCCAGCGATCGATCTGACGCTGAAAATAATTACCCGGCTTGCCAAAGGTGTCCAATCCGACCGATGGGTAATCCACGCTGTGCAGCTGTGCGATCACACGGTTCATTTCATCATAGTGCGCTGCGCGGTCTTCCTTGCTCATGCCAGGCAGTGACTGATCCCATAACACGCGGCCATCGACAAATTGCATGATGTAGAACGCGCGTCCGATCACAGACTCGTCTTCGCACAAGGCGTATTGTCGAGCAGCGGGGAAACCTGCTTTCGATAGCGCATCCATCACACGGAATTCGCGATCGATTGCATGCGCAGAAGGTAGCAGCTTCGCTGCCGGTGCGGGTTTGGTACGAAGCACATAGTGCTGATCAGCGGAGGTCAGCTTGAAGGTCGGGTTGGACTGGCCACCCTTGAATTGCTCTATCTGCAGATGCCCCTGGAATCCCTGGACATGCGCGTGCATGTAGGCGGAGAGCGCATCGAGATCGACTTTCATACGCTCTGCGACAGGTTTGGTTCCCATGAATTCTTCGTACATAGTCCCGCTTGCTCCTGCGTTATTGTTTGTAGAAGTCTACTGATTGAAACTTACAGACCGCGCGCCTTGCGGTACTGCTCGAAAAGTGCTTCCATTGTCGTGCTGCGCGATTCGGCTTGTAGCTCGGACGGTGGTGAGTAGTTCACCAGGCGCACTACCCAATCCGATGCTGATGCGCCAATATCCATCGCATTGATGCAGCCCGCCGTCTGTGCCAGATTGCCGAGGAATAGTCGCTGGCCTGTGAGCGCATAGGACAGGATCGCGCGATTGACGCCGCCATGCAGCACCATCAACACCGTGTCCCACTCGGGATCGGCACGCAGTTTGTCGATGGCCGGATAGACGCGGTCCATCAGCTGACCAACGGTCTCGCCACCAAGGAATTGTTTGTCTTCGGGGGGCACGCCCTCGAACGCGCCAGTGAAGGCTTCGCGCAGCTGATGATCCGGGATGGCAGAGAGCTTGCCGCCTCGGATTTCCACGAGCTCGGGCCAGTGTTCGAGATCGATCTTCTGCCCTGTCTCGGCCAGAACGCGGTGGGCAGTCTCCAGCGTGCGGGGCAGTCCGGACACGATGATTTTGTCAAAGCGTATGCCGGCACCTGCGAACACGCGACCCGCAGCGGTGGTTTGCGCCTGTCCTTGTTCGTTGAGCGGAACAGTCTCTGGCAGATAGGGCTTGCCTTCATTGTCGAAGTAAGTGACGCTGCCATGCCGCATCAGGAATACGCGGCGACGTGGTTTGAAGCTCATTGCGGGATTGCTTTCTTATTTTGTTGTTGACCGATGGTCTCATTGATAATGAGGTTTTCTTTTTTCGAGAAAGGCGGTAATACCTTCCAACGCGTCGCGGTGGTGCAGACAATCGACGAAGCTTTGTTTTTCGGATTCCAGTTGCTCGGGCAGGGTATGGTTATGCGCTTCTCTCAGCAGGGATTTGATGTTTTCGATTGCATGAGGCGACAGCCGCGCAAGCTCGTCGCTCCAGTCCAGTGCGGCATTCAATGCTTGTCCGTCAACGACGACACGGTTGACCACGCCTGCCTGATGCAGCCTTGCTGCCGAGACGGCTTTGCCTTCGATCAGGATCTCGGTGGCAAGCTGACGTGGCAACGCCTGAGACAGCGCCCAGCTGATGCCGCCATCGGGGGATAGCCCCACCTTCACATAGGCCGCCACGAATTGAGATGAGTGTGCCGCCACGATCAGATCGCAGGACAGTGCCAATGAAAAGCCCGCACCGGCTGCCGGACCCTCGACCGCGGCGATCACGGGCTTGGGACACTCGCGCAGCGCCTCGACCCATGCGTGCAGCTTGCCGACCGAATCGGCGGCCACCGTGCGCTCTTTGCTGCGATTTTCGAGTAAGCGATTCAGATTGCCGCCTGCGCAGAAGGTGTCGCCCGCGCCGGTCAGCACCACGGCGCGGATCTCGGGATCGCGTTCGGCGGTCGACAAGGCCTCCACACCGGCGGCGTACATGTCAGGATGCAGCGCATTCCTTGCGCCCGGATTGGAGAGCGTGAGGATCAGCGTGGCATCTCGACGGGAGGCGAGCAGTTCGGCGGACATGGGGTGGCAGGGGCTTCGTTAGTGACGCTGTTGGGTGGCGGTTGAGCCGCTGTCGGGTGATGCGGCCAGTGATAGACTGCATCCCTTCATTGTAACCCCAGCAAGCTTCGTCAAACACATCCCGGACTTGCGCCGGACCGATCAAAACCAGGAGGCAGAATGCTAACTCTGTGCGGCTTCTCGGCCAGTAATTACTACAATAAAGTCAAGCTCGCGTTGCTGGAAAAAGAAGTCCCGTTCCAGGAAAAACTCGTGTGGGTAGACCGTTCACCGGCATTGCTCGAGAAATCTCCGCTGGGCAAAGTGCCTTACTTCGAGATTGGTGACAAGGTGCTGTTCGAGTCACAAGTGATGCTTGAGTACGTCGAGGCGACGTATCCGCAAAAACCGCTGCTGCCTGCTGACACCTTTGAAGCGGCGCGCATTCGCGAGCTGATTCAGTACATGGAATTGCATCTTGAATTGGTGGCGCGCGAACTCTACGCCGAGGCGTTTTTCGGAGGGAAAATCAGCGATGAGACCAAGGTCCGCGTGCAAAAACTTTTAAAGCGCACCATTGCTGGCTTTGGTCGCATCGCAAGGTTCTCACCTTATATCGCAGGCGATCAATTTACGATGGCCGATTGCGCGGCGATTTGTCATCTGCCAATGGTTGGCATGGCGACCAAGGCGATCTATGGTGAAGACATGATGGCGGAATATCCAGTGCGCGATTACCTGAAACAGGTGGGTGAGCGCCCGACGGTGCAACAAGTGACTGCGGATCGGAAAGCGAATGCGGTCGAGATGACCGAATGGATCAAGAGCCAGAGGAAGGCCTGAGTCCTCGCGCCAACTCTCCAGGATTGATAAAAAAACGGCATCAAATGGAAGCGCTTTGTTGCCGTTTTTATTTTCTTAAGCTGGGCTTTTGGGGGTGTCGCGTGTCCAGGCGCCGTCAACTACCGAGCGACGGCGTGCTGATGTGAGCACGCTTCAATTCTGCAAACCACACCAGCCACGCCTCCGGCGCCAGTATGCTGAACTGCCCATTGCGCGCGGTCTTGCGAGCCAGCTTCAGCAAGGCCTTGTCCTTGGTAATGAGCCCATCGGCTTTGCAGGCCAGTGCGAGCTCGAGGAACTTCTGGTCATCGCCATCCTTGCAAACAGGTAGCCCACTCGCCATCGCGCCAGCCTCAATCTCCGCACTGCTTGCGTACGGTCTTATCCGCTGATCGAATTCAGCCAGTATCGCCGTCTGCGACTCTGCCGAGAGTTTCATCTTGTCATAGGCGAGCACCAGTTCGAACTCTCGGCGGCAATCATGCCGGGTGAATGCCTCGATCTCCCCGCAGGTGAGCGACTCCAGCAGCGCCTGCCATCGCGGATCGCGAAACATGAACAGGTCAAGGCAGACGTTGGTATCGAGCACCACGCGAGGTCTGAACACAGAGCTTGCTTTCGGTATCATTCGGGGAACTTATCTGAAGGAGTACAGCTCATGCTGATGGTCTTGTCGCCGGCGAAGACGCTGGACTATGAATCACCGCTGACTACGGACGTACATACCTTGCCGGATTTTATCCCGCGTTCGGCGGAACTGATTACCACGTTGCGAGGCAAGTCGCCAGCCGAGATCGGTAGTCTGATGCAGATCTCTGACCCGCTGGCGCAGCTGAACGTGAGCCGTTACGCCAGCTGGACAAAAAAATTCAGCTTTAACAATGCGCGGCAGGCGGTGCTGGCCTTCAATGGCGATGTGTATGAAGGCCTTGAAGCGCGCTCGCTGAACACGAAGCAGCTGGCTTGGGCACAGGATCATTTGCGCATCTTGTCCGGCCTGTATGGGCTGCTGCGTCCGCTGGATCTGATGCAGCCGTATCGTCTGGAAATGGGGACTCGCCTGCAGACTCAGCGGGGCAAGGATTTGTATGCTTTCTGGGGCGATGAACTCACTGGCCATCTCTCGGACACTCTCAAGTCACTAAAATCAAAGGCATTGGTGAACCTGGCCTCGGAGGAGTATTTCAAGGCGGTTCACGCCGACGATCTGCCGGTACCGGTGATCACGCCCGTTTTCGAGGATTGGAAGGGCGGCAAGTACAAGATCATTTCATTTCACGCGAAGCGTGCGCGCGGACTGATGGCGCGTTACGCGATCGAGAAAAAAATCACCGCGCCAGAAAAGCTGCAGGCTTTTGATACAGAGGGTTATGCATTCGCGCCAGCGGCCTCGGATGCGACACGCTGGGTATTTCGGCGCAAGCAGGGTTGATCGCTGATCACGGTGGCGGCGGTTCAGGCAGCCGTTTCTGGCCATGGATTGCTGTATGGCGAATCACCAGAGCATCACCAGAACTTCCACCAGGATTTTTCTGCGTCGTTGGTGATCTGCGCAGCGGAGTTAACTTTGTAGTTGAGCTGGAACACGCGTTCGGCATCGTCGCGCAGGTCGTTCATGCCCAGCGCGTCATAGGCACGGATCTGTACGCGCAGCGCATTACGCACCGAGGGCGATGCCGGATAATCGCGGATGACGACCTGCGCGCGATTGATCGCTGCGACATGCGCGCCACGCCGCAGGTAGTAATCGGCCACGTGCACTTCATACTGCGCCATGGCTTCGACCAGGTAGCGCAGCCGGTCACGCGCATCGTCAGCGTATTTGCTTTCCGGGAAACGATCGACCAGCTGCTTGAATGCGTCGAATGCGTCGCGCGCTGCTTTCGGGTCGCGCTCGGTCGGGTCCTGGCGGCTCACGAAGTCGAACAGGCCTTTCTTGTCATTGAAGTTCGCCAGGCCTCGCAGGTAGTACATGTAGTCGACGTTGACATGGTTGGGGTGAAGGCGGATGAAGCGCTCCACTGCCGCCAGGCACTGTGCCTGTTCATTCTGACGGTAGTAGGCATAGGCAACTTCCATCTGTGCCTGCTGCGCATAGACGCCAAACGGGTAGCGTGATTCAAGCTTCTCGAAATACTTGATTGCTTTTTCGTAGTTGCCCGATCTCAGCTCGTCCTTGGCCTCAGCGTATAATTTGTCTGCCGACCAGCCCTTGGTCTCGTCATTTTTTTCTCCCAGCGAGCCGCAGCCCGACAGCACGAAGGCGAGCGCAATCACAGCGAGTGTCAGGATTTTTTTCATTATGGGGCAGGGCGCGTGCGCGGAAAATTCGGTGCACTGATTATAGCCGATGGATACCCCATGAGAGCAGACAGCCAGGCCCCTACCGAAGAACTGATGGATGACGACGCTTTGGACGATGCGGAGGTCGTTGGCGGCAGCCTTGACCCGATTTCTTTGCGTCTGGATGACAGCAGTCAGGGTGTGAGGCTTGACAAGGCTTTGTCCGTGTTGCTGCCGCAGTTCTCGCGCGGCCGGATTCAGCAGTGGATCGAGGAGGGGCTGGTGCTGGTTGATGGCAAGCCGGCCAAGGTGCGCAGCCTGATGCTGGGCGTCGAAACGATCTCCGTGCAGCCGCAACCCGCCGAACAGGCGCATGCTTACTCGCCCGAGCCCGTGCCGCTGACGGTGGTGCATGAAGACTCCTCCATCCTTGTTCTGGACAAGCCGGCGGGACTGGTCGTGCATCCGGCAGCGGGCAATTGGTCGGGTACCCTGCTCAACGGTCTGTTGCACCGCTGGCCTGAGCTGGAGGGCGTGCCGCGTGCCGGTATCGTGCATCGGCTGGACAAGGACACCAGCGGCCTGATGGTCGTGGCGCGAACGCTGATCGCGCAAACAGATCTGGTGCGCCAGCTGCAGGAGCGTTCGATGGGTCGGGAGTATCTGGCGCTGGTCTGGGGGCAGCCGGTGTCGAGCGGCCGCGTCGAGGCGGCGATTGCCCGCCATGCTCGCGAGCGCACGCGCATGGCAGTCAGCAAGTCACCGCTGGCCAAGCCAGCAGTGACGCACTACCAGAAGATCGCTTCCGGTCAGATCGATGGTCGCCCGGTGGCGCTGCTGCGTTGCAAGCTGGAGACCGGGCGCACGCATCAGATTCGTGTGCACCTGCAATCGGTAGGTTTTCCCATTGTGGGTGATTCAGTCTACGGAAAATCGCATCTCGTATCGGTCTTTCCGCGGCAGGCGCTGCACGCTGAAAGACTTTGTCTTACACATCCGGGCTCTGGCGCGGATTGCGAGTGGCATGCGCCGGTGCCTGCTGACATGGCCGGCCTGCTGGTACGTGCGGGAATATCCGTCTGACGACGATGCATTCACTACCTATTCACTGGCCCGATCTTCCCGAGCGTATCGGTGCGCTGTCGACGGTGCGATCTGGTGGCGTGAGCTTGCCGCCTTACGATGATGGCGCCGGCGGTGGCGGCCTGAACCTCGGCCCCCACGTCGGTGATCTGCCGACCGCTGTCGAGCACAATCGAGCGCTGTTGCGGTCGGTGCTGCCGTCAGAGCCGGCGTGGCTGAAGCAGGTGCATGGCATCCGGGTCGTCGATGCGAAATTCGCGCTTGCGCAGCTCAGCGCGCCCGAGGCCGACGCCAGTTTCGCGACCGAGCCCGGCATCGTCTGCGCGATCATGACCGCCGATTGCATGCCCGTGCTGCTGGCCGACAGGCAAGGCAAGGTCGTGGGCGCGGCGCATGCCGGATGGCGCGGGCTAGCCGGCGGTGTGATCGAGGCAACGATAGGGCGGATGAGAGCGGCTGGCGCGGGGGAGCTGTCGGCCTGGCTCGGGCCGGGCATTGGCCCTGCCCGCTTCGAAGTCGGCGACGATGTGCTGCAGTCATTTGATCGCTTGGGCGATGAGGCCCGAAGGGCTTTCACTGCGATTGAGGGCAAACCGGGAAAATATCTCGCCGACTTGCCTCAGCTTGCGCGCCTGGCGCTGTCAGCCGCAGGCGTGACCCGGGTGATGGGCGGCGACCACTGCACCATGAGCGAACCCGTGCATTTTTATTCTTTTCGTCGCGAGCGAGTGACAGGTCGTATGGCGACGCTGATCTGGATCAAGTAGATCCGGGCGTATGGTCCTGTCCCGCTTGTTGCTGCTCTTGCATGGCCTGCAGTCTTTCCATCTCGCGGCGTTTTCTGCGCTGGCCGCTACCACCGATGTAGATAATGACAAGTGTCGGTAACACACCGTAAAAGAAAAACGTCATAATGCCGGCGACCACCGAATCCTCGGTGATAGCCATCATCAGCACGACATACATCCAGCCAACCGCAGCGATGTGCATGCGCTCCTCTTGCGAAGTTATCCAATCGATGGCGCGCAGCATACGCGAAAACGGCAGATTGAATACGGGGGAGATCGCATGAGCAAATCAGCCAGCAGCGGGCATCCGGGTCAGGGCAACAAAACGGATCCTGTATCGGGCGCGGCTGCATGGATGGCGCAGTTCGCTGATCCCAAGGGCTGGCAGTCGGTGATCAATCTGATGCAGACCGGGATGCAGGGCACGCCCGCCATGCCGATGATGCCCGGATTGCCTGATGTGCCCGGTATGCCATCAGTCATGGCCATGGTGCCTCCGGAAAAGCTGGCGCAACTGCAGAAGGATTACGTCGAAGAGATGTCCGCTTTGTGGACAGGTTTGCTCGCCTCGCGCGCGCCTGAGATACGAGATCGCCGTTTCTCATCGCCAGCGTGGAGTTCCAATCCACTGTATGCATTCAATGCAGCAGCTTATCTGCTCAACGCACGCTACTTGAATGCACTCGCAGCCACCGTTGAGACTGATCACAAGACCAAAAAGAAAATCCGCTTCGCGACTCAGCAGGCGATTGATGCGATGTCGCCGTCGAATTTCATGGCGACGAATCCAGATGCGCAGCAAAAGCTGATCGCGACCAAGGGTGAGAGCCTGCAGAACGGCATCATGAACATGATTGCCGACATGCGACGAGGCCATGTCTCTCAGACCGATGAAAACGCTTTTGAGGTCGGGCGCAATGTCGCCACCAGTGAGGGCGGCGTAGTGTTTCAGAATGAGGTGATTCAGCTGATTCAGTATCGTCCGCTGACGAAAAAGGTCTACCGACGTCCGCTGCTGATCGTTCCCCCTTGCATCAACAAGTTCTACATCCTCGATCTTCAGCCGGAAAACTCGCTGATCCGTTACGCGGTCGAGCAGGGGCATACCGTATTTGTCGTCTCATGGGTGAACCCGGGCGCTGAGCGCGGATTGCTCGGCTGGGATGACTATGTCGAGCAGGGCGTGATTGAGGCGATTCATGTCGCGCAAGAGATCAGCGGCGAAAAGCAGGTGAATACGCTGGGTTTTTGCGTGGGCGGTACGCTGCTGGCCAGCGCGCTGGCGGCGCTGGCGGCGCGCGGCGAGAAGCCCGCCTCCAGCTTGACCTTGCTGACCACCATGCTCGACTTCAGCGATGTGGGCAATATCGACGTGTATGTCGATGAGGCGCAGGTGGTCCAGCGCGAACAGGCCATAGGCAAGGGCGGGCTGATGCCGGGCCGCGATTTTGCGGCGGCTTTCTCCAGCCTGCGGCCGAATGACCTAGTGTGGAATTATGTCGAGGCCAATTACCTGAAGGGCGAAAGCCCACCGGCCTTTGATCTGCTGTACTGGAACTCGGACAGCACCAATCTTCCTGGCCCGATGTTCTGTTACTACCTGCGCAACATGTACCTCGAGAACAATCTGCGCGTCCCGGGCAAACTTTCCGTGTCCGGCGATCCTATCGATCTGGGGAAAATACAGACGCCAGCGTTCATTTACGCATCGCGTGAAGATCATATCGTTCCATGGGCCAGTGCCTATGCAAGTACTGGGCTGCTCAATGCCGGCAAGCGGAGCAAGAACCGCTTTGTGCTCGGCGCGTCCGGTCATATTGCCGGGGTGATCAATCCTCCCGCCAAAAAGAAGCGCAGCTACTGGACGAATGACACGCTGCCCGCGCAGGCCGATGACTGGTTTGCCGGGGCGACCGAGCACCCGGGAAGTTGGTGGACTGGCTGGGCAGAGTTCCTGGCCAGCCATGCAGGCGAGCAGGTCGCTGCGCCCCGTAGTTACGGCAATCGATCACACCCGCCGATTGAGCCGGCACCGGGCAGTTATGTAAAAGTAAAGGCCTGAGTGTTTGCTCACCTTGCGCGACTGATTTCACCGTCGGAATAGGGGACTTTCCATTTTGAAAAACCGTTGACGTCGCGTCGCAATATATTGCAAAGCTGAAAGACTTTGCTTTGCGAAGTCATTGTTTTCGTGCACTATACGAAGTCGGAGATACGAACTTCGGTTCGAAATTTGACTACAATGTCGCGACCTACATTGCGACGCAAAATAAACGGAACCCTCATGAGCACCGCGAAAAAGGCGTCGGAGCGCCTGATCAAGAAATATCCGAATCGGCGTTTGTACGACACGCAAACCAGTTCTTACATCACCCTTGCCGATGTGAAACAACTTGTGCTGGGCAACGAGGACTTCGTCGTTGTAGATGCCAAGACCGAAGAAGATCTGACCCGCAGCATCCTGCTGCAAATCATCCTTGAAGAAGAAGCCAATGGTCAGCCGATGTTCTCTAGCTCGGCGCTGTCGCAGATCATCCGTTACTACGGCCATGCGATGCAGGGCATGATGGGCTCTTACCTTGAAAAGAACATTCAGGTCTTCATCGACATCCAGAACAAGCTCGCAGAAAACTCAAAGGGCATCATGGACGAGAAGACGTTCAGCCCCGAGATGTGGACGCAATTCATGAGCGTGCAGGGACCGATGATGCAGGGCATGATGAGCAACTACATCGAACAGAGCAAGAGCCTGTTCATCCAGATGCAGGAGCAGATGCAGAGCCAGGCAAAAAATGTCTTCGGCGTGTTTCCCTTCCCCGGGGCGCCGATGGCCAAGGCGGCGACCGAAGCGAAATAAATCTCTCCTCTCCGCCCGGACTGCGTGGCAGTTCGGGCGATCATCTCGGGCCGTAGCCGCTCCCCCACGTGAGCAGGCTAGCGCGCGTGGCGGGTACAATGCCGTCCCACGCCGCCGTTGTGGCGGCCTTGCCTGTCAAGCTCCCATGTCTTCTACCTCAACACCCAAAGTCGGCTTTGTCTCCCTCGGTTGCCCGAAGGCCCTGGTCGACTCCGAGCAGATCCTTACCCAGCTTCGCGCTGAAGGTTATGACACCGCCAAGTCTTACGATGGCGCGGATCTGGTTATCGTGAACACCTGCGGTTTCATTGATTCTGCGGTGAAGGAATCGCTGGATGCGATCGGTGAAGCGCTGAACGAGAATGGCAAAGTGATTGTCACGGGCTGCCTGGGTGGAAAGAAGGATTCGTCGGGCGAAGACATCGTGCACAAGGTGCATCCCAAGGTGCTGGCGGTGACAGGTCCGCATGCGCTAGGCGAGGTGATGGATGCCGTGCATCTGCATCTGCCCAAGCCGCATGAGCCTTTCCTCGATCTGCTACCGCCAAAGGGCGTGAAGCTGACGCCGAAGCATTATGCGTATCTGAAGATTTCCGAAGGCTGCAACCATCGCTGCAGCTTCTGCATCATTCCATCACTGCGCGGCGATCTGGTGTCGCGCCCGATTGCCGACGTCATGCTGGAGGCGGAAAACCTGTTCAAGGCAGGTGTGAAAGAGCTGCTGGTGATCTCGCAAGACACCAGTGCTTATGGCGTCGACATGAAATTCCGTACCGGATTCTGGAGTGGTAAACCCGTGCGCACGCACATGACGGATCTGGTGCGTTCACTGGGCGAACTGGCCAGGGAGCATGATGCGTGGGTGAGGCTTCACTATGTGTACCCGTATCCGCATGTGGATGAGGTGATACCGCTGATGAATGGCGGCCATGTTCTGCCTTATCTCGATGTGCCGCTTCAGCATGCGCACCCCGATGTGCTCAAGCGCATGAAGCGTCCCGCTAGCGGAGAAAAGAACATCGAGCGTATCCGCGCGTGGCGCGCAGCATGTCCGGATATCACGATACGCTCGACCTTCATCGCCGGTTTTCCTGGGGAGACCGAGGAGGAATTTCAGTATCTGCTCGACTTCCTTCAGGAAGCGCAGATTGACCGGCTTGGATGCTTTGCGTATTCACCGGTCGAGGGCGCCGTGGCAAATGACATTGCGCCGGCAGTGCCAGACCAGATCAGGGAAGAGCGTCGCGCGCGCGTCATGCAATTGCAGGAGGGGATCTCCCGCCAGCGTCTGCAGGCGAAAATAGGCAAGACAATGCGGGTGCTGATCGACCAGGTTGATCGTACCGGTGCAATCGCCCGTTCCTCTGCTGATGCGCCAGAGATCGATGGAGTCGTTTATGTGAAGCTGCCTTATGATCCCTCACGGACGCTGAAAGTGGGCGAGTTTGTTGACGTGACCATCACCACGGCAGACGCTCACGATCTGTGGGCTAGCGCGGACTGAATCTGACGGACCATGAGCGAAAAAAAGCAGCTGCAGACTTTGCTGACCACGACGGACTATCGCCCGCCCGAAGGTTTTGCTGCGTTTCCGACGGCGATACATCATGCATCGACCGTCTTGTTCAAGAATGTTGGGGCGCTACGCGCGCGCAATTGGCAGGACAAGCAATCCTACACCTATGGCCTGCATGGGACCCCAACTACATTCACGCTCGAGGCGCGGCTGGCCGAGATTGAGGGCGGCGAGCATTGTCTGCTTGCGCCCAGTGGTTTGGCCGCGATCGCGATGATCGATCTCGCGCTGCTAAAGACCGGCGACGATGTGCTCCTGCCCGACAATGTCTACAACCCGAACCGCGAGATGGGTGACTGGCTCAGCCGTGATTTCGGGATCAGCACACGCTACTATGATCCGCTGATCGGTGAAGACATTGCTGAATTGATTCGACCAAACACCCGCCTGATCTGGACGGAGGCACCGGGTTCGGTCTCCATGGAAGTGCCGGACATCCCCTCGATCTGTCGCGCGGCGAGGGCGAGGCAGGTTCCGGTAGCGCTTGACAATACGTGGGCAGCGGGACTGGCGTTTCGCGCATTCGACCATGGCGTGGATATCGTGATGCAGGCGTTGACCAAATATCATTCGGGCGGCTCGGATGTGCTGATGGGCGCGGTGATCACGCGCGACCGTGAGCTGCATCGCAAGATCGAGATGACCCACATGCGTTTGGGTATGGGCGTCTCGGCGGACGACACCTATATGGTGCTGCGTGGCCTGCCGACGATGAAGCTGCGTTTCGATGCGCATGACCAGGCGGCGCGCGAGATTGCAGCCTGGCTGAAGAACCGGCCAGAGATAGCGAAGGTGCTGCATCCGGCGTTTGACGATTGCCCGGGACATCTGATCTGGAGCCGTGATTTCACAGGCGCCGGTGGATTGTTCTCAGTGCTTTTCGATCCGAGATTCACCGAGGAGCAAACCGATCGTTTCATCGACAGCCTGAAGCTGTTCAAGATCGGCTATAGCTGGGGTGGTGCGAACAGTCTGGCCGTTCCTTATCGCATTGCGCAGATGCGGCGTGGCTGGACCGAGGCAGGGCAGCTAGTGCGTTTCAATGTCGGTCTGGAGGACGCGCACGACCTGATCAATGATCTTGAGCAGGCGCTGAAGGTACTGGCATAGGCTTGTTGTCCGACAGGTAGATGAATCCTCTGGTCAGCCGGTACGCCTTCCATATCCAGGCGCCGGCCCAGATCAGCATTGCCAGCGGAATGCCGATGATCGTGAGTGCGATCAGGCAGGCTACCGAAAACCATACCGCATACCACCAGAATGAGCGGATCTGCCACTGGTGATGGGTGTACAGGAAGCTGCCCTCGGTCTCGTCTTTCTTGAGGTAGTTGATAATCAGGGGAATGAAAGACAGCATGCCGAGCGAGCAGACAACCGATGCGCCATGCCCCAGATAAAGCCACCACAGCCAGCGCTTGCGGGACTCGGTATCGGCATCAAAGGTCACTTGATAATCCATCGACTGATTCTGGCTCAATGGAACAGATTCAACAAGCCATCCAATCCCGAAAAATTCAGTGCGACGCTGGCTTTTTGCTGCACCACAGGTTTCGCGCGATAGGCAACGGACAGACCGGCGACCGCCATCATCTCTAGATCGTTCGCACCATCGCCGATGACGATTGCGGCTGCGGTCGAGACACCCAGTGCGGCACATTCTTGCTCTACGGTGTGGCGCTTGGCTTGTGCATCGATGATCTCGCCTTTTACGCGCCCGGTCAGCTTGCCTTTGCTGACTTCGAGTACATTGGCGCGTGTCAGGTCGAGTGGCAGCGATTGCTGCAAGCGTTCAGTAAAATAGGTAAACCCGCCTGATACCAGCACGGTACGAAGACCAGCATTTTTCATCGCCTCTAGCAGAACCTTTGCTCCTCTGGAGAGTTTCAGGCGCTGCTCGAAGACCCGATCCAGCGCGGATGCATCCAGTCCCTCCAGCAGCGCGACACGCTGTAACAGGCTGTCACGAAAATCAAGCTCACCGCGCATCGCGGCTTCGGTGATCTCGGCCACCTCGGATTTGAGTCCCTGCATGTCAGCGATCTCGTCGATGCATTCGATGGTGATCAGTGTTGAATCCATGTCCATCACCAATACACGGAATCGCTCCAGCAAGAGATCGACCGTGACGAAGGCGCCATCTACACCCGCACCCAGGCAGGCACCTCGCACCGCATCACGGGTCTCCTCATCGCTATGCACGCCATCGCAGCGGAAGACATGCTCGCTGATCTGTTTGACCGTGTGAGCTTTCGCGATATCTGCGACCCGATGAGCGGCGTGCCACGCGGCCTGCGGGCCTTGGATGATGAGTTTCATGTCAACCATGGTGAGTACTGTCAGGCGGCCAGCGCCTTGATCGTTGCCTTGACCTGAGAAACACGCGTTGACAGGTCCGGCATGTTGGCGGTGATGCGAAGCTTGTCCTGACCGGAAAGTTTGATATGACGACTTTTTTGTATCAGGTCGATGATGCGTATCGGATCAATCGGCGGTTTGGGTTCGAACTGCAACAGTGCCGACTCGGCATGGGCATCGATCTTCACAATGCCGACTTTTTTCGCAGAGAGCCGCAGCCGATGAGTCTCGATTAGTGCCTTGACCGCGTCGGGCAGTTTGCCGAAGCGGTCGATCAGTTCTTCCTGCAAGTCATCGATCGATTCCGCATTTTCGCAATTGGCGAATCGTTTGTAGATCGATAGCCGTTCATGCACATCGCCGCAGAAATCGGCGGGCAGCAGAGCGGGGACATGCAGATTAATTTCGGTGGTCGTCGACAAGGGCGCTGCCAGATCGGGTTCTTTGCCGTTCTTCAGGGCCTTGACCGCGGCATGCAGCATGTCCGAGTAGAGCTGGAAGCCGATCTCGGTCATGTCGCCGGACTGGTTTTCGCCCAGCACTTCGCCTGCGCCACGAATTTCCAGATCATGCATCGCGAGATAAAAGCCGCTGCCCAGCTCTTCCATTTGCTGGATCGCTTCCAGTCGACGCTCGGCCTGCTTGGTCAGTGATTGCACATCATGTACCAGCAGATAAGCATAGGCCTGATGATGCGATCGACCGACGCGACCGCGTAGCTGATGCAGCTGCGCAAGGCCAAAGCGGTCAGCGCGGTGCATGATAATGGTATTGGCAGTCGGTACATCGATGCCGGTTTCGATGATCGTCGTGCACAACAGGATATTGAAGCGCTGCGCAACAAAATCGCGCATGACTTTTTCAAGTTCGCGCTCATGCATCTGGCCATGTGCAACAGCAATGCGTGCCTCCGGCAGCAGCTCTTCGAGTTTGGCCTTGCGGTTTTCTATCGTCTCGACCTCATTGTGCAGGAAGTACACTTGCCCACCGCGCTTGAGCTCGCGCAGACAGGCTTCGCGAATAATGGAATCAGATTCACCGCGCACAAATGTCTTGATGGCCAGCCGTTTTTGCGGCGCGGTCGCAATGACTGAAAAATCGCGCAGACCTTCCAGCGCCATGCCCAAGGTGCGCGGAATCGGCGTCGCTGTGAGCGTTAGTACATCGACCTCGGCGCGCAGGGCTTTCAGTGCTTCTTTCTGGCGCACGCCGAAACGATGCTCCTCATCGATGATCACCAGCCCGAGGCGCTGGAATTTGACATCAGAGGACAGCAGCTTGTGGGTGCCAATCACGATATCGATGGTGCCCTCGGCCAGTCCCTTTAGTGCCTGCGTGACTTCCTTGCCGGTGCGGAAGCGCGATAGCTCGGCGATGCGCACTGGCCAGTCCGCGAAGCGATCAGCAAAGGTCAGCGCGTGTTGCTCTGCCAGCAGCGTAGTAGGTGCCAGGATCGCTACTTGTTTGCCGCCCATGACCGCAACAAAGGTGGCTCGCAATGCAACCTCGGTTTTGCCAAAACCAACGTCGCCGCAGATCAGTCGGTCCATGGGTTTACCCGAGGTCATGTCTTGGATGACCGCGTGGATTGCCGCGGATTGATCGGGAGTCTCTTCGAATCCGAAGGACTCGGCAAACGCGTCATAGTCGTGCGCAGAGTACTGGAACGCATGACCCTGCCGGCTGGCGCGGCGTGCGTACAGGTTCAGCAGCTCGGCCGCCGTATCGCGTATCTGCTCGGCGGCCTTGCGCTTGGCCTTGTCCCACTGACCTGACCCGAGCGCATGCAACGGCGCATCTTCGGGCGCGGCGCCAGAGTAGCGCGAGATCACATGCAGCTGCGAGACCGGCACATACAGCTTGGTTTCTTTTGCGTATTCGAGATGAAGAAATTCTGTTTCGCCTTCACCCAGATCCATGCTGATCAGCCCGTGGTAACGACCGATCCCGTGATTGATATGCACCACGGGGTCGCCGATTTTCAGCTCAGACAGATCGCGAACCCTCGCATCGACCTGAGTGACAGCTTCCTGTTTGCGACGACCCGCACGGCGGCCACTGCCGGCGTACAGCTCCGTTTCAGTGATGAACGCGATACCGCCGAGCTCAGTCGACAGAATGCAGCCAGCATGCAGCGGGGCGACGCACAGCATCAACTTGTCAGTGTGACGGTTGAAATCGTCAAGGTTCTCGCAGACGGACAACGGGAGATCGTATTCGCTGAAATAGTCGCGCAGGGTTTCCCGGCGTCCGCTGGTCTCGGCGCAAATCATGACCCGCGCCGCAGTCTGCAACGCGAACGAACGCAGGTTGCTTAGCGGATCATCCAGACGTCGGTTGACAGCGATATCCGGCAGCGGTGACGAGAGCGCAGAAGCGGATGCATCTTCTTGCAACACCCAGCGACCATGCGGCTTGATCAGTGTGAAGAAATCTTCATCTGTCAGGAAGATCTGCTCTGGCGCAAGCAGTGGTCGCTCGCGGTCAGCTTTCAGGAAGTTGTAGCGTGAGCGTGTGTCATTCCAGAAGCGCTTGATCGAAGCATCGATATCGCCGATCAGAGCGAAGCCACAACTGTCTGGCAGATATTCAAAGAGTGTCACCGTGTGTTCGAAGAACAGTGGCAGGTAGTACTCGATACCGGCCGAGGCAATGCCATTACCGATGTCGCGATACACATGAGATCGGCTGGGGTCGCCTTCGATCGCCTCGCGCCAGCGACTGCGGAAGGCGCTGCGAGCATTCTCATCCATCGGAAATTCGCGGCCCGGCAGCATCCTGACTTCCTTGACGGGTTACAGCGAGCGCTGCGTATCGACATCAAAGGTCCGTATGCTTTCGATGCTGTCGCCAAACAAGTCGAGGCGGTAAGGCAGCGCCGAGCCCATCGGGAACAGATCGATCAGCCCACCACGCACCGAGTACTCACCCGGCGACATGACTTGTCCGACATGGTGATAGCCGGCCAGCGTCAGTTGTGACTTCAGCTTGTTCTCATCCAGACGTTCGCCCTGCTTGAAGAAGAAGGTGTAAGCGGCGAGAAATGATGGCGGTCCCATGCGCACCAGCGCCGTGGTGGCAGGAACGATCAGCACATCGCATTCGCCACTCTGGATTTCATGCAGCGTCGCGAGTCGTTCCGACACCAGATCTTGATGCGGCGAGAATTGATCGTAGGGTAGCGTTTCCCAATCGGGCAGCAGATGACAACGCAGGCTGTCAGTGCCTGTCTTGCCAAGCCAGCTGATTTCGGTCAGCAAGCGTTGCGCATTGGGCGCATCGGCGACGACGATGGCAAGCATTCGTCCACTGGCCTTCAGTTCGTGTGCGGCTTGCGCAAGCACAAACGCCTCCCCTGCGCCGTGCAGCGCAGGAAGCACGAATCGGTGGCCGGGTTTGGGCAGGGGTGTGGCTGGACTTAAGGGCATGATCTGCAAAGACGCTACTGTCTTCGCGAAGGGCTTGCCCTCACGGGTGCGCAAGCTGATAGACCAGATTCAAGCGGTATCAGGCGGGTGCTGGCGAGGGCCGGAATTGACAGTAAAAAACCAAGATGAGATTATAAATCAGTCATCGCATGGTGCTGGTCCTGGTCCGGTAGATTCGGCCCATGACCGCAAACAATCAACGCCAGCCCGCCGGGCCGCCCTCAGAACGCGTCCATCCGGGATTACCGGATCTCCACTCACTACCGACCTGCCCATGAGCCTGCCGCGTTTCATCGCTCTGATACCCGCCGCCGGCATTGGTTCGCGCATGGGTAGCTCTCTGCCCAAGCAGTATGCGCCGCTGGCCGGCAAGCCCATGATTCAGCATGTGATGCAGACGTTCGCCGATTCGCCGGTCATTGATGCCGTTTATCTGGTGGTGAGCGCTGAAGATGACTACATTGACACGCTGCCACCGATGCCTCGCACTCAGATCTTGCGCTGTGGTGGAGCGACCCGGCAGGCATCGGTGACCAATGGTCTGCTTGCCATGGCGCCGGATGTTGATCCCGACGACTGGATACTGGTGCATGACGCGGCACGTCCCGGTCTCAGTCATGAACTGATCGAAAAACTGATCGCCTCGGTACAGGACGATCCCGTAGGCGGGTTGCTGGCACTGCCGGTTGTGGATACCCTCAAGCGCAGCGATGCCCATGCCCATGCTGATCACACCGTGCCGCGAGAGCACTTGTGGGCGGCACAGACGCCGCAGATGTTCCGGCATGCTCGACTCCTATCGGCTTTGCAGTCTAGTGAGGCGATTACCGACGAGGCCAGTGCATTCGAGCGCCTCGGTCTGAAACCCCGGCTCGTGGAGGGCAGTCCCCGCAATTTCAAGGTGACGCTGCCGGAGGATATGCTGCTGGCTGAACTCTATTTGAAAGGAAGCGCATGAAGACGCCGCCACCGTTCCGCGTCGGGCAGGGTTACGACAGCCATGCGCTCGTGCCCGGCCGCCCGCTGATTATTGGCGGTGTGACCATTCCGCACCGAGCGGGTCTGATGGGACATTCGGATGCGGATGTGCTGCTGCATGCGATCACGGACGCGCTATTCGGCGCCGCCGGATTGGGCGACATTGGTCGCCATTTCCCGGATACCGATGCGAGCTACGCGGGTGCCGACTCCCGCGTGTTGCTGCGAGCGACCCGGCAGAAGCTGCACGAGGCAGGTTTTGAAATTGGCAATATCGATGCGACGGTGATCGCTCAGCAACCCAAACTCGCGCCGCACTTGCCGACGATGGTGATGCACATCGCCGAAGACCTCGGGATTCTCGCTTCTCAGGTCAATGTCAAGGCCAAGACCAATGAACGGTTGGGCTGGGAAGGACGGGAGGAGGGCATCGCGGCTCACGCAACCTCCCTGATTTTCCGGCCTTGAAGCCTGTCCCATGGGGCCGCTGCCGGCGTTGGCAGTACCTGTGCCGAACGTCTGTACTGTCTGCGGTACTGCCGCTTTGCCACCGACCCCATGGGACAGGCTCTTTGTCATGCCGTTGATAATAGTTCTCATTAAGCTCTTTCCCCGGATCGATTGATTTTCTTAATCGATAGCATTGAGAACGCCAATTTGAGATTTTCCGGACCCACCCTCACAATCCATCCCCGAAAACCTATACTAATGAGTCGGTTTTCAGTCGTAGTCGTTCCCGCAGGCATCCACGACCGGCTGCGACGGCACGTTTACCTTTGTGAATTCATAAGGAGATACAGATGTCCAAGTTGAAAGGCTCCAAAACCGAGGCCAATCTGAAAGACGCCTTTGCAGGCGAATCCCAGGCCAACCGCCGCTACCTGTACTTCGCGAACAAGGCTGACATCGAAGGCCAGAACGACGTTGCAGCCCTGTTCCGCTCGACCGCTGAAGGCGAAACCGGCCACGCTCACGGCCACCTCGAGTACCTCGAGCAGTGCGGTGATCCAGCGACCGGCATGCCGATCGGCTCCTCGCGCCAGAATCTGATGGCTGCTGTTGCCGGAGAAACCCACGAGTACACCGACATGTACCCGGGTATGGCCAAGACGGCTCGTGAAGAAGGCTTCGACGAGATCGCTGACTGGTTCGAGACGCTGGCCAAGGCTGAGCGTTCGCACGCGAACCGCTACCAGAAAGCGCTGGACGCACTGGTTGACTAAGCACTCGCTGCTGCTCTATCGCCGGATTCGGATCCGGCGGTAGAGGACGGCCGCTGCCTCTTCCGGCATTGCAAATCTCTCTGCGCACAAGCGGAGAGGGTTGCGGCAGGCGACCTGACCTTCCCCCATTGGTTTGCGCCTGCCACAACCGCACTAATCCGACATCAAAAAATCACGCACACGAGGGAAACCATCATGGCACGTGAAGGTAATCTGGAAGCACCGACCCGGCATCCGCTGGACTGGCTGTCTGAAGATTTCTACAACGAAGAATCTCTAAACGCTGAGCTGGAGCGGGTATACGACATCTGCCATGGCTGCCGTCGCTGCGTGTCGCTATGCCAGTCGTTCCCCACGCTGTTCGATCTGGTCGATGAATCAGACACGATGGAAGTCGATGGCGTCGACAAGAAGGACTACATGAAGGTCGTCGACCAGTGCTATCTGTGCGACCTGTGCTACATGACCAAGTGCCCGTACACGCCGCCACATGAGTGGAACCTGGATTTCCCTCATCTGATGCTGCGTGCGAAAGCAGTGAAGTTCAAAAAAGGCGAGGTGCTCGCGCGCGACAAATTCCTCTCCGACACCGATGGTCTGGGCAAATTCGCCGGTATTCCCATCGTGACGCAAACCGTGAATGCGGTGAACAGGTCGAGTGTTGCGCGCGGCCTGCTGGAGAATGCACTGGGTGTGGACAAGAACGCCTGGCTGCCAGAATTTGCCTCCACCAAATTCCGCTCAGGAGCAAAAAAATCCGCGAACCATCCCGTGCAGGATGGAAAGCACACCCCCGGCAAGGTGGCGATTTATTCGACCTGCTATGTCAACTATAACGAGCCCGGTATCGGTCACGATTTGCTTGCAATACTCGATCACAATGAGATTCCCTATGTGATGGTCGAGAAGGAAGCCTGCTGTGGCATGCCCAAGCTCGAGCAAGGCGACTTGCAAGGGGTGGCAGAGAAAAAAGCCATCAACATTCCGCATCTGGCCAAGCTGGCCAGGGAAGGTTACGCGATTCTGACACCGGTTCCGTCATGCACGCTGATGTACAAGCAGGAATTGCCACTGATGTTCCCCGATTGTGCTGATACGCAGCAGGTTAAAGGGGCGATGTGGGATCCATTTGAATACTTCGTTGCGCGCAACCGGGATGGCTTGCTGAAGACGGATTTCAAGCAGTCGCTGGGGCACGTGTCGTACCACATTCCTTGTCATTCCCGAGTACAGAATGTCGGACGCAAGACGGCCGACATGCTGCAGCTGGTCCCGGACACCAAGCTTAATGTTGTCGAGCGTTGCTCTGGTCACGCGGGTACCTACGGCGTGAAGAAGGAATATCACGCGGCAGCGATGAAAATCGGTAAGCCGGTATTCAAGGCGATGGCCAACGAAGAGCCCAATTACATTTCCTCGGACTGCCAGCTGGCAGGCCACCATATAGCGCAGGGCATGGATGAAAATGGCTTGAAAAAAACCGAGATGGCCCATCCGTTGACCCTGCTGCGCAAAGCGTATGCCATCTGATCTCAGTTATTGAAACAAGGAGTTTGTCATGATCATTTCCCGCGAGAGCCTGATGACCCTCGAGACTTACGCGAAGCAACGTCCCGAGTTTCGCAAACAGGTCATGCAGCACAAGAAAAATCGCACCGTTCACTTGGGTAACCATGTGACGCTGCTTTTTGAAGACGATATGACGCTGCGCTATCAAGTGCAGGAGATGCTGCGCATCGAGAAAATCTTCGAAGAAGAGGGCATTCAGTCAGAACTGGACGCCTACAACCCGCTGTGCCCGGATGGTAGTAACTTCAAGGCCACGATGCTGATTGAATATGGCAACGTCGCGGAGCGCAAAGTGGCGCTGGCCAAAATGATCGGCATCGAAGACCGCCTTTTCGTTCAAGTGGAAGGTCAGGCACGCGTCTATGCGATCGCCGACGAAGATCTCGATCGCGAGAACGAAGAAAAAACCTCGGCAGTGCATTTTGTGCGTTTCGAGCTGACCGCGGACATGAAAGCCGCGCTCAAGGGTGGCGCACAGATGATGATTGGCTGCGACCATCCAAACTATCTCGTGCATCTGGAAGAGCTGCCGCAAGAAACCCTGGCCGCCTTGCTCAAAGATCTGAGCTGATCGCTGCTGCTTGTACTCAGGCGGTTGCAAGCCATATACGAACCGCGAGGCCACCGCCCTCGCGGTTTTTTATTTCAAGACGCCCGCGATGACGCTGTACCACACGATCGACAATGGTTAGCCCTAGCCCCGCACCATTGGCCTGACTTCGTGCGGTATCCAGGCGCGTGAACGGGCGCAGTACCTGGTCGATCTGGTGCTCCGGCAGACCGGGGCCGCGGTCTGCAATCTCGAACATCACCTGTCCGCCATCATGGTGCGCAGTGATCTCCATGTCGGTCAGCTTGCGGTGGGCCGTCTTTCCGTACCGGCGTGCATTTTCTATCAGGTTGGTGACGACGCGTTGCAACTCAGTAGGATTGCATCGTACCCTGAGCCCGTCAGCGACATGCATCGTGATCTGCAGATCGTCATGGCGTGATGACTCTGCAGCGATTTTTTTCAACGTCTCGCTCAGATCAAGCTCAGTGAAGCTCGCCAACTCAGCAGGTCTCGCATAGTCGAGGAATTGCGCGATGATGGCTTCCATCTGCGACAGGTCAGCCTGCATGCCTCGCCTTGCCTCGTCGGACAAACCGGCCATTTCGACTTCAAGCATCATTCGCGCGATCGGGGTTCGCAGGTCGTGAGAGATGCCTGCCAGGATGACTGCGCGGTCAGATTCGACTTGCTTCAGGTCCTGCACCATCTGATTGAAGCTCTGATTCGCCTCGCGTATCTCGGCAGGTCCTCTATCTGGGAGTGGTGCCGGCGTGATGCCGCGAGCGACAGCGCGAGCAGCGGATGATAGCCTCGACAACGGCTGGTTGATCAGGCGGCTGATGAAGGCCGCGCCAATCAGTGATAGCAACAGCGTCATCGTGGCCCAACCTATCCATTGCACGCCAGATGCCCGCTCGACGCGCTCGCGATCCAGCATGAGCCAGTAATCATCGTCATCGATCCGGAAGCTGACCCAGAAGCCACGAATATCATTCACGTAACCGGCAAAGTGTGTGTCCTCGCCTAGTCGAGCGCGAACCGAATCTTCGATCACGCGGATCAGATCGGTATCGGGCATGGGTTCGGTATCGTCGTCGTCTTCGCGGGGATAGACGCGTATACCTTGCGTCGTCGCGAGCTCAAACAGCAGCTCGCGCCGCAAGGCAGGCGCCGAGTGCAGCAGGGCGGCGCGGGTGATGGTGACGATCGACACCACCTGCGCGGCGATCTGCTCGCCCCGGGGTGTGCGTTCGACGATGCGGAAGCTGGCGACCCACGCGGCCATGCTTGCCGCAATCAGAAAAGCCAGCAGGACGAAGGTACGCCAGAACAGGCCGTTTTTCATGCCCGATGGCGACCGGCTGTGCATGTCACTGGCGCTGGCCATCAGGAATAAAGACGTAACCAAGTCCCCACACCGTTTGAATGTAGCGCGGCGTGGAGGGGTCGGGCTCGATCAGTTTGCGTAACCGTGAAATCTGTACATCCAGGCTGCGATCAAAGACTTCATATTCGCGTCCCCGCGCCAGCTCCATCAGCTTTTCGCGCGACAGCGGCTGGCGGGCGTGGCGAGCCAGCACCTTGAGCACCGAGAACTCACCGCTGGTCAGGGACACCGGTGCACCGGCTTTGGTCAGCGCGCGTTTTCCTAGGTCGAATTCGAACGCGCCGAAATGATAAATCTCATCATGATCAGAGGGGGCACCAGGAGCCTCTGTCGCTACCATACGGCGCAGCACCGCGCCAATGCGCGCGAGTAATTCGCGCGGATTGAAGGGTTTGGGGAGATAATCGTCCGCGCCCAGTTCCAGTCCGGCGATGCGGTCGGCATCTTCACCTTTGGCAGTGAGCATGATGATCGGTGTGTTGTCATCTCCGCTGCGCAGCCTGCGGCAGATCGACATACCATCTTCGCCGGGCAGCATCAGGTCCAGCACCAGCAAGTCAAAACGCTCCCGTATCCATATTCGGTTCATCTCCAGCGCACTTGACGCGACTGAGACCGCGAAGCCGTTCTCGCTCAGAAATCGCTTGAGCAGATCGCGCAGCCGCGCATCATCGTCAACGACGAGGATCTTTGCCTGGGCGCCCCGGGTGCGGCGCGAAGGAACCGGGCGGGGAGCATTTGTCGAGTTCATGACCGTATGGTAACGTCGATCCTGTCATTCACAGCAGGCGGCAGAGCAATGATTACAAAGCTTTACAAAGTCTGCCATGCCTCGTCCCGGCCCATGGTCAACCTATTTCCGATGAAGAATCGCCTCGTTCTTTCGTGCCTAGTGGTTTTGTTTGGCGGGCCGGGATTATCCGTGGCCGCACCGCCCTCGCAGGGCAATGAGCAGAAACCCGGGCCGGAGCGCGCGCGCGATCAGCCGGCCGGGGAGCGTCGATCTGAGGAAGCCCGTCAGCGCGATGAAGATCGTCGTCCACCGCGCCTGTCCCCCGAGGAGCGCCGCGCGCTGCGGCAGCAGATTCATGAAGCAGGACACGATCTCTACCGGCCTAAACGCTAAGGGCAGAGCTAATGGTGAGCCTGACCCAAACAGTTTTTCTGGTGTTATAATTTTGGTCTACGCGGCCGTAGCTCAGCTGGATAGAGTACTTGGCTACGAACCAAGGGGTCGTGGGTTCAATTCCTGCCGGCCGCGCCATCATTTCAGCATCAAAAGTGCTTTAAAATCAATGGGTTAGTGTCAAAAGCACTAACCCATTTTTCTTTGCTGCCAGTCCGCCTCAGGGGACTTTTTGGGGACTCGTCCAGCACGTGCCTCCAAAACTAAGCTTTGCAAGCTGACATTCCGCGGGCTCATTTTCATCGGTGAGTGCACCTTGATGGTATCTCGGTAGGCCGATGGTGGTGTGGGAATCTCTGCCATTGCATTCACCGGCTCGCAAGGCAATGTACTTCGCATGCGGGCTGTATACCGCCCTTATCTCACGCGGCACTCTTCCAGTAGGTCTACGCTGTCTACGCTCCAGCCATCGGCCGCATAACACAGGTTGATAAGGGTCAGATTGTCGTTGCAGCGATGATGTTGCGAAATCGAGCAACGGTTCTTCAGCGACCTGTCGAGGTATAAGTAGCGGGCGTCATGATGAACGAAGGACGGTCACTTCATATTTCGATACAAAAAATTCTTTCAAGAAAAATTTTTGATCTTAATCATGAATGCATTTCGATACTCGCAAAGTTTTTAATTGAATGGCAATAAAGAACTGACAAATTGCGAGTGCAAATACATTCTGAATGATTTAGTATGAGCCCTCATTTTCAGCAGTGAGTTCTCCATGGCCAGATTATCTGTAGAAGATCAGTTCAAAAAATTGCAAAAACAAAAAATTGTTATTGCGCAATTAGAGCAAGTCATTCTCGACAAAGAAACGAGAAAAAATCTCCACCGTATCGTCGCAGTAATTGATAAGGCAGTGGCGGCTGCGCATACGATTGCGACATCCTCCGTGCCAGTAAAAAAACGCGGACGTCCTGCTGGCACGAAGTCAAAGCGCTCGAGCAAGCTGGCAGGAATAAAAATCGCACCAAAGTATCGAAACCCCGACGACAGAAAGCAAACCTGGACCGGTCGTGGTCGGATGCCGTTGTGGGCTGCAGAGTTGGCAGAGATTGGGAAATTGGAAGCGGCGCTGATCAAAAAACGCTGATCGCTGTGCTTACTAAAAGGACTGCTCGAGATCACTCGCGCAGTCTTTTTTGTTTTTGAAAAAATTCAATCTTGCAGTAATACGCTGAGATCCTTACTCAGCGACTGGAATAAGTGTGCGACATCCTCTAGGCAGGTAAGTCTTGGATTGAATCGCGCGGTAAAGTGATTTCAAATAGTGCTCCTCGGGGAAGGTTGGGGTGGTGAGTAATGGTCCCCTGGTGCCTTTCGGCGATATGCCGGCAAATCCACAAACCTATGCCCATACCATCAGGTTTTTCGGAATTCATCAGCTCGAACAGACGCGGGAGGTGATCATCTTTCACTCCCGGGCCATTGTCTGCCACTCCAATGTGCAAACCTTCCGCGCTAGTGCGTGCCGACAGGATGATCGTCTTATCCTTTGCTGTGTTATCGTGAAGCGCCTGGATACTGTTGATGGCGAGATTGAGTAATGCATGTTGCAGCTCGCTTTGTCGCCCCCGGAATCGTAATTTGTCCTCAGACTTGATGCGCAGTTCAATTCCTGAGCGTGTGGCCTCTTGCGAGATCAGGTCGCGCACGGTGTCGAGGACCTGGCGGACGATGACGATCTGATCAGGCGCGCTCTTGTCAATGAACATGCTGCGCAGTGTGCCGAGAACCTCGTTCAGTCGCCGGGCGCTGTCAAGACACTGATCAAGTAGATGATCCCGGTTGAGCGGTGCTTGTTGCGAGGACGACTCGCGCTTGAGCGCGACCAGATTGATACGCAGAGAGGTGAGCGGCTGAGACAGTTCATGCGCAAGTGTTGCAGAGAGTGCGCCAGTAGCAGCGGTTTTGTTGGCAGCCATCAGTTGAAGTATCAGCGTATTTTTTTCTGCTACCAGTTTGCGAATCTCGGCGCTCTCCAACTCGGCATGCGCTTTTTCATATGAGATTTTTTCAGCCCAGTACTTGCTGATACCGGCATAAGACAACATGTTTAAAAAGCAGTTAAGCAGAGTGAAAACGATCAGAATCGCTGGGATCTGATCAAAGGTGAATACGTGTGTCGCGTTGCTCGCCGCAGAGCAGACCCTGATGATGGCACAGGCGAGCTCGCCGGCTGTGATCCACCAAAGTAGTCCGATCTGATAGGTGGGTTCAGTAAGGCGCAGCCGGTGTATTTCACGTAACTGCCAGCTCAGTGTCAGTGCAACGGCACCGGCGGCAAGGATCACGCGATTATCGAAGCCCAGGTTCACGCGAACCCAATCGAACACTATCGCGAAGATCACGATCACGCTCACGATGAAACTGTAGGGGGGTGCTTTGTCGTTGGCATTCAGGTGACTGAAGAACGCCGCTTGGAGCAAGGCGGCGGCAAAGAGCAGGGTGTTGGCCAAGGTGGTCAGCCCGAATTGCGCGACATCCAGTTGCGTCATTTTCGGGACCAGCCATGCGAACAGACCCAGCGATGACGCAAACATGGCCAGCGATAGCGCCCACAGCGGATGAGCCCTGCCTTCTATGCGGCTGCCGAGGTAGGGCAGGGACGCGAGCAGCAGACCAAACGAGACAGCGGCCAGCATCAGAAAATACTGAGAGAGGAGAGTTTGCATTGCAGCCGTTGTTATTAGTCAGGCAAGCATCGCAGCAAACGTTGGGTAAGCTCGACAGCCTGCGGTGTCACTGTACCTGAACGCAATGCCGCACCGGTGGCTAGGCCTGTCGCTGATACTCCAGCAGATGCCTGATATCGACATACTTGAGCGCATTGGCATGGGTGCATTCAAGGATTACCTGCGGTGCGACGCCGGCGTCAAAGGCTTCCTTCCAGCGCAGCGCGCACAGGCACCAGCGGTCGCCGGGGTTCAGACCGGGGAAGCGGAACTCGGGGCGGGGAGTGGACAAGTCATTCCCGCGTTGTTTTGAGAAAATGAGGAATTCCTCCGTCATCTCAGCGCACACGACATGCGAGCCACGGTCCGTGTCATCCGTGTTGCAGCAGCCGTCGCGGAAATAGCCCGTCATCGGGTCGGTTGAGCACAGTTTGAGCGGAGTACCAAGAACATTGATTGCCATTAAGGGAACCCTGTGAACGCCAGCATGCAAAGAGCTTGCCGTTGCCTGATTGTAGCGACTCTGGCGGTGTCGGTGCTTTTGGGCGGCTGCAGTACTGTCCGCCTCGGCTACGACCAGGCGGAGCCCTTGCTCCGCTGGTGGGTGGATCGCCATCTTGATCTGGACGCATCGCAGGCACGCTGGCTGAAGGACGAGCTGCGGCAGTTTCATCTCTGGCACCGACAGACGCAGCTGCCTGACTATGCGGATCTCGCAGCGGCCATGGCGCGCCAGAGCTTGGACGATATCTCTCCGGACAAGGTGTGCGAGAACATGGATTCAGCGCTCGCTCAGTTCGATCTGCTGCTGCGCCAGTCCGTGCCCCTGCTCGCAGGTCTTGCGCGTCAGCTCGAACCGCAGCAACTGCAGCAACTCCGACGCCGCTTTGCAGAGGAGGATCGCGCATGGCGTGAGAAGTGGCTCGATGCCCCTCGCGATCAGCGGTCGCGTCAGCGCGCGGAGGATTGGACCGAGCGAGCCGAGTCGTACTACGGACGCCTCAAGCGGGATCAGCGCGAATTTATTTTCCAGGCCGTGCAGCGCTCTTCCTGGGATCCACAGCTGAGCTGGGAGCGCCGACAGGCGAGGCAGCAACAGATCGTGGTCACGCTGGAAAAAATCATTCGTCAGCGCCCGAGTCAGTCGCAGGCGGAGGTCGAGATTCAAGGATTGATAGATCGCTCATTGCGGCCAGACGACCCGCGCATGGCTGCCATGCAGCGCGCCTTGCAGCAGGAAGCCTGTGCCAACCTCGCCGCACTGCATCAGTTGAGCAGTGCTGAGCAGCGCCTTCGCGCCCGCGACAGGCTCGTGTCTTACGAGCGGGATTTCAGGCAGCTGGCCGCCAAGCGATGACGCTGCGGCCAGACACTGCCCGTCCTGTCAGGCTTTGTAGCTGAAACCGTGCAGCTTCAAGGGCAGCGAGCGAATACGCTTGCCGGTTGCGCTGAACAAGGCATTCATCGCCGCCGGAATCACGCCGCCAATAGGCGGCTCGCCAACCCCGCCCCAGAAGCCACCGCTGGGGACGATCACACTGATCACCTCAGGGGCATGTGTGATGCGGGCGAGTGGGTAGTCGCCGAAATTGCTCTGCTTGACCGCGCCTTTGTCGATCGTGATGTCTTCGAACATCAGTGCAGAGAGTCCCCAGATCACGCCGCCTTCGATTTGTGCCTTCACCGCATCGGGATGCACGACGTGACCGGAGTCGATCGCGACGGCGACACGCTTGATATCGATCACTGAGCCCTTGACCGATAACTCGACTGCTGCTGCGGTGTAGCTGCCATAAGAATCTACGACGGCGATGCCGCGATGAATACCTTTTTTCGCAGGCTTGTCCCAACCGATGGCTTTTGCCGCAGCGTCCAGCACGGCCAGGTCTTTTTTACCTTGTAGCAGAGGACGGCGGAACGCATACGGATCCTTGCCCGCTGCGTGCGCCAGCTCATCAATGAAGCATTCGCGATAAAAAGGATTATTGGTATGCGCAACCGCTCGCCAGAAACCCGGTGGGACATGGAATTCATTCAACGCGTATTCATTCGTAAAATTCGGCACCGCATACGGATTGTCGCGGAATACGCGGGTATTGATCTGATCGATGCCGTCTTTGACAAACTGCGGAAATACCGTGATGGCGATCGATTGATCCGCCTGCCGCACCTCCCACGCGGTCCAGTTACCGTCACGATCGATTGCACCACGCAGCTTTACCAGTGACACCGGGCGATAGCGTCCCTGACGCATGTCTTCCTCACGAGACCAGAGCAGCTTGACGGGTGTGCCCGGCATGGCCATCGCGATCTTCACCGCCTGCTTGGTGTAATCCTGATGCGGGCCACGGCGCCCGAACGCACCGCCCGCATGCATCTTGTGGATCTGGATTTTTTCGAGTGGCAGGCCGGAGGCCTCGGAGGCAGCGGCAATGGATGATTCTCCATTTTGCGTACCGACCCAGACTTCCAGTCGGTCCGGCGTGTAGAGCGCTGTCGCATTCTGCGGTTCTATCGTGGCGTGGTTTACATAACCGGTGGTGTATTCAGCGTCGAGTAACTTGTGGGCATTGGCGAAAGCCTGTGTCACGTCGCCATCCTTGCGTGCCACGGGCTGGCTGGGTGCAGCAATGTCCTGTTTCAGCTTGTTCATGATCGTCGCACTGGAAATCTCGCCCTTGGCGCCATTTTCCCACTCGACCCTCAGCGCCTTGACGGCTTGATTCGCCTGCCACCAGTTGCTGGCGACGACCGCTACCCATTCTTCGCTGACGACGATCTGCTTCACGCCGGGCATGGACTTCGCCTTGCTGTCATCGATGCGTTTCACAAAACCGCCGAACACTGGGCTTTGCAGTATCGACGCATGCAGCATGCCGGGTAGACGCACGTCCACGGCATAGATTTGCGAGCCATTTACCTTGGCAGGGATATCGAAGCGAGCAGGGGAGGTGCCAGCGATCTTCCAGTCTTTGGGATCCTTCAGCTTGGGGTCTTCAGGTATTGGCATGCTACTGGCCAGTGAGGCGAGTTGCCCATAGGTCGCTTGCTTTCCTGACGGGTGCGTCACCACGCTGTTGTGAGCCTTGCATTCGGATGCCGGCACACTCCATTGCTTGGCTGCCGCTGCGATCAGCATTTCACGAGCGGCGGCGCCGCCTTTGCGCACGTATTCATGCGAGTCGCGGATGCCGCGGCTGCCACCGGTCGACATGTCTTTCCAGATTTTCTTGCGGCGCATATGTTCGTTTACATCTGCATATTCCGGGCTTACTTTGCTCCAGTCGCATTCGAGCTCCTCAGCGACCAGCTGCGCAAGTCCGGTGAAGGTTCCTTGACCGAGCTCGGAGCGTGCGATACGAATGATGACGGTGTCATCCGGTTGAATCACGACCCAGTGCGTGACTTCGGGCGCATTGCCCGCAGCAGCCATTGTGGAATTGCTTTGTATGCCCAAGGCGAAGGCGCCGGTGAGTGCGGCGGATTGCTTCAAGAAGGTACGGCGTGATGGCTGTTGGGCTGAGGTGCTCATGCACTTCTCCTCGCGATGTGTTGGATTTGGCAGATTTTAACCGCAAGGGGGATGTGGCTGAGGTTGCTAGGCAAAACGCCCCGCTAGGGGGCGCGTCATTCCGAACTGAGGGGGCAGGAATAATCAGAACTCGTACTCGAGCTGCATACGGAAGGTATTACCCCGCACTCCCCGCCCATCGATCGAATTACTGCCCATCAGGTAGGCGGCGTTGTACTTTACCGCCTGGTGGTTAGACAGCCCTAGCTTGCCGAATACGGCGGGGCCGAGACGATGGCCTTGATTGCGGGTGGGTGACCAGTCATCCCACCGACCGAGATCGCCGAAGCCTTGAAAGCCGAATTCAAACTCCTTACGGTAGCGGTATTTGCCCTGCAACTGGTAGTAGGCGGTTGCATGAACTGTCTGGATAGCGCTGTAGTTACGCTCGAAGAGAAGGTTTGCATTCCACTGTGTCTTGCCGAAGTCGGTTTGAAACAGTGGGCCCCATTTCAGCTCATAGCCTTCGCTGCGGTCCTGCGGGCGCTCGACTTCGATGAGGAACCCCATTTCCAGCGGATATTTTCCGGTCTCAGTGAGCTGGAAACGGTTCTCCCATTCGATGGCATCGAATTCCGTCGGGCCGCCGGGGCCGCGTGCATACTTTGCATAGACCTCGGTGAACCAATGTTCATTGACGCCATAGCCCAGTCCGATGGAGGCAGCGGCAGCGTCATTGTTGCGGCCCTTGGTGTTACGCGAGCCAAATTTGAAATCGATCTCGCGCTCGCCCGGTTTGACCGTCGCTGGGTAGACGTATTCATTCGGGCCCGCGAAAACCGACGCGCACAGTCCCCCCAGCGCCAGTACGCTGGCGACTCGTAGTTTTTGTTTCATGATGCTTTTAGGTAGGGTTGAGAACTTGTTGACTGTGCTGACGCTTGACCAGTGCAGCGGCGAACAGGATCGCTCCCAGCGTACCGGCATAGAACAGCATCTGCATGCCGCTCGGGTTGGATTCGTAACCGACCAGCACGTGCAAGACAGAGCCAAGCAGCGAGGTTGTCGAGAGCAGTGAGGAGGTGTCCCACAGCGGCGAAGCCAACGCAGGCAGCATGTCGGCCTGGATCAGGAAGCGAGCCATTTGACCGGCCAGGCCGGCAGCCAGCAGCACCAGCAGCGCACCTGTCACCGAGAAAAACCAGCGTAGCGGGATCTTCATCAATCCGAGATACATGATGGTGCCGAGCGCCGCGCCGCCGGCCAGACCCAGCGCGCCGCCGGCGATGATGTCGGTAATGCTGCTGCTGCCACCGGTCGCCATGCCATGCAGGAAAAGTACGCTTTCGGCACCTTCGCGCAGTACGGTCAACGCAACGAGAATTGCGATGGCGGAGAGCTCACGACTGCCTTCTTTGACGGCCGTGCCCAGCTGCCTCGCGTCGCGGGCCAGTTCTGCGCCATGGGAAGCCATCCAGATATGGTGCCAAGCCAGCATCAGAACGGCGACGCCCAGGACAGCGGCATTGAAAAGCTCTTGGCCACTACCATCCGCCATGTCGGCAATCGTTTCCGTCAGGCCGGCAATGAAACCCGAGCCGATGATGCCGGCGATAACGCCTAGCGCCAGCCATAATGCGCGCCGAGGCACGCCGCGCGTCGCGGCAGCGATGATGCCGATCACCAGCGCTGCTTCGAGTGTTTCACGGAAAATGATGATAGCCGGACCGAACATGATGATTTACTCCGCGATGACGACGCCGCGAGCGGTGGCCTGATTGAATTCACCGAAGAAAGGGTACTTGCCCGGCTTCAGCGGCCCGATGTAGATGGTCGCCTTGGATTTCGGTGCGATGATTTTTTCGCGATTAAGCTCATGACTCTCGAATTCCTCTGGCGTGGCATCCTGGTTGTCAACGATCAGCTTGACCTTCTTGCCCGCAGGTACGCGCAGCTCAGAGGGTGTGAAACGGTGCTCTTTGATCGTCAGAACAAATTCGTTGTCGGCGGCAAACACACACAGTGGTGCAAAAGCGGCAGCGGCGATGAGGGATGTCAGCTTCATGGTGCTTGGTTTCTCCAGTCAGAAAAATACTGAGGCATCGAAATGATAATAATTCGCATTTGCGGTGTCAATGTATTTTCTTCAGCACAGGAAATATTCCCCTGAGGCGAGTGGGGATACCTTGGTCTTGATGTGGCCATGCTGGCTGCAGACACGGCTCATGGCAGCGCACGAGCGGCTCGGTAGCGTGATCTCTGGGGGTTCTGGCTTCAGCGTGGGCGAGGGGTCGAAGGTCCGCGGCGTTGTCAAGTCAATAAGCTCGGCGCGCGGACAAAGGCTCAGTGTCGCGGCAAGGCCCCAGACCCATCGAACAACTTATGAGAGCCGCGCCTGCAGTACCTTCGCGGCACGTTCTGAGATGACCATCACCAGTTTCAGGCGCGCGCGAGTCATGCCAACGAAGAGCTTGCGGAAGTTTTTCTCGTCTAGTTCGGCAAAGTCGATCTCGGTGAAGATCACGGCGGGCGCGGACTGGCCTTTGAAGCGGTAGACTGATTCGGCAAGCAGATCGCCCTCCCGAAAGAGCGGGTTGCCAAACAAATCGTATTGGCCGCTGAAAGACTTCAGCTGATGATTACCGAGCACATCAAGCTTGAGAAGCTGTGAGTTCTCGCGCCCCCGAAAACTGATGAGTGCAATGTCTTGGCGCTTGAAGCTGGCGCCCAGGCAGCGCGTGATGGCGAGCAGTGTTTGTGCGTGCAGCTTTGCTGTTTCCTCGTCCGGATAGATCAGTAGGTCGACATGGCTGTCTCCAAAAGGACTGGCAGCCTCGACCGATAACGCCTTTGGTGAAAGCGCAGTCAGCCACTCGATGATTTGCCGCGGGCTACGATAGTTGGCGCTCGAGCGCAAGGTAACCCAGTCTGGCAGCGCAACCGGCTCTCGGCTGTAGAGGTTTTGCATCGGATCTTCCATCCATAATGCGCGCCCCTCGGGCATGAGCATGCGCAGTAGCGCATCGCGCCAGCGCTCGGAAAAATCCTGGCCCTCGTCGACGATCAATGTATCGAAGCGCCATTCGTCAGTCAGTGCTGCACTAGCCAGATGTTCCTCTAGCGTGTGCCACATGGCTTGATCACGGTAATCCGGTTCAATGCCGGTCGCGCGTGCAAAGCTGTCACACAGCTGATGAAAGCTCGCGACTTGCCCGCCGGAGGGCAGCAGTCTGCGCACATGATCGGCGAGTGGCCGGTTGTAGCAGACGTACAGGGGCCTTTTGCCCGATGCCAGCGCATCGGAAAACTCCGCGAGCGCCAGCTGCGTCTTTCCACTGCCAGCGGTGCCCTGTACCCGCAAACGGAAGGGCGAGAAATCGAGTTGCCTTGCCCATGTGGCCAATCCACCAGAGAGCCGTGTCACCAGCGCATTCGCCTGCCCGATCATCGCACTTGGATCGGGTACCAGCTGCAGCACATTGTTCAGGAAACGCAGCACGCGTTCCCGCTGCGCGGTGGGAGCCGCAGCAGCAGGCAATATCGTCTGGATGATAGAGGCTAGCCGGTCACGTTGCCGCGCATCGACGATGCGATCCGCAGCAAGGCCTGCCGCCTCAATTTTTTTGACTTGGTAGTCTGGGCAATAAAGCAGATAGTCGATGCTGAGCTTATCGCCTTCATTGCCGAAGCGCTGGCGCAGTGCCGACACAGAGCGCAGTATCTGGTTCTTGACCAATTTAGGTTTGTCCAGACCGGGGTAACGCTTTGCAAGCCCTTCATCGGTCTCTGCAAGAAAGCCTGATTTTTGTTCGATCAACAGCAAACGACCCTGGGGAGAGAGCACGATGAAATCGATCTCTCCATAGACGGAAAAAGTGTGTCCGATGTTGTCGAGTTGAGTCCAGTGCACACCGTGGAAAATCGTGTACTCATCTGGTAATGCCTGAGCCAGTAGCGTCAGCGTTTCAATCTCTCGCTGCGCAGCACCGGTCACGGACATGTCGCGCCAGCCCTCGGGTTGTATGTGTGCCATAACCAGCCGATGTGAAAGGGAGAGCGTATTGTAGTGCCCGCTGAAAACCTTCTGAGGGTTTCGTCTTGGCTGCTGTTAAACTGCGACGCTGTTCGCGCTGTTGCAACTGGAGAGCTGCATGGACCTGCTGTTGGCAAGCATTGCCCTGATTTCCGCCGCGGTGGGCGCCGCGCTCGGGTGGTTGTTCGCGCGTGGCAGACACGCCGCCGAGCTGGCAGTCAGCCAGGAGCGATCGCGCCTGCTTGAACAGGCGCACGACGCACTGCGCGCGCAGCTTGCCGATGCCGGCCGTACACATCAGCAATTGCAGGAGCAACTGGCCGCTGCAGGGCGCGAACTGGCCACAGCCAGTACGCGTCTCGAAGAAGAGCGCAAACAGGCCGAAGAAAAACTTGCCCTGTTGCGTGAGATGAGCGACAGCAGCCGCAAGTCCCTGACTGAAGAGTTCCAGAATCTCGCAACGCATATTCTTGAAGATAAAACAAAACGCTTTACTCAGCAAAATCTCGACGGCCTTGGTCAACTGCTCAACCCTTTTCGAGAGCGGTTGAATGAATTCAAGACCCGTGTGGAGGAGATGCATTATCAGGATGCGCAGCAGCAGGCTGCGCTGAAGACCGAGCTGGCGCAACTGAAAGAGCTGAACCGCCAGATGACGGAGGAAGCGCATAGTCTGGCGACGGCACTGAAAGGGCAAGCCAAGATGCAGGGCAACTGGGGCGAGCTGGTCCTCGAAAATGTTCTCGCACGATCCGGCCTGCAGGACGGCAGTGACTACCGACGCGAAGTCAGCTTCGCCACCGAGTCTGGCCGTCAGCGTCCCGATGTGATCGTCTATCTGCCGCAACAGAAGCATCTGATCATCGATGCCAAAGTCTCGCTGAATGCGTATGCGCGTTATGTCAATGCGGAGGATGATCTGGACCGTAAAAAAGCGATCCGCGAGCATGTACAGGCTATTGCCGACCGCATCGCCGAGCTGTCCGATCGCCGCTACTTCGACTTGGGTGAGCTGAATTCGCCAGAGATGGTCTTCATGTTCATTCCGATCGAATCCGCTTTTGTCGAAGCACTGCGTGCTGACGAGACCCTGTTCCAGCAGGCGCTGGAGCGTAATGTGCTGGTAGCCACCCCGACCACCTTGCTGACCAGTCTGAACATCGTTCGCCAGTTATGGCGATTCGAGAATCAGAACGCGCACAGCGCCGAGCTTGCAGAAAGCGCGTCGCAGCTCTATCAGAAGCTGCTTGGCTTCATCGGGTCCATGGAAGAGTTGGGCAGGAAACTGGATTCTGCCAAAGCCAGTTTCACGACGGCTTTCTCTCAGCTATACAGCGGTCGCGGTAACCTGATCAAGCGGGCGCGGGATTTCGAGCGACTGGGGGTCGCGGTTCAAAAAGAATTGCCCCAGCATCTTTTGGACAAAGCCGAGCTGGAGCTCGACTATCTGCCCTCTACGGATGACAATGATGAGGATGCAAATAAGGTGGCGTGAGTGACCCATGACCTGATTGTCTGAGCGTTGCGCTACGGCGCACCGCATGTTGCACCTCACCGGCATCCACGCCAAAGATTTTGTCGAAGTTTGCCGGACGCGTAATGAGGAATGGAACGTTGAGGGCAGGCCAAGGACTTGAGATCTATTCGCTCAGCGTGGCCGGAATTTGCAGAAAGCCACGAAATCTCACTCGGCCGCTACGCACCGGTTTGCCCGAGAGCGCATAAGCCGGAAAACGTCTCAGCAGCCTTCCGATAGCGATTTGTCCCTCGAGCCGCGCAAGGCTCATGCCTGCACATGCGTGAGCGCCGCTGGCAAAGGCGAGGTGACGGTTCGGGTGTCTGCTGATATCGAAAGTCTCGGGCGAATCGAATTGCGACGGATCACGGTTCGCCGCGCCTATGCACAGCGTCAGGCGGGTTTGCGGTGGCATCACCACGCCGCCAATGCCGACTGTCGTCGTCGTGATGCGATTACCCAGCTGATTCGAGCTCTCGAACCTCAGCATTTCTTCAACGGCTGTCTTGATGAGTTCAGGAGATGTCAGCAGACGCGCTCGCTGTGCAGGATACTCGCACAGACTGACCAAGCCATTGCCGATCAGGTTGGTCGTGGTCTCGTGACCGGCGTTGAGCAGGAAGATACAGTTGTGAAGCAGCTCTTTGCTGGAAAGTTTCTCACCGTCCGCTTCTCCCTGGATCAGCCTCGTGAGTACATCGGTCTCGGGATTGCCGGGTATCTCGCGGCGACGAGCGATCAGGCCATTCAGATAATCGATGAATTCCGCGACGGCACGGTCGCCGGTCGCAAAAGCTTCTGCACTCAGCACGGGCTCCAGTGCGCCAAGTATGGCTAGCGACCAGTCGCGTAGGGGGCCGCGCTCATCGATGGGGACACCGAGCAGATTGCCGATGACTTCGATAGGTATGGCCGAGGCAAAGTCTTCGATCAGATCGATTTTTTCTTGGCGTCGCTGTTTCTCTTCCATCTGGTCGAGCAGGGAATCTATCAGTCGCACTAACCCATCTTCCATACTGGCGATTGCGCGCGGTGTCATCGCACCCGCTATCAGTTTTCTCACGCGCGTATGGAGAGGTGGATCTGAAAACACCAAGCTGGTCGTGTGATGCTCATACAGTAGCGAGTCGCCATACTTCGGTTTGAACTCTAGTTTTTTGTCTGAGCTGAAGGTGCGCGTATCCTTGTAGACGGTGATCAGATCATCGTAGCGAGTCAGGAAATAGCTGCCATCGGCCATGAGTTTGACCGGTGCATGCTCTCGCAGCGCACGGTAAACAGGGAAGGGATCATCGTGGAAACCATCAGGCAAGTTGGAAAGCTCGAAGCCGTTGGCAAGCGAACGCTGATCATTGGGGCTCATGGGTGGCCTCTTCGTACGGTGGTCGGCTGATTATAGACGTCCTCGCGAAGGCAACCCGGATGGCTGTGGTCGGTGAGCCTATCGACCTGTCGCGCATTCTGTAGAAATGCCTAATGACTGTTCAGTGATCGCAGGCTGTGAGAGAGCGACTCGCTGAAATACGACAGTCTGAGCTCATCCGGCTGCGATTGAACCCCTGAGTGCTATTGCGCTCTCCATCACTAACGAAGCAATCCCTGTATTCCTTCATCCTCCGCGCATCTGCAACAGATGGAGCGCGCCGTGCCGGACGACTACGACAGTCCCT
>JACCDY010047734.1_pt1 | contig 45290 bp, 70 predicted proteins | sample 7446391 | NCBI WGS metagenome assembly JACCDY01 (sample SAMN15323451, study PRJNA562643) | freshwater metagenome | isolation source: river surface water | place: USA:Blue River Watershed | collected 2017-08-18
AGCCAATGCCATGTAGCACTAGGATTCCAAAGACGGAACGGGATCTTACGTTCTGGCCACCAAACCTTTTCAAACTCGTTGTAGGCACGAATATTAAGATCTAGTATGTGTGTTTCATAGCCTGCACTCTTTGCGATACCACTTAGTCTTGCTAGGTTAAATGGAGGCATATCAGGTGCCCACTCTGGACACATCACCAATGCTAACTTTGTCTTACGTGTCTTGTAGTTTATATAGACAGGAGTAACATTTGACTGTTGAACCTTTTTAGCATAGGGAGCGATAGCATCCATCATTGCCTGATGTCGTGCATCTGCAACGTCAATAGAGGGACGCTCGGGTATCTCTACCTTTTCCTTTTTAAGGGCTTGCAATCCAAAGTCCACGTTTATTCCTTAACTATGTCTATTACTTTTCTTTTGGGTATAAGGATATCTGTCCCACAATGGCAGTGTTCCTTTTGGCAGATAATCTTCTTAGGACCGATGTCTAGTGTATCCCATAGAATATTACCTAGCACCTTTACCTGTCCGCATGTTCCCATACTGACCTGCCCAATCTGATTAATCCAGATACTATCGCCGATGCTACATTCCCAACCTTTGAAGAAGTTCTGTCGTTCTAGAATAACTTCGTTGCTGTAAACACCTGTCTTCTCTCCGTTATCCCAATAGGCTTCGGAGTAGAATGGCTTCTTAAGATACGGTTTAGGTATTGTAAACTGTTGATCAATCGAGTGCTCTTTTAAGAACTGTGTCTTGTTAGGATCTTTGTATTCCCAAGGACCTGCATTTGCACTCATCTCATCGAACAACGGCGTCCACTCGATAAAGTAGTTAGGAAGTTCTTCCTTAATCTTATTACCAAACTCTGCAACTTCCCAGAAGCGCTCTTCATGCATGAGCATCTTGCAACTAAAGTAATTTAACTTGTCGCACATGAACTTAGCGTTTTCTAGATACTTGTCCTTGTCGGCATACTCTACATGGAAACTGGCGACAACATCATCAAACAAATGATAGTGTCGCTTCCACCAACTTAACGGTCTAGAGAAGTTTGTGTTAACTGCTACAACGGTGTTGGGCAACTTTTCACGTAGCCATTCAATAATAGGAATAAGGTTACGCCATAGTGTAGGTTCACCGCCACTGAAGAAGAACTTAAAGTTCTTATAGCCTAGCTCTAGATACTTGTCTGTTATAACTTCTAGGTTGTTGATGTAAGTGATAAGGTTATCGTCGTTACGACTTTCCCCGCAATAGTTGCCAGGATTACAATAACTGCACTTGTAATTACAAAAATTGCTAACTTGCCATACTACATCTAAGTAGGGCTCGTTATGATCAATCTTTAAGAGTTTTCTTCCACCCATTCGTATACGTCCTCTAGTTCTGGAATCGATTCGATCCAATCTTCTTTTCTAAGGTTATCTGTTTCAATTTGTATTTCAAAGAACTCTTTTAAACCTTCGACTCGTGTTTCGCCCTTTAATGCTTCTTGCACCATAGCGGCTGCGTTTCTTACACTAACACTATAGTTCATGTTAGTTTTAATTTTGTTCCACTTTAGGAATAGTCTATCTTTGTAGAAGCCAGGTAGTATGGCTACATTGGCCCACCACGGGTTAGTTAACATGTTTAGGCGCAGGCAATCTTCGCTAGTAGGATCGATGTAATCGTTCTTTACCATGTACTCAAAGAAATCTGGAAAATGCCATGCATTCCACACACTTACAGTAGGCGTTAGATTAAACTTAACATGAGGTACTTCTTGTTTTAACATCCGTATGTTATCTTCAATCTCTTTCCAGTCTGCCCCATGGCGCAGATATTCAAGGTTCTTACCCATACCATCTAGGCTGGCAAAGATAGATACATTCTTAAACTTCTTCCAGTAATCAATAACGTTTCTGTCCTTAAACTTAAACACACTAAAGTTTGTTGTGTAGGTTAACTTAATATCAGTGTTGCCTAAACTGATCCACTCGTCTAGCATCTTGTAATGCTCGTTAGTAATCAGACTTTCGCCACCTGCAAAATAAACTTCGTCAGTGTCTTTCAAATGCGGACGTACCTTTTCAAAGAATACATCGTCACGGTTGCAGCTCACAACCATATCATCCATCTTAAAGTACTGCTGTAGTTTTTCAACCCCGCCTTTATTATCAATAAACTCCTTAGCATGTAGACTGCTAAACTCAGGACCGCAACTGCGGCATTTAAAGTTACAGATGTTACTCCATCTAATGTCTACGTACTGTAGTTCAAAATTGTTAATGCTACCGTCACTGTTAGTCTCGTTGACTAGGTTTATATTCTTGTTGCCTCTAACTGCATTTGCGCTTTGTCTTAGGCTCCACTGTCCTACCCGTTCAACATCGTAACATCTATTACAACAATCGCTATGCACTCCAGTAAGCATGTTTGTTCTTAACTGCTTGTATTCTTCTGTGTTCATCATTTCAATGATGCTTTCTTTGTCAGTAGAACTTACAGGCATGTCACTATTAGCCATACAGCAAGGCAGCACTTTCTGATTTGGTAATGCGTGAAAGTGTAACCAAGGCAGTATACAGAATACAGGAGAGTCTGGTATCTTGTCAATCATTTAATAAGTCTCCTAGTTCTGGAAATACCGAAATAAAGTTTTCATTTCTAACTGCGTCGATGTCGGCAACTTCTTGGCGGAACTTTTCTTTATTCTGTTCCCATGTGTGAGCAGCATATACCCAGTCAATGCCCTGCTTAAGAATGTTAGTCTGAAAGGATCTGTAGCCCAGAGATTGCATACTAGAGATAACCTTCATTAGGTTTTCCTTGCCTTGATCTTTTAGGTGTACAGGTAAAGCCTGTGCTGCCAGATGATAAGGATCAACCATGCTGTAAGGAGTAAGCTCTATCATAGAACCTGGTGCAAGTATGCCTACCTGATCCAGATACGAAACAAATTCACCATAGGAAACATAGTTAAAGATACTAACTACGGAATTTAAGTTAAGTCTCACATTAGGTGTATCTCGCAACTTCAGTAGATTCTTTTCTACCTGTGCCCAATCTGTACCGCTCCTGATGTATTCTGCCTTAGGGCCGTAATGATCGATACTTGCGGCCATTTCTACAGGGTGCGTAAACTTAGACCATAACTCAACAATGTCTTTGTTCTTGAACTTTAAGTTGCTAACATTAGAATTGTACTTTAATTTGATATCTGTTTTGCCAAGGCGAATCATTTCCTCTAGAAGCACATAATGTTCTTCAGTGATCAAAGGTTCGCCACCTGCAAAGTAAGCATTTTCCATATAAGGTACATGTTCTAATACTTCGCTTAATACTTCGTTGTTTCTAGGAAGAACTCTGGCCCACGGAACCTTACGCTTTAGATCTTCTTGTTCCCACTGACTGCTAAAACTTGCATTACAGGTCCTACACTTAAAATTACAGATGTTATTAAAACGTAGATCGAAGTAACGCATCTTAAAGAACTTTAGAGTCCCGTCTTTCTGCGTGTTTGTTAAAGAGTATTCTAAATGGTTCCCGTACTCGCGATTGAACCATTGACGGAAACTATCTAGGTTCTGTTCTTCGTGCTTGTAGCAGGCAATGCAAGCAGAGTTTTGATTACCCGCTAGCATGTCTTTTCTAAGAGACTTCATGCCCTCTGAGTTAACAATACCGTCAAGGTTGGCCTGTCTGGCAAAAATACCTTTGGCAATACAGCAAGGATGTGCGTCACCGATGGGATTAGTGTGTGCATGTATCCACGGAGCCATGCAGAACACTTTGCTAGTTGTAAGTAATTCGTCTTTATTCATTTAATGTTTTACACTGATTATAGAAGTCTCCAAACTCTGGAAAAGTTTCTATGAAGTTAGTGTTCCTGCGTGTGTCTAGTGCATTGAACCAATTGTAGAAATCCCTGCGTCCTTCAACAAGACTGTCTTCTGGATATTCGGTGTTACGCATGTAGTCTACTACACGCCTAAACTTTTCGTATTCAACTGTGGTAAACTTAGACAGGTCGGTGTCATCTAAGTTGTCTTTGATAAACTGTAGGCTTTCTTCCATATAAGGCATAAACTGCTCTTTAGGAAGAATGTTCATATCGTATTGCAACGGTTCCTTTAGGTAAGGAGTGTCGAAACGAATCATCTGTGGTTTGTCAGTCCTATTGTATTTGTTATAGGTCTGTCTCCATTCTAATATCTTTGCCAATAACTCTTTAAAGGTAGTTACAGAAAGAATATTAAATGTAATCATAAAACTAATTGGCTGTCCTGTGCCCGTAAGATACGCATCGAGGTTGCGTTCCCAAATAGAAAGATCCAATCCAGTTCTTATGTATTCTGCACGTGGTCCCCAAGTATCGATGCTAGTAAACAACTTAAACGTCTTAATTCCGTTACCGTCTATAGCACGGTTTACCTTGTCAACCATCTTATCAACAAGGGCAGGCTTCACACCAAGGTTGCTGTTGATATTAATCTCCAACCAAGGCAGAGGATCTTCTTGAATACTGTCTAACAGTTTCCAAGTACTGGTGTGCATTAGAGGTTCGCCGCCTGTAATGCGTAAGATTGTTAGCTCTTTCTTAAGTTCAGGCCACCACTTCCACCAAGCGTCAACGTAAGGGTTTTCTTCTTCACGCTCGTAGATCTTTAACCAGTCGATATCACATCTGTGATTCTTAACTGATTCAACAGGTCCGAATTGTTTAATCTCGTTATAAAAACGACTGCTGGCTTTAGGATGGCAGTACCCGCATTTGAAGTTACATTCGTTACCGAAACTAATTTCAACATACTCCGGGTTGATGTTTTGATCCCAAGGCCCTCTACTGGCTGCATTAAATCTATCTTCTGTATAGATGGCTGCACTTCTCAGATGTCTGTCGCTGAGGTGATCACCTTTTAGATTTTCTACGTTCCAACAGTATTGGCAACCTTTAGTCTGTATGCCAACGAGCATCTCTTGACGTTCGATCTTCTTTGCTAATGTATTATGTAGACTACTAGGATTGTTGCTAATTTCCTTGATACTGATTTTGTGTGGAGGAGGATGATAGCAACTGTGTGTTTCACCAGTCTGTAGATATAAGGTTGTGTGATACCATTTGGCTAGGCAAAATGTTTGACTAACTTCGTTAATGATAGGTATAACTGTTCGTATCCTGCTGTGTAGGCTTGAGTCTTCGCTCATATATTCTTCTTATAAGTTTCTTCAAATCTTTGCTCTAACCAATCTCTATCATTGATCTTGGTTAATGCGCTGGCATCGAACTCGTTTTCTTTGAAGAACTCAATTGCCTGTTGAGCTCCTGCAATCGCAGATTCCGCAAAAGGAAATCTAGGATTGATATTCTTCCACGCTTCTAAACGTGTGGAATGGTTTTCGTTTGCATGATCCGTTTGAACATTCAAACACAGTTTAACACATTCCCTAAATGCAGTTTTCCAACTATTGAAATCGTCTGTATTAAACTCTGTAACATTGCTAACCTCGCTCATTACTTTTATCTTTTCAGATACGCAGGTTGTCATGTCTAGAGTTCTCCATTTTTTAAGTTTTAGTATTTTCTCTTTAGAAAACAGTTTAACACCTCCGTGACCGTAAGTCAAATCAGTTAACGGATTATTTGCAGCCCAAATATAGGTACAGTCTCTATCAAAGATGCTAGGGCGATAATTAAACTTCCAACTATCAACTAGATGTGCATCTCCATCTACAACATAGAACATATCAGTTCTAGCAATTTTGGCTGCGGCTTTGTGTGCGTTCAAAATACCTTTTACACCATCTACCCTTTGGGCCCAGGGTGCTTTTTCTTTTACGCGATGCCAATTGTTTTCTGCATTGGGCTCGTTGTAACTTATGAATATAACATCTAACTGGTCTTCATTAAGTTCAGAAGTGATATCAAACTCCTTACGACCTTCTGGCTCTTCCACATAGCAAAGTCGTGCTACCTGTATCTTTTCGATACCCTCTCTAGAAAGCCAAACGTGTTCGTAGGAAAAGTCATAGTACTGGACTGCAAAGTTTTCTGGTAAAACAAATGGTACAGTTACATCGCCGTTTATCTCTAGTTCACCGCAGGGCTCGATACTACCGACAATCTTTGTACCTACTACATTATCTGTAGCAGAGATCTTTACTGCCCAAATTTCATCTGCAAGGTCCCTAGTATGTTTAGAGTCAAGCATCCACATGTGCTCGTACTTTAGGTCATACCAAGGGATCTTGATATCAACGTTGTAGGTTAAGTCGCCTAGATCTGGATTAAATTCTGTGTGGAAAGTCGGAGAGATCTCTCCAACTACTTTTTTACCTCGCGGCTTGTCAGATGCTGAAATCTTAACAGCCCATAGGTCAGTATCCTCAGGCCCTAGATAATTATGGTCCAGCATCCATATATTTTCTTTGTTAAGATCTTCGTAGTAAACAGTTATAGAATTTAAATCAAAGTTGATGTCTTTAAGTTTAGGATTGACCTTAACATTAACTTCCGGGGTTATAATTCCTGCTATCTTACGACCGACTGGTTTCTTATACGCAGGTGTAACAGTCATTATTTCAACTATTTCGTTGCCTGTGAACTGATTATCTAATACAAATACACATTCGCTGTCTAGCTCATAGTAAGGCGGGAAAAGGTCGTCCTGATCCAGGTCTAAAAAATCTACAACAGTATTACGTTCTACTTTTACATTAGGTGTTAAGTATCCCATAAACTTTGTACCGGATGTCTTTTTACCAATGACGGATGTTTTATACACCCACACTTTATTTTCATAAGGGAAGAATCGAGGATCCATCGCCCAATACATTTCATAGTCTTGATCCCAAAAGTCTAGGGAGTAAGTTTGCCTAGGATCGATGTCGAAGGTCATTCTGCTGTCGATCTCTGGATTTCTTGCCCAGGATAGTTTAGGTACAGGAATCTCTATGCTGTCATAACCGTGGTAAGGATACCAACCGTCTTTGAATAACTTAGCAACCCATTCTCCGTTATAGTTAAAGACAATACACTTTCTGCTTTCTGGAATATCGGTAATGAATAAGGGAATACTACTACCTTCGAACTCTGGATTTAATACCCAAAACTCTTCTTCGCCTTCGCCTAGTGTATATAGTTGTAGATCGTACTCGAGTGGGTCACCGTGCCACTCGGCTGTGAGAACTTTATCAAGAGGAACCTGTGGGATATTTTTAAGCATACTCTAATTTATCTTAGAGTATGCCAGGTCTATTTTTAATTTGGTGACACTAGGCTTACTAGGACATCGCCGGACCTATCAAATCCGTTGAATACAAAAGTCTGGCCACCTTGTGTTAGACTAGATAATGTCTGTAGTTGGTTAGCACGCCTGCTGTCATAGTATCTAAACGCTGTGCTTAGATCTAAGACTTCAGTAGTGTTAGTTCCGGGAACAGTATAAACTGTGTTCAATAGAACTTCAAGGTTACCTTTACCATCATAGTTGCAGGTTAGTACGCTACCTCTTGCATTACCAACTCCAAAATAATCTCCGTAGGCAAAGCCTTCAGCAACCTTCACACGATAGTCTTTAGAATAGATGCGTCGGGCAGCAGACTCTAACGGGATTCTATAGACTTCGTCCCAATCAGAAATATCTACTAGATCCGGATCTCGCAGTTGGCTAATTGCCGGTGAGCCTTGCCCAAGTCCTGCTGTTAGATATGTCCTACCACCAATGATATCATAGCTCAATCCTAAGAATGTATTAGTGCCCAGTTTACAACTGATCCAATCTGCAATATGTCTATTCTGTACCGCAAGTGTAATACTAATTGGTACATTCCATACCGAAGGTTCTTGACTGCTGTCTAGTGGTGTAACTGTGACATCTACGCCAGCAGTGTAAACTCCATTCATAAGATTGTTAGGATTAAATGTGACGTTAAAGGTATCGTTTGTTCCTGCAACTAGAGGAGTAAATGTATAACCTGTGCCAGGTGTAAACTCTGCACTAAAACTCTTAAAGTATCCGCCTGCGTGATCCACTGCAAAGTCCTGACTGATCACATCATAGGTAGATGTTGTTAGTATGAGATTCTGAGGATTGGTACTACCAACGTTTACTTCTGTGAACAGTGTTAGTCTGTTTACGTTACATAGAACATCAACAAGTCCTTTGTGGTGGCCTGGATGAGATCCTGTGTAAGACAGAACAAACGAACTACTACTGTAGGCAGGAATACTAAAACTGCTAGTCGATACTGTTCCTGTTGTGTAACCACTTAGAACAATGTCAGACACGTTGCAAGTTAGTGTGCTATTATTTCTTAGTATAATAGTCTGTGATTCTGTTTCACCTATACCAAGTACAAACTCAGGAATAGGACTTGGTGCTGCACTTACACTGTTAGCAATAATCTGTGTCTGTGGAATCTGTGCTGCGATACCGCCGTTAGCACCTGTAGAGTAAGTAGTCTTAAAGTCAGTTTCTAACTTTACTCTCACACCGATGTATTTTCCAATGATCTGCTTAGTGAAAATGTCTATAACTTTTGTGCCAATGACAACGTTCTTCTTGTTGTATCTTTTAAAGAACTCTTTACCAGTTTTCTTTTTAGGACCTTTTTTCTTAAGTGCGATTCCTGCAACAAAATTCATAGATCCCACAATGGTACTTCCCATTATTCTAAAGGTAATAGTTAGTGCATTGGCAGCGTACTTGTTAGCATCTTTATTTTTGAATATAATTCGTTTGCCGTATGCTTCGTCAATAATTTTTGTTCTTTGAGATATTCTAACTTCTCCTAGTTCGTCGCCCTCGGCACCTGAACTAGTAAGTACATATGTGTAGGTTTGGTTAGGGTTACTCAGAGCTTGTAAAAACTCTGCTCTACCAAACACTACCTGGTTAGCGGCATTAACTAGACCTTGCCATCCTGCTTTTTCTTTTATGCCGGCCTGCACAATGCTTATCTGGGGCTGTAGTTTTCCGCCCAAGTTAAAGAAATAACGAACTTGATTGTCATAAAACCATGTCCAGTTGATTGTGCTCATATAACCGTTGCCGGCAATCATGGTAGTTGTGCTAGAATAGTTTGTAGATGTCCAGTAAACAGGACTAATACGATTTGTATTATAAGTGAACGAGTCTATCTGGCTAGGGTGTACTTGGTCAATGTTCTTCTGCAGGAATTGAATTGCGGTATACATTCTAGCAGGAGTTGTAAAGTCTACTAGGGTTCCTGTTGTTGCAGGGATAATGTTGTTAGTCGATGTGCCGTTCTGATGTATTAGGCATCGCTCAATGTCAACCTTTAATTCATTCCATTCTATAGTATCAATCAACTGCCCGGGCTGTACTGGATCTCCTAGCAGAACAGCACCATAACCAGTTGCTGTTGTTCCCATAACGCTAAACAAGGAATCATAGATTAGGTTTTCATCTTCTGCTTCAATCAAGTTCAGCGGCGATGCTACTTTGAAAGAGAACCTATAGGTCTTAGTCTGCCCAACTTGGTCTGTAACTGTTATAGTAAACAGAGTAGACTTCATGTACTGCCCAGTGTTACCTGATATAACTCCAGTTGAAGAATTCAGTGATAGGTCTTCTGGTAATGCAGGGCTAATCGAATAGGTAACTGAACCACTACCACCTGTTGCTGTTAAAGGATTAAACGGAGTAATATTCTGATTTGCAAGATAGACAACCTTTTGTGTCACTGGTGTTATCACAATAGGTCTAGCAATTACAGAAAGACTAAATGTTCCTGTTCTGTTCTGGCTAAGTTGATCGGTCGCTGTTACAGTATATGTTGTTTGGTTTGATAGTGCTGTAGGTGTTCCTGTAATCTGTCCTGTAGTTGTATTAAAAGTTAAGCCGGCAGGTAATGCAGGACTAATCGAATAGGTAACAACACCGTCACCACCTGTAGATGTAACAGGAGTGAATGGTGTAACTGCTTCTAATGCAAACGAACTAGTCGAACTGACCTGTACAGTGGCTACTAAAGGTGTTACCTCAGATGTTAGAACGAACTGAGTAGAACTGGTTTGCCCAACTTGATCAGATGCTGTAACTGTGTAGGTAGTTGTAAACACAGAATTAACCGTACCTGCACTTACTTGTCCAGTAGATGTATTGTAGGTCAACGTACCAGGCAGACTAGGTGCAATACTGTAAGACTTAGTGCCATTACCGCCAGATGCCGTTACAGGAGTAAATGCTGTGGTAGTTACAAACGGTTTGATTCTAATGATTGCTGTTGCTACTGTTGCTGTTAGTGGTGTGGCATAAACATTCAGCGCAAAATTAGAACTAGTTGTATCGGCAGTGTCGTCAATCGTAACTGTATATGTTGCAGTAGACGAAAGTGCAACTGGTGTTCCGCTGATAGAACCAGCATTACTAAATGCTAGGCCGTTAGGTAGTGCAGGGCTAATCTGATATGTATAGTCTCCTGTTCCTCCTGCGGCCACAACAGGAGTAACTGGTGTAACAGGGTCATAGGCATTTAGAGAAACTTGAGAAACGGCGGTAGTTGCCGTCAATGGCTCGCTTAGGCTAATGTTGTTGTATAATATCCTAGGAACACCGCCCATTAGACTATTTAGATCGCCCCATGCCGGATCAGTTGCTGAAGTAGGATCTGTTCCAACATAAAATGTGGATGTCGACTGAAGTGTTAGCGTCTGTAACCATGTTCTAATGTCTTGCCATGTCCAAGATCTATTGAGTCCTAGTACTGTAGCAATCATACCTGCGGCAGTAGGACATGCAGAACTTGTTCCGTTAAACAGACCATCGTGTGAAGTTAGAGCGCTGCCGCCACGTTGATCATGGCGAGGAATCAGTAGGCCAGATCCCCAAGTTGCAGTTAGTGTATCATCGCCTGGAGTGTACACGTCAATGTCGTTGCCCATGTCACTGTAATTTACTTTGCGTTCAAGGCCGTCTACAGTATAACTGTTGTCAAGTGCGCCAATGTTGATTGCAGGATATATTGTTGCTGTTCCGTTGTAATACTTACCGATCTGCTGTGGGAAACCTCGTCTACTTGTAGTGTTATAGCAGAGTTCTCCAAACTCACTGTGTGTTGCACTAGCCAGTGGTGTACCGGCGCTAGTGCTCCAATAGTTGTTATAGTTCGGATGACTTGAAGTTACCTGTTGCTGGTTACTGTTACCTGCGGCTACGACAAATATAACTCCTGCGGCTACTGCTTCATCACCTGCGGCTGTTATACTATTGTCTATCATTTCGCCTTTGAAACGGCCGCCATCACCTGTACTACCTAGGTATTGCATGAACGCAGGTTTAGACGAGTAAGAAACTCCGCCGGCACCGGTGGTGCCTTGTCTAAAATAATAATATCCGCTAGCGCCCTGTGTTGTTCTAAATCCCCAACTGTTACTGGTAATTGTAGGATCCTTTGTGCCGTAGGTAGGATTAACTGGCTTGTTCTGGTGAAAGATTTTAACTACGTCAAAGTAGTTGTCCACTGGCCATAGGCCGTTGTTACCGTAGGCATTAACAATCCATTTGTTAGCATTGTAGGCCCAGCCGTGTGTTCTTCCGTAGGTCTGTGCAGAGCACGGTGTTCCGTGATATCCGTCATCGGGCTTTGCAGTATCAGAACCGTTACAGTTTGCTCGTGTATAAAAACTAGGAATAGATACTGTACCAGCACTAGCAAATTGAGAACTGCGATTGGAGCCCGATGCCCACCAATCTCTTGCGACGCCTTCTACAGGCACGGTTGTTCCGTCCCAACGAGTAGTTAGGCGTGTGCTTGGGCTTGCATTGAACCATGCCGGATCGATATAGTAGGGGCCGTCAAGTACAAGGTCTAGCAGGTCACAGGTTCCGTTACCAGGAAGAACGTTTCCTCCTATATAGTCTGCAGGACCTGTGCCAGTGTTGTTGGCAAATTCTACGTGTCCAAACCAACAGCCTTCATCACCTACAATAACGTCAACATCTTTACCTGTCCCAGATACATTTGGTACTGTGCTAGAAATAACTGTAGTTGCACTAGATGCCCACGGGTTAGCATAAGAAGTTCCACGCAGGATCTGATAGCCTGCTCTGTTAAGATCTGCTGATGTAGTAGGGTTTGGGTAAGTAGTTACCTGTCTGTAGTTCTTTGTAGGAGTTGTGTATCTGTCGCTAGCACGAAATTCATCAGCAGGTGGCTTTGGAAACAGATCAGGGTACAGAGACTTTTCTAAATGGATAAACTTAACATCAGGGCAGGCAGTGAGTTGCTCTGCTTCACTGTCATCTAATAGATATACTGCTCTCGTAGGACTATGTTCTTTTAGATCGGTACACTCTACTGATCTAGACGGTATGTTGTCTTCAAGTGTGCCGTCTTGAGTCAATATAGCATGAACACGCTCCCACGCTTCCGGTGTGGTTGTACCTATCACATAATGCTTCTTTTCGCTCATAACTTATGGTTTTCCTACAGAGATTCCGTTAACTCGTATTTAGCGATAAAAAAATTAGCCTGGATCTAGCAAGACTGTAAATATTCGCAAGATGAACTCATACAAACATTCAGGTGCGCTAGGCGATCTAATCTATGGCCTAGTCGTTGCAAAATACACAGGCGGTGGAGAATTTTACCTACACCTAGACCAATTAGACTGGGTTGGCCAGTATTACTACAACAGCCCACCTAGTGAATTCCATCAGGGTCGCATGAATCAGAAAGACTTTGAATACATGCGGCCCTTTATGGAAGCACAGGAATACATCACTAAGTTCGATGTACTAGATCCTGCCACAACTGCGATCAGTCACAACCTAGATAGATTTAGACCTCCATTTGTTAACCACCCTACCAACTACATTGACCTATATGCCGATGTGTTTGGTCTTTACAAGACGCCCGAGATTACCAAAGTAATCAAAACACGGCCTTGGTTAAGTGTACCGACACCGCGTCAGGTTATGGGCAGAAAAATTGTTATCAATAGAACCACACGTTGGCTACCCCCTGAGCTACCTAAGCATTGGGAGTTCTGGAAAGAAAAGCGCCGATGGGAAGACTCTGCGGTGTTTGTAGGTCTAGAGGAAGAATACGCCTACTTTAGACAGATCACGGGTTGGACTGTGCCATGGCACCGTACAACGGACATGTTGGAACTAGCCGAAATTATTGCAGGGGCCCAATGTTTTATTGGAAATCAAAGCCAATGCTATGCCCTAGCAGTGGGCCTAGATGTGCCCAGTATACGCTGTGAAACACGCCGTGACATGCCCTTAGAACGTAACGAGTGCTATTTTCCAGCAAGAAGCCAAATTGAATACTTTTGAGGTTGACAACTTGGTAAAACCAGTGTATAATTATATACATACTTAATTGAAAGGGGTCTAACATGCTGTATCGAGTTCTTATTGCTGTGGGCGGCGACCGTGGGCGTACTGCCTGGGTCCAAATTCACGCAGACTACGCCACTGACGTTATTCCCCTAGCCGAAGCCCAATACGGACGGGGCAATGTTATCACTTATTTGACTGCATGACGAAACGAAAAAAACTAGGTATCATACAGAGTAGGGGCTTGGGCGATCTAGTGATCGCTCTCCCCATTGCACATCACTTCTATAAAGAGGGCTGGGACATCTACTGGCCTATTGAAGAAAGTTTCCTCTGGGACATGCAGGAAGGCGCACCCTGGGTCAATTGGATACCTGTACCCTATGACCCGCCCGGGCGCTATTTTTACGATGTGCCCATGGAACGTCTACGCAACTTTAAGGTAGACGAAACCCTATGCCTATACCAGCATCTAACGGGCCATAACTTTAGCGAAGAAAAGTATTTCCAATATACGAGCTTTGATCAGTACAAATACATCAAGGCCGGCGTACCTTTTCTGGCCAAATGGCAGTTAGCAGAATGCATCACACGCAACCCCCAACGTGAACAGAGCCTACGAGCCCAGGTTGTCTCTAACCCCAACTATGTGGTAGCACACCTAGAGGGTAGTTCAGTTAAGGCAGACTTTGATCGCTCAATCATACCCTCAGAGTGGCAGATCGTTGAGATCACCAAGATCAAGGGCTATACCATTTGGGATTGGATTTCGGTCATAGAGGGTGCCCAAAGCATAGTCTGTGTAGACAGTGTCTATGCTAACCTAGTGGATCAATTGGGCCTGGGTGAGGATCGTTACTTTATACAGCGCAGCCACATTGGGCTCACACCCGTACAGGGTCAGGACTGGACCTGGATTTAACTGAGCCTGCGCCAACTGCTTGGTGCCTGTACCCAACTGTGTTGGCGTGTCTTTTGGTCTACACTGACTACGTCTAGACTGCACTCTACACCATCTATACTGTGCTGACCTGTATTGACCCAGAAACTAACACGGTCTTCAAGTACAGGGCCGCTTTTGGGCTCACGTAGAGTAATCCATGAATAGCAGACCTGTCCGGGCCTACCCCCAGTTTCAATGATGACCTTGCGTCGAACACTTTGATCGCCTAGGCTGTACTCCGGGCCCATAATATAGGCATTGCCCTGCCCAATACCCCCTGAGCTTACCCCCATGGCTGACCCGCAGTCAGTCCATGCACTGGCGTAGGCCATTTCGTTAAGTGAAAAATCTACAGTAACAGGGTCTTTGGGTAGGCCCAACTCTATCCTGTCGTTTGTGGTCCAGTCCCAGGGACCCATACCCTCATGCATTGCGAGCAGACTGCGATTGTCACTGTAGCGGCAGTTGCCCAACAGGGCGCCCGTGACAGCATCAAACCAATAGGCCATGCTGGTAAATGAGGCAAACTGACCCCCACGCCCCAGGGGCCATACGTGACTGTGTGCCAGTAGGGGTATAAGCCAACGGCCCTGTATTTCTACCTTAGGGAACCGCTGTAGGCTACCCGAGCCCGCTAGACTCTTAGCAGGATTGGCGATGGCATAGTGTTCTAGTCCGGGCTGGCGTGCCAGGACCTTGAACCAAGTGGCCAAAGGGCTCATGCGGAATACTGTGTTTACGGGTTTGGCTCTGGGGCCTAGGTTTGGTACAATGCTCATAGTCTGTATATTTACGAGCTAGGGATCTAGCAATAAATATTTTCATGACTGTGACACCCACCGGCCCAGAACGAGCCAGACAAAAGAAACAGCGCCTACGCGAGCTAATTGATCGTGCTACCCTGGGTGCCAGCAACCCTTACCCAGATCACTTGGGCTGGGTCTATGCCTATGGCCTGCTCCGTGAACTCTTAATCTATTCTGCAGAAAACCAAATGGAAGTATGGCAGCATCTGGAAAAGATGGATCGAAAGGCCACAACAGCAAAGCAGAGCCGAGCAAGACGTAGCCAAACGAGGAAGTAATGAGCCTAGTACTGAAGTTTCACTCAAATCCCTATACAGACCCCCTAGTAGCCAAATGGCAGCAGATCCGTGATGAATATGTAGAGTTACGCCGAACTGTACACGGCATTGCTAATGCCCTGGAACCAAACCCTAATGATCAGGGCAATAAGCCCTTGGTTACCACACTGCACGAACGCAGACCCATCTACGAGGGCCAGATACATGCTGTGCCCCTGATGTGCCGCCCGGAATCAGCCAGCCTAGCGGACAAGATCAAGATACCCATTTGGCACAACTATAACGAGCCCATATTTCTGCGTAAGTTATACACCATGATGCCCACTCTAGGAGCCTGGGCAGAAGCCAACGAAGAATACCTGGGTAGCCTGGTATTTTACCTAAATCAACCGGGCAGTCGCATAGCTCATCACTACGGACCCGAAACAAACCACAACAATCTACGCCTACATCTGGGCCTGAGCACAGATCCGGGTGTAGAGTTTGATTTGGAAAACGAACGCTATACATGGCGTGATGGTGAGCTCATGGGCTTTGATGACAGCAATGTTTACCACGGTGTACGCCACAGAGGCACAAAGCCCCGACTAGTTCTGACCTTTGACTTCCGTAAAGATCTACTAGAACCCTATATAGCAAACACAGACTACCAGCCCAGAACTTTCATGGACAAAGCACTAAGGTCACCCCCACAGATAAATCCAGAATGGCTAGACTAATGGAAAGACCAAACCCCTACTGGCAGCGACTAGCCCCCACTAGAACAGCCACGGACCTACCCGAGAACTGGGTTGAACTTATAGGCGGCGATACTACTAAAACTCCCACCAAACAGTACAACAGTTTCGGCACACAGTTGACCTATTGGGAACTGGAAAAACATCTAAAATTCCCAAATTTACCCATACAGCCCGATAGACTGCGTGTGGGTCGTATTAGAGGACAGGGACTGCTACTACCACACAGAGATCACGGCATTGCCTGTACACTGAACCTATATCTAGAAGCCAGCGGAGATGACACTACAGAGTTTTGGCAGGAAAAACCACAGGCACAGGGTATTCGCGCACCTAATAGTCTACAGGCTAATATATACAGTCCAGTAAACCTAGATCAGGTGGACAGTTTTAGCGCGGTCAAAGGAGACTGCATACTGTTAAACAGTAGAGAAATACACAGTGTACGTATAAGATCCAACAGTGAACGTATACTGCTGAGCCTTATGTGGACTGAACTAGACTATAAAGATCTAGCGAACATACTCAAATAAGAAACTGCCCTATGCTACCGTAAAGAGCGACTAGATCTTATCTAAGTTATAAGACAATACTATAGCAATACTAGACTGATAGATCAACGGTATATATAACCACAAAGTTCGTTCTACGAACACGACAAAACCCCGCTGTAGCAGATCAGAGAGTCTACAACAGCGTTGACTAGTGAGCGCAAGCGAACGCCGCAGAAGCGATAGCACAGTATACACAGAGTACATATACAGTATATACCCTAAAAACCCCGCTGTAGAGGATACCCAGAATACCCCGCTGTAGGCCCCTTGTGGGTCACGCTCAAGGTGCGTGGTCTACGATGAGAATTGTGGAAAAAGGTGAGGGAGTATTTGACTATAACCTCGCCACCGTCCAACCATTCTCACAGTCAAACACCGTAGAATCACGGTAGAAAACGCCCCAAAATGTCTCCAGAATGAGCCAAAATAGGCCACGATCCGGCCTCAAAGTGACTCATTTTGGCCTCAAATTCAGCCGGTTTTTTCATTGACTCCACAGTAGATCTAGTGTATAATTACTGTATAGTGGGCCGATAGCTCATGTTGGTTAGAGCAGCGGACTCATAATCCGTTGGTGCTGTGTTCGACTCACAGTCGGCCTACCACTATATTGAAACCGTAGATCTACAGTATATATACAGTGAACGGATCAGGTGCTTACTGGCTGGGGGATCCCAGTATACTGTATAGAGGATTAACGATCTTAGATCGTCCGCAGTGTAGATCGAATCCCTGACCATATACAGTAAGTGGTTAAGGCTCGCTCTGGTCAAGAGCAGGAACAAGGGGATCGGGTCTGCTGCTGTGACTTGCGGACAGCGGAACTGGGAATAGGCACGATTAAGTGCCTATTTTCTTTTAGATTATTGGATACTATTATCTGGATTATCTCCGATAATAGTTAATGATTATCTGGATTATCTAATGCTTCTGCTAAGTTATTAAATGCTGTTTGCACAAGGTCATTTTCTTCATATTCTTCATCGATAATAGTTTGCAGTTGCAACATAATATTATCTAAACGCTGTTTATATTCTAACATATATTCTCCTATTAAAGTTGTTCGATTAATGCTTGATTAAAGTCTATAATATAAACTTTATGGCCCGGAACGACATTATATAAACGACACGCTTCTGAAGCGGCATTTTCGGTAGTATAATAATTAATAGTTTGCGTATTAATGTTAACGATTGCGTACATCTTGCTCCCTTTTGTGTATGTGTGTATTATAAGCCCAAACCGGAGTGCCTGTCTTGTTGTATTTTGAACACAGATCATTTGGAGGGTCTTTGTTGACTGTTTGGTAAAATCTTGTTATAATACATACATGACACAGACACTAGCACCCCGCAAAAAACGAGTTGATCGCAATCACATCATCTATGAGCTGGTTGTGAATGGTAAGAACTACATTGGCGTCACTGCAAAGACTGAAAGCACTGTGAACAAGAGTGTACTGAGCAGGGCCGCAAAGCACTTCTATCGTGCTAAAAAAGAGGACAAGAACTGGCTCTTGTGTGCTGAACTTCGTAAGCTCAACGACAAGAGTGAGATCGAAGTATATGTACATGAGGTCATTCGCGGCAAGGCTGAAGCCCATAAGCGCGAAGTTGAGATCCGCAGAATGGTGCGCCCTGTGCTCAACACTGACGTGAGAGGAGACTGATATGCTTAGAGCAGGAAAGACAGGTTGGCCCCCAGGGCTCTTGCAGGACGATTCCCGGGCCCTGTTCCGTTGGTTTGCTAGCCGTATAGATGCTCGCTGGACTCTCCGCAGGGTCTTGACATCTAGGTAAAACCACTGTATAATACAGTTTTAGGAGGCACTATGTACGCACGTGAGTTCTGGGAACTGGCCAAGGGGCGTCTGTTCCGTGTTAACGGCAACGACTGGGTCAAGCAGAGCACACGAACTGCCCGTATGCTGTCTACGGGTCGTGTGTTCTACTTTGGCCAAAAAGAGGTTGTCCATCCTATCGCTTGGTAATATAATACACGCAAAGGAGCAAAACATGAAGCAAGACTGGACTATGTACATCTACAAGGCAGATCGCCGTAAGAAGACTGGTGAGCGACTGGTCTCTACTACAGTTTGGCGTGATCGCACTGAGGACGAAATGCGCCGCGAAAGTGCAGAACTGTTTGATCTGTACCCTAACAAACTGGGCTTCCGCATAGAGTGCCTGCCCACCTATGTCACTGTCAAGAGCCTGATGACGGGTGCAGAAGTCAAGATCCGCTATGAAGACCGGGGTTCTGCCTGCGATCCCTCAATGGAGCGGTACTGGACTATGTAACCCTTCGGTTGACAGGGTTATTGGTTTTACCGTATAATTAAGGCTTACACACTAAGGAGCAACGATGTCCGCACTGACCATCCAGCAGATCAATACTGCAATCATCACAGGTACTTGGACCAACGATCAACTCTCCAGCATGATCGACGCGATCAAGTATGCCCGCGCCCAGCTCACTAAACAGAGCATCCGCGCTATCACTCTCCAGTCCAATGTAGAGTTTACCTCTAGCAAGACCGGCCGTACCATGCGGGGCTACGTCAAGAAAATTGCCCAGAAGTATGTTACAGTGGACACGGGCATGGGCCTGTGGCGAGTGCCTGCCAACATGCTTACGGTCGTAGAATAACCCTAGGGTTGACAGGGACTTCGGTCCCTGTTATAATACACACATCGACAACGCAATAGGAGCATGAAATGAGTGTAGTTTTTAAGCGCGAAGACCGTATGTTCAAGGCCAGCGAGATCCTGTGGGCAAAGCGAGAGCTGATCGACGCTATTGTTGAGCAAGCCCTGCTGGGGCAGACCGAAGCGTTCGTTGACATGATCGTAGACGGGCAAGAGGACTTGTCGAGGGCCGCTATACAAGAAACGCTGAAAGGCGTTAAAGACAGCGCCGGGGAGTTCCTCAACGACATGATCGGCGACCTGCAATACGAAGTTGAGCGCCGTTTGCAGGCAGCACAATACGGCGCCTCTGTGACCGGGATCAAATACGATCTCGCTGGCGAGGTAACGGACATTGAGATCGACGTGAGTGTGGCTTTCGAACAACAATAACCCTAGAGGTTGACAGGGCTTTCCAGTCCTGTTATAATACACTTACACTGAAACACAAAGGAGCGACACTATGTTTTATGGCTTTGATCACCGCAAGACCCGCCCTGCAACTAACCGTCTGATCGACATGATGGACGAGGGCATGATCGACGCCCGGGCAGTTGCTGATATGTGCTTGAGCTGGCTGTCCGAGCACGATGTTGCAGAGATGATGAAGGCCAACGACATTATCGAGCAGGACGAGGATGAGGAGGACGAAGAATGAGCTGGAATGTGTTTCGCAACGGTAAGTTGATCGACCGTGTGTTCTTCACCAAGAACTGCGATCAGAAGTATGTACGGGACAGCCTGATCAACCACGACGGATATCCGGTTGACATTGTGGTAAAACCGGGTGTATAATATACACTTCACACTAAGGAGCGAACATGCGATACTACGATCACCTGGCTACCCTGGAACGCAAGGGCTTTACTGTCATTGTTGACAAGACTTGGGAAGATGTTGCGATCCGCGACTGTTTTGACGACTCCTGCTACGACATCCGCGAAATGGAGCAGAAAGTAGAGAGCGGCGACCTGGACTGGTTTATGTTGCGAGTACGTGTACTCTTTGAAGGTCACGAGTTTGGCAGTGCTTGCCTTGGCGGCTGCATGTATGCAGACCCTAAAGAAGTACTGACCGACGGTACGGCTGAAGATCTGATTTGGGAAGCAATGATCGAGGCTAAAGAAGAAGTACAACGGCTGGCAGGCAAACTGTGGGCTCTACAAATGGAAATGGATTACGCTGATGCCCAACCGGTTGAATGAAGTACTACAGTGGGCGGGCACTGCCTGCCTGCTCACAATGTATGCATTAATGTCGTTCTTCCCACACCTGCATCCTTGGAATATTGTGGCGGGTATTTGCGGGGGTGCCTGCTATTTGGCATGGACTGTACGTGTTGCAAATAAGCCACAGATGATTGTCAACGGTGTAGCATTGTTGATCGGATTGGCGGGTCTTTTCAAAGCATGGGGTTGACAGACTGGTAAAACCTCTATATAATTAAGGCTTACACAACGCAACAAGGAGCAACGATGCAAAATCTCAAAGCCTATGTCGAGTCCCGCAATTCTTGGGCAAAGATCTTCGGTGGTCAACAACTCAGCCTGCAGAGCGCCGCAGATCGCAAACGCATCGCCCAAATGATCGATGCAGATCTCAGCCCAGAGAACCTTACCTGCGATGGCGAACTGCCTGCCTCTCAGGTCCGTGCCAAGCACGCCAACCTTACCAAAGTTGCCCTCGAACTGAACAAGTTGGATCCTGAGGCTGCTAAGGTCATCTACGAACTCTACACAGGAGAGTGATATGGATCGCGAAGAAATGATCGACTACCTGATTGACTCGGACTTCAGGTATATCATGGATTGTGCCAACGGTCCTGAGCTGTTGGACTCTTACCTGGGCTTTGGCTTCAAAGGCTACAGGAACTTTACTGACGATGAACTTCGCTACGAAGTAGCACAACGCAAGGAGATGGAAAATGCCTAATTGGTGCTCAAACGGTATTACACTGCGTCACGCAGACCCTGCAATGATCGATCGTGTTGTTAAGAGCGATGGTCTACTCATGGAGTTCCTGCCTACTCCTAAAGAGCTTGTTGATACTGTGGCAGGCTTCATGGGTGAAGACAAGCGAGCCGCTCACGAAGCACAACAGGCCCGCAACATTGAGAAGTATGGCCACAAGGATTGGTACGATTGGAACATTGCCAATTGGGGTACCAAGTGGGATGTGAACTTGGACAGCGTTAACCGTGTAGACGCAAACACTGTTGAGGCAAGTTTTGAAAGTGCCTGGTCGCCACCTACTACTGCCTACGAGCGACTCGTAGAGTTGGGCTTTGAAGTCAAGGCCTACTACTATGAGCCCGGTATGGCCTTCGTTGGCAAGTGGGAAGACGGCTGTGATGACTACTTTGAGATCGGTGGCTACGACAGCACTACAGTGCGAGAGGCTATCGGTGAGGAACTTGACGACTACTTTGCTATCTCAGAAGGCATGGCTGAGTGGGAAGAAGAAAACGCAGAAGAAGAATAACCCTACAGCACACAGGGCATTTGGTTGCCCTGTGTTCTTTTTTGCGTTATAATACATGCTTGTTTAACAAGGAGCGAGTATGTTGGCGAATGTGAAAACTGTGCGTGGCATTGTACAGACACTGTGCAACTTGGAGGGCAGTGGCTTGTACAGGCGGCAGTGGGCAGACAAGGCTGTGGGCGCAACGAAGCGCAACATGGCATTCCGTTTTTGGGATGAAACGGAAGCAGACACTGTGGCAAAGCGGTTGCAGGCGCAACTGACTGCACAGGGCTACACAAACACAGTGAAGCGTACTGATGTAGACAGCGACTACATGACACGCACTGAAGGCGGACACTATGTAAGGGTGCAGGCGCTTTTTGAATAACCCGCCGGTTGACAGGGTCTTTGTTTGAGCATATAATACAAGGACACTAAAGGAGCAAGCAATGTTGACAGACAAGCAAAAAGCAGCTCGCCTGCGTATGGCAATGGAAGCACTGCAAAACGCAGACGCTTGGATACAACAAGCATTAGGCGACACAGATGTCTGCTATGAAACCCACAATCGCATCCAGGACTTGGTTGACGATTTGAGCTATGATGTTATGGAACTGGAGGGCGCACTGTGATTACCGCTGACACGCTGAAAACGCTAACAGAGTTGAGCCCACAGGCCTTGACAGCCTTGATCCGCAAGGCGGGCTACAAAGAAGACAAGTTCACCGAGGTGAAGTTCTTGGGCATGACCAATGGGGGCATGTTCTGCTACTCCTGCGTCTACCCTGGAGAGCTTGAGGACGTCTGTAAGGTGTTTGTAAGGATAAACTCTAACGGATCTTTTTCAGCAGAATATTAACCCTAGGGGTTGACGGGTTATCCAAAAGGTCGTATAATACATACATCAACAACGTACTAAGGAGCAAAGATGAGCAACTATCCGAACATGAGCTACTGCATGTGTAACAACACCCTGCTGGCTCTCAAGCAGGTTGTGGAAGCAATGAACGATGAAGGTCCGCAGTTCCTGCGTGAGATGAGCCGTGATGAACGTCGTTCCTTTGAGCAACTGTTTAGCATGTGCGAGGACTTTATGACTATGAGCGAAGAGCTCCAAGCAGAGCTAGAGCGTGAGGAAGACTACGACGGCCAGCCCGATGAGGCGCAAGAGTGGCACGACTTTGACCCTGACTGCTAAAGGGTCTTTGGTTGACGGCAGTGCCAAACTGCCGTATAATACACACATCAACAACGCACTCGGAGCACACGATGAGCAAAGTTATTTTTAACACTTACGGCAACGGCTACTGGAGCAATGTAGCAAAGAGCGTAGAGATTGTTGACATGCAACTGGGCTATGTCGCAGACGAACTGGACTTTGGTGAACTGCGTGTTTACTTTAACACTGACTCCTGGGATACTAGCAAGGACGGCTTGATCTACACTGACAGCCGCTTTAAGCAAGATCTGCGAGGGTTCCTCAACGCACACGGACTGCCGGGTGCAGATGTTGACTACTCTGAGCAGGGTATGCAGGGCGATGACTATGTGTCCTGCGACATCGGCAAGAAGTTCCTCAAGGCATGGGCCCGTAAGTTTGCAGTAGATCTGCAGGCCAAAGTGGACGCGGACAACGCGGCTTTCGAAGCCCGTTGGGGTTGACGGGTTATCCAAAAGATCGTATAATACACACATCAACAACGCACTAGGAGCACACGATGATCGGTAAAACTATTCCTTCCAGCACTGGCGGCACTATCACTTTCACCAAGACTGGCCTGATCCACAAGGCTGGCAGTGCCTACAGCGGCAAACTGGCTGCACAGGAAGCCAAACAAAAGCCCGCCAAGAAGAAGGGTTAATGGTTGACCTTTTGGTAAAACCGCTGTATAATTAAGGCTTACACACTAAGGAGCATTTGAAATGGCAACACGAAGCACGATCGCCCTGGAGTTCGCAGACGGTTCTGTATCGCAGGTCTACTGTCACTGGGACGGCTACCTGGACGGTGTTGGCGCACAACTGGTCGAGGACTACAGCGATCCTTTTGAACTGCGAGAGCTGATCGACGGTGGCGACATGAGCTGCATTGGCGAGCCCTACACTGATCGCGGTGAAGACTACGAGGATCTGAAAGCACGCCGCTACCAGCACTTCGACGAGTATGTTGCGGAGTGCCAGCAAGAGGAGTACGACTACATCCTGCGCTGTGTTGAGGGCAAGGCTGTTTGGTTTGTGCGCTGTTATGCAACTGACGGCAAGTGGGTTACCTACGCTGAGGCAGAGGCTGCTGAGAAACGTGAAGAAGAGGAGTGTTTCGGTGAGTAAAGTAGCAGAACTGAGCTATGACATTGAGTCGTTGTACATTGAGGGTCTGAGTGCCAAACGGATTGCCGCAGAACTGAACTGCCCAATCGAACTGGTGCTTGGGTTTTTGGAAGAAATGGGTGTGGCAGATACGCCACAAGAAGGGGAATATGATCCGTTCAGCACAGTAAACTCTTGACACATTTCGGTTGACAAACCTGTCCAAAGACGTTAAACTATTATTAATGCGTTAGGTAATGACGCAGACATTCACAGACATACACACAAGGAGATTTTCATGTCTACATTCAAGTTCGCAGGTGTTTCTACTCTCAATGGCAAAATGAAAGCTCGTTTCGCCAACGATCAGATGCGTGTTAAGGTCCTGGCCAAGAACGGTCACAAGGACATTGATATCATCGAGCTCAAGCATCCTATGACCAAAGAGCAAGCCGTTGCATTCCTGCTTCAGATCAACTTCGACAATGGCAATGCTGCTGTCCGAGCTGCTATCGAAGCAGAGGTTGAGAAGCGCACCGATGCTGCACCTAAGGCTAAGGCTGCACCTAAGGCTAAGGCTCCTGCAAAGAGCAAGCCCTCTATGGATGCTATCAAAGCAAAGGCCAAGGCTGTCAAGGCTAAGGCTGCAAAGCCCGAGACCGTTGTGACCAAAGCCGAAGTCGAAGCGCAACTGGAAGACGCTCCGTATTGATTACTGCCGTGTGAAGGCGCCCGGCAGGCCAGAGTGCCGTAAGTCCGGGTTTCTACACAGCGGGATATTCTAAGGAGCATAAGGTATGAGTCGATTAGCATTTGTTGGCAGACCATGGGTGGCGTTTGACGAGAAGAATCGTCAGCATCGCAAATGGTATTATGAGTTCGTTAAGAGCAACTCCTGGGGTCGTTGCCCAGTCCGGTTCATCGTTAGCGATGATCACGGTGATCTACTTACAATGATCCAGCGTCGGTTAAACCAATACTACACGCAAAAAGAATTTGGCGAAATTAGCCGTTGACCTTGTTGTCGTACTGTTGTATTATAGTTCTAACTGCACAGCAGTATAAAACAAGGAAAACGAAATGTTGAAGACAATTAGTAAAGAGACAAAGACCTTCAAGATGCTAACAGCATTGAAGGCAGGTGAGAAGTTCACAGCAAGTGAAGCTCAGAAGCGTTTTGGTATCAAGAACATTGCCGCAGAGGCAAGCCGTATCCGCCAAGCAGGTTATGCCGTTTATGCAAACAGCCACAAGGCAGGCAACGGTGTTCAAGTTACCGAATACGAACTAGGAATGCCCAGCCGCCGTGTTGTAGCCGCTGGTTACCGTGCCATCCAGTTAGGTCTTGCCTGATTGGTTGCTCCGAAGCCCGGGGGTAGTGTCCCGGCCGGTTGAGTTGCTCCCTCAGCCGTGTTAGTGTTGGAAAGGGTCACGCCGGGAGGCGTTGCCCTTTTCTTTTTGGTTGACAAGTGGTAAAACCGGTTGTATAATACATACATAGACAGCAAGGAGCACACATGAAAGTCAGCAAGAAAGAGATTGCAAAGGCAATGAAGAAAGAGCAGGCTCGTAGTGCTGGCCGTGTTGCCAACAACGAAGAAGACGCCGCTTGGGAGAGACTCCGCAAGAAGTTGGAGAACAGCAAAGAGATGATGGCCGCGTTCAAACGTTTGAAGGATCGTTGATGCAATATACACTGATCACACCCAAGGGCAAGATCTATCAGTTCTTCCTACTGGCGACCGCAGAAGTGTGGCAAAAAGCATACGGTGGCACATTGATCGACAATTCGGTTGTCCAAACTGCCAAAGAGACCGTATAATACATATATCGCAACAAGGAGCAGATATGTACAGAGAGATTGGTTTCATGGAAGGCTATCGTATGATGCGTCAAGTGCAGGCGGACTGGCTGAGTGCCGTGTTCATGGCCTTTGTCTGGGTCCTGCGTGGCGACAAGATCCTGGTGGACGAATGATGGCAAATACCCAGATCCCCAAGAGCCTGTATCGTGTCTACGAAGTTGAAGCAGACATGTTCGACTACGATGAGAGCAAGTGCCTGTTCGAAAGCGACAATCTGGGCCAGGCGCACTCCTTTGCCTACATGAAGTGGAAGTTGAGCCTGCGTGAAAAGGCCTACACTATCATCCAGCCCTACGATGAATCCTGCCGTGGCCACTATGGGATCAAGAGCTACGACTACGAAGCAGAATAACCCTTTTGGTTGACGGGTTATCCAAACGATCGTATAATACATACATAGACAGCAACAAACAGGAGTTGGAAATGGAATACGCAATCGGCTACATCGCAATCGCTTTCGTCATCCAAGCAATCGCCGCAATCCGCGCACCCCACAATGACGCACAGACTGTATTCGTTGCTAGTTGGTTCTGGATTGTGATCCTGCCCTTGGTTGCCTGTTCGTTCGCTCTAGATGCCATCGGTTGGGGTTTTGATGTTGTTCGCAACGACAAGATTGTCTACTTCCGAAAGCCCACAAACCCCCTGGCAACGGGCTTTGCTGTGACACTGTTCACCTTCGAGTTCCAACTGTTCAAAATCCGTAAGGCCTAATCATGAATATCTACACCGTACGCGACAACCTGATCAACACGATCAAAGGCAAAGAGGCCATGCTGGCAGGGCTCCGCGAAAGCGACAAGGAAGGCTACTACATCATCAAGCAATGGCTGGAGATCAACCTTGATGAACTCTACGCCATCCTGAACGATGTGCAAGAGTGTTGCAAACAAGCCACAGCCAAATCCTGGGAAGGGGTTGACAGGCAGGGCGGGATCTGATATAATACATACACACTACACAAAAGGGAGCAACTATGAAACACGGTGAAATTCAGAACTACAAGGGCATCGGCACTATCCAGATGGGCCGCGATGAGGACGGAAAGACCTGCTACCTCTATACCCACAATTTCTTCAACGATACCTACGATGATCACACCATCAAGGCCGCTAAAGAGATGCTGGACTACTACGAAGCCAAAGCCCAAAAGATCAAAGAAGCCATCCGGGTGCTACAAGGCACGGGCTACAAAGTATTCAAAGAAATGGCTTGACAAGTCGGTAAAACCTTGCTATAATACAGACATCGTAACAAGGAGCAGGCTATGGGATATCGAGTACTAGACACCGGAGACAGGATGCGTGACAAATACGGCCCACGCAAGGGACTCGAAGGCCCATTCAACTTCTCCGGTCGCATTCTGTACTACGATCCCAAGGAAGGATCCTACTACGATCCGACTACCGACTTCTATGTGGAGCGGACTGAAATGGACTTCTTGAACAACGAACTGATGAGAAAGTTGGAGCGAGCATGATCAGCATTCACCCAAGACTCAATCCTCTGGAAGTCATGATCGTAGCAGAGGAACTCAAGCGCAAAGGGATCACGAGCTACACCCTAACTGAGGGCAACGACTGCATCTGGGCCTACTACGGCTACATCAACGAATACTACATCTTCAGGGATGGTCGCTTGGTTGACGTCCAGATCGATTGATCGTATAATACAGTCATGAGCAAGAAATACTACATCTACCAAGAGACCACCAAGTGGGACGAGGACTCTGCACCCAACCACGTCTATGTGTTCCTTGAAGTGCCCAAGCTCAGGACTGCCAAATGCATGGGCTATGTGAAAGCGGGCACCAAAGAACTGTTCCGGTTCAAGACGCCCTACACCCTGGATTTGAAGGGCAGAACCTTTGCGCCACTCGGTTGACCGTTTAGTAAAAAGGTCGTATAATACACACATAGACAGCAAAAAGGAGTCTGTGATGAAGAAGATCGTTGTAGCAGGTTTGATTGCCCTGAGCGCCGTTGGTTCTGCCCATGCTTGGGGCCCTCGTGAACAAGGCGCCCTGGCTGGGGTCGCAGGCGTGCTCCTGTACCAGCACATCAGCAATCAACCTCGTGTTGTATATCAACAACAGCCGCAGGTCATCTATCAACAGACGCAGACTCTGCCTGCTCCTATCTATCAACCCGAAGTTCGTACCCTGCCGCAGTATAGCCCAACCTATCCTGCGCCCAACGGTTGCTTTCCGGTCTACACCCAGCAAGGTCAGTTCTACGGCCAAGTCTGCCGCTAAAAGGAGATCCTATGCTCAAGTTCATTGGCGCCTGCACATTGATTTGGCTTCTGTTCTGGACGGGCATCGCCCAGGCATTCTTCCTTATGGGTGCCTACCTCCTGACTTGGTTGGCTATGCTATAACCTTTCTGGTTGACGGGTTATCCAAAAGGTCATATAATACATACATCAACAACGCACTAAGGAACTAAGATGGAAAAGACTTTCGCACAAAAGATGAAGAACATTGGCGCTGTGGCAGTGCTCCTGAGCCTGATCAGTTTCATGTTCATCGCAGGTGGAGTTGAGAACCTGCCGCCCGAAGCAGGATTCAAAGAGTGGGCCAACCTTGCTGGTGCCGCAGTGGTTGCCTTTGGTATGGGTCTGTTTGGCATTAGCCTGATCAACGAGGAGTAAGCAATGATTGAAATCACTATTGACGGTCTGAATGCTCGTCAACGAGTCCTGGCAGACATCATCTGGTCCTTCGAGGATCGCAAGGGTATCAACGCATTCATCCGTAGCCTGCCTACTGTGGACCTGCAGGACGAAGCCAAGGCCATCGTTGAACTCATGATCCTAGCCGCTGTGGAACAGTGCTACGATGGTCTGGGGTCAATGGACGCCGCTGAACAACTCATCAACAAGGTAAAGTAATGACCAACATCATCGGAGCGATTGTCCTCGGCGCAGGCATCCTGATCTTTGTAGCCGCCCTAATGAGTCTGCCCGTCATGCTCCTTTGGGACTGGCTCATGCCCACGATCTTCGGCCTTCCTGAGATCACATGGTTCCAAGCCTGGGGTCTACTGTTCCTTTGCGGCCTGTTGTTTAAAAGCCACACAACCACAAAGAAGGAATAACCCTACGGCTTGACAGGGTTTTGGTTTTACCGTATAATACACACATCAACAACGCACTAAGGAGCACTAGATGAACGCAAAAGACTTCAACCTGCAGGCCGTCCAAGACGCACTCAACGAAGCCGGCATCCAAGCCCGTACTGCCGCTAAAGAAGCCCTGCAGAAGTATGGCGACCGTGACGCCTGTGGCTTTGCCTGGGTCAACGTCTACAAGGTCCGTTCTAACAGTAAACTGGGTAAGGCACTGCAAGCCGCTGGCTTCTCTAAGAGCTACACCGGCGCTCTCCAACTGTGGAACCCCAGCAAGGCCGCTGTCCAATCTGTGGGCATCCTGGAAGCAGGTGCCGAGGCTTATGCACAGGTCCTGCGTGACAAGTTGGGCTTGGAGTCCTGCTACGCCGGTAGCCGTTTGGACTAAGTCCTATTGAAGGGCACTTGACAAGAGTGCCCTTTGATAGTACAATACATTTTTTAACGCAACAAAGGACACAAAATGGCTCGTACTTCCGCCGCCCGTAAGCCTTCCAAAGGCACCGTTACTTCCAATGTCATTGAGCTGGACACTGAGGCTATTGCCGCTCGCGAAGCCGCTGTTCAGAAAGAGACTGATGCTAGCATCCTGGAACGACTCAATGAGCGTTTTGACATCCTCACTGAGATGACCAAGGCTGTCAAAGCAGGCGACGTCCGTGCTATGATCGTCAGTGGCCCTCCTGGTGTGGGCAAGAGCCACAACGTCGAGGCAGTACTGCAAAAGGACGGACTGTTTGATACTTTGGGCGAGCGCAAGCCTAAGTATGAAGTGGTCAAGGGTGCCATGAGCTCCATCGGCCTCTACAGTAAGCTCTACGAGTTCAGTGACGCTAAACACGTTCTGGTCTTTGACGACTGTGACGACATCCTGCAGGACGAACTGAGCCTGAACATTCTCAAGGGTGCTTTGGATTCCAGCAACCGCCGTTTCATCTCGTGGAACACGGACAGCCGCATCCTTCGCAGTGAAGGTATTCCGGACCGCTTTGAGTTCAAGGGTGCCGCTATCTTTATCACCAACATCAAGTTCGAGCACGTTCGCTCTAAGAAACTGCGTAGCCACTTGGACGCTCTGGAAAGCCGTTGCCACTACATGGACTTGGAAATGGATACCCAGCGTGAAAAGATGCTGTGGATCAACAATATTGTCCAACGTGGCATGCTGGACCGCTACGAGTTTGAGCCTGCGGTTGTGCAGGAAGTCCTGGACTTTATCTCTAAGAACAAGGATAAGCTCCGTGAGCTCAGTCTGCGTATGGTGCTCAAGATCAGCGATCTGCGTAAGGCTTTCCCCAAGAGCTGGATGGCCATGGCACAGACTACCTGTATGCGTAGGGGCTAATATGCTACAGAAACTGGTCCTTTACGCTGTGTTGGGCCTAGTGCTCGATGCAGCCGAAGTAGGAGCCGCACACTGGGCCTTTTGGTGTGTGCTGGCTCTGTTCATAGCCCTAGAGTGGATAGTGCGTAGGGAAACAATAGAAGCCGTAGAGCGTGAGCTCCGTGCAGAGATAGAGCGTGTGCGTAAGGCTAAGGAGAGCATCAATGACAACAACAGTAACAGCAACTAAGTGTCAGTGGATTGGCGAGGGCGAACTCTGCTCACATACAGCTCTAGAAGGGTCTAGTTACTGTGCAGAACACTACGCTAGGATCTACCAAAAGGGCACAGCACGAGCCAAGCGTAAGAAGGATATCCGTGTAGCCAACACAGTCTGGGATCTGGAGTCAGAGTTCAACGCCGCTGTGCAGGAGCTCATTGAAGAAGGCTATGACCCTGCTGACGAACGCTGGGACGCTGAGGTAGAGCTGGAGTGAAGGGTGGAGGCACCTGGCCAGGGTGGTCAGGTGTCTCTGCAAAAGTAATACTAAAGTAGCATAGCAGCATGCCGTAAAATGTTGGTGTTAGAGTAAAAACCGGTCGGTTGAGATCTCCAAAACCTTCTTATATTTTTGAGCAATTTTTTGCCCTATATATAGACCGGGCCCTGTAAAAACATCCCCTCTCCACACTATCCCCACTCTAAAAATTTTTTTTGCTAGATTTTTTACCCTATATAAGCCCCGGTCCGTAAATATACTCTACTATGAGTATACAGTTATTAACTAGCCACTGGCACGGATTGGAGCATGAACCACCCTACTTCTACGGTACGGACAGTCGTGAACTATATGAGCACAACTTAAGAGTTCAGCCCAAAGAGTGGCCGTGGCGTGATCGCCCAGTTCGCTATACAGTAAACAGTCAAGGCTACCGTTGTCCAGAGTGGGATCGTATAGATTGGGCTAACAGTATTCTAATGTTTGGCTGTAGTTACCAGTTTGCTCCAGGAGTAGACGATACGGAAACTATGAGTCATCAACTTGCTAGTGCTACGGGCTTACCAGTAGTTAATCTAGGACAGGGTGCTACGGACGATCTATTTCAGTGGGCTAATACTACGTTACTCTACAGTCAGGGTGTAAGACCCAGGGCTGTGGTATACCTGTGGCCCGGACAGAGTCGTCTAAGTGAGTTTACGGGTAACGGGTCAGTACGCAATTGGGGACCTTGGAATGCTCACCTAAACCCTATGGCTGCTAACTGGATAGTAAATGAGACTCACACTAGGGCTATGTTGGAACTACTAGCTCTAAACGTGGAGTTATTGTGGGACTGTCCAGTACTACAATACTATGCTTATAACTATGGACCCGAATCGTGGGGACGTATTGGCTCTTGGGGCTGTGTTATTGATCAAGGTAGGGATCTAGGCTTAACAGGTGCTTATCACCCTGGGCCGGAAACACTGCGGGGGTGGGCTTTAGATAGGATCCTACCTGACTTAATTAAGTTGGGTGTTTATACTGTGTAAAAAATTTTTACCGCTGGCGGCTTCGCCGTCTCTGGCCCTCTACTCCCCAAACCCGTTGCCCAAAATACGGCCTCTGTGAGTGTTTAGTGTATTGGGTCCCCAAGCGCCTAAATGATCCACAGTTATGGGTAGGTAGTGCTGTTCATTGGTGTTCCATAAGTTCGTAAATTCGTCATCACATAAGTTTGTATCCATACTGTGCTGGTAGTAGCGATGCTTTTTGTACAATTGGAAAAAGCCTATTACTCTGGGCGTATTGTGAAAGTAGGGCTGTGCCCGTTGTTGTTTATAGGCAGAGAGTGTGGGATAGTCTAAGCGGCATTGCGGGCCCCAGATCCATTCTTCGCAGAGGTGATTAGTCATGAGATCACGATGACTGCGTATTAGAATGTCCGTGTCCAGTACTAGGTACCAATGGTTAGGCCACTCTCGGTAAGCAGACTCTTGTGCTAGGCGTATAGCACCACCTTTGTCGAAGTGCCTGTATGTGGTATTTCCCAGGTGATCTGTCAGTGTGCTACGGAAATTGTAGTCTATGCGTGTGATGTTTGGGCTGTTAAACTCTGCTAGAACCTGATGTGTTAGACGGTCATCGGGTGCAGTTACTATATACCAGTGATCAAAGTAGCCTGCATTCTGCGTCAGTGTGTAGGGCAGTATATCGCTGTAGTTAGTGCTGACTGTTATGGCCACGGGCCGCTTTTTATCTTGCATATTAGAAAGTTTTTGTAAATAGTGGACTATGAATTACTTATTTGACGACCTAATGTTAGAATACTACTGCTGGATTGAATACCCGGAGACTCAGATCTATGGTTGATGAGTTCTGCCCAGTTCCAGACACACTACGCCCCGAAGTCTGCAGGCTTCTAGAAGGGCAAATTGTCAGCAAGAGTCAGCCCTGCCCTGAACGCGATAACTGCTGCCAGTATATGATCGATCTAGCGGGTGCTTGGCCCAGCGACAATCTATTATCACAAAAAGAAAAGCCCCGTAGAGGGGCTTGATCTAACTGGTCAGTGATCGATTGTGGTTACTGTCTAGCAGGACCAAACTGCTGGAAGGGCACAGTCTTATCTAGACCTACCTGAGCAGCATTGATGCTGTTGATACAGAGTCCAGTAGCGTTATCGTAGACCGCATAACCGCTCTGTAGTGTAATACCCGCTTTGACCACTAGAGGATTGATAGCCTCTGCGTCCCAATTTTCAAATACGCTGTTGTAAAGCTCGTCAAGAGTTAGGAAATCGGCGTCTTGGTACTGCCCATCTCCGTTGGTAAAAATTCGTAGTGTATAGTTGCTCATAGTGATGATCACTCCAATTGTGTCTAATATTTATTAAATATTTACATGATTGCACTCTGTGATCACCCATGGACTCTGCCCTATACAGCGGCAGTTCCTTGGCCTTTGGTAGAATACAAAGGGCAGTTTGACTGGATAGAAAGCATACACACTGTAGAATCCTGGTTAGAGACCAGTGTGGGTCCGCACTATGTACGCTGGGTATGGAGCACATGGAGTCTGCATCAAAACAACATCTGTGCCGTTAGTTTTGCCCGAGAGCAGGACACTACTCTGTTTCTTCTACGCTGGGGTTAATTACCCCGGATAAATATCATGCTATGGAACTTAACGGCATCACAATCTCGGGAAATATTACAATTATTGGAGCAACGCCGCCGGTAGAAGGCGGCACATTATCTCTGCTAACTGTAGGCTCTACTGATTACAAAATACACACCTTTACATCAACAGGTACCCTGCAGGTAAACTACGCACAGACAGTAGAACTGGTACTAGTCGGTGGTGGAGGCGGAGGCAGCGTGGGCTATTACAGCGGCCCAGGATTTTCCGGTCCCGGCAAGGGCGGTGATGGCGGTTTTGGTCTTTCAACTTCTACAGTCCTACAGCCCGGAACCTATACTATCAATATAGGACAAGGTGGCGGCGCCGGATATAATAATATCGAACCTAACGGCAAGACTGGGGGAGTAACTAGTGCGTTTGGGTTTACTGTCAACGGTGGTCTTGGTGGACAAATATCTGCAGGTGCTAACCCGGGCACAACTAACGGAGTTCTCAGCGACATCACGGGCACAAATTACCAATTCGGCCAAGGCGGTCCTGTAACCAGTCAGTCACAGATAGGAACGCCGGGCACTGACGGAACAGGTAACGGCGGAGCAGGTGGTGGCAACGGTAACTTTGCAGGCGGCTGGGGCGGCGACGGCGTTGTAATTCTACGCTACAGTTATTAAATCATAGAGACTAACATGAGCTCGTGAAAGATCTTTTCTAGCTCAATTAGGGCCTGGCGATATTCACCTGTTTTAACCTGTACAGCGGTACCACCAGCACTGCGCCATTCGTTACAGTTTGATGTGCGGTCGTCTACAAGGATATCATCTGCGCCTGTGCAGTGACTGGCCTTGTCCTTGCTGTAGGGACCAAAGTGTACACGGAATCCATACTGCCCGTAGTGTTCGTTGATCCAGTCAACCTTATCATGGAACGCATCGGGCATGTCGTTGTCTTTTGGAATTGCAGTTAGAATCTTAACGTCATAGTCTAGATTCTCTCTAAATCTAACGGCCAATTCTACCAGTTCGTCTGCCAAAGGCATCTTAGGTAAGATGCGATAAAAATTAGACTGACTAGAAATTAATTCCCAATCCTTTTCGGGCCAACGTCCGTTTTCTGCGGCCTTTTCTGCATCTGCATTAGTGGCCTTGATTAGGGTCTGAGCGGCGGTGTTGAAATCTGCTAGAACACCGTCCATGTCTAGGTAAAGTGTAGGTTTGTTTTTCATTTAGGTTATGCTTAGTTCTTGATCGTGCAGTCTGTCTATTAGACGAGCCATGCTGTCAATTACTTGATCGTTGCGTAGACTCTTGTAGACTAGGTTAGGTATACTAAATTCACCTGCTCTTGTAGCCAGACCTTTTTTACGATATATTCGTAATAATTTTAACGCCTTTCTACAGACTTGTAAATCCCCTGTCATCATAGCACGTTGTAGGATTTTTGTCCAAAGTGCTACCTGACGGTCTAACTCTACGTGATCGTATTTTGGTACAACCTTACTAGGGCGGCGAAGCCATTCATCTTGTGCAACACTAAACATACCTGCGGTAACACCCGGCATTCTGTGATCTTCAATGTATAATTCTACAGGAATACCGTGTATCTCTAGTTTGTGCTGTCGCTTATAGAGTAGACGTTTGGTATCAAATAATTCTGCAACTTCTCTATCACATTTAACAGTATTAAAGTCTGCAACAATATGCAGATCGATATCGGAGTCTTTGGTGTAGGTAAAGTTAACATTGCCCCCAGTGATTATAATATCTTTAATATCAAATGGTATATCTACAAAGTCAATAAAGTCTTCAGCCATTCGTATTAATGCACCACGAACTTCTGGCTTTAGACGATCGTGGTCCCATATCGCAGGATTTAACACTGTGTTATGGTTTATAGGGGCAGCATACTCTTTTTGAATCATACCATATATTTATACGGTAAATAAAAAGGTATGACGAAGAAAAAATACCCCGGCTATTTGTTAGTGGCAAACCCTAACAATCCCAGAGATGAACTTTCTAAGAGCGTATTACTCTGTGTTAATCACACAGGTAATCTTGCTATTGGACTACAGGTTAATAATCCATTAGAAGATATTGATCTACAAGCAGTAGCATCAAACTTAGGAATGGACTTTGATGTTAACGCACCGTTATGGTACGGTGGTAATGTAGCAACAAATAAAATCCATGTAGTTCACAGCAATGACTGGAAAGGAATGACTACTGTAAAAATGAGTGACGAAATCAGTGTTACAAATGATATCAGTGTGTTAGCCGCAATTGCTAGGGGCGAAGGTCCTGAGTTCTACAGAGCCTGCGCGGGCTATTGGTTGTGGGAAGACGGTCGTCTTGATAGAATGCTAGATCCTAGAGAGAACGACGAATTTAAATGGGAAGTTGCTCCCGCAACATTAGAAAGTGTATTTGGCGATGAAGGTCCGGACCAGTGGAGAGCAGCCTTAGATAAGGCCGCCAAATACAGAGTTAACGCTTGGTTCTAACTAGACTAACATAACGATCCCTGTGCTGCTCATATAAGCCCATTATATATTGCTCAGTTTCCGGTATAGTCATTCCTGTAAAAGGAGTATCGTGTATTTGACTGATCATAAGCTCTTGCTGTTGTTCCACAGGTAGCAAACTTTTCACAAAAGCATAATTGTGCTTGCCAATTTTTCCTTGACAAACTTTTCGTTTGTTAAATTTTTTATGAATATAATCTGCATCATTTGATGCTCGAACATAATCATAATCCTTTGTAGCCCAATTTATGCAATCATCTTGTACTACAGTTCGTGTGCGGTCAGATCTTAGAGACGCTTGATCCATTATGCTGTACCCGTGATTTTGATATTCCTGATCAAGGACACTTAGACCGGTAGACGGCATAATATACAATGGTTTAACAAAAACAGTGTGTAACAACTTTTGTTCGTACATAGTTTCGATCCATTGATCTAATTCGACCGCAGTCTCTGGCGAATCGTGCTTTAATCCTAGAATAAAACTAGCATTAACAAATACCCTGTCTCCCCAAACTTCTCTTAATTGTTTAAGAGTATGTTCTATTCTTTCGCGCCCGAGTCCTTTACCAACCGCGCGGCCACTAGCATCATTAATCGTTTCAATTCCAAAACTACAGGCTTCGAGTCCCCAGTCTAGTAACTTCTGTGCCATTGAAGGAAATCGCCATAACAAGTCTAACCGAAGGAACCCACCGAATGTAGGTCTAAATGGTAATCCTTGAACGCTTTCTAGTAGCATGTCGACTTTTTCTTCACTGTCATTGATAGTTTCGTCTGCTACATAATAATTTGTAACGCCCCACTTATTATAATTGTCAAGAAGTTCTTTACGGATTAGATCAGCAGGTTTGGTATAATCACCTGGCTTCTTTCCTATCAGATCATACCCGCAAAATTTACATTTGAAAATACAACCTCGTGCTAATTCAATAGGCAGAGCCTCCCCGTATTGAATTGCATCTTCTTCTACAAAAATATTCAGAGACTGAGCAAAATCATTAAATGGATATGTTTGATCTGTAATAATTTTAGGTTTAATTACGGTGCTAGTTACTAGTTTGCTAGAATTTTTTAAATGGTCTAACAGGGCAATTATTGCAACCTCACCTTGACCTTTTATAATGTAGTCAAACCAATTGAACGATTGAAGATATTCGTTTGTAGCACCTGTTGCCTGTGCGCCACCTAGGCAAGTAGCAACATTAGGGAATAATGATTTAAATTTACTAAATCTATTCTTTACAACATCCACAGATGTTCCGAAGAAGTTTGAACCTTCTAGATCAGCCAGAACCGTGGCCCCTAACCCTACTAACAACGTATCGGCACTTACAAACTCTTTGCACAGATCAATAAATTCATCGTCAGTGATATTAATAAAACTATGTATAACCTTTACTTTGTATCCTAAGTTACGAACATGATTTGCTAGACGATATACGCCCATTCCCTTTCCGTGTAGAGGGCGGTATATGTCAGAAAATAAAAGAACGTGATACATTTAATCCTTCTCAGGATTTAGATTACTCAACATGCTTCGAATCAACGGAGCGCCTACTGCCTTATTCTGCAAGGGTTTAACACTTGCACCTTGCTTAGGATCAACTTCAATAATTTCCCCAGTTTCCGGATCAGTGGTTGTGCTTACAGTACTGGTTCTTTTTAATCCGCTGTAGATTCCGCCTGCAGGACTTTGTGGTTTGCCGCCGCCCTGATTGTAACTAGGTTGAGAATCGTCGTCTTCGCCCAGATCACTGATACGCAGGGTATCTACGTTAAATTCCAAATCAACCTTTTGTCCAACACCGCTACTAGAACGTGTCTTCATAAACTGAATCTGATATCGACCTCGCTCTTTCATAGCACGACTTGTAAAGATACCAATAACGTTATCCGCTGTCATGATCTTTGACAGACCACCGGAGATGTGACTGTGATCGAATTCAATTTCTTCAACAGCACTACGGTTCAACTGTGACGCTGTTACAGTGATACACTGTGTTTCCATAGCCAAGTTACGAATCTCTTCAGATACATATTTGTCTTTAATAAACAGATCACTGGGACTAACTTTGACCGACAAAGGCATCATTAAATCCAAGTAATCGATAAGCAAAACGTCTGGTTTCTTGCCTGTTTTGACCTGATATTCTTTCAAATAGGCGCGGATATCATTACAGTTCTTTCCTGAAGGCATATACTTAATCTGTAGGTGACCAGACTTCTTTTCCAACATTTTAACTTTGAGCTCAACGTCATCGATGTTTCGGAAAATGTCTCTAGTACCCACACCGGTGGTCATACTGTCAAGTCGCATACTAACTAGGTTTTCACTAAGTTCGAATGTTAGATAGATAACGTTTAATCCCATCAGTGCCCAGTTAACACCGAGGTTAGCAAGGAACAGCGACTTACCACCACCCGATGCGGCTGCAAAGATATTAAGTTCGCCTCTGTTAAATCCGCCATAAAGTTTCTTATCAACAGTAGGCCAGCCTGTGCTAATTTGTCCGTTACTACTCTTAAGTTTCTCAAGACGTGCCCTAGGATCTTCAAAGTAGTTTGTGCCCATGTCCTTGTTCAAACTGATCTGGATGGCGTCCTTAATCAGTTTCTCCACTGGACCATAATCACCTTCTTCAAGTAAGTCACTGCTCTTGATAATTGCACGTTCAAGACCTTTGTGTCTGCTAAAGTTTTCAAACTCGTCCATTAGCCAATCGTAGTTTTCTTTTGGCAACTGTACGGGTTGGAATTGTTGGTTTGTGGCAGCATTAACAATCTGCGCTTCTGGCATTACCTTGTATTCGTCTACATACTTGGTAATAAATTCTGCAGGCTGTTGCAGACGTTGATCAAAGTTCTCTGGATCGAAAATGTTCTGGCATCTAATAAATGTTTCTGCATCGCTAAGAAACATTTCTAGATATAATTTTTGCATGTCAAAGGTATAATTTGGTTTATTCATCTAAGCTCTCTAGTTTTTTCTTTATTAGATTTATTTTTATCTCTCCGCTGACTCTGTAGTGTAGAATCGTGGCTAGTACATAGAGTCTACCATATTTCTTCACAGCATCAGCAACGTCTTTGACATCGTCGCCCCATGGTGGCAGGCTAGCACTCCAGTTATTCTTTATGGCGTGCTTCAACATCTTAGCGCCGGGATTATCTTTATCCGGAACACATATTATTTCTTTGCCTAATGCCTGTAGTCGTGCAACCTGGGTGTCGTTAGGTTCGTTAGTCATAATGGCTACACCATCTATTGCTATAGCATCAAACTGTCCTTCTACGACTATGACGTATTGACGATCACGAACCTGACGATCTAGGTTGAATACATAACCACTTTGGCTTTCTGTTAGATACTTTGGTTTACCGTCTGTTATCTTGCGGCCTGTGTATCCTACAACCTTTCCATCTTGATAGAAAGGTATTAGTATCCTGTCTTTATAACCCGGCTCGGGACTCCACATCCAGTCGTACCAATCTATATCCATACCCCGATTAACAAGGTATTCGATCATATGAGTAACATCGCCGCCCTCTGCGATCCAATCAGTAAGTAGTTTACTATCATTGGGTAATGCTACTTCATGTAGGCTAAAGTTTAAAACCTTTTCGGGCTTGGGCATGTTTTCTTGATGCTTCATAGCAACAAGGTTTAGTTTGCCCACATCAAATTCACTGAGCCCTAACCAGCGGAATAATAGTTTGGTATTTCCGCTTAAAGATTTACCTGGACTCCAACCGGCTTTAAATCCGCAGTTGAAGCAGTGATATGTCCAACTTTCGTTATCTAACTTTATACCGCCGCGTTTACGGCTATCTGGTTTTTCACCTCTATGGTGGCAACAGATAGCGTTGAAACTTTCCCATCCTCCGGAAGTGTGTTTTCGTCCAGATGGTAATAGAGTTAAGAGTGTAGATAGTATTTCATTCACTACACTAGTTTAGCATCTATACAGGACTTTGTCAAAACTTCCGTAGTAATCTGGATTATTATTATTGGATTCGCCCGGTGCAACGTCCGGAATAAAGGTAAATCTTACGTAACTGAAAATTCCGTTAAAATTGAAGTAATCAATTCCGGAAAATCCGTTATATGATTTAGTAGCAATAGTAACATACCTGTTAAAATTAGCAGGCGTATTATATAGTGTGCCTTCTACCTTAATGGTACCTTTATAGTTGGTTAGGTACGCCGCGGCTGTGTGTAATGCCGAGTTACTATTGTATTCGGGGTATGCATAAATGTTACCACTTCTATATTGATACTTTTGAATGGAATCATCATAGACTGGTTCAAATGATACAACTTCTTGACTTGGCTGTAACATTGGATAAACATCCTGTGCTACTTTTAAGAAACCGGCTACGCCGTAATAGGTATTACTGTATGCGGGCAGATATGTTCCGTCTGTATCGAGCTTCTTAACACTAAACTGATAATCACTAACATCTAGATTAAGAGTATCGCTTTCTGTTAATACCAGTTCTGCCAAACCCCTAGTTGCTAAAGTTGTACCGTCATCTAAAATTGTCAATTGCTTTTCGATAAGGAGTCGTTGGTTTGTAGTATCAAACAAGGAAAATACATATACATCTTCTGAGTCAAGTGTAATTCTTTTTTGATCACTGTTCTTGAACTGAATACGAATTTTATTCTTTATACCTTTTTGAACTTTTAAATCGCGCTGATACATAACTCGATTAACTCCTTTGACTGTGGGGTCCAAATCTAATGTAACATCGAGTGTGTTAGAATATAAATAGATTGGTAAACTTTGCATAATAGTATTTATCGAACAATGATTTCGCCCAGCGCCTTCCAGTTAAACTACCCGTTTGTATCTTGCGTTAAAAGCAATGACGTAGAATACGTGGGCATTATTATCAATCTAGATAACTTTGTTACCAGTATCTATGATATTTCTACAATAAAAACAGAAGATGAAAAGAAGTTGTTTTTAGAAATGGGAGAAGTTTGGTGGTGGGAAAGTAATAGGAAAATACCTATTAATATTTTCTTAAAGAAAGAAATGCAACTGTTTAGATACGCTATTAAAACATTCAATAGCAAAGACGTAGAACTACTGTTCGGGCCTACTGTAAATTTAAGTGAAATTGCAGAGAAAAGAATTAAGAGAAAAGTGATTCAACTAGTCCGAAGTCCTAAGAGTATTCGTAACTAACTTTCTCACAAATCAGATTCATTTGCACAACAATTGCCGCCGCATAGGCAATAGCATGTGCCTTCTTAAAGAAATACTCATCACCGACGGGTTTCTGCCAAACTTCTTTCTTCACGTCGGACCAATCTAGCCCAATCAAGTGGCGTTTTGCTGGACGGATCATAGCCAATACCATAGCAAGTTCCTCGATGCTTTTCGGCTTCATCTTTCTCAAAATCTGTCCATGCCCGTTCACGTGGAATAGTAGATTCACAAATTCGTCTTGCAGTAGTAGATCCCATAGTGGTTCCTGATTTAATAATCTTGACAGATGTTCTTCATCCTTAATATCTTGGTAGACACTAACATTAAGAAAATCTATCTTAAAGTAACCCCGGTCCTCTGCGGCCTTATAATCAAGACTAGCAGTACCCGTTAAAGGATTAACAGGGATACTACTACAATAAACGCCTGTGTTGTGTTTTTTGCTGACACCTTTGTCCAAAATAGTTGCAGGAACATGCTTTATGATGTCCAGAATTTTTGTTCTATCAGCAAAGTCAATATCAATATCCGGCATGTCTTCTTATCTCATCGTATGATGGTGCGTAGTTTCCTCTATGCTGTACAGTTAAGCCAGCGGCGATGTTTGCAAATATTATACTTTTTTCTATGTTCTTTGTATATAGGAATTGGACTGCCAAGGCAGATAAGAACGTGTCACCACAACCACACACATCAACTACTTCGACCTGCTTAGTTGGAACTAATACTTCTGTGTTAGTATTCTTATACCAAGCACCGCGATCTCCTAATGTAACAATTAAATTAGAAGGCAGGCTTCGAGCATTCTTATATTCCGAATCGTTAATTTTTATGTAGACATGAGATGCACTGATGTCTGCAAGTTGAGTTTTTTTGGTATCAATGAATACAGGACCTTTGGCAGCGGAGATAATCTCTGCCATCTGCTGGTAAGTTAAGAATCCTTTATTGTAGTCAGAAATAATAACAGCATCATAAGTGTCTATAGGAAAAGGAGTCTTGCCATTCCAAGGTGTTACCTTAGGTTCATCGTCAACTCTAAGCATGTGCTGACCTGAACGCTTGTCGATATACCTAGTCTTAACTATTTTTTCTGTGTTAGTTACAAAGTCTGCGTAAACGCCTATGTTTTCTAAATTTTTCTTTACGTTTGCAGACATGCCCGGCACAACTTCAACGTCTGCAATTTTAATCACAGGCACTGGCGCTTCAGGACTCAGTCTATCGACTGTTCCTATTCTATACTCATCAACGCAACTATCACCTATCAGTAATACGTTGAATGAGTCCTGTAGTTGAATGTCCGGTGTGCTCATAAAATATAATTTCTTTACAGTATTGTGAACCTACTATAGGTTTGTTTTTGTAGTCGCTGCCCTTGACCATAATATCAGGTTTATACAACTCGATAATTTTTTCTAACTCTTCTTCGTCGCTGAATATCCAACAACGGTCGATCCATTTAAGACTTTCGAGCATGAACTTTCTATCTTCTTGATTATTAACAGGCCGTGTAGGACCTTTAAGTTCTTTTACTCTGCTATCGCTGTCGATACAAACAAACAGATCATCACCGAGGCTCTTGGCATATTTCAGCATCTCTAGATGCCCTCGATGTAAAATATCAAATGTACCGTTTACAAATATTTTCATATGTTGTAATAACTCTTTAGAAGTGTAGTGTCTGCACAGGTATAAGTCTGATACTGATGTTTCAGGTTTTCAGGCATAGGAATATATTCTATTCTTGCACCATACTTGTCTGCAATCATTCTCGCTACATCCGCAAATGATGTTGCTCTACCGGTTCCTACGTTCCATATTCCTGTATCAGGAACACTTAAGAAATGCTTGTGTATTTTGCAAACAGTTTCAACAGGAATAAAGTCGCGGGCATAATTTTCACTGCCTTCGAACAGTTTAATTACTCCAGTTTCTTTTGCCTGCTTTTCAAACTTGTAATACGGACTTGCTTGATCGCCTTTGTGGTCTTCATGAGGACCATACACATTAAAATATCTAAAGCCTTGGACCTTTATAGGCCAATTGCCTGCAAGATATGTTATGTATCTATCGAATAGAAACTTGCTCCATGCGTAAGGGCTACGGGGGTCTGCAGGACTACTTTCGTTAAATTCTTTTTTAAGACCGTAGATGCTTGCAGAACTTGAGTACTGAAAATTAACCTTATGCTTTAGACACTCGTTTACTAACCAACGGCTAAAATCATAGTTTGCTTCTAGTACACGTTCTACATTTGTTTCTGTAGTCGATGTGATGGCACCTAAGTGAATAACCCAATCAAGGCCGTTTACAGAAGGCAGGTCTTGACCGGGTTCGTAAAAACTTAGTTCGTGATCCTGTAGATAAGATACTAGATTCTGTCCAACGAATCCTTTATGGCCAGTAATTAAAATTTTCATTTCTGGCTGTCCCCTTTTGCAACTCGGTAATTGTCTTCTACAGAGTCCGGTGTGCTAACTTCAATTAGTGTTCCTTCTTCAAGGCAGATAACTTGATGTGGGAACAGTGGAGGATTGTGCCATACATCGTTAGGGCCAAGAGTTACTTCGTGCTGACTTGCATCTTTAGTGTCGATATACTTAATTAAGAATCGTCCACTTAATACAAACCATGTCTCGTCTTTCTCTGAATGAAAGTGCATACTGAACTTTGCATCCTTGTTAAACTTTAACAGTTTGCCGCAATATTTGTCGTTCGAAGCAAAAATAAATTCGTGCCCCCAACCTTTTTCTACAAAACCTGATAATCTAGTCATGATGGTAACTCAGTAAATCTTGTTAAGAAACTATCTAGGTAACAACTAAATTCTCTAGGTTCTTTCGACTCCGAAATGTAGTGTACCCATACGTGTTCGTTAATTTCTTTTATGCTCAATATTCTAAATGTAACGCCATCGTAGGCAGTCCATCTGCTGCCTTCTTTAGGCATTCGTATCTTATTCATAATTCTCCACTTTCTGCCAATTTTAGCATCAGGCTGTAATGTTCAAATGCTTTACGAACTGCTGGATATTTTTCACGCAGATATCCTTCACGCTCTTTTTGTTCCATTAAGTGTTCAAAAAGATTGTAGTGACCAGTGCGTTTGGCATTGTTAAAAACTTGCTGTTCAAACTCTGCAATGCGTTCAAGTTCGCTTTCTGCAATCTCAACAGTATATAACGGTTCTGTATCATGCACAATATCGATATGACTTTGTATCATATCAAAATTACCAGGATCTCTAAAAAAATTTAGATTTACCTTTTGATACCTGTGGGCACGTTTATTTGTGTCTAATACTCGTATTCTGTGATGTTCACAAAATTCTCGCTTAACATCTTTATCCAATTCCAACCTCCCTGCATATTTCTTTTACCATAGCAACATCGGCTGGGAATTCTCTAAACTTACGTAGCCAAAACGGAACATCGAATGTAGGTGCAATCATATCTAACTGCTCGTCACTCATTTTTTGAACCATTTCTTTACCTGATGTTGTATTTAAAACAACCCACGGGCTAAGTTTTCCATTCCTGATATCATGTACTGCTTTGTTAAGACTTACGTATAAGAAGTAGTGTGCAAAATTTGCATTATGCTCATCTCCCCATTCCATCATAGTCTGTATCGTTCGTTGAACAGCACTTTCGACTGGCTCAACCTTTAGCATTTCAATTAGATATCTATCGTATAGTTCATCTCTACACCAATGGTCTAATTTAACACCGCTCTTAATAACAAAGTCAACAAATTTTTCAGGATATATAGGAGTTACGTTGTTTAAGAAACTGCCAAATTTAACAAAAGCATTATAATAAGAAGTGTCACAAAACTCGTCGTAGGTCTTTGATTTCTTTGCACCTTGCGCTAACTGCCACCAACGATTAAATGCCATGAATCCTGCTTGAACACGCTTCTCATCCTTTTGCAGGGCGCGGCGCTTCCTTTCACACATATGAGCAACTAGAGTTTTTTCTTGCATAAAACTCTTACTACAATGATTACACTTATAAGGTTGTGCCACT
>JACCDY011092630.1_pt1 | contig 45264 bp, 77 predicted proteins | sample 7446391 | NCBI WGS metagenome assembly JACCDY01 (sample SAMN15323451, study PRJNA562643) | freshwater metagenome | isolation source: river surface water | place: USA:Blue River Watershed | collected 2017-08-18
GTGTGCCTTCTTCGGCTCTAACGTCAATGTAATGAATCCAAGAACGAAGCGTCCCTGACATATATAGACGGGTTGTGGTTAGACCTTCTGGTAGAATTGCTCTGGCCTGTTCTTTGGCAATGCCACTTTCAATCGCCCATTTATAGGTATTCAATGCTCTTTGTGCTACGTTATCCTGTTCAACTTCCCATCTATTCTGTAGTTGAAAATCATCAACCTCAATACTATTCTGACGGTTCTTGGCGTCCTGTAGTCTTGCCTCTCTGGTGACAAACGACATGTCCTTAGTAGGATCAGCATAACGCTGGCTAAACTCTTGGAATGAGAACGAACGATGGCGAATGATCTGGTGAGAGATATCACGAGTTGTATTGATTTCCATTGTGATAGAAACCATTTCAAAAGGTGACCAGTGCTTATGTTCGATTAGATACTTTAGAAGTTTTTCTGATGTTAGTGTATTGTGTTGATTAGATGGATTAGATACTCGTGCGGTGTATGCGATAAACTCATTGGGTGTCATATAGACAGGCTTATCAGCCAAATCTCTATGAGATTCAATAAGCGGCTGTGTTACTGCAATAATCTTAGCGTCGTTCATTTTACTTCCTCAAAATATTTCATTATCTGATCGTCGGCGGCACCATTTTTTAGTTCTTCAATCAATTTAGGAATGTCATTAGGATTCACATATCGCATCAAATCGGTTATCTGGTGAGTTAGCGATCTTTCTAACTCCAGTTTTCTCATGCAGTTCCGAGTCATTCTCTTAGCGTCGTTCATTTTGCACCTAGCATGTTCATAACGTCACGGAATGATTCGGTGACTTCAATCTTCTTTCCATCAATGAGTGTAATGTCTGTGACGATTTCGCCAGTGCTATAAGCAAACACTCCGACTGTCATGATATGATCTTTTGAAATAGCAATGCCTGGATCTTGCATCCGACTATCATGCTGAAACTTAGTTAGTTCTAAAAATTTCATTTCACTTCTCCATTAACGATCTTAGCAACTTCCGATAAGCCTTCCTCAACAAACCAACGTTCGCCATTAGGTCCGCCATAGATAACAGTTGCAAGTGATCCACCTGATGCATTTTCTTCAAAGACAGAAACGATCCAATCCCTACTAATGTAAATAGGATCACCACGTCGCTGAGTGTTGGCATTAGTAAACTTTAGTAAGGTCAAATCTTACTCCACTGGTTCATCTTCATTGTCGCCATCAATCCTTCATATGTATTGTTATCTATGATATGTTGAATTTGACTTGGATGCATTCCACCCATCACCATTTCATTGATATCTTTGTATTCGACAGTATCAGGCCATATACAAACCTTGCGGCCCAAGTCAATGGTCTTCCGCATGTTGGCTACGATTTGCTTGTTACGAGGTTCATTATCATAGACGAAAATGTAGTCTAGGTCAAGTCCTACGTTGCTAGGAGCAGTATAGAGTGCTGCATCCATAGTAGCCAGGCTATTAGTAAGATATAGAGAATCAATGGGTCCCTCAACCACATACATAGTCTTACTAACATCAACTCTATCCCAACCAAATATTTTAGGAACAGTTTCATCTATTTTGATCGTTATATACTTGATTTTAGATGGGCCAATCGCACGTCCCTGAACGCCGATTAGGAAGCCATCCTTGTTGAAAAACGGTATTACAATCCTTGCTTCTTTATATAGTTGCTTGTCCACATTAGGAAAGTAAGTCTTAACAAACTGTGCAAAGTCATCCGTGTAGAACATACGTTCAAGTGGAACTTGTCTCTCTTTAAGATATACCTTTGCAGGATTCTTTGGATCTAGTGTGTGACACGGTGTAATTCCATCCAATTCATAGAAGTTGTTATTTGTTGCCACTATTCTTGGTGGTGGAACAGGAATGTTAAAGACCTGCTTTGTCTTAAACGCATTAACGTCCACTTTGGGAGTAGTATTAGACTGCACAAAAGATTCCAGTTGATACTCATTGTATAGAGCAGGATCAACATACTTGATAAACTTTTGAAGGCTCATTGTAGAGGAACAGTTGTGACACATAAAGCCAAAGTGATCTTTGCGCTTATAGATATAGCCTCGTGCCTTCACCTTGTCCTTCTGGGAGTCACCACAAACAGGACAACGGAAATTCCATAAAAATTCTCCTCGCTGCTTAAACAGAGGAAGTTTAGGAGCGAGGAGAGAGATATACTTTTTATCAATATAGACTGACATACCATCACCTAATCATAATGAAGAATCATTGTATAGAAAACCTGACGCTATGTCAAGTCTTATTTTTTGAGTAATGGTTTCATTTGCTGCAAGACTTCCTTAAGGTTATCAATTTCTCGGCGCAAGTCTTGCCTATCGTTATCAACAACCGGAACTCGTGTTTCGAGTTTGGACTTGATAGCGTCAACTGTTTCCTCTATATGAGTTACCTTCTGTTCAAGGTAAACTACTTTTTGTGATAGTTCAAGGTCCTTCATCTTGAAGTCGCCAATGGTCATAAAGTAAGCCGCAATTAGACCACCCACCGCTATTATTGCGGTGATTAGGTGTGGAACCTTTTCCATAAATCCACCAACATCATCATCATCGTCGTTGGTGTTCTTAGATACCATTGTTGCTTCCATTTCCTTTCTATCCCCTATAATGAGGATACCCTTCTATTTAGGTTACACGAAGTTTTTTAGAGAAAATTTATTAGTATTTAATATAACGCATTTCACCGGTACATTCATTGCGAACAACGATCTTACTCTTAGGGTTCTTGATAGCCCATTCACGGATTTCAGCATAGCAATCATCTTCTTCTAAGTATGTGCGCCAATGCTTACCCTTGCGCTTTTGCATTGTGAGATTATGAAATAGCTTTGAATTGACTTCAAACACAGCAGCACCAGCAAACTGTCCCTTATGTCTTGATGCAACGATATTGTTTGGTTCTGTTCTTTTCATCATAGTAGGGAATAGAACTGGAGACTTGTTCTTTGCTTGATCTTTAGGACGAACACCTGGTTCTCCATTTGGGCCAACGCCAAGACCAGCGACATTACCAGAACCTGCGTTTACTGTGGGGGCATCTTCGTCAATCATATGTTCCTCAATATGTTTGCTATCTTTAGATCAACTGGGATCTCTTCCTGTCTTATATGATATTTATCAAACGTGACCTTGAACTGAATAGGCATGTAGTTAAGATAGATTAGAATTGTCTTTAGTAGTGGATAATCGTCTTGATCAACTTTGAAGAAAAGCATATTGGTTGTTGCCTCCACTCCAAATACATTAGCTAGAATGATAACGTGATTAAGAACTAGGCGTTCCTTAAACTCACCAGTCTGTCTATACTTTCGTAACAGTCTTTTGACATACTTTAAACGTTTAAGATCGTCCTCAAACTCGGATTGGAGAATGTGAGGACGATCATAAGACTTTGCAGCATAGATCAAAAAGTTCTGGTCATTCAAATCAAACATAATTAGTTCTTAGCTTTTTTCATTTCCTTCATGATCTTATATTGGTAATCCTTGTTAGGATGATTATACAAGTGACGATAGAATAGTTTGATTATCGCCGAAGCAGTTGTTCCTTCAAATAGAAAAGGAAAGATGCCATGAATGATAGAAGCGAATCCAAGATAGATTAGATAGAAGCCAGAATACACGGCCCATTTGAGGTGAGCCGTGTATGTGGTTCTGCTTTTCTTTAAATGATTACTCGCCCTGTTCTTCACGCTTCTTGGCTTTCCATGCTGTAGCATATGCGATTGACTTTTCCTTAGCGGTTAGACCGTCCTTAGAATAGCCCTTCTTGATGTGTTTGACCATACGTTCAAACTTGGCGCCTGGAGGTGCCTTTTCATCAATCTGGGTTTCTTCTTTAGCAAGTCTATCACTGGCTCTATAGATACCTGTGATACGATCACCTGACTTCTTTTTAGCAGGTGAATCCATCTTTCCCTTAGATACTTCAAAGCCACGAGCAGCGCCCTTACCATAAAGATCAACAGAAGCCTTCTTTACATAAGAACCCAATGTCTTTTTTGAAAGTTCATCAATCTGTTCTTCTTTGACAGAACCAAAGCCATGTTCGTCTCTGGCGCTATCAGCAAAGTGAGAAGCCGCAGCCTTACGATCTGCTACAGAGAACTTACCACCATGCTGCTTTTCATATGACTTAGCAGCACGATCAGCGTGATACTTCCATAGCTTTGTAGCCTTCTCATGATCATAAGCACCCTTAGCATGTTTGCGCTGTAGGTTCTTGATGATTGGCTGATGGCTTGAACGATGTAGCTGGGAATCATTATCAGCATGTAGAGTTAGTTCTCTAGCAGCTGTTGATAGAGCCTCATCCAAACCCTTCTGTGAAGTAGCAACAGCTTCCTTGTTACCCTTCTTCTTTTCATCAGAAGTGATATCATGCATTGGCTCTTTTGGAGCAGAAGCCTTAGCAGAGTTTTGACGACACTCAGCATCTTCCTTTAGTGAGATTTCAGCCATGTCTAGTAGCTTGTCTAGTTCATCCTTGTCAACTAGTCTTGCTGAAACACGAAACATACCACCAACAACTGGTTTAGCATATGTAATACCAAATGGTGAAATGATACCGTATTGTAGGAATAGATAATGAGTTGATGGAACGTGATTAACAAACTCACCACCATCAGTCATACCCATACGATGACCGAACTGTCTAATCTCAAAAACTTCTACACCCTTATCACCTTCAAGGAATCTCTTTGGGAGAACGATGTGATACTGGGCTAGTAGTTTTGATAGACGATTGAAAACAACATATGGTGTTACGGCTGGCTGTGAAACGACACCAGCAATAGCAGCATTAATAGCAGCACGAACGGCTGGCTTCTCAATGTCTAGTCCCCCATCAGCCACTTGGACTGATGGAAGGACTTCTTCTTTAATGAAGTCACGAAAGTTTTTCATTTAGCGACTCCTTATACCTTGGCGATGGTTACGTTGCTTGAATATACTGTGTTTGCGCCAGTTGTCATTACCATTACACGGAACACATTGCCATTTGCGGTAATGTTGTTTGCTGTAAGTGTAGCAGTTGTTGGATTGAAATACTGGCCGGCGGCATAAGCAACGTTTGCCCAACCGTTGTCGTTCTTCTGCCACTGGTAGGTGATTGTAGCACCTGATGGAACAGAAGATGTAACGACTGTGAAGTTTAGATTGCCAGCAGTTGCAGATGAATTGCTTGTTGGCTGTGTACCAATTACTAGAGCATAATCTGGGAAGTATGTATCGTCAGATGCATCAGACTTAGCAGAGCCCATAGCTACAAGTGTTTCGTACCATACACGACCAGCCTTTAGACCACGACCTTCATGACGAAGAACCCAACCAGCATGTTGTGGATGTGAACCTCTGTTCTGATTAGCAGCCTGAATTTCAGCGGTGTTAGCAAGGAACTGACCAACTACTACGTTGCCAGCACCCTTTGCACTCTTTACTACTGTGTTAGCAGTTGTGTTATTGAATAGTAGGTCTCTTCCTGTTGTGTTAGCAGCAGAATGATTAACCTGCATTAGCACGCCAATGTCTGAATTGGCTGCGTTATCGTAATTACCCCAAAGTGCCATTTTAGTTTTCCTTATTGGTTGTAAGTTTGAGCGATAGCGTCTTGCTTAACCGGATTAATTTCAACGGGTGTCGCTCTTTTGTTTAGTTTAGAAAGGGCACGCTGTGTACCCTTTCTTGCTTCTTCACTAACGCCATATCGGCCTCCGCCGAATTGATTTTGATTAGATGAGGCTTGCTGGGCTCCCTGTTTACGAGTTAGCCCAGTTCCACCTAGATTTCTGTCTTTACCTCTAACCATTATACAATCCTATATTTGTTTTCACCTACAGATACAAATTCCTCTGCTACCATGCTACTCTGCTTTTTAGGAGCAAGAGATGAATCCTTGGTAGTAACAGAACCTGTTGCGCCTGATGGATTAGATGTTGGCATTGCCTTCATCTTATCGTAACCAGATTGTGTATCAGTAGAAGCTCCTTGCGATGGAGTTGCCATTGATGGAAGAGGAGCAACTTGCTTAGTTCTCTCCTGATCTGGATTCTGTAGCGCCTTTGTTGGTGCTGGAGCGGCTGCAGGTGTAGCAGTTGCTGGCTTTGGAGCCGCAGCGGCTGTAGCAGTTGACTTTGGTCCGCCGTATTCACCTGTTGAGGTGGTTGGATCAAAGGCTTTCTGTCCTGTACCTAGTGTTTTCTGAATACGTGCAGGATCGTTTTTACCACCTGCAATAGCAGTCTTGCCCTTAAGGTCGTTCATATACTGACCTAGTGTGGCATTCTTGTTGCCAACATTCTGTCTATATGTTTCAAGATCGGCCTTAGAAACAACTGTCTTGCCACCTTTTGCAACAGGTGCAGCAACTTTTGGTGCAGCAGCCTTAGGAGCAATAACAGGAGGAGCTCCCTTTGCATCTGGATGTGTAGCAGCATAAGATGGCTTTGCAGTTCTTAGTCTGCCCATAACACCTTTCATGCTAGTATCAGCTTGCTGTCTTTGTGTTGGAGCACCTCCATAGTTTGTGCCTGGCACTTTAAAACTACCAAATGTGCTACCTGCCCATGAATCTGGATTTACACCAGCTTCACTGACTACCGACTTACCAGTTATCTGTGCGGAATTAAAAGACGAATCTTCCTTAACATGCTTTGCACGGATAGCCTTAAGAACGGCACCAGCAACCTTTTCACCACGCTCTTTTGAACCATACTTCTCGCCGGCCTTCTTGGCAATCTTTTCAAAGTTTTTGCCTGGCTTACCAATGTCCTTACCAGCACGAGCAGCCTTAGCTGAATATGCAGCTTCCTTGATAGGAGAAACAGCAGCCTTAGCATTTGACATGCGCTGTGAAGTTGGGTTGCCAGCAGTTAGAGAAGATGCAGCACCTGGATATGACTTTGGTGTTGATGGATCTTCCTTAGGAGCAGACTTGGTTACTGGCGCACGATCCTGTGCGGAGTAATCAGTTTCTTCTCTGGTAACACCTTGCTTCATAAGTTTGCGGCCGTGTTTTAGCATACTTACAGGAGCATTATAATTATTATTGCGACCTTCTGGATTATTATGACCAAGTTTCATAGCAACGGCATCACGCTTGCGACGGTTTACATCATCCTTCTTTGGACGATCACGCATTTCGTCAATCTGTTCTTCTTCCATCTTCTTTTTCTTACCACCCATCTGATCTTTACCAAGAGCACCAGCGACAACATCGCCACGGGTTACTTTATCATATGGAGGATAGTTGTTAGCAAGATTGCCGTCGTTTGGCTTGCCTTCTTTGAATAGTGACTTGACCTTATCAACCATTGATCTTGTACCGTCACCGCCTGCACCCTTCATCATGATATTTGGGGCAACCTTGGTTGGATCTGGTGTTGGTTCGTTGAATGGATTGCTCTTGTCAGCAGCCTGCTTCTTAGCCCAATTTGAGTTAGGATTCATGATGTTCTCTACATCACCTTCCTTCATGCACTTATAGGTTTCTTCAAGTGCGGCGTCATATGCTGCTAGGTTTTCACGAATGACAGCCTTGCGAGAATAAACACCAAATTCTTCATTGACAATTGCCTCAGCCTGGCGACGATACTCGCCTTCCATCTGGGCGCTCTTAACGGCCTCTAGTAGTGGATCGTGCTTTAAGAATTTATTGTTGAACATTTTTGATTTTCCTTTGTGAAATTGAAAGATTATTTCTTCTTATTTAGCTTTCCTTTAGGCTTCATGATAGCCATCTTTTCAAACTCTGCGTTTACGTCAAAACGTGAACCATCATCGCCAGCATTACCAGCATTGGGGGTTGCCCCAGTAAATCCAGAGGATGCAGCAGAATCCCATAGACCCTCATTGCGTAATTTATTAGCCGTTTCCTTAATCTTCTGCTCGGCTAGCTTTCCATATCTTGCTTTAAATCTCTTACGTGTTTCTTCCCTCATAGCCCAGCGATCAATCGGTGACCAGTTCTGGTTTGGCTCATTGGGGATAAAGACATTCTGATCACTTGTGATATCCCCGACGAATGATGGATTCTTAGCGGAGGTATATGTTGGACCCAGACGATCACCGAACTTTGGTAGATTGCCAAAGACTTTGACCTTATTCTTCTTAGGCTTCTTTTCTTCATTATATTGAAAGTAGCCCATCTGAATTGTCTTGCCAGGAAACTGACCAGGTGTGTCTTTTTTGTAACGGTCTGTTAGCTTGTTTGTAGCCCAGTTACCTGCACCACCAACGAGGATCTTTCTCTTATTCTTAGAGAAGTCTCTATAGTTTTCACCTAGCATCTGCTCGAAACGTCTATCAGCCTTTGACTTAGCAAAGCTGTAAATGTCTTCCGACACTAGTTCGATTAGCTTATTGTGAGTTTCTTGAATGACCTCTAGAGGCTGATTAAGGTCTAGATCATTCTGGACCACGATGACCTTCTCGAATAGATCATCATAGCGATCTAGTGTATCCTGTGCGTTTTTCCACTTAGTAAAGCGAACTGCCTCATTGATTACACGACCACCTTTGTCGGCTCTGGATTCATTGCGCTGCTTTGAAACTTCATTGGAGGTATTGACGAATAGCATAATAGTCTCATAGCCAGCCTTCTCTAGGTCTTCCTTGATAAAGCGAATACGCTCATAGTTGGCGGAGCCATTGATGACGACTAGATTATCAGATGGTGTGTCATATGTCTCGGTGGAGATTTCATTGAAGCCATATGGAAGAATAGTCTCTTTGAGGATCTTATCTTTACCCGATCCTGGCACTCCCGAAAGAATGATAGCCTTATGCTCTGTAACGTATGACATATTGAAGCATTGTGGGTTGGCTTTGCCATACCAGCGCATAAGTTCGCCAGCACGAGAATTAGCCTCGTTCTCAATGTCGGAGCCAGTGGCGCCTTCTTTAGCAACATCCTTGCCAATGCGACCTTCTTCGTTCTGCTTATGATGAACCAACTCATGTGCAACGGATCTAAAGATATCCATTGGATGACGGTTCTTGCTCATAACATATACTTCACGAGAACCTGGAGCATATGCAGCGAATGATGGCTGCTCGCCCTGATCGGCTGGCTCTTTGAACTTTAATGTTGGCTTGCCTTCGATGCCTAGCTTGTCACAGCAAAAGTCAATGAATGAACCTAGATGATTTGAGAAGTCCTTACGTGACATTTCCTCGTTTAGCATCTGCTCTTTTAGCTGCTCTCTGGTAGCAGTGAATATCTTTTTTGCCAATGATTTATCTCTAGCTGCGGATACTTTAGCGAATGATATAAAGTCACCCTTGCGAATATAGTTGCGAAGATCTGTACCAGATACGCCCTTCTTACGTGCGCCTGATGATACGACCTGGAATTTCTTGAATGGATAATGCTTCTTGGGATCAAAGTCTTTGGCAGTATTGGGTTTAACGTATCTGCTAAATTCTCTTTTGAAGCTATCTACACGATCATCACCGACCACAAATGTTACATCTTCGTAACCTTGGTCTGCTAGTTTTCTAGCAATCATGAAAGCGGTCTTAGCGGATGCATCGTCCACAAAGTTTACGCCAGGGAATATCTGGCGGAGGAATGCCATCTTTTGTGGAGCGGATAGTGGATTCTTAGAAGCGTCGTGGGACTGGGAGGTATAGATACGATGTTCAGCGCCAGTTCTTTGGGCTAGCTTGACCGCATATGTGATTAGTTCGGCATGACCGATTGTGGGTGGATTATAGCGCCCAAATGTAAATACAACTTTTTTCATTTCTCTCCCTCTGCGGGTTATAGTTTATTTATACTTTTTCTTATCTCTAGCCTGCTTGACTATCTTTCTAATAGTCTTGACCAGTGGAACAGGCTTTGTCTCTGGATGCCCCTTATCGCATCCACAGTGTTCTTTGATCTTCATTACTTTCTCCAATTCTTGACAGCCAAGAAGTTCGATCTACTAAATTCTAGTCGATCTACTAGTTTAACAGCGTCACCGCCAGTAGACCATGCGGCAACGTATCCCTCTGGGGTTGTTACCTTATATCCACCATCAGCAGTATGTAAGAATGTGCCTAGATCATTGACCTGATTAAACTTAGCGATGACCAGCATCTTAGCGTCAATTAGCAGGTTCTGTAATGCGAATATCTTTTTGAGGTCACTGGCATTTTGCTTATACCATCTAATGACCATATCCCTCTCAGCCTTGCGCTTTTCTTTAGTCGCAGGCATTTTGGCTTCGTCAATGTTCTTTTGATATTTATCTGCAACCCACTTAATAAGCCCTTGTGTGTGACCTGCGCCCATATGCTCACCAGCACGAACCTTCTGATTATAGTAGGTCATGATCTGGATTCTATATGTGTCGTTTGTGGAGAGATAGTTTAGTAGAGGAGCGGGAATAGTTCTAAATACGGATCCAGCCTGTGAAAGGATCTTCGTTAGTCTATCATTCTCTGACTTAGTGAATGTTGCCCTACCAGTGACATTGACAAATCTATTAGAGCGATACCAGACATTCTTTGATGGTCTAAAATTATTGACGTTAATATCAAAGTGGGTCTGTAGCGTCTGCATTGTCGCTCCATGATATGTCGTATGGAAGACGATGCCAATCTTTGCAGCTAGAACTTGTTTAGCAAGCGGTGAGTCAGCTGGAACAGCATATGTGATAGTATTGGGACGGAATGTTATATACTTCTTACCATCAATTGTCTCTGACCTTAGTTCATCATGTGAGAACATAAAGTCGCCGTGGACAATACCCTTGATGCCTAGTTCGGGAAGATATTTGAGAGCAGCGGATAACTTATCGGCAAGACCACCAACGTGATTTGCTCTAACGTCTGCTTCTGTATAGTTTAGTTTAGCGTTCTTTGCAAAGATAGACTTGGAGCCAACAAAGAACTTTCCATTCTCTGGATTGATACCCGCATAGATAGCAGGCGCACCGTCGAACTTGGTTCTTAGAATAAGTGATCCGCTACCCTCTGATAGTGTTTGCCCATCATCAGCAAACATATCTCTAATAGAAAGCAAGAATTGGATGGCATTGCGTGTTCCAGCAACGCCACCCTCTAATACCGCATCCTCAATATGAGTAAGATGACGATCCTTCTCGGCTGCTGCCTCAGTGAGATATTGAGTTAATCTAATCACGGTTGACTCCTAGTAATAATACTAAGAGTATTTAGGCACCTTCGATAAACTTGATTAGATCATCTGGTTTGACCATGATGAACTTCTCATTACCGTATTTGGCTTTGACTTTATCAGCAACTCTCTTGCTAGCCACTTTCTCACTTTCTTCTTTCATTAGAACAGCAGAATTTTTAGTGGTAGCCAACTCTCTTTTTAGAGACATAATTTCCTTCTCATACTTTTCAGTATTGGTAGATTTAAAGTTCTCTTGAAAGCCCAGCCAAAACTCCCGAATGCCCTCAGCACGACCGATACCAGCGGGCAATGTAAGTTCGCCAGTATCATAGTTGACCGTCACTCTACCATGCTGTGTCTCAACCGCTAGAGTTTTATTATGAGTGGGACTTGCTATAGCAAAACTTCCATTGGTGATTTGACCACCCATTAGTCCTCGTTGCGGCGGAATGTCCGTAGGTCCATCGATAGTTCCCCCGATTCCTTGCCAACCGTTTTGTGTATAAACTTCGGTGTTGCCGATTGATGTGGTTCGGATATCACCAAAATGTGGAGCAGGCCCAGCAGGACCATTAGCACCTGGTGCAGACGCCATTTGATTTGATGCTGCAACGGGACCAATAGCACCGACGGCGCCCATCGCAATTTTCATATTTTTAGGATTGAAAGCCATTACTCATGCACCTCAAAAACATGCCAAACAAGAGTGGTCATACCCTTCTGTTGAACAGTGCCAACATAATCATAATGCTTCTTATCGTAGTCTGGCATTTCAAAGCCTGTACCAAATACCTGAAAGATATACTTACGTTTCTCTTTCTTTGGATTCACAATAGCCCAGAGCATAGGGAAGCCACCCTGTTCCTGAATTGTCAAAATCTTAGCGGCCTTGGGCATTTCAATTTCATACACCGCATTGTGATGGATATCCATACCCAGCGGATACTTATAGATCATCTTCATAACAAAAACTCCAATGTTAGCCGACTCGTGCAGCCTGGAAATGCATACCGTCACCACGGGTCCATTCACCGCCCCATGTCCAGCCTTCTTCACGGAAAGCCTTAACGATTAGTGAATCCTTGGTGAAAGAATACTTGTTATATCCTGGCTTCTTGCCAAGAGCATTATAAGGGGCTGCGATATCAATTGCAACACCAAATGCATGGGTAGATAGAGAATGTCCACCACGCATGTTACGAATGTTCCATGAGCCAGAGAAAATGTGTAGCTGTTGAGCTTTGATCTTGTCATAGTCTCTACCGTTCTCGTCCCACACATATGTAAGAACACGAACAAGAGAATCGGAACAAGACTTATTCATCCAGCACTTGGTGATCTTCATATCATCCATCCACATTGTATATGGTAGCTGGACTTGAACCATATTCTTCTTAAATGTTCCGCCGTAATCAGGTGTGCCGAACTTCTTACGCAACTCTGACTGTAGTGGCCAAACATTCTTCTTTAGACGACCAACAGTAACGACCGAAGAGTCCTTTACAGTATTAGTAACGTCAACGAACTTTGTTTCATCAGCCTCTTTTACAGCGACCTTTGTAGTATAAACTTTGCCGTCGTAAATGAATACGTCTTTGCCAGCTTTTCTTGCTGCGGCAAATGCTTCTTTAAATGTAGCCATTAAACTTCTCCTATTCTTAAATCGCAATCACTAATGCCATTAGCAACGTGATAAGTGATAACATATTCACAACACCAATAATCACGATTGGATCTTGCTAAGGTTGCTATCTCATGAGTATATATCAATTATCTTCCTTAGCATGACACATCAATGGTAGTTCAGCAAACTCTGTTGGAACGAATAGACCGCATGGACTATCTAATTCATACTTGGCTGTCTTGGGATTGAAACGAATGAAGTACCATTCAGAACCATCATCAACCTCACGAGTTCTTTCAATACATAGCTTGTACCAAGGTTCGTTGTAACGCTCAATCTTTGTTTTCTTGCTCCAACCAAAAAAGACTGGTCGACCATCTTGCCATGATAGTTTAACCTGATTGTTCTTTTCAGCTTCTTCAATTGGTCGAATGTTCATTGTAATCTGTTTCATTTCTTGTCCCACTTTGCTGCTTTGATGACTGCATATACCTCTACGCTATTCATAGCATAGTTTTTCATTTCTTCAAAATAGATCATATCATTTTTTACCAGTTCATGCATTAGTTTATTTGCAAGATCGGCCTTCACATTAAACATGAGTGCGTTCTTACTTGTTGCCATAATCATATCATAGTCGCCTATTGTTTCCCGTGCGGTAAAGGTATATGTTTCTTCTCTACCAAAGTTTTGTAGGTCTTGTAAAGAATAGTTTGGTGTTGCGGGTTTCGGTGGGTTGATATCAATACCCTGCTGAATAAGATACTTCTTACAAAAGGCAACACGGGTATTCTTATCAAAACACTTTTCTGCACCACGCTCAAATAGAGATTGTGCTAGTTTTTCTTCCACTGTCTCATTCATTGTAACACCTCAAAGATATAGTAGTTAGAAGGAAAGAATGGACCGTGTGCTGGAGTCCACCAACTCGGCTGTGTTGTTTCAACTCTTGTGATAAACCTAAAAGGTTTTTGTTGTATAGGATCCATATTCTGATATGATGAGGTTGCTATGAAGTTACGAACAACGGACGTATCACCTTCTTCTAACATGGCCATATAAAGGTTGCCGCCTTCTCTGCAATATACGTCCAATATCTCGGAGTTCTTTTTGGTTGTTATGCCAATAGTAAATCCGTTATTGAGATTGCTTGTATGGGCCATAGGTTTTTCAATGATTTGCATTACCAAGTGACCTCCAATGTCGCTTTTTTCACACAATAGCCACAGTCGATCCAATGCGTCTGCCGTCTATCCCACTCACTATGATCAGGACGTATATCCATAAAACGAATCCATGCTTCTGTTGGTGAGTTACCAAAACTATGCTCACGAGGACGGTACTGTGGCTTAGTTTCATCGCCCCATGTAATAAGAGGCATACAGATTACATATCCTTCGATCTTCATTCCACCACCTCATAACCATCGTCGCAAGTGTATATCGTTCTCTTTAGACCAAACTCAGCAATTGCTCTAGCGCAGCCAGGACACGGCTTAGACAAACCCCACACAAACTTATTGGAAAAAGGTTTCTCTTTCTTCACTCGGGCAATATACAATTCACACTTGGAAAGATCGTCCACATCGATTTCTCGCAAGGCATTCTTGATTGCAGCCACTTCCGCATGTAGGAAGATAGCATGTTCATTCTTGGAATACTTTGCCTGCATCGGGTGCGATTTCATGCTATTGATTCCGATAGACACGATACGATTCCGATAAACGACAGCGGCCGCAAACTTTTCCCGGAGACCAGGATTAGCAGCGGCTACTTTCGTTAGAGTATGAAGGATACCTTCGTTCACTTTTTTCATGATAACATATTAGCACAAGGAGGTGCTTATGTCAAGACAGGATACTTGTCCTTGATATATCCTTTGACTGTGGAAATGTTAGCGACCTGAGGATCACCGATATCTTTTCCATCATAGCGCCAAACGATCTGAGTTATTCCAATTCCACGGGCGTGCCAGGCTCTCCAGCCAGCAGACTTTCCAGCACCAAATGACTGATCATATTCAATCTCAATAACGTCATTATAATTCTTCTTACCATCAGCAGTCTTGAATAGAGAGTATTGATTGCAGAACTTTACACGCTGCTTTCCAGGATCACCAATCGTAACCTTTGTTGATCTAATCGGATCGATCTGAACATCAACCGTAAATTCATCACCAACGTTCTGTAGTCCACCCCAAGCAATTTCCTTGCCAGTGACGAATGTGGTCGTTCTATAACTTGTCCAGAATTGATATGCATACTTGGGATAGACATCAGCAGTCTCTAATACACCCTGCCAATGAAAGTAGTCGAGGCACCAGGTTGAAGTCCACTTATTGTCATGGTAATCTTCCTGATAAAAATGTCTGTTGTCGCCAGAGTTCCACGTGATCCATGAGTATGCTTTGCCATCGGCGCCTTTACCAAAGTCGAATACGTCTAATTCACCGACCAAAGGCTGTGCCCAATAATCTCTAAAATAGAAAGCCATTACTTCGTTTCCTTATATGATTCCCACTTGTCAAGAGGACACTTTGCACTAGGCCATAATGTCTTGGCACTCATAAAGCATAGACACTCTTTACACTGGGTTGTTACTGCGTTATACCTTTCACAGTTCTTACATATTTCCAAACGGGCGCTTGCTATCTCTCTGCGTTTAGCAAATTTGGTTTCAATCTTTAACATAAACTTATATAGCAAAAGAGCGGGGATTGCTCCCCGCCCTCATGTTATCGCTGAACGTGCATATGATTGTAGTGTCCGGCAACTCGCCACAACACTGTATATCCCTCGCTCCTTAGTTCGCTGGCGAGGTGATCAAATCGATTTGCATATCCAGAACGTGCTTCAACCACGCCACGACCCACATTAATGTCGATGGCACGGCCTGCGTAGTGTGCCCAACCATGATGAACATGATGGACTCCCCCGAAACGAGGATGTTCCGATACACGGAATCCTCTACGCTGCAAGTCATAGCCGAGAGCGACTAAGGAGTTTGAAGCATGACCGAAACCCCAGTTCTGCTCCTGCTCCTCATGATATGCTCTAGCCTGTCTCTTGTTCTTAAAACGTGGCTGAGGTGAGACTGCCCAATCTTCGTTTCCACCACCAATAATGGCGGTGATCGGATCGGTTTCCTCAGCAACGGATGGCGCTGAATAGCGGCTTCTTGCTTCTACGGTCCCCGTCAAAGCAAGGACTGTAATGAAAGCAAATAAAACCTTCTTCATTGTAGTACCTTTCTGTTTATACGCCTCCACGCACAATAACCCACTATGACGAAAGATGAATGAAATGTGGGATTGTTTTAGGCGATTAAGCCTGACGAGGAGGAGGTTAGATGCACCGGTGCCATTACATCCGTGGTCACCAGTGCGGTTAATCTAGGGGCTAATACTGTCCCTAGAAATAGTATTTAGTATACCTTGGAAGTCCACATTTAGACCTCTCATATACTGTTTAATGATGATACCCTGATGCAGATGGAGGTCAGGATAGATCGATCCTGGCGTTTCATAGTGTTCGATCACTCTCTTAGCAAAATCGACAAATTCCTCTGATCTAAGAAGTTTGTCCATACACTTACTTTTGGTAATATTCCAAAAGTCAGAGTTCATCTGATTGCCGATATAGTTGGTGCAGAGGATCTGGAAGTATCGTCTCATGGTAGTATGATGAAACTCGTTACAAGCCTCCTCGGGTGAATTTGCACAGCTAATCACTTTAAAGTCGCCCAGTAGTCCACGATAGTCCCACTGGAAAAAGCCTTCACAAGCAAACATATAATCCACAAGCATTGAGGTGTAGATGCTATAATGATGCAGCGGGATACCCTGAATGGGCTCAAAGAAGAATAGCTTATTGCCCATCTTCATAACTCTACCATCAACTGGTCTAGCCGCAAAGTAGAATTTCCACTTGACTTGCTTAATCTCACTCTCAACAATAGGAACATTCTTGTTCAATTGCAAATAGTGTTTAAGTGCTTCGTCGTCACTTGTTATGTTACGATTGTATAGATACCCGAACGCTTTTCTTTCGGTCGTATTGATACCGAACTGCCAGCCGTTTCTATGAATGGTGTTGTCAGTATAACAATGTGTGTAATGGCCTTTGTTTTGAAAGACCATTAGCGAGTTAACAGTTTCAAATTCAGGAAAGCGATATTGACCACTATCAAACTCAGCGGGAGTTGGGAATCCACGACAATCAAAGATATAGTCGAAACTATACTGGTTGGTGGCACTGTGGGCTATTGCTTGACCCTCAGTCTGTGTTATATCAACGATGGTGTCGTTAATCTCTTTGTAGTCGTATAACTCACCCATACGCCGACGAGCATATGCAACAAACTTGCTACTATCAATATGAAAGGCGAACGTATTATAATTAACGTCAAATGGTTCATGGGCATTATCTTCCCATGTATGCCTAGCACCAATTCTAGGCATAGCACACATTTCTTCGACATTCTTTACGGAGTTGTCTTGCGGAAAAATGAACTTGAGACATCTATCCATAATGCCAACAAGCATAGGACTCATTGACTCACCAACACGGATTGGTGGAATATTAGGATCTGTAATGAGAGTTACTGAGAACTCGCAGCCAGGTGGAGTCTGACCGTAGACGGTGGCGGCGCAAACCATAGAGGCCGAGCCGCCACCAATAATACCAACTCTTAGTTTCATAGCGTTGGAAACTTATCAGCAGCAATAGAAGCTGCCCATGCATCTGGTTTCACTTGTGGCGTCACTCCCGTCATACCCTTAATATATCCCATTGCTTCATTGATGACGCAAGATGAACCATGCTTAAAGTCTGGGTTGATATCAATATGAACCTCAAACTTTCTATCACCAATAGCCTCAGCAAGATCCAGATATAGCTGGGCAGCCTTCTGAACCTCGGTCATTAGACGGATCTTTGGTCTATCTTTTGACTGGTCGTAGTCACGTTCCGTAGTGATTTCACCAAAGACCTTTGCGCCTCGCTTACCATCAATATGTACCACCACGACTGTAGCATAATCAGCGAACCAAACACCGCCACGTCGATGGCGCTCCGAGTCGGCTCCGATATAGATTCGAGTTGATTCGGAGGTTCCTTCAATGTATTCTCTAACTTCATCTAAGTCTAGCCTCCGTACCATGTTGTTACTCTCTTTCTATGTAATGTTCTACTATTCGTTCGGGTTTAAAGAATTGTTTTACTGTTTCGATTACAACGGCATTCTCATAAGGCTTACATGAGAAAACGTCAAGATAGAAGTTACCTGTATCATCGCAGAAGTGTGCTGCAATGTTGGAGGTTTCAATAAGCTGAATTAGAGTATAACCCTGCTTATCATCTTCTCCAAAGTGAATGACCTGTGGTTCACCATAAGCCTTCATATGGATACGCTGCACTAATGTCTTAGCAAAGGCAGCAATGTTTTCGCCACTTGTTACAAGTTCCTTATCGCCGGCGTAGCAATCAAGGCTCAAATGAAAACCCCAAGCCATTTAGATATCCCTTTGCTTAGTCTGCTTCTTATAGTTTTCCCAAATTTCCTCGATGGCATTTGGATTAACAATCACATTCTCCATCTGGGCAATCAAGCAACTAGTCTCGCCCTTGGGTACGGTTCCTGTAATAGCGATATTCATACCACCAATCCAGATAGACTCAATAACATGATCTTTGTTATCTTCTTTGCGAGTCATATTTAGCAGCAGAGTATAGCCCTTATCGTTCATGACCTTTTCAATGTCTTTGTTGGATGCACAAGGAAGTTCTTCCTTCTTTGCTTCTGCACCATGAGCATAGTAGTTGAACAGTGTGACAGGGATAAAGCCTAGTAGAAAAAAGCCGACATGACGAAGTTTCATTTCTTTCTCCACTTCACGATAACCTGCTTGACGATATCATACACGACACCAATGACGAACACAACGAAGGTGAAAACGAGAACGTCGAACATCGTGAATAACGATAGGACGAGAGTAGCATACCATAGACTATACCACTCATTGATCAAAATGTATTCCATACTTACCTCAATATGTCAGATGCAACATGTTCTGATAGGACATTAAAGGCGGTGCATCCTCTGCCTTTGTCTTGACTTTCATAATATACTTTCTAGCTTGTTCTGTCAATAGACGATCAAAGCCTTCTGGTACATGTATGCCTTCTGTCAACTTTACATCATTGTAATATTGGGGACCGAATGTGTTAAGAAACTTAGCGGTCGCCTCATTCTTATCTTTAGCGTCGAGGATCATAATCGCACGTTTATGACCCTCGGTTGGAACATTGTGATCCAGAGTTAATGTGTAGTAGCACATCTTACTTCCTCACCAATCAAACACATCCTGTTCGATTACCTGGGCACCAGGACTATTGCGGATGATAATGTTACGACGCTGCTGAACACGAGGAGCAGCTTCATAGTATCCGCCACCATAATAACCGCCATAGTAAGGCTGATTACTTGCAGCGATAGCAGCACCAGCAATTGCGCCGACAGCAAGGCCTGCGCCCATCATACCGAGGCCGTAGCCGTAGCCACCGTAACCCCAGCCACCATAACCAAAGCCAGGATAGTATCCACCATAGCCACCCCAGAACTGGGCGGAGGCAGGCGTAGCAGCCGTAAGCGAAAGAGCGGCAACTAGAGCAATAAGAGACTTCCTCATTTTCGATTCCTCATTTGAGTTGATAGTAGTATTATATAGCTGCCACTGGCATTTGTCAAGGATTAAAAGTATTCCCCAAAGACAAAGTTTAGGGTAATGCGGGGTCCACCAGAACGTGGAACGGAAGAGGTGTGACATTGTGTCAATGGGAATAGTACAGACTTTCCTCTCTCTGCCGGAATCCTTAGCTGGTTTGTAAACTGACCATTCCAGCCTTCTGGACCGTATTCTTTCCGCACATAATCATAATGCTCATTGAACATGTAAGTATCGCCATCGGCATCATTCGCAAAGTAAAGAAAAGTCTCTCCACGAAAGTTGTCGTCGGAGTTATCGATATGACCTGGATGATGGAAGTCCTCAGGATATGAACCGTCTTTCGTATAGAGATTGGCTTTGATACGCCAAATGCGGTTCTGATATCGTTTGCCCTTGTAACGTTCTAGGGCTTCGACGATTGGCTGAATGACTAGAGGATAGTAGTATTCAGACTCATTCTTACCATTGATATAGAACATATGTCCGAAGAATGGAGTGTTCAATGTTTTGCTATCGTTACCAAACATGTTATAGGTGGCGACCGAGTTGTAATACCACGGGAAGGATCCGCCCATAAGTGTGTTTTCGATTTCCAGTTGCTTTTCACGAGAAAGAAGATTGCTGATAATTTCCATGATATACTCTCTATGTTATCTGATAAAGATAGTTTCAGGTTCGTATTTAACTTCTAGTCCTAAGTTGGTTCTAAATTCATCATCCAACTTACGATACTTTTTATATAGTATGGTTCCCAATTCTTCTTCTGGTGGAACAGAAACCTTTTCATACTTGGGACGGATCTTATGCAAACCTTTGAGACCACCAGGCACAATGTTAGTATCCTGAAAGTCACCTTGTATGTTTTCTAAGTCATAATCAAAGTGTGGTAGACCTAAGAAGTTTTCAATCTGAGTAAGATGAAAGCGTGGATTGGATACGATATCATCATACTCAAACATCATAACTCTATCACCAGCTTCATTCTTCATCTGAACAAAGGAGTCAACAAACTGTTTAGTGAAGGTGTGCCACATATTGTTAGTGATATCCTCAATATCATCCAAGGTTTGCGGTCCTCTTTCCTTCTTGTAAAGAGTAACCCATGATGCCATGATACTTGGTATGTCACGAATCGACGCTATTACTTTAATGTCTCTGTTGAACCATTGACTAGAGATAGGCATACTATGTGCCCAGTCTCTATTACGATCAATGATGATTGGTTCTTTACGATGCTTCCACATCGAATTGACCAATGCTTTATTCATGTTGATCAATTGTTCTGGCATGGGATGGGAGATTACTGTAGGCGCAGTGTGCCACGCTTTATTAGCGGATGAAAGAACATCGTACAGTGCGGTGTTTGAGGTTACATACACCTTAGGATTTTGAGAAAGGATGCTTGATAATACAGTACCGCCAGAACGAGGCATTCCAGCGTAAAAGTGAAAGGTTTGTTTCATTTAAGATTTCTTATGATATCGTCAATCACAAAAGCATTTTGGTAAAACTGTGTGATGCAGTAATCATATTTATTAGGTTTCTCAAATAGAGAATTGGTATCGTCATATACACTATTTTCGAGAGTGTCCATCCAAATCATAATGTCTGGATTGAACACCTCTCTTAGATACTCTGTTGGACAAACAAAGTCGCAAACTGCAACGATGCCCAACTCTTTACATTTGTCTGCTTTCTCTGACATGCGCTGTGCTTGACGGAGACGACCATCTAATGAAAAATCCCAATCATCATACATGTGCCGAACATGATCTGCATTGTACCACGCCGACGATATCTTATGTTCACCGATCTTGTCTAACAATGCTTTTGCAAACGTTGTCTTACCAGAACCAGGCAAACCCATGATCAGGATTTTCTTCATTTAGTTTAATCTTTCGACCGAAACAGATCTGGTGCTACCCATGCCTATGGCCCTCGCAGCGCCGTAAGAAAGATCCAAACTACGACCCCTAACGAAAGGACCTCTATCGTTGACAACGACTGTAACGCATCCATGATGACATACTCTTAAGTGAGTTCCGAATGGAAGTGTGCGATGGGCTGCTGTGTGGGCGCTAGGGTTGAAAACAGCACCGGACGCTGTGTGCTTGGAGAGTTTTTCACCATGCCCATAAAACGAAGCGACCATATGGCTCCCTCCGTGAGCATGATTGCCCCAAACAGAATCCCCAGCATCATTATCATTATTTTGAACGCTTCTGGCATGTCTACCTTTTCCTTTCATTGTCTGTGGTGGTTGAGACTGACCGCCAAAGACTCCAGCGAAAAAATCGGATAACGGATCGGCTGCTGCCGACGTTGTAAGTGTAGCGAATAATGCAAAGGTTGTCAATACTCTATTCATAATGTATCCTTGTTAGATTGGATCGGGGACCTAGACTCGAACTAGGAACGATGGACCCAGAAACCATAGTTATACCAATTTAACTATCCCCGAACAAAATTTGGTGCCGAGAGTAGGGTTCGAACCTACCGTGCTTTAAGCGTCCGATTTACAGTCGGGTGCCCGTCCACTCAGGCGGTCTCGGCATAATGGTTGTCCCGGATGGTATCGATCCATCGTCTATCGATTATCAGTCGATTGCACTACCTTTGTGCTACGGGACAGCAACTTTTAAACCTGTCAGTGGAATCTCATAGGACTCCACTGACATAATCTTATACACACCTTTTTCAGTAGCAATATAGTTCTCAACATCTGTCCATGACCGAAAAGATAATGTGAACTTGTTTGCATCATTCTTGGAGTAAACAATATACTGTTTGCCCTCGGTTGTCAAGTCAATCATATCAAAACTCCTTACGAGACTGGTTACACTCGAAAGTATACCAACCTTCTGCACGGCAGGCATCGATGATACGGTGACGATCATCAAACATGGCACCAACCTGGAAACCAGGATTCTTTTCAAGCCACCATTTGATAATTCCAACCTTCATCTTGTCATCATCACCACGAAAGCCAAACGGACGCATATACACATCGTCATTTGACATCCAAGGAATATGTTTATTCACCCACGCTAAAGTATCCTCACGGAAACGTTCATCACGGGCAGTAACGATAATAACCTTATCACCAGGACGATCATTAGCCAGAGCATGTAGAACGTCTAACACAGGCTGGTAAGGTTCATCAAGATGCTGCTTGGAAAAGAAAGCATCCCATTCCTTTTTACCATCGGCAAGGTGATGCTGACGGTGTTCATTGTCCGCCAGCGTTCCGTCAATATCAAAGATCCATACTTTGTTCATCTATTCCATTCCTTTTCACATTATGATATATCTTACCACATGCGACCCGGAATGTCAAGATCAATTAACTGGAATACTTTGAATATGTTCCCAAGTAATCTGCATGTTGGAAGTGATAATATCTCGTAGGATAGTATCCTCAACAGGTGCCGGAAGTTTTGCTTTCATATTTTCCACAAGTGCTGTTACAAGTTTTTCTTGAACGTCTGGTGGAAACTGTGGTGCTGATCTTGTTACCATAAATTTTCTCCTTAATAAACTGGTGCCGGTTAACGGAATCGAACCGCTATCAGAGGACTACGAAACCACTGTAATGCCATTATACTAAACCGGCGAAACTGGTGCTCCTAGGTAGAATCGAACTACCGACTGTCCCGTACCAAGGGACTGTTTTACCATTATAACTACAGGAGCATGGTACTGGGACTAGGTATCGATCCTAGGCTCCGAGTTCCACAAACTCGGGTGCTTCCATTACACTACCCCAGCATATTCCCAAAACAACTTTTTGCGTATCTTATCCCATTCTTCATCTGAAAGAGAATTGAGTGCCTTTGACTCATTCTTCTTTCGTATCTCTTTCCAATTAGGTTTTAGAAAGGCACATCGTTTGCCATCTATAACCTTAATCTCGACTTCATTAGGATAGTAATACTCACTCATAATTGGTACCCTCGGTCGGATTTGAACCGACACTAACGATGATTTTGAGTCAACGGCCTCTGCCAATTGGGCTACGAGGGCATGGTGCGTCCCCTTAGAATCAAACTAAGTCCTTCGGTACTTCAAGCCGACGTGCGGATCACCTACACCAGGGACACAAATGGCGCTCATATCCGGATTTGAACCGAACTCTCCACCTTGAGAGGGTGGCGTCCTGACCACTAGACGATACGAGCATAATAAGTGAGGATGAGGCTCCCAACCCCTTGCCTGCTGCTCCTCAACAGCGCCCTCTCTCCTGCAAATTCTAAACAGTCACGAATAGAACCGAGAGGCATGATTTGATCCAGGCCTGTGGCGACTAACCCACCCGACATAATTCCGGAAACAGAGATCATGGCTACCTTTGGTGGACCTGGAGGGAATCGAACCCCCGACATCCTGCTTGCAAAGCAGGCGTTCTCCCCCTGAACTACAGGCCCATTAAATGGCGACTCGTATGGGATTCGAACCCATTATCTCTGCCGTGACAGGGCAGCGTCTTAACCAACCCGACTCACGAGCCATTAAACTTTGGTGCGCCTGGAGAGACTCGAACTCCCACGGTTGCCCGCTGGTACCTAAAACCAGTGCGTCTACCAATTCCGCCACAAGCGCATATAAGTTTTCGTCTCACGCCAACAGTGGCAAAATGACAGTGAGACTACTTCCTCGCCACATTCGAGGGTGACTGGTGCGGGCTAATGGAATCGAACCACTGACACTCGGTATGTAACACCGATGTTCTACCTCTGAACTAAGCCCGCATTAAATGTAATTGTACCATCCTGTTATTATGTATTTGGTCTGTGTAAGACTTGGCACACCTCTATGTGTATGCGTCCATTCAGCAGGCCAAAACAATGTTAAACCTTTTCGTGGTTGAAACTTTGTTCCTTGATAGTAGAACTCTGTTTCTCCTGCATCAGTAACATCATTAAGATACGTCATGAAAGTAAGATGCCTATACATAGATGCATCATTCTCACCATCACGTTCAAAATGCCAACCATGATATGATTGACCAGGATTATACTTTTGTATCTTGATACCTTCTGTCACTGCCCAATAACGACCTTGATTACAGAAAGCATACTTCTCTTTATATAGATTACAAATATCCGATAACTGTCTAACATAACTTGTCATCGGTTCATCTACCGTGCATGGAAGAACAATATAAGTTTCTTCACAGGTCTTGTAGGACAATGATACGTTATTCTTGAACGCATTGTCCTCATGATACTGAATCAGTCTATCACACACTGATGGATCTGTCAAGTACCATGAACCTATAAAGTCACTCATATCATTCTCATAAATTGGCGGATAAGTGAGGTCTCGATCCCCAAGCCTCTCGGCTCCTTTCGTTTTCGAAACGAAGGCCAGTCCCACTGACTTACTTATCCATTTTGGAACTCTACTATAACATTTGGTTGTAGATTTGTCAAGACAATCTTTTTAGGTATTTCTGTACCTTTTTCTACAAACACTCTGTATTCTTGTGTGCCTATCATCAAGTGTAAGACGACACCTCTTTCCAGAATACCACTTTTCTCAAATAGATTGATAATCACATATGTTTGGTTAGGTCTCAAAATCTCGAAATAGGGTTCGTATCCTGCCGAACTCTTTAAAGGCTTCTTAGGAATGTGGTTCTTAATCAACCATTCATATGAAGCCTTTATCTCTCTAAACTTTTCGATACCATTCTTGTTTAGGTCAGGATGATATTCTTTAGCAAGTTTCCGATAAGCGGACTTTACTTGCTCTATATCAGCCGTTTCATCTAAACCAAGAACTTCCAAATGTGACATATCAACCTATTAATTGGCGGAGTAGTAGGTATCCGACACCTATTCCCTACTGGGAACCATCCGCTTTCCAAGCGGTGCAGACTCCTTGCCTGTTACTTACTCCATGGCGGAGGGCGACGGTCTCGATCCGCATACCCCAAAGGATACCCTTTGTTTAGCAAACAAGGACAAGTCCCACTTGCTTCACCCTCCTTATATATTACTGACTCATTAGAATGTTAATGTCACTGGCGATAAAGCCAACCACAATAGCAATCGCAAAGAAAACGACAAGCCGAAAGATGGCTTGGTATTTTAGCATATCTTTATCCATGACATTCACTCTCTCTAAATGGTCTGGGTAGCTGGACTTGAACCAACAACCTTCCCGCCCCAAACGGGATGCTCTACCAATTGAGCCATACCCAGATTATACTGGCAAAGGTGCCAGGAGTCGAACCTGGGCTTGCGATTTTGGAGATCGCCGTGCTACCGTAACACTTCACCGATATTGGAAGCGGGCCCGAGATTTGAACTACGGCTCTCTTGCTTATGAGACAAGAATGGTCACCAGACCACCTGCCCGCTATAACTCTTGGTGCTGATAGTTGGAATCAAACCAACCTTTAAAGCCTTATGAGGACTCCTCGACATCTTGCCGACCTACCAGCATTATGTATTAGTGGCTGTTGACACATGCTCCCATTTAACCTATCGGCCCTAAATCAATAAACGATAGGCACCACTAAATGGCGTTCCCGAGAGGACTCAAACCTCTAGCCTCTGGTTTCGTAGACCAGCGTTCTATTCAGTTGAACTACGGAAACATAAACTGACGATAACTATTTGGATCTCTCCACCTGCCGGTGGCCTGGCGTCCAATTTGTTATCGTAGGTGAGGAGTGACCTCACGCTCCCCTTTCGAGGCACACTTGGAGCGGGTGACAGGGGTCGAACCTGCGACGAACAGCTTGGAAGGCTGACACTCTACCACTGAGTTACACCCGCATATTGGAGGATCCGGTGGGATTTGAACCCACAACCCTGGGATTAAAAGTCCCTTGCACCGCCTATTGTGCTACGGATCCATTGTATTGGCGTCATGCGTCTGATTCGAACAGACTTCGGTCCAGGGTCATGACTCCCTTTCGCGGCACCATGCCAGACAGAACATAAATGGTAGACCGAGAGGGATTCGAACCCACGACAAAGGGATTAAGAGTCCCCTGCTCTACCAACTGAGCTATCGGTCCATAATTAATTGTTGCAGGAGGTGATCAGCCTCTACACCGAGTCGAACGGCATTAACGCCAATGGCGCCTATCTTTCCGAAGTCCATGTTAGCCCATGGATCTGCAACAAACTGGTGACTCCTGGGGGAATCGAACCCCCCTACCGAGATTGAAAGTCTCGTGTCCTAACCGATAGACGAAGGAGCCAAATTGGCTCGGCGGGTTGGATTCGAACCAACCTCATTCTCGGTTAACAGCCGAGCGCACTCACCTAGAGTGCTACCGCCGAATATTACTTTTACGCCAACGGACTAGAAATAACCTATAGGCTCTCCTATCACCTTTTCTACTTACTGCATACTTCGGTATACTAAGGATCAATTGCAACCGTATTACTGTCAACGTTTCGAACCGCAATCTAATCCGTTGGCGTAAAAGTAATTGGAGGGCCACCTCGGAATCAAACCGAGTCCTCAAGGATTTGCAGTCCTGTGCCTTATCATCCGACCCGTGGCCCAATTACTATCCTGATTCAATTGTCAAACAGCGTTAGCTAGGCAATCTTATACTCCTTATACTTACGCTGTATGGACACAGTCCCATGCGCTTTCAAACGAGTATAGTCTTTGAATGCCGAGCCATCTTTCTCGTGATACTCTTTCCGATAGTTCACACGACCATTACGGTCGGATGCTTCTACTATCCAAAAGTAATCTCGCCTTACGGCTTCGTCTTTCATTCCGTGACTCCTCAATTCATCGTTCGCATACTATATAGGGCACAAAATACAAGGTCAAGAACTTTTTTGGTGGAAAAGATGCGACAAGATGACGCACCCTTAATCTATTGACTTTGTATAGTGTTTACATTTAAAACCCGAACTGGGCTTTCACCGTGTCAACGATCTGATCGATGACTGCATTTATTTCCTCGTCGGTCTGAGTTATTCCGAACTTTTCCCGAAGAATGGATACTATAGCAGTTCTCGTTTCGTCTGTCAAGTTAAACATTTCATCACCTCATATTTGGTAGGGATGCCAGGTAACGCTCCTGGTCAAGAACACCCATCTGATGCTAAAGGGTTTATAAATCCCTCTCGTGTCTTACACCCACCCCCACAGTTATTACAAATATCCTAAGATTCCACCTATTGGGAATATAAAGATACCAATACAGCGAAGGATAAACTTAGCGGTTACAGGATTGTCAATCGTATGCCAGATAGACATTAAATTGAACACCCAACCTACCATTAGCGTTCCTACAATACCTAGATAAACCAGACTTGCAGCAACCGTACCAACGTCATCCGCTTTCACTTCACTTCTCCATAAAATGGCGGTCCCGGAAGGACTCGAACCTTCAACAACCCGCTTAGAAGGCGGATGCTCTATCCAGTTGAACTACGGAACCAATCTCTATTGTCTGATAAGTATATATGCTCCAGAACGGTTTGTCAAGCGGAAAATTTCATGGAAAATGCATCATTCATATTAATTTCCATCTTTCTGAGTATGAAACCCGGAGTAAATCCAGCAAAGCCTCCACCTCTCTCAAGGAACTTGCAGTATTCCATTGCGTCATCCTCAAAGAAAAATTCCGCAACAACATGTCCTGTCACTTCCTCATGAACATACCACAAAACTTCGTCATTGTCAAATTCGGGATAATAGCGGTATAGTTTCTTCATACTTTCAATCCTTTAAACTTGTTGACATTTGGTTTTGCTCTATCAAACACTGGCTTTGGATTATCTTCCTCACCTGAATCAGATAAGTCTTGTGCAGACGCTTCCACATCATACAGCTTCATCTTGGCTCTGTCAATCCCAACCACAAATCTTTTATTGATCGATGGATCGTTATAACGGTTCTTCAACTGCTTGACCATGATCTGACCAAGTTGCGTTAGCTGATCTGTAACGACCAGCGCAACAAAGAAGTCTGCGGTTGCAGGTAGACCAAAGGACTCGGAAGTATCTTCCATGCCTGGATCAGAACTAGAATAACCAGAACGTGTCAACTGTGTGGCTGACCATATCGGAACGTTATACTCTACAGCGAGACCTCGTAACTCCTCAGCAATGGCTTTAACATACGTGTAAGAATTGACTCCAGCAGAAGCCTTAATACGAGCCGAGGCACAAATGTTAAGATAGTCAACCATAATGACATCAGGAACAAATCCTTTCTTGAGGTTTAACTCATTAAGCAACGCACGAAAGTCTGTAGTGGAAGCAGACGCTGTGGCAAACTCACGAATGACAAGTTTACCGTTTGTCTTTTGCTTTAGTGAGTTTACACGCTTCTCATATAGATCCTTTGGCAATGCCATTAGATCATCCATTGTAATGTTCATGAGATTGGCATCGATACGCTTCGCCAGTTCTTTTTCGGAAAGTTCTAGTGAGATATAAAGGACGTTCTTACCCATAGTAAGATAACAAGCAGAAAAGTGACAGAGGCTAAGAGACTTACCACCGCCGACGCCGCCCATAACAATGTTAAGAGTTTTCTTGGGTACTCCTCCCTTTGTAATCTTGTTAAAAAAGTCCAGATCAAACTTGATACGCTCCTCAACTTTGTGGTAATACTCATAACGCTCTAAAGACTGTTCAAAATAATCATGACCAACATTCGGATCAAAAGATATAGCCAGAGCATCAGACAGCAAAGAAGGTATAGCGCCCTTAGCCTGTTTCCCCTTCCCATTCATAATCTCCAGAGATTGTGTGATAGCATTATAGATTGCACGTTCCTGACAAAACTTTTCAGTATTCTCAACAAGCCAATCTTGATTGGTAGGATTGTTATCATCATGCAATTCCTTCAATGTCTCACGCATTGATTTAACAGTATCATCCGTCGTTCCACGAATGTTGCTAATCTCAATGTCAAGAGCATCGAAGGTTGGTTGCTGATTGTATTTAAGAACGAAGCCGGCTACTTCTTTGAAAAGTAGCCGGTCTTCCATGTTTGGGAAATATTCTTCCTTTAGAAACGGAAGAACCTTTCTAGTATAATCTTCACTCTTGATTAGGTTCTTTAGGATTGTCTGTTCTAGTCTCACTCACACCTTCCGATTCCGATGCATCTAACAATAGCGTATTCAAAATCAAACCTAACGTTGCATTGAACTTTTCATTCTTTCGCAAGGTTGTCATCGATAGATCATTTGTCTTGTCTATCTCATACTCAAATGAAATGCGAGGGATGTTATCCTCTCCCATCTTAAACGCCACAGTTGTATAATGATACACTACTCCAGTGAATGGGTCAAGCATTAATTCAATCGGAACAGTGGAACCTTCTTTCTTGCTATCAAAAAGATCATCCCTAAACTTAAAATCAGTACCAGCTTCCATTACATATGCACCTTTCTTGTATTGTATCTTGCTTTCAACATAGGAGCAGCATATTCATCAAGCGGAAAGTGTCCGTATACCCTACGATAGTCCGGATCAAGTTTATCTATTTCCGCAAGAACTTCGTGGTGTGGTATAAACTTAATCATACAACCATGAAGATCGGTTATGCCGTCAAGTCGGGCTTTTGAAGCAGCAGGATGATTTTCATCATGTCTCGACAGACCAAGTAGTTCCTTCTGGAATCTATAGATACGATAGTATATGCTAGAAAATGTTTGTCCTACATATAGACAAGTATCTCCTTTATAGATTGCATATAGTCCATACTTGTTAGCAAGACTAACCTGCTGCTTGTTTTCATCATAGAATTGCACACCCGCCCAATAAGTTTCAATCTTGTAGAACGGATTTTGCAATGCCATAGTTATTGCTTTACGAGCCACATCACGTGGCTCATAATGCATAGTTCCAAATAGATCACACCTCATCGTCGGTGGCTGCCTCAGGTGCATTGTATTTGCCATAAAGGAAGTCTGCCTGACAACCTTCGTTAATGGCTTCTAGGATTTCCTGTGTAAAGAACTTTTCTGGGTTCTTCTTAATCTGGCTTTCAAATGCTTTCGAGCCATCAGGAAATTCATACTTGTTGGCAATCTTCTTAACGATGCCATACTTCTCAGCCAGATCAAGTAGACCATAATACTTGTCCAGACCTGACTGATAGTTAAGCCATGTTTCAATCTTGCGATCCTCAATCGTCATACGTGACTTCTTAAGGTGTGCAGTGATAACAGCGCCTGTGCGTCCATTATCATCGTCCAGTGTCTTATCTTTCTTCTTTGAAAGGAAGATAATTGTGGAAGCAGCATACTCTAGTCCAGAGCCGCCACCCATCTTCTTCATTGGAACATATGAACCGACAACATCATAAACATGATTGGTGACGATTAGTGGAACCTTAGCCTTACCTAGCTTTAGTGTAAGAACACGGAAAGCACCACGAACCAACTGGGCTCGGGTCATATCACGAGTATCCTTACCATCAGCAATGTCAGCCATTTCTTTATCGGTTGATAGATTGCCAAGGGAGTCAAGGACGAAAACCATTGGTGGCTTCTCCTTGCCTTCAAGATACTTATCGAGGATCTTTACAGCTTGTGTCCGAAACTCTTGTACAGTAGCCACAGGAACAATAGCAACACGCTTTGCGTCAATGCCACGATCAGCAATGAACTGCTTGGAGATAGCGGACTCTGACTCAAAGTAAAATACAAAGCCATTAGCATTGTCCTCTAGAAACTGCTTGACCACATTAAGAGCATAGAACGTCTTACCGACAGAAGGCTCACCGGCAAATGCTGTAACCTTGTTCTGTGGTAGTCCGCCATAGATCGAACCAGATAGCAATGCGTTCATAGCATATGAACCGGTTCCGATGAAACCAGAAACGTCACCAGCAGCAACACCGTCATCGACAATGCCTGCATACTCGTTATCTGTTTCAGCTAGTAGTTGATTAAAAATATCTGACATAAGTTTCTCCTTGTTGTCAGTAGGTTGCTATAACAATCTCGTTACGCAACTTCCTTGAAGTGTTTTTTAAGTTCTGGAGATAGCTTCTCCAGGAGCGGTCCACCAATACCAACACGGACGATCTGTGCTAGTTCGACAATGTTGTTTGGTGTGATTGTGTTTTCATCAGGCGCAAACTCATATAGACGAGCAGGTGAATGTTTATACTTTTCGTCTTTCTTATTCTTCGCCATGATAGATCCTTTCTTTGGTGAAGTCATACACAGTTGGACACTTGGATGCAAGATAGTCCCATAGTTCTTTCTTTGCGTTTAGCCTCTTTGTAATACCCTCGAACTCCTCGGCTAGATTTACACCTGGCTGCTGCAACATATGAATGTAATGCATATCTGTAGGAAAGTAATTCAATCCAGTTGCAACAGCGTTTAGACCATCATCATTGAAATGTGTAGAGTTATACTTTGCATCAAAGGAAGCAATAAAGGAATCTGTTCTTGATACGCCTCTTGTTAGTGACTCGTCCACGTCACAATAGTTTCGAGAACCAACGTCACGCCAGTATTCGGTATCCCGTCTTAGAGATAGAGAATAGTGGAGAGCAACGAACTGAGCAAAGCCATCGAACATTACACGGGTTGCCCAATTAAAACCATCCTTGTCATACTGAGTCACAAGATGCTCGTCCCGATCACGATCCAATGCACGAAGTAGACGCACAAGGAACATGTGAACAGAATATAGTCCATTGCTCTCTAGTGGCTCAATGAAGCCAGCAGACAAGCCAATCGCACAGACATTCTTAACCCAGAGACGTTCCGAGATACCAGTCTTAAACTTGATCAAACGGAACTTCTGATCTTCACGCAACTTACCCTTGCGCTTTAGATGTGCCTTAAACTCCTCTAATGCTTCCTCATTAGTGATATACCTATCAGAGAAAACGTAGCCAGTTCCTAGACGACTCCAAAGTGGAGTGTTCCAAACCCAGCCATTACCAAGCGCCCAGCAATCAGTGTAAGGAACAATCTCCTCACGCTTATTGTCATATGGAATCTGTGCCGCCCATGCTGAGTTGTTTGGTAGAATGTCAGAGTATGAAATGAATGGCTCTTTCATTGCATCGCCAAGAAGGATTGATCTGAATCCTGTGCAGTCAATGAATAGATCAGCCGTAATCTTTTCACCACTGTCTAATTCAAGATACTCAATTCCTTCTTCGCCGACTTCGATATACTTCACCAGCGCCTGAATGTGCTTAACGCCACGACGAACAGCATATTTGTCACGCAACCAGATAGCAAACTTGATTGCGTCAAAATGATATGCAACATCTCTTGAGAACGTATATCCAGGAAGATTGGTATCAATTGCAATACGATTAGCATTAACCAATGACATGATTGGATAGACATGATCAGCATAATCGGAAAGAGGAGTCTCTGGATATAAAAACTTCTTTAGATACCAATCATTCTTGGCATACGTGTTTCCTGTAGTATCAATTAGACCAAACGGATAATGAAACGTTCCTGATCCGATCTTATAAAAGTCCGTGAATGAAATGGACATCTTATAAGTTGCATCGCAGGCCTTCATAAAGTCGGTGTCCTTAATACCAACAAGACGCAACCATTCGTTGATGAAACCTAATGTAGATTCACCAACACCAACAGTCGGAGTATTAGGATCTTCAATAAGGATGACTTCCCTATTGCTCAGTCTTTGAATGAGAGTGGCAGCTGTCATCCAACCAGCTGAACCACCTCCAACAATGACAATCTTATTAACTGGTTTACTCATGAAAAGAAATCCTCTAGACTTGCAGATCGTTCAGGCTTCCAATCGATTGCTCTCAGAATGATAGTCAATGGTTCAAGAAACGCCTTCTCGAATTGTAGATTATAGTCTATATACTTATGCAAGTCAAGTTCTTTGGGTATGTCGCCCTGAGGAAACGCAATCACATTGGAATGACATGTGTTTGGCTCCTTAAGAAAGATATACTTAATCTTCTCTCCACCTTGGATCAACGGATACTTATTAGTAAGTTTATGATCACGTAGAAGGTGATTATATAAGAGAGAACCACGAACATGTATAGGACATCCGGATGCATAGACTGTCTTTGAATCGCTGTATTTATCCAGACCATTGACACTCCGAGGAAATGCAATGTCCGATAGAGGTAGAGTTTTAAACTCACCACGAAATACCTCAATAAAGAACTGGACAGCCGCTTCGTCTGCATCAAAGATAACATCAATCGCTTCCTTTAGTTTTGCTCTACATGCTGATGGTGTGGAACTCTTTACCATTTCCAAACCCATAACCTTCTTCTTGGCTTTAGCATACTGCACGCCTTCGGAGTTATGGACGTTTAGAATGTAACGCTTCTTAGCAGTCCAGATTGCTTTGTCTGCTAAGACCTCACGCTTCATTACAATCTTTTGCTGATAGACATTAGTGTAATCGCCGAGGTCTCCGCAAGCCTTATCAATAACAGGTTGGACTTTACTTTCGCTAACTCGGTCCATGAAATTGATGGCTTTCGTAGTATCTTCAGCATCTGATAGCAACGTCCGATGTACCAGTTCTCCAAGATTAAGGTACACTGAATCAGTGTCGACCGCAATGACATAATCATTCTCCGTTTTCATTAGTTTCTGCATATACGTGTTAATGGCATTCTCAATCCAACGGATCGTCAACTGACTTGTTGCGGTAATAGCAACAGCATTGCGTAGATCGAAGAAACGAAAATACTTGGAACCCGATGCACCATAGAGAGAGTTTAGGGAAACCTTCTTAGACATCTGTAGGTTCTTAAACTTGGCGATCTTGGTTTTTATTTCCAACTTCTTTGTTGGATTCTTCTCATTCTCATATTCCTGCTCTGCATCAAGCATTGCCTTCTTATACACCTTACGATCAGCAAACATCTTCTCAACCATTTCTGGCATGAAACCTTGCTTATCACGGCGATAGAATTGTCCATTAGCTGTTAGACAAACATTCTCATCCTTTAAAGCAGATAGGTCAATAGACCGAGAAAGGAGTTTATCGACAGTAACATTGCCTGCAATAATATCACGCATAGCAGGGGTGTAGTCGCTAGGATCAACAATCGTCTCAGGCGAGATATTGGATCCCATAATGACGCTAGGATATTCAGAATTAACGTCGAAACTAGCAACGAAATCATGAAATCCAATAAGAGGGTCCTTAACATAGGCTCCAACATATGCTTCGTCCTTTGTATGTCTCTCAATTGGTGGAACTACAATGTTCTTACTCTTTAGATGATTGAAGCAGATAACATCCCACATGCGAACCTGTGCGAACACGTCCTCATAATTACACTTGTTATCATAACACAGAGTAAGAGCCAGTGAGATTAGATTTTCTTCTGCATCAATACGATCCACAAGGTCAACGTCTTTGATGTTATAGTCAATGAACTTTTGAAAGTCTTCCTTGTATAGATTATGGAGTGAACCGTATTCATCATAAGAAAGTTTACGCTCACCTAGAACAACGTGGGCGATGTTATCCAAACGATAAGATTCCTGTGACTGTCCACCTGGCGAATACTTTTTGTATAGCGCCATCATATCAAGAGTAGCAATACCCATGAGTGTCCAGCCTTTGCCACGACGACCCATGCCAAGATCGAGGACCTTATCTTGTAACACACCCCAAGGAGAAAGACGACGGGCAATGCTCTCGCCTTTTAGCTTAGTAATGCGATTTACAAGATAAGGAATATCGAACTGTTCAACGTTCCAGCCAGTGACAATATCTGGATAATCAGCTTGCCACCAGCCGATGAAACGCATGATCAGATCATCTTCATCATGACATTCAATGTATGTCACGTCCTCACGATCATTGATATACTGTCCTACACCAAACGTGACGAACCGACCGTCCATCTTAACTGTGATGGCGGTTAGTGGTTCACTAGCAGTTTCGGGTTGAGGAAAACCATTCTCTGAACCAACTTCGATATCGATGTTGGCAACTTTGATTAGAGAAGCATCCCACTCGACGGCGCCTTTGTGTTCGTCTGCAATGAAGCAATAATGATAACGTTGGTTACCATAAATCTTAAAGTTCTGAACATCCTCATACTGCTTAACAAACTCACGACAATCCCTAATCGATCCAGGATTAACCTTATCGACATACTCTCCATAGATTGTGGTGTATTTGGTTGGCTTCTGTGAAGGCACGAAAAGAGTCGGAAAGTAATCAACTCGGCGTTGAACTCTCCGACCTTCTTCAATACCACGGTAAAGGATCTTACCGCCCCATACTTCAACGTTTGTGTAGAAATTCATCAAGGTGTGATAATCTTTGAACTTGGGATTTGGATTCCACCGAATAGACCATTATACTGGTTGACGAACTCGGTGAGTGGTGTAGCTGTAGTTATAACAAGATTGCGGTTGAAAGTCAACTCTTTTGTTTCACTAAACTGCAGATAAGGTGCTAGACCAACCTGTGGTGTCTTTGGATTTAGCTGATCAGGAATAACCACAATGCGAACTGGGTTCTTCACTGTGATTGTGGTTGCGTCCTCTGAAAGGACTTCGCCTAGAACTTCCTCGCCACCGAGGAACTTAATAAGTGTTACGTTTGCCATTAGTCTACAATCTCCATTAGATAGTCATATACTCCAAGTGTAATCCACTTGAAAGGAATGTGTGTGGCACGATTGCCATACTCATTAATGAATGTGTAAGCATTGTCCTCGTCGGCAATCTTACCAATGCGTTCCCACTTACCATCGTAGGCACGCTGCTTAAACTCAACTTCATAAATCTTCATGTTCTTTTCACTCGTTACCATCGTTCTCTCCATTCTTGTAATTTTCAACAGCAGTAATAACTTCCATTCTTAGTTCCCAAAGACGCCGAAGCAACTCACGCTTGTAGGCACTCTGAGGCATAACGATCAAACCAAGATTGATCATAAATGCAGAAATGTTATATCGCAGTATAAAGATAAACTGTTTCATTAGTCCCATAGTCCCTGATAGTATTTGCCGAATAGACGAAAGCCGTTTGTAATTCTATCTTGATGTGCCTGCATACCTTCATAGTCAACCCAATAGTCAGGATTGAGTTGTTTTACTGTATAACATTCGGAATCTTCTTCCTCGTTCTTAGAAACAAGTTCCCAGTTATACTTTGGTTCTCCGTGATAGAACTGATCTTCCCAATCGGTAAGTTCCTGTTCAAATGCCCAGATCATTTCATTGAGAACCCATTCCCACTTGTAATGAACCCAGTTGTCATGTCCATCAGGATCCCCATGACGCATATGTGGCGGAACGTCCTCGTTCTCAACATACTGAGAACCATGCTTGGTGTCTCTTAGTTGCTTGAGCATAGGAACAATGATATGGGCGAGAGTGTTATCCATTGACCATGTATCATACTTGTCAATGCGAACCATGATCTTACGCTTTTTCTTGGACTCAATCCAATTACAAAGATCCATGACCCAGGTCTCTGATAACCATGTTCCAATCTTGTGTGAAGTATCTTCACTAATGAATGGAATCATATCGGCTAGTTGATATGGACCAACCCAGTTAGTATAAGGTCCTATTTTGACTTTCATAATGTTTCCTTATTTCAATTTTGATGTTATGGGCGCATGTGGCGCAGACGACGGAACAACCATGCTCCTGCATGATTTCCTCAACGGAAGGAACTCTACTATGTGATGGACGGCTTTCCATGATTTGCTTGATGTTATTGGAAGATATGAGATTACAGGAACATAAGATCATTGCGCTTTCCTCACTTAGATATATATTATAGCAGAATGATCGGAGAAGTCAAGATGTTAAATAATCTTTCTATTAGCACAATCGGCGCTATCATACTAGCAGCCATGGTTGGTGGCGGAATCTATATCTGGAAAAAGAATGTGGAAGATCAAGCCGTCATTGAATATGTCCAGAAGCAACAGGAACAGATCATTAAGGAACAGAAAGAGTTGATCGATGACCTGGAAGCGAACAACAAACAGAGTGTGGAAATTATTGCCGACCTCAAAGACAAGCAGCTAAACCTAAATCAGAAACTAAAAGATTTGGAAGCATATCTATTAACTCACAAAGACGACAAGGAATCCTCCGAGGTTCTTAAAAGAACGATTAAGGAACTATCACAATGAAAAAGATACTAATCGTATGCCTTCTATTGGCAGGTTGTCAATCTAGCGCAGTTACTACTAAACTAACAGTGGTAACTCCACCAGAGCAAATGTATGACTGTCCTATCAAAGATAAGTGGCCTAATTGGAAAACACTAAATGACACCGAGGTGGCTAAAACGCTTGTTGAACTCTATAAGAACAACTCCCGTTGTAAAGCCTCCATCGATGCCATTCAAAAATTTCTAACGGATGCTAAAGCCCGTATAGAAGATTAGTTTCCTTCAGGTGGTGGGGTTTCTAGTGCGGTCTTAACAGTAGTTAGCTGTGTAAGGAAACGCATAAGAGCCATCACTAGACCAGCAGCTAGACCAGCAGCTGGAACGACTAGGTTCTCTGGAACACCCCAACCTGTTAGGATGGACGTCCAGTCTAGTCCTGCAACCTTTTCGGAAACCATTGGCAGAACTGCCATTAGGAAAGCGACTAGATAAGTCTTATATCCGTTCATTAAGTTACTCCATAATGATGCCCAGAAGTGGGCACTATTATTTAGTCTTTACTGAATCTGATATACCGCTGTCCCACAAGATGACTTGATCACGGGGGAACGCTCCCACGGACGAAGCCATCCATAATGCCATGTCCCACCAACACAATACATTCCACGATGAACAGGAACAGACCAGTCACCAACGAATGGTGGATCCTGAACAGGATTGTAGTATGTGCCGTATGGGGTTGCAGCATGAGCCATTGCGGCAGTGCTAAAAAGCAAAGTAGCAAGGATTAGATACTTTTCATCATTCAGCCTCCATACCAATAACCTGCCATTACCCAAGTTTGCATGGCAGAAGATGAAAAGACCACTTGGATCTTATCATCTTTTTCCTGTAGAATTTTGGCATCAGGACCCATTAAGGATTCATATGCCTTCTGATCTTTCTTATAAATCCACCACATTATAGACCGAGGACACCTAGACCTAGAAGGCCACGCTTGCCCTTTGGAGTGATATCAACAGAGACATCATCACCATCGTTGTCAACGTCAACGTCTGCGCCTGGAGGTGCAGTTACGACAGTGCCGTGTGGCGTTAGCTGAATAGCTGGTGCGAAAACACCCTTGCTATGAGCGGCGCCAGGAACTGCAACAGTCTGACCGTTATGTGTCTCGTCCTGATAAGCAAATGCTGAACCAGTTAGACCGAGAACTAGAGCTGCTGCTAGAAATACCTTATTCATTATTATTCACCTTTCTTGTGTTTTGACCAATAGGCCAGTAAATCTTGATAATCGCCAACATAGCTACCCTCGTGAAAGATAGCTGGCTCGTCAGTTGGAATGCCAGAAGCGATTAGAAACCCACGAATGAAACCGTCCATATGACGATGACTTACATCACATCCATGTTCATCGAAGAACCTACGGATGGGGTCAAATCTTTCTGTGTCCGCAGACCACGAAAAGGTAACCCAGTTTTTAAGCATAGTACCTCCTTATGCGAGACCCGTCCCATCGTGGTCAGGAGTCTCTGGTAGTTTAAGGGAACCGTCCGCATGACGTTCCTTCTTTTTACGATCAACACCAATAAAGTTTTCGGGATGTTTTAAAATCTCGGCAAGAAACTTACAGAAAGCAGTTAGTTCCTCTTTGTTATAGTTTGCACCAAGTTTACCTTCTTCACGAAGATAAGCCATTAGCAAGCAGTAAGCCTCATTCGCTGGACCATACTCAAGTTTATCACCTACTAGCATATTGAACCCCCTTTATCTGATTGACATGACTATTTAGAACGCCGCAGAGTTCCAGATATTATAATGAGTAGTTACAACCTTCTTGAGGATTAACTCAAAGTCACCCTGCTTATATGAAGTGGACTTGGTCACAGGATCGATAGAAACGATATCCTCAGGACCGAAATTCAGTTCGGTGTAACCGTCGTCATCATCCTTTATAATGTTATACTTACCATTGCTATCGTTATAGTTGAGTGACAGACCCATAAACTTATCATCCGTAGCAACAGCAACAGCAGGAACGAGAGGCGGATTAAACGGATTGGTATTCTTCGATACGTTAGAAGCAACCTTTGGTGTAGGCGAACCCTCGAACCAAATATCGATACGGTTCATGATAGGATTACCTTCCCACTTTGACTGCTGACATTCAATCTCAACACCCTTATACTTTAGGATAACATCGTGTTCAGTCTTACCAGCATACTCAATTTTGGTATTGAGCATACGAGTTGCTTCCTGCGGAGTTTCACCATAACGGTTCATTTCCTCAACAAGTGCCTTGAGCATGTCAAAGTTAAACTTGTTATAGAAACCAGACATGGTTACAATAGACTGAACATGATTCTGGTTCTTGAGATTGTCCTCACAATACTCACGAATAAACTCTGCAGATAGACCATCAAAGTCCAGCATGTAGAAGATACGACCAGGACGGTTACGCATATGTTCATCAATGCGCCACTTGTCATTCGTGGTTAGCAGAAACAGCTTCTGTGATGGGAAAGAACCGTCGAGCAGCGTTAGAATGTGCTGCTGGGAGTCACGGTCATACACCTTCTCAAATTCATCAAACATAACAATGCAAGGCTGATGAATGTCCTGAAGGAACTTAGAGAAAGCATCACCAGCCCATGCGGCATTGATGATGATAGCAGGAATGTTAAACTGCTGTGCTGCAGTAATGACAATGTTCTTGGCTAGTAGGGTCTTACCAGAACCCTTCTCACCAGAAAGCATAACGCCAGTAGAACCCTTACGATCTAGGAATGTGCGAAGAATACGGTCGGTGTTCTTTAGAACGTCGCCGTATAGTTTTCCTGGCTGTGGAAAGGAATCAATCTTTTCTAGGAACATTCCGCCAAAAGGATCCTTCTGGAGAATGTAGTTATAAACAGGAAGCAGCTTGTGAACCTTAGACGCACTGTCATCGTTGAACTTAACGATGTTTCCCATTTCAATAAAGTTAGTCATCACTTTCCTCACGTTTCATCATATAATGTATATTACACTAGGACGCTATGTTTGTCAAGTCCTAGCACTTGAACTTTACGACTGCATCTTTCCATTCGCCAGCCATTGGAACTTGTGCCTGTGCTGATTTAAGATGGCAAACTTTGGGTTCGATCTTAACTTGGTGTGTTTCACATTCACCTGTATTCAGGCAAATGGAAATTACTGCAAAAACTAGTTCTTTCATTATTTAACTCCATGAATTGTTAGTGCCGCAAAGTAGATTGTTAGAAACATGACAATCGTTCCTAGCAATGCCCCAACAATTGTGGGCCATTCCTTTTTGTAGTATCCCCAAAGACTAAACTTACTCTCCTTGGGACTGGGAGACGGCTCTGTGGTAATACCTGTCGAATATTGACAGACGATCTTCGACCGAGTATGAGTCGGGAATTGGATAACCTTTGACTTTTTGCCAGACATGTTCTGCCATCTCCAATGTATGTTCAAGATCCTTGCGCTCACTTTCCGCTAAGGCTCTCATTGTATCGCCATGCAGTTCGTCAATGAGTTGCATTGCTTTAACGATTTGCACTCTCTTATCTATCTTGGATTCTGTCGTCATAATACACCATTAGTTTGCATAAGTCAATAGTTTTTTGTAAATCCTTTAAACGTATCTGGTGTTCTGCCAAAATCTGTAATTGCTCGTTCCTGTTCTTGCAGGAACTTATCTCTCTCATTATTTCTATACAGTCTTCCAGATCCTCGTTGAGGAGTTCGAACATGATTTGTTTCCTTGTTGTGGATCCAATTGTCACATTCTCTAATCTGTCCGCATTGTGGCGGCTTCATTGTTGGTATGATGAAAATCTGGTCGAGAATAGGTATGGTCATATAAAAGAATATGAACACCGCACCAAATGTAAAAGGATTCTTGTCGTACCAGATTTTCAGCATGTTAGTTATTTAGTATAGTTGATTTTCTCGTTGACCCACTCTTGGTATTCTTCCTGTGTGACATGGTATGAGATTACCAGATCAAAGGCGTTTAGTAGTTCATCATCAACACCAATAACATCATCGGAGTTATCAATCTTATCCGGTTTACAGTTCAATCGATATGCTTCTTTCAAAGACTCCACAACCATTCTATCAATCTGCGGATCAGGTATATTAACTTCCACTTTCATCTTACCACTCCGGTGCGAATGATTTGCCACGAGTAAAAACATACGATACATCCGATCCGTATGCAGGACAAATATGTATCCGTTCAGGAATACCATTGCTATCTTTTTCACCTGCTTCACCACAAATGAAAAAGACACCAAATAGTTTCTCAGGAAAAACATTGTGACGAAGGAACTTACTCATTCGTTCAATGCGGTCAGCAGCCTCGTTATAGTCATCCTGGCTACATTCATCCCAGTTACGGAGACGTTTTACAAGTTCTTCATTTGTCATTTTATCGGTCATTTCTTCACCTGTAACATAATGTTGACACATTCTAAAACTAAATAAGATAGACATCATATCACAAGGAGGACACAATGTCAAGAGCAGAATATATGGCCGAGTATAGAGAAAGGAAGAATAATGGTTCCTTTCAAGATAAAAGAGTAAAGAATAAGGATCTAATAGACAAATGCCTAAACTGCGGTACCGAACTCGGACCAAGAGTAAGAGCAAACCGTCCTAAAAAGTTTTGTAATAATAACAAATGCCAGCATGAATATAATAGAAAGCGGGCAATAGACCTCGGTATAGCAGGAATAGGATCAACCAAAAGATTCCTATCCGAAACCCGAGGATATAAATGCGAAGAATGTGACATTAGCGAATGGAACGGAAAACCTATTATTTTAGATTTAGACCACATCAACGGTAACTCCAACGATAACGGGTTGGTAAATGTTAGATTACTATGTCCTAACTGCCATTCCCAAACTGATACTTATAAAGTAAAGAACAGAGGGAATGGCAGAAAGAGAGTTGGAATAGAACCTAAACCTTTTTACCCAAAGTTGTCAAATCTTGATCATCAGTAATAAACATAAGACCACCTTTGTTCCATAAAGGTCCGACACGCTTTGCCTTGGCCAAGATTGCCTCTCTCACATGCTCGGGCTCCTTGTGTAGATTAGCCATGATAGAACGATTGGCGCAGGAAGACGCATCACCTGACATGCCTGCGGATTCGTATTGAGCCGTTGACCGATCTACTTTTAGAGACTCGGCATATTCTTTTGCCCAGGAAGTATTCTTAGACTTTTTTATTTTGATTTGTTGGGGTGACACACCCATCTTGATAAGCCAAGCGTCATGCTCGGAACGGTCATATTTGCGTTGCTTGCGCTTGCGCTGATTGGTTGTGGTATAATAGGCTGGTAAAAGCGGCATGTAAACCCCCATAAAACTGAAACCATTATACAGGCTTATTTGAGGTTTGTCAAGTGCGACATATTGTCACACCTTGTTGTCATTCATCAGGAACTTCTGCCATGTTATTAGGTAGAGGAACAGTTCCTGTGGCACCACCATATGACATACTTGTGCCAGGTCTTGATGATTGCCAACCTTTTGTATATCCACCAGATGGAGGTGGAGCACCATTCATTTGTGCTACGCTTTCTTCATACGTGCCAGGACCGAGTGAACGATTGTCAGTGGTCATTGGCACTTGAGCCTTAGCCGTGAGGGATACCAGAGTTAAGATCAAGATCAAATATTTCATCATACATTACTTTTTCTTTCTAAAGAGATACCACTGGAGTCTCACGAAACCAATGACTCGGTTGATATAGTCTATCAGATAAACATCACGCTTGTTATTGAGCAACCATAATCTATCGTAATCGGCCTGCAACGCTGTAATGAGATAGGCAGCCTTGCGAGGAACAGACATACAATGAACGCCATTGTTCTTTTCAATCCAATCTGCCAACTCATGTAGTTGCTTGATTATTTCATCGTGATCATTCATCTACTCTCTCACCTACTTCATTAACGTGGAAACCAGGACGGATATCTGTATCTTCCATAGTTTGCTTAAAGAACTTCAAGACATGATTAGAATACCATCTGTCCCGATCTCCACCGTCGAACTTTTGTTCTTTCAAATAATCATCAAACAGTTTGTTGTATTCAGACTGTGTGATGGATTTCAATCATCCATTCCTCTATGCAAAATCTCATAAGGTACCTTACGACGTTCTTCCCACAAATATTTTGCCATGTCAGCATCTTCACACATCAAATAGATACCCGTATCATTATACCAAGTATCCGAATCTGGATTTGGATCATCTACCTTTACAATAGTAAAATCTCTATAGACACAGCACAAAGTATCATACTCCAGTCTAACTTCTGCTTCTGGATCTTGCTTAGATAGAATAGCAATCAAATCTTTGTTTTTCATAGTTCTGCCTTCATCATTGTTTCAGAACCAAAACGCATACGCTTCAATAGCATACTTGTTTCTGGTAGAATACGGTTCATAAAGTATTCTGCGGTATTGTGTCTGTCCTTATCGTCAGTAGCAAGGCAGATACGAACATGAGCAAGACCAAGCAATACAAGACCAAACATCTTCATGTAGTCATACGAAGCGCCACCAGCATCATTAGGATTCTTCATACCATTTGCTGCTAACCATTCGGTAGCCTGTTGCAGTTCACTAAGGGCGAGTGCCATAGGTTGAACAATTGGATTGATGTTCTCTCTGCTATAACCATAGTTCAATAGCTGTTGTGAATCTTTGAAGAAACGCATAACAGCACGGCCCATGTTCTTTGGTAGTTTGCGACCAACCAAGTCAAGAGCCTGAATACCATTAGCACCTTCATAGATCATGGCGATACGTGCATCTCTCACGATCTGTTCCATACCATTGTCGCGAACATAACCATGACCACCCCACACTTGCTGCATCTTGATAGCGTTCTCAACACCATAGTCAGTAATGACACCTTTGAGAACTGGCGTCATAAGACCAAGACGATCTTCTGCTTCTTCGCCACCCTTATCGACAAGTGTAGCAGCTTCTAGAACTAGTAGACGGGCAGCTTCATTAATGCAGCGAACATCCATAAGCATACGCCTAATATCAGGATGTGAAAGAATAGCGACACTAGGACCGCTAAGATTGACGGCACTCTTACTCTGGATTCTGTCTTTGGCATATTGTAAGGCATTTTGAAACGCTAACTCCGATTGTGATAGACCGTGAATAGCACAGCCTAATCTAAGTTCATTCATCATAATAAACATGCCTTGAAGGCCACGGCAACGTTCACCAATAAGATATCCAGTAGCACCATCAAAGTTCATAACGCAAGTTGGTGAACCATGAATACCCATCTTATGTTCAATAGCACCAGCAAAAACATTGTTGCGTGACATATCAGCAAGAACCTTTGGCACAGCAAACAGGCTAATACCCTTAACACCTTCTGGGTCACCTTCCACACGGGCAAGGACAAGGTGTAGAATGTTATTTGCTAGATCATGCTCACCACCAGAAATATAAATCTTCTGTCCTGTAATCTCATATCTTCCATCGGCAAAATCTATTGCCTTAGTCTTGAGCAAACCAAGATCAGTACCGCAATGTGGTTCTGTTAGGCACATTGTTCCTGTCCATTCACCACGCACCATTGGTGGGATGAATGTTTCTTTCTGTGCGTCTGAAC
>JACCDY010512074.1_pt1 | contig 45252 bp, 66 predicted proteins | sample 7446391 | NCBI WGS metagenome assembly JACCDY01 (sample SAMN15323451, study PRJNA562643) | freshwater metagenome | isolation source: river surface water | place: USA:Blue River Watershed | collected 2017-08-18
AAATCAGGACCTGGTGCTGCTGCCTGGTCTTCTGTTGTGAGCAATAAAAAACCCCCACATTTCTGCGGGGGTTCTAACCAATAAACCAAACCAATTAACTTTCTGCGACCAATAACTTCAAGTATTCTTTTTCGGTTAAGTGTCTAACTCCACCTCTTTCACTATTCTTTTTCTTTTTGATAAGAACACAATCACCTTGACGAACAATTTTCTCAATACCACCTTCTTTGATGTCTGTTTGAATTGTCCACGCAATTGCTTGAATTGGGTTAATCTGTTTACTGAAATCGGTACTACTTGACAACCATTGGTTAGGGTTGTTAGTACGATAAACACTTTGTGCGTCCACCCAAATAAAATACTCTCTATCGGTTGATGTGTCCTTACACTTCACAAAGTAAACATCTTCGGGTTTCCGCCAACCAAAGTCTGAACCTTCACCCCAAACATCTCCTTTTACTTCATAAAGTTCGTAGGTGTCCTCAAAGTTGTTTTTGATAAGTTCACCATTCTCACCAACCCAAAAGGTTTCTTTTGAAATAGTTTTTGAACTTACCAATCTTGGGTTCACTTCTTTGTAAATGTTTTCCAAACCCAAACAACCTATCGCAACTCTTCGTTGTTCAATGTTTTCAAGTTCCTTTGTAATCTCTTTGAAAGTAATAGGAACAATATCTTCCCAAATATCTTCCAAACCTTTGAAAGGAACATTACGATATTTTGTTTTCAATAAACGACAACCAATGTTGTAGTCAAAACGAGTGTTTTCAATTATTATTTTCATCTCTTTAATTTTTTATAGTTCACTATCAGTATAAACCAAAAATTGTCTTGTTAAGGAAACGAATAGTGTGTTACCCACAATTTTAGGTAATACATCACTATCAACCTCATCTGTGTTATATTGAAACCACTCTTCTACTTCACCCTCTGCATTTTCAAATTCGTGGTTCATTACAACATCACTAATCTTTTGTGATATAGTGTCGGAAATTTGTTCTTCCTCATTGTTTAAGATACAATCACCTTTATAGTTAATCGCATCACCATCTTGGCTGCCAACCAAATTGAGGACTTTACTTCTGACGAACTCAACTTCTTTCTCTGTTAGTTCAACACCTACTTCATCAGTAAAACTCTCTGACCATTCGGCTTGTGCATTCTTGTTATACACAAAATCGGGGTTTTCCTCATCTTCGTTTAGTTCAATACTGACATTACCAGACTCACCAATGTAGTGTCCATCAGAATTGACATAGAACTCAACTCTTTTGAATACATCATCATCAAAGAAACTTTCAAGTTCCCCACTTTGTACTTCTTGGTTTTCGGAATTGTAGAATGTAAAGTGGTAATCATTCATACTATCACCACCGCAGGAAAACTCCATATCTGCGGTTGTAATACCTAACTCTTTCCAGAGTGCAATTGCTTCGTTAGTTTGCATGTTCGTGAATTTTTTGGTTTAATTGTTTAACTACTTCGTAGGCTTCGGGGTTGTCCAAGTCCTTTACTCCATTACACATCCAGGGTTGAACTTCTAAATGTTTAAGGTAATCTTGTGGGGTTGGAACAAACTTCATTCTGAAATCTTCGGCGATATGTAACATCGCAATATCAACGACATCAACTGACTTTCCGTCGCTATTAACAATGTTGTAACCAAAAATCTTTGGAATGATAGTGTAGGCGAACCAAGTGTTATGGGTTAATAAACGAGAACTATTATTGTTCATTGTCGCCTTCGGACTATCAATAAGTTCGTGGATAGGTAGATAATCTTCTACCTTACCACCCCAACGCTTAACGCTGGACTTTGAGTGAATTAGTGGGTTCGCCATAGTTAGTCCCAAATTTGAGTTACACGACCTTCAAAGGGATTGTATTCAACTTGTTTCCCCATAACCCAATCACCCTTTTCAACTTTGAGTGGTTTATGTTCGTTTGAGAAACTTCCGTCGGGTTGTTCGTGTCTTAAAACACTATCTTCTTTAACCCCAACATCTGCGAAATCTGTTTGAGGTTCGTCAATCACAAACTCACCATAGAGAGTGTGTTGGTTGATACCTTCACCTTTTAGTAAGGTGTGTTTCTTCTTGGTTGTTGATTTGTTCTTTTTCATTTCTTTAAGGTTTATGGTACAAATATAAATCTATATTTCGTATAAACAAAATTTTTTTTTACTTTTTTTCAGACTTTGTTGCCAAACTATTTTTCACCTGACGACGGTCATCATATTCAGGATATACTTATTGTTATGATAGAAGGAATTATTTACACACTATGGATTGAAGGTTTATTTGTTGTTCTTTATTACATGTATAGATTACATAAGGAAATAAAAAAGGACGAAGAAGAATACCGAAATAGGTTTTTAGATGATATGATGTAAGAAAGAGCAGCTCCTGAGCAGCTCCATATATTGGTTGGCATGAGTAAACTATTGATTTTATTACGTTTCATCCATGCCAAACAAATTCACGAGCTGTAACAGTGCAGCTCCACTGCACACTTCAGAGCAATAAAAAACCCCACATCTCTGTGGGGTTTACATTAATTGAGTACCAAACCAATCTTAAACCAACTCAACTAACTCCTTAAAGATTTCACGTTCACGGTGTCCGTAGGTTCCGAACATCTTGTTTTCGGAATTGTCACCTTTGGAAAGTGAGTGTGTGGTATACTTGGTAACCCCACTGAATAGACCCCAAAGGTTATCTCCTTTCTCTTTCAACTCACCGTTAAGGTCAATATAGAAACGAGAAAGACGATTACGTGTAACGGTAGACACTGACTTCTCATCGTTCATGTCAACATCTTTCATGATATTGAACAATGTACGAGTCACCCAATCCTCTTGTTTTTTGGTCATCTTCGTTTCAGAAAGTTTCTTAATGTCTTCGAACATTATCTTTTCTTCCTCGAGTACTCCCTCCAAACCTCTACAGATATCATCGATTCTCATCTCCATGTTCTTAGTGTGACGAACTTTCGCGTTCAAGTTACGGAACGCTGCGAAGAATGTGTTCTGACAACTGATAGTAATATTACTAGGGCCGAATGCCAAACTAGTTGTACCATCGAAGGAATTCACACCGGTGATGAAACCCTCTACACGGTCGTTACCCAACTTAAGGTCGTTGGACTTCAATTGTAGATAAACCTTTTCACCGTTACCAAAGTAACCTCCTTTGTGAATTGGTAAACCAACTTGTTGAGATACTTTATCTAGTAACTCAACCATCTGATGATTCTGATACGGAAAGTACCCGTCACCATGTACAGAAAGAACAGTGTTAGTGTCTTCACGTACAATTGCTTTACTCTTAGGAACAATGATACCACTTTCGGTAGTAATCATTTCTTCTCTTACGGTCCAATTTAAACCTACTTGGTCAAGGACTTCTTGTGTTCGATTTTGATTTGACATATGGATGTTTTTTAATTCATTACAAATGTAAAACGTTTTACGTTATAATCCAAATAAATCTTTATTTTTTTTTTAATTTTTTTCTGACCCTGGATTCACCGTCCCATCTCAGAAATTGTTTGGCTTATTTTGTTTAACGTTTAAGACAAAAGATTAAACAATGTAATACGTTTTTATTGATACGTAAGGTGTCATACAACGCCAACCTAAATTCACAGTCGGACGAGCAGCAGGTCAAAAGTTTTAGCAAATAAAAAACCCCCACATTTCTGAGGGGGTTTTTCACTAACCAATTAAACTAATCTATGAACGACAAACAAAGTGTAATACACTCTATAACCAAAAGGTATCAATTAAAGTTGAGATAATCAAGTGATGTCTCTCAAAATAATTTAATAGTTGTTTTGACTATCAAACCTATTATATGTTCTACCACGAAACCCAGGTCGCTTCGGACGCTCTTCGTTGTAGTTATCTTTCTTGTTTTGATAGAATGAACTATTAATCATTTCATCAACTGTTGGAACTGTAAAGTCCATATCACAACTTCCATTCATCATCTTCCATTGAATTTCGTAAATCTCTTTTACGGATTCAACGACATTCACGAATGAACCATCTATGTAGTCAATCTTTGTTGCGATTGTATCGTTTCTCTTGTCGAGAATTGGATAGATGTTCTTCACATTTTGAAGATTGACGAGTGTCGGTGTTCCTTTACCTTGATAGGTGAGTTTAATTAACATTTTAGTTTTGAGTTTTTAATTATTGAACAAATATACAAACTGATTTTAGAATATACAAATGATTATGCCAATCAAAATCCAAGGTTCAAGGTTCCTCAGATATTTCCCGAGAAGACAAGAAAATTATTGGGTGGTAAATGAGTGTCGGGGTGTCCCACGATTTCAAAATTATCTTCATCTTCGATAACTCCGATATCTCTACCATTATCCCAAACTACATTGATGACTCCACCACCTACATGTCTGATGGTACCCATTTCTCCTTTTTCAATTGGATACTTTTCGTTGGTCATTGTTTCAACCATACGAATTCTTTTTCCGATAATTTCTTTTCCGTATTTCATATTGTTATTGGTTTATATATACGAATATACAAAACATTTCGTGATATACAAAATTATTTTAAGAATATTTTGCCAACTTGAGTAGACTGAAGATGGACCAGAATCTCCTGGTTGGAAAATTGGTTGGCGGACTTTGATTAATTTTAACCAAACTATTCCATTCATGCCAAACAATTTTCGGGATACTTGAGTCTGTGAATTCTTCAGAATAAAAAAACCCCCACATTTCTGTGAGGGCTCCTTCATAAACCAAACCAAACCAAATCTATTCGTATTCTTCTTCGTACAATTCACCCGTTAGGTACATGTCGTAAGTTTTTACTTCACCCACCAAAATTTCGGTAACTTTCTCAATCAATTCTTGACTAATACGTTTTACTCCGTATTCTTCACGTACTTTTTTCTTTGAGACAAATGTCCAACCAACTTGTCCACTATCCCAAGGACAACTGAACCCCGTTGTGTTCATTGTAATTCCCGAGTGGTCGTACAAGTAAAGTGGTAAAATAACACAAACATCATTTTCTTTGATAATTGCGTTCTTCATTTCTTCCCAACCATTGTAGTCGTTGTGGTTGTAATTGTGTTCATCCCCAAGGTCGTAACGTCCATGAAAACAAACCATTTTTCCGAGGTTATCCCAACTGCGGGGATTGTCAATGTCTTTGCACATAATTGTTTTATTTAATTGGTTTATACAAATATAAAACAAATAATCTTATACTCAAAATTTATTTTATATTTTATTGCCAGTCAAATTTGACTGTTCGTCATCTCCGTCGTTCAAACACTCCTCACAAGCGTTACAACTAAAACAATACGAACAACCACAACCATCCTCTGTATCTCCACAATCACAGCAGGTGTACATTGCACCACAATCGTACTGATTCCCGTTTCGGTCTGTTCCCATATAACCCGATTTTTCACACATGATTTTATTTTTTAATTGGTTTAGGTAAAATACCATCTTTTATTAATTGGTTCCAATCAACTCTTTCTTTGTATTTTCCCAAATAGTAAAACACGAACGCTACTATTGGTAATAAAATTAAACTTTCCATATCCTTTATTTTTATTGGTTTATACAAATATAAAACAAATAATCTTATACTCCAAATTTTTTTTTATATCTGTCGTCAGGACCTTCCCATCTCAAAAATTGGTTGGCCAATAGTGTAATACAACTCTACATAGTGTCATACAATGCCAACCAAAAATCAGGGCTGGGCGCAACAGACCAGCAATCTTTCGAGCAACAAAAAAGGGTAACATTTCTGCTACCCTTTCCACCACAACCGATGTTAAACCAATTAAATCGACAAGTAGAGGCGGTTGTGATTATATAGTGCGACGGGATTTTCCTCCGCAATCTTACCATATTCAGTTTTAATCTTTTCGTACATAATGTCTTGTGGTTCATTGATACACTCCGATAAGAGTTCACAAAAACCATAGTTACTTTCGTCAACTACGTCTTGTTTAGTACCAGGTAAACCACAATAGTATGCCTCCCCAACTTCGGAGATAAACATTCCACTATAAAAACCTTTTAGTTCATAGTGGTTAACGAATTGGTCTGCGTTACACCAAATAAAGATTGAATTATCTTTTTTGGATAGTAAATCAACCATTGTGTGGTCAATAATTAAACCTCCCGTTTTGGGAAATTGTCCAACCGAGAACAACCCCATAGGTGCTCCGTGTCCACACATGATGACGCGGTCGTGTTCTTCAATTAGTTTACGGACTTCGTCCTTTGTTACCCCACCAGTAATAATTGTTTTATTCGGTATGGGATTGTACACAATATCCAAGAATTGTGTTGATTTGTCTTTTGGGTGAATAACCAGTGTTTTCATTTATTGTCGATTTTATAGTACAAAGATATAACGAGTTTTTTATTTTACCAAATTTATTTTAGTATTTGTTGCCAACCTACCGAATTTTCTGAGGAGAAGACGCAGCGTCGGGAGAAATTAGGTTGGCTCACTTTACATATTAGTAGGTTTTTACTTTACACTTTGCAAGATTCCGCCAACCAATATCCATCCTGTCACGGTGCTGTCGACGCAGCGCAACTTCAGAGCAAAAAAAATCCCCGACTTTCGCCGAGGACTTTCCATTCATGAACCAACAAACCAATTACCTACCAAATCTTGTACTCAACGCGACATCAAACGCGGACATGAACTTCACTTGATTTTTGATTTCTTCGATTGAAAGTTTGGTGTCTCCATTATCACCCGTTTCATCATCGAAACCCATAATCAATCCATTACCCGCTAAAGGTTGAGGATAATTACCCAACTTAAAGAACTTCGTGTCGTCATTCATGTACATCAATCCCTCTTCATCTACATAGACATCGTTCTCTTCGTTGTATTGAACTACTTCAAAGGTTGAACATTTAAGGTGTCCATAGATACTTGGTAACTGACTACCATTTTCATCTCTAACAACTTCTACTTCTGAAATTGTTTTGTTTTCAACGTCGATTAAAATTGCTCTTGACATAATTTGTTTTTTTTGGTTTAACAATACAAATATAAAACGATTTTATTATTATACCAAATTTATTTTCATCTTTTTTGCCAACTTACCCAACTCAGGAATTCAGGCACTGGTCCCTGAACAAAATTTGATTGGCGGACTTTGATTTATTTTAACCAAACTTATATCTACCGCCAAACAATTTTTGGTATGTCCCTGACTCAGGCGAAACATCTTGGAAATAAAAAACCCCCACTTTTCAGTGAGGGTCTACTTTAACTTTGAAGGTACTTTTTGTCTTTGACAAATTTGAGGTGTCTACATTCCTCAATAGTTAAACCCACGAACTCGTCGGGAGTAAAACTGATTTCATCGGGATAATACTCAAACAAAAATTCTTCTTCCCCATTCTCCATTGTAACATACACTTGGGGCATTGGGTCAAAGAAACTTTTCGGTATTAGGTTGGTAATTCTCGCAGATACTACTTTCATAATTCTATTTTTTAATTCCAAAAGGATTAGTAATAAGTGCATCCACAAGACTAATGATTAGTACAAAAGGAAAAACAACAATTTTAAGAGTTGTCATTATAACTTGTTTTTTAAATGTTCTCATATCTTTTTATTTAATTGGTTAATACAAATATAAAACAATTATTTCATTATACCAAATTTTTTCTGATTTTTTTCCGAAGGAGATGGGCCCTGATGAAAATTGGTTGGCGTTGGTGAGGTAAATGTGTAATACGATAATACTCATATGTAATACCGCCAACCAAAATTTTGGATTATCCTTCCCGCAGCGGGAATTTCTCTAAAAACAAAAAACCCCACCATTTCTGGTGAGGTCTTTCTTGTTGAACCAAAAACAAGATTAATTCATACAAAGGTTTTTCATCAAATCGGAAATATGATGTGGTTTGTTGTAGTTAAATTCAGTATGAGTAACTTCATCAGTCAACTCGTTTGTGAACTTAACTTTCATCACACCATTGGAAAACACACTTTCCATTGTACACAAAATTGAAATACCCTCTTGTTCCATAATCAAAGGAACAATTTTGTTGTGTAACATTTTTCCAACTTTATCACTTGGAACCGCACCACCACCAACTCCGTAGTTCGCACCACCTTCGTTGTTTGGTTTCTTGATAAGGTACAAAACAACATCGGGGATGTTTTTACCTTCATCAATCATTTCTTGTGTACCTCTTTCAATAGAGTGTGTCATTCCTTCAATGAAATCTTTGATTTCTTCAATGTCGCGATAATTGTTCATAGGATATATTTTTATTGGTTTATGATACGAATATAAAACGAATAAACGGATATTCCAAATAAAACTATATTTTTTTTTAATTTTTTTTGCCAACATATCATCTTGAGTAAACGGGACAGAAGACCGGCCCGAAAAATTGGTTGGCTAACTTCGGTTGATTTTAACCAAACTATACCTTCCACGCCAAGCAACTTTTTTCCATGAGCTGTTGCGAAATTCTCAAGAACTTTCTTTCATAAAAAAAACCCCACATTTCTGTGAGGTTTCCTTTTTATTTTTTTAGGTTAGTATTTCTGTGGTTTCAACTTCTTACTCTTGATGTAATTTTTGATGTCCTCAAATAGAACTAAAAAACATAGTCCCAAACACATACAAGACAAAAAGAACATTCCGATTTGATTATCAACGGGGATGTCCCAAGTTAATGATACCCACATTCCGAAAGATGTCATTCCTAATAGTGCGAAATAGATGAATAGATTTTTCATACGATTTATTTTTTATTGGTTTACGATACAAATATACAATAGGTTTCAATATAAACAACTTTTTTTTATATCTATTTTGCCAACTTAACAATGGACTGAAGATTATCCTGATGACCCGGATGGAAACAGGAGGGATTTTGGTTGGCGGTGGTTCAACTAAATAACAAACTATACTTCCCACGCCAAACTAATTTCCCCGATGGAAAAACAACCTTGTCGAAATTTTTTTCACCCCCAAATTTTTATTATGATTTTTTTTCTTCTACCGCCAAACAACATTCCCGAAGGTTCAGATGCCTCCGAAATTTTTGACAAATAAAAAAGGGGATACTTTCGTACCCCCTTTGGTTTTTCCTATTGTGGTTTTTTACTCCACAATGTACTTCGTTCCGTTCAAACTGATTTCCTTAATGTTGGAAATTGTTAAGGTTGTCCACTCCACTTTTCTTTCTTGTGGTTGGTTTTCGTAGTTACCACTTTCCCCAATCCACTTGTCAAAAATCATTTTGTCAATAGTGTTACCCTCGAACACAAACTCCGATGTTGGTTTCACTTCGGGAAATTTCTCGTGTGAAAGATAGTGTCTATTTAACTTCTCGTTGTAAAGTACACACTTTGAAATGTGAACACCTACTCTACTCTCTTGACTTTTGAAAGTACCCTCTCCACCCTCTTTGATGTCGTTATTGTTTACACGACTTTCGTAGTCCGAACCGATAAGGAAACGACCTCTCTTTACTTTCACAACTTTGTTGTGGTAAGGGTTTTCCTCTTTGTTACCCTCTTTGGTTTTCTCTTTGTTCATTTTCACAATAGTTTCACTAACTATGTGTGTGAATGTTGGTTTCTCGATAGTGTTAAGGATTGCGATGATTTCCTCTTGTGTTACTCTCTTGATTTCTTTTTGGTTTTCCATTTCGATTTGTTTTATTGGTTTACAATACAAATATAATATAGTTTTCAGTATAAACAAATTTTTTTTTTATCTATTTTGCCAGACTACCACACACAAGATGACGGGACAGAAGACGGGTTTTGAAAATTGGTTGGCGTCCCCCTATACCCTATACACGTACCCCCTACCCTCCCATCATGGAGGGGGTATCCCCCCTTAATATAGGGTTTTTGGGGGGTCTAAATAGGGGGGACAATGCCGTAACAGAAATTTTTCCGGAAAAAATCCGAGAAATGAGAAGTAGGTGGTCATTTTTAGAAAAAAAATTTTTGGGAAAAAATCTAAAAATCCAAAGGCAGGGGTAAAACCGTTTCCAGAATTTTCCGAAAAATTACGAAAAATTGTGAATCTTTAATACATTTTTCGCAAACATAACAAGTTGTTCATTAGATGAACTATTCTTCATTGTATTTGCTAATAATGATATTATTTGAATATTACCTTTAATATACCCCTTAGTACTATCTATTCTATCTATTGAAAAATAAAATGGTTCATTTTTATCTTTCTTATTGTATGATAGTTTGACTTCGAGATATATACATAATTCGGGAACGTCAATATCTTCGGGTTTTAAATTAAACTCACATTTTCTTCTACGTGCGTTACGTTTTGCTTTAATACATATTTCTCTTTTAATATCTTCAGGGGTGTGGTTAATATTTTCAAAGTAACCATCAAGACAAAGTTCTTTTATTTTTTGACTCAATCCCAAATTAGATACCACTCTCACATTACCCCTAACAATTCCAGTTAACCAATCCAATCTATCTAGAACATAGTAATTGTCAGCACTTTTATCATTTGGGTTTGTGGAAATTGGTATATTGGTAATTGGACAAAATTCCGGTATCACAATATCTTCGACCGTAATTTCAAAACCTATCTTTTTTTCTTTTGACCTTTGTCTTGTTCTTTCCCATAATAATTCCTCAGGGGTTCTAGTAACAGGTTTTTGTTGATTTATCCCTGTACCACCATCATGTAGTTTGGTTCCGATACCTCCTCTTGTTTTGACCGTATCCCAATAGGAGAAATCACCTTGACCAATCTGATTATATATTATTTTTTGTTCATCGGTCATATCGACTCCAGCCGGTGGTAATATTCCCAACTCCCTTAATCTAAAACGAACACGATATATTCTTCTATCTAACTTTCTCTTTTCGGGATTATTATGTCTCCAAGTAAATACTCTATATGTCATATTATAATATAACAAAAATACATCAATAAAAAAATTTTTTCCGGAAAAAATCCGAAAAGTTAGAAGTGTCCCCTATTTCTGAAAAAAAAATTTTCCGAAAAAATCTAAAAATCTGAAAAAAGGTCAAAAACCCTTTCTGGAATTTCCCGGAAATTTTTCAAAAAATCGGGATTTCCGATTTTTCTTTTTGTGTATTTATAGAGAAATCTATAAACCATGGCAAAAGCAAGAAAAGAACACCCAAAACCTAAAAGTAGAAAGTCCGTTAAAAAGACTACTCGTAGAATTCAAAAGAATAACGAGATGCTGAAGAAGATATGGGAAGAAATGCGTAAATAAAAGATATTTATATTAAAAGAATCTATGAACAAATTTATCTTATCAGAAGAAGAAAAAAATGAAATATTAAATCAACATATTTCCCGTGGTTATAAAACAACCATCAATGAGTCAGAAGAAAATGAACTTAGTGAAGACCAAGAAACATATAACTACAATATGGCTATCCAATGTTTCTTAAATAAGAAAGGTGTTAAGGATGATTCAGGTCAACCCTTAAAAATGGATGGTTCAATCGGTAACTGGCCAAAATCAAAATCAGCTCAAGCTATTGCTAACTACCAAAGAAATTTGGGTGTATACCCTGTCGATGGTGTGTGGGGTCCTGATACCATGGATAAGATGCCAGGTAAAGACAAAGAAATGTTCAAAGAGTGTGTTTCTGAACACGGTGATATTATTGATAAAGGTCTTCACTTTTTCGGTTTGGATGAACAAGGTGGTGTGATAGGAAACGCGGCCAGAAGTGCGGCAATTCAAGGTGGATTGGCAAAACAAGGTAATACAGTACCACAACAACTAATTGATTGGTTAAAAAAGAATAATGTTAAAAATGGTCAGTGGAGTAAGGATTTGAAAAACCCACAAAAAATTGTGGTGTCTTATTTACCCCCAAGTACTTTAGGGAGTTCAAAATTAGTACCACTTGTGTCCATTTACAAACCATCTACAGTAAGTACTGATAACGGTAAATGGGAATTTAACGGAACCACAGTAATTTTTAAATAATAAAACATCTTATAATAGTGAACCCCGATTTATTCGGGGTTTTTTATTTTCCAAAATATTTATGTATATTATATAACATTATGAAAAACTTAAATGAAAACATTCAACGTATCAAACAAATGATGAATACCATCAACGAGAGTTCATTTGATAACCCTGTTGAACCTGAAATCTCCATGGAGGTTAGACAAGGTGTTACCAATCTTCTTAATGGGTTTATTCAAAATCCTGAGTTTGTTGATGACCATGTTAGAACCTATGATGGGTTCTTTGTTATCTCCAACGAAGAGGGTGATGAGGGTTTGATGTATGAATTTGATATTGATTATACACAAAGGTCGAGTTTTACCCCCGGCGTTATGTATCTTCCCAACGGTGACCCCGGTTATCCTGATGAAGGGGAAAACGCCGAATATGATTTTGACATCACCAAATTGATTTATTTTAAAACCGATGAGGAAGGTAATGATGTGAGTCTATATGAAGGTAAGGACTTCACCGGGTTTTTGGGTATTAAATTAAGCAACGGAATGACGGGAGAGGAATTCATGTTTGATAAGTTTGATGAACAGATACAAGAAAACGAAGCTCAGATAGAGGACGATGGTCCCGAACCTGATGACTATTAATAATTAACCCCTCTTAATCGAGGGGTTTTTTATTTGTTCTTGGTGAAGTTCTCGAAAAATACCGAAACCCACACCGCAACAATCACGCCAATAATAACATAGGGTAAAATCATAACTTTTATTTTTTATTAATATACAGAAATTTTTTAATTATCCATAACAATCTGATTATTTATTGTTATGGGGTTTAATAAATGTTTCGTTCCATCCATGGAGTATATTCAGAAGATTCTATTGGAACACAATGTCGAATACGTTGTGAAACTATTCGGTAAGTGTGACTGTATGATTGGTAATTCTGATGCAATTGAACTTATTGGGGATTTGATGGAGGAGTATTATAAACCACAGAAAAACGATTCTCGGGCGCCGGAACCGGGAAATCTCGAAACTCGTGTGCCGGGACTGTAACATTGTTAAAAAAATTATTTTATTGACCCCCTCTAAAAACGTTTTTTTTTATTTCACGTGGTATTTATAGAAAAAGAAAAAAAAGATTATTATGGGAAAAACAATTAGATTAACCGAAAGTGAGTTCATTTCACTTGTTAAAAAAGTTTTAAATGAATCAGGTAAAATGACGATTTCTGAAGCTGATGGTGGATGGAATGCACAACTTGGTAAACAAATGGGTGACCCTTCATGGTTAGCATATCCTGCGGGACAATTACCAACTACTGTAGTTAGTAAATTCAATACCCCAAATTACTCTCAACAATATACGTATATGGCTGGTGACACTGGACACGATACATCAATCATCATACCCGCACAAACAAAATGGGTAAGAACCGGAAGTGGTTATTTCTTAATTGCAAGTGGAATGAAAGTTGTTGGAGGTGATTTTGATAAAGTTAGAGGTTATAAAGACACTAATTATTTAAATCAAGTTCTTAAAAATTATAAAGCTATGGGTATTCAATTAGCACAAACCCCAATTGCGGCAACAAAAGACGTTGGTGGTATTTTATATCCTCAGGGTGATTCACCTATTGGTCTTTTGGCTAACGCAGCTCAGTTGTACGCTAAAATAAAGACGTTATAATTAAAAAAATAATAGATAAAAGAAAAGGGAGGTTAAACCTCCCTTTTTTTATTTTACATAGATGATGAAATCATATGTCCTATCATCGATATTTTGTCTGAAGTAGACCCCGAACTCCGTCGCATTAGGACTGATGAGTTCTTTGAACAAATCGGTACCAATGGACATCACGTCAATTAGATAATCACAAAACTTTTCTTCTTTATTATCGAAATTAGATACGTAACCATATTCCGTGAACAAACCGTAAGTAGACCATGTGTGACCATCTAATGGTGTTCCGTAAACAATGGAACACTCAAGACTACTTGAAATTGTGGTATTCAACACCAATGGACTTGAACCATACTCACTTCGGAACTTATTCAATGAATTAATGAAATTCTCACGAATGTAACTTTCATCGAGTTCCACTTGAATAGTTAACGAATCGTTATTCAAAGGGATGATGTCATAAGTTAACGTATCCATCCTTACGAATGTGATGATGTCTGAATTATACGGATAATCAGTACCAGGTACATTCAAAGTTTGACCAAAAGAGTTTAGAGTCATTACTAAACTAACACATAAAACAACTAAATTTTTCATAACACACATTTTTAATATTTGAACAAAGTTATACATATTTTCGAATATTCCAAATTTTTTTGAAATATTTTTAAAAAAAAATTACTTCACCTATTCTTTGAATTTGTTGATATTTATATAATAAAGTAAGAATTAATGAAAAAAGTAATCAGATTAACAGAATCAGATTTAGTTGATATTGTGAAAAATATTATATCTGAACAAAATTATTCAGAGATAAAAGCAACCACCGACCCTAAAAGAGTTGTTGGTCTTTCAGTATTAACTGACGCTGGTTTACCGGCTGATGAAAGTAATTTTAGAGGAAGATGGGTTTTAGAACAACCTAACATTTATAAAACTTTTAGTCAAACAAAAAATTTAAGTTTATTTAGAAACTTGGCACCAAAATCACCAGCGGATGGTGAAAACTTTATTGAAATGACGGTACAACGTTTTTTACCAAATGAATTAAATCCCGATAGAACTGTTAAAGTAAAAGGTGGTCCCGACCTAACCACAAAACCTGTGGTTGAATCTTTAACCAATAGTGGTGTAAAAACATTTAATGTAAAATATCCTGACCCTGATGGTAAACATGTTTGGAGTCTTATTAGAATCGTTGCATCAGGTAATGGATTATTGGCGTTATCAAGAGCTTTATTGGAATCCACAACTTTACCAAATAAAATCACCATAGGTATGGCCCAAGCCACAAGAGAAAGTGGTGGATATTCATATAACGCAACAAAAGTAGCTAACACCAACCCTGTATTGAATTTAATATCTAATATGGCGGCAGCATCAATTATAACTAAAAACGGTTTACTTGACCCGGGAATTAAAAGATACGTCAGTGGCGATATGGTAACTGTTGGTAGGTACTTTGGTAAAACAAATGAAGAAATTGCAAATTTAATGGCACAATCTTTATATCATTTAGATGAAAATTTTATTCCAAATGGCCAGCAGGAAACATTTAGAAAAAAAATGGATGCATCGGGAAAACCATTACTATCAAATTATAATTCAGCACCATTTTTAACCATTTTGAATCAAATGGGAATGATGCAAAATATAAACGGTTTATTTGATGGTAATTCTCCCGAACAAAAATGGTCACTTATTGAAAAAGAAGTTAATACTCTTTATTCAAAATTTAATGAACAAATTAAAAATGCCGTAATTGAACAGTACAAAAACAGATTAATATCGTTTTTCACGTTTGTTTATAAAGATGGTGCTCAGGCCACACAACTTGTTAATTCTACCGCATTTAGGTCTGCATCTATAACTATTGAAGATGCGTTTAGAAACGCAGTTGTGGGTGTGAAATACACAGGGACGACCGCACCACCAAAAGCCGGCGAAACAAAAACTTCGAATACCTACCAAGTAGGTAAATCAACACCTAATCAAAAATAAAAAAGGGAGGTTTAACCTCCCTTTTCTTTTATAGTTTACCACTCCAAGTGATTAGGTAATCATCTTCAGGTATGTGTACCACAATGGAATCGTGACCAATAAATTTAATCAAACCATTTCTCTTGATACCAAGGATTTGAATACTTACTGTGTTCTCACTCTCATTAACAATGTATTGTAAAACTTTGTAACCTTGACAATCACCCTTTAAATTGTAAATGTATACAGAATCGGGTTTGGTGTCGTCGTAGTTTTTCTTTTTCACAAAAATACGTTGACCACATAATGAGGTATCATTAATTTTTTCTTCAAACGATTCTTCATCTCCGTAAGTAATCTTTTTGATGTTATCAATGTCGATACTCTTAATAGGGTAAATCGCACCAACTGATTCAATTGATGATTGTTTTTCTTGTGCTGACAGTGCCACTGAAGACAAGAATAAGACGAGGATTAATGATAATTTTTTCATGACTTTTACTGTTTTGTTGATACGAAGATACTACCACATTTAGAATATTCCAAATTTTTTTTGAAATATTTTTAAAAAAATCACAACTTGTTGAGAATCAAGGGAAAAAATTTTACCAAAAGAGTTGTATACATATCATTATTACTGCCAATGATAGGGTAATAATTGTTTTTACCGTCATTTCTTCAGAGAATAACCACATAGACATAAATGTAAATACAATCATACCTGAAGCAAATCCAATCAATCGGGCTGGCCATAATTGAAACCCAAAGTATGTTACTATAAGACGAACCGATTCCAACGTTAAGAACATTGCTGGTAGACCAAAAATGAAAACACTCAATATTTTATTCTCACTCATCCATTTATACTTTAAAGGTCCTTGATATTGTATAAATGTTAAGATATGGGCACAAATAGCATAGAAAAGCCCTAGTAATAGTTTCATATCCAAAAAATACGAATAATATCTCTTATAACCAAAATTTAAAAATATTTTAAAAAAAGTTTGGATATTCTAATTTTTTGTTTTAAGTTTGTGATATGAAAAAATTGATTTTGATATTGTTATTGATACAGTCACAAATTGTTGTTTCCCAAACAACGACTGTTTCACAAGATTCGGTTAACATTTATTTTCAAAATATTGTTAATCAATACAGGATTAATAATAACCGAAATGGTTTGTCCATCGACACCACTTTAAGTCCCTTCACTAAAAATTGGTCGGAGTACATGTTGAAACAAAATTATTGTGGTCATGGTAATGGTGATGAATCATTTGAAAATCGAGCAATCCGTTTTGAACCAACAAGATTATTATATTGTACCGAAAATGTTGCAGGTCCGTGGGATTTTAATAAAGATTTACCATACGACATCGAAGACCCGAGTTATGGTTATTACACAAAAATCGGATTGGATAGTACTGATTACCTTTATAAATTGACCACTACCGAAATAAACACTTTAGTCAATGTCGAACATAAAATAGGTGAAGGTATAGATGTAAATAAAAATATTGCAATCTTTATTTTTTACCTATGGAAAAACTCCCCATCACACAACGATGCGTTATTGGATTATAACACAACTAAATTCTACGTTTCAATTACCATGGTGGGTACTAGAATGACCGCATCTTATTTAGCAACGAGTTCCCCACAACCAATTGTGAAAAAGAAACATAGTTGGTTAAGTGGTATATTACACTGAATCTATAATCGGTAATCAACATATTTATAGTTAAAAAGACCATGACAAAAATTATAGTGACCGAAAATCAATTGAAGCAACTCACAAAAAACCTAAAAGAAGACGCATCTGGTGGGAAGTATAGAATGGAGTGTAAAGTAGATTTAAACTACTATGGTGCAAAATTCAAAGGGTTTGACGTTGACGATATATCAACATCAAATATGTTTCTGACTTTTGATATTGATATGGAAGCCAGAAGTTATGGTATTAAAGATATTTCAGTCTATAATGTTCAGGGTCCATCTGAAATTGAATTAGAAGTTCTTTATTTCCCTAATGAAAACGAAGACTCTGTTGATGAGGTAATCACCTTACCATTAAATTGGGATAACATTGAAATGGAAAAGGATGATGAATTAAGTCACATCGGTATTGGTGAAATGATACAGGTTGATTTAATAAACAACGAGAATGGGGAATTAGTGGTTGACGGTATTATTGTTAACCATAAATCAATTTAATATTTACATTTTTTTATAGTATTCATATACTTATAATAGACCTTGTGGTTGAAGTCGAAGTGTCCTTGAGACATTTGAGTTGGAATTAATACCAACGAATTCGGGTTCAAATACAAAAAAATATAAGGAAATGAATTACATAACTACAAAAGGGTGGGTTGCACCCCAGTCTTTCATTACAAGAAGTAAGCAAAGACTAAAGCAACACGTTGATACCGTTTATCTAAATAACGGTGATGAGTTCGAGATTGAACTCTATAATCCCACACAAAATAAAGTTTTAGCGAAGATTGAACTGAATGGTAAATCCATCGGTAATGGTATCGTACTTCGTCCTGGTGAGAGAGTTTTCCTCGAAAGGTACTTGGATGAGGCAAAGAAGTTTTTGTTTGAAACTTACGTTGTAAATGGGAATAATAAAGAAGTACAGGAATCTATTGCGAAGAATGGTGATGTTGTTGTCAAGTTTTATGATGAGATGACCACATATCCTTACTATTCTCAGGTTTGGGTTAATGGGTTTGCTAATAACTCTGTGGGAGCTCTTAATTATCCTGAAGGTGTTAGAACATTCACAACCAATAATATGAATACGTTATTCACAACCAATAATATGAATACGTTTGGTTCTTTATCTTCTAATTACTCATATGTAAATGATACGGTATTGAGTAATGTTAACCACACAAAATCTAAAACAAGTGAAATTAGACACGTAGAAACAGGTAGAGTCGAAAAGGGTTCAGAATCAGACCAATCGTTTGTTTTTGATAACAGTACTTTTAACAGCTACCCATGTAAAACTAATTGGTGGAAAATTAAACCTGTGAGTACTAAAGTTCTTGTTAAAGAGGATTTAGTCGTTTATTGCACAGAGTGTGGTGCAAAACGTAAAAAAGACAACCATAAGTTCTGTCCACACTGCGGAACAAAATATTAAAATAAACTAATCACAAGGTCATTAAGGGGTTACAATTTGTAACCCTTTTTTTATTTAAAATTTACTGGTATTGATTTAATATCAGAAATGGTGATGTTTTTTAACGCCAAGGTTCCATGTGCAATTGGTCTAAACATACCTTGCATGTGTAGGTATTTGAAATAATAAAAAAGATAACCTGAATCCATTTTGTCTTGGTACTCATCTTTTATTTTGACACCAATATTCTCTTCGTAAAACTCTTTTAATGGGGTTCCTACGGTTTCTTCGGAACCTTTTCTTTGTAACCAAAAGTCCGCATCGGGAAAATTGGTTTTAAAAATACAAATATCTCCTATTGTCATATCTCAGAAAGTCTATCGTTTAAATAACTATTAAAATCACCACTGTCGATGTCAGGTGTCCATCTATCGTCAATATAGAATCTCGGTTTGTCATAATACTCACCCAATAATTCATGGAACACACATTGTGCGTCGTCGTCACATTTTTCAAAAAACTCATCCATTTCATCCTCACCATATCCCATACTATTGATGATGTTTTTTAAATTAATTCTAATTGTTGCACCTCTGTCATTTAGAGACTGCAAATCACCGTAATCACTTAAAGCATTTCTTAGTTGCTTCATTGCATAATCATAGTACGAAGAATTTGCAGAATCTGAATACGCCGAACCTAAGGCACCCCTTATGTCATATTTATCATCATATTCTTCAATTAAATCTTCCAATGACATATTCGGGTCATATTTTACACCTATTTTAGATAAGGTAATTGCCCTTTCTTCAAGTATATTTTTTATTATTCCTTTATTCTCATCGTCAGCATAATATTCCAATGCTGATTTCCAATCATCATAATAACCGTCTGTTAGGTCCCAAATATCTCCCGATAATAAAGTTTCAATAAATCCGATATTTCTTGCACGACCTTGACCATAGTTGTCTTTAATTGTTCTAACCGTCCAATCTCCTTCAACATAATAATTCACGGAATCAGGGTCAATCTCCCAATCAAAAACCATATCAGGTTCTTGGAAGTCTTGTATTAAACCAAGTTTCTGTATTGCTCTTTTTAATTTACGAGTATTGAATATTTCGGGTTTAGATTGGTAAATTTGTTTTATTTGGTCTTCGGGTAAGTCCGCAATACTAAAGTCGTCAGCACTACTATACTCACTACCAAATCCTTTTATAATATCGGTATTTAAAATTAAATCAGTTATGTAAGGATGATATTCAGATTTTGGTTTACTATTCTTAGGTCCCTTTAATTGGTACATAAAACCATCCTCATCCCCGATTGCGGCGGTTAAATGACTTTTATTGATGGTGTAATTATCTTTTAATTTTTTAGTTTCTCTGAGTGAATAGATTGTGTTACTTGAACTGGTCCTACCACAGTGACCCATTCTATTACATTCTTCTCGAGAATCGTTGGTATTTAAATTGGCCCAATAAAAACCAATACCATTCTTATCTCTAAAATCCCTTATAATTTCATTTTTCTCAACATAATTAATGTCACCTTCTCCAGATGTTAATTCATTATGCCATTTTCTTGATTCTGAATAAAGATTATTGAAATCTAAATTTTTATATTGAGAAATATTACCATTTAAACCAATACGAACCCAGTCCATGATTGAAACAATATTACTTCTCATTCCTCTCACACCACTCGATTTATTAATCGCATCCACACCCATCTTTCTTCGATACTCGGGATTCTTTTTAAATTCATCCCTCATTCTCCTTTCCTCATCTTCAGGTACTGCAGATGAAAGATATTCTAATTGTCCTTGACCAAAAACATCAATAAGTTTATTACCAATAATAATTGATAATGGACCAGTTAATTCTTCTAACAATTCCGCGTTTTCTTGACTAAGACCTAACTTATTTATAAGGGTATCTTTCCTGTTTGCTTCAAGAATTAAATCTTCAATTATTGTTATTGTTTTCATATGAATCTCTTGAAGGACATTATATTTTCAAATAGTTTATAGTTGGTTGCATATGATGCTAAATTTTCAACTTTCACAGGTCCCGTTTCGCTAGTTCCTTTCTTTTTATCTTTGAACACAATGACAATACTTCCAGTATCACAATCAATTTTCATTGATGGTAAATAAATCATGAATTCTTCATTCTCAACTCTATCAGAACCTTTAAATACCTTTTGAACCACATCATTTAATATGTTACGGTATTCACCACATTTCTTCATACCCTCAAAATCATCAAATAAATTTTCAAAATATTCTGTGATTGGTTTTTCCAAATCTTCGTATGTAACATCATCTATTTGATGGTCCCATATACCTTCGTAATCATTGTCAATATCGTAGTAGCTTACATAATCATCCAAAACGTCAACCATATAATCTTCTTTTCCATCAATAGTTTTGTAATCTTTTTTTGCTAGGAAAAGTAAAAAATATGGGATTTTAACTTTAATCTCCTCTCTTCTACCGTATGTATCAAAATCAATATATTTCTCAATAGCGTCGGCTTCAGCTTGTGCGGCGTTTTCAAAATGTTGAGCATTTTTGCTCACATATGTATCGGAATACCAATCCCAAATATTATCATTTTGAGTAAAATTATCAAAATGGTCTGATTTAAATTCTTCATAATCACGATACCCATATGATGACCTTAATTCATCGGCATTTCTCTTATAATATTCTTCTAAATAATGTGATAAAGTATCTCTAATATAATCAGTGTCTTCATTATTCATTCTATCCCACAGAACCTCTCTACCATCATTAGCTTCGTGTTGGTAATAACTCAGGGTATCGTGAGTGGTTCTTAAACTTCCTCCGAATGAACTTTTAAGTGAGATAATCAAATACTCTCTTTCAAATTCCAACGACTCAACATCGTCATCTGTAATGAGTTGCTCAAGTGAATCCAAATTTTTACTAACTAATGCTGCAATCAATGGGTTGGTTTTCGCGGAACTTGAAACTAATTTATTTACCAATATTGACGCATCTTCATCATCAAGTGCATTTAAACGAGTAATTTGTGATAACAACACATCGTTATCTAAATCATTGTTGATGAGTGATGGGAAGAAAAAGTTTTTTACTTCTTCATTATTATTTAAAAATTCCTGTACATTAATTCTAGCATCTTCTTTGTCCATGTATTGTTTGGACTCAAAATGGAATTGATATTTGTCATTAATATCGGAATTGTTTATTAAAATAAAAAGTTGACCCTGTGAATTATATCTTGAGAATAAACTACCTCTGTCTTTATGTTTTGGGTTTAAAGATTGTGGACCCCAAGTTGTACACCATTCAGTGTTCACACCTAAATAACAAGACGCCTTTTCTGTAAGTGGAACAAAAATAGACCATTTGTCCCCCTGAAAGACCTTCCTATATTCTTTCTCATCTAATGCGGATATAATCGAACTGAGGTCTCTTGTATCCTTAGCATAATAACCTTTTACAACATCATACAAATCATTTAATGATTTGATTTTATTTGAATCAAGAGCAATACTATGTTTATAAACATATTCTAAGTATTCTTTTGCTCTTGGTAAATCTTCAATCTTTAGTGTTTTTTTTCTGAAAAGATTAATCAATAATTTAGCATACTTACCAATACGTTGGATTCCTCTATCATTTGATTTGGTTTGTGGGTCACTTATAATAATTTCATTAAAAGTGTCTCGAGGAATGTCCGAATAATATGAGTTATATATTTCATCGGGAGTTGCCTCTAAAATTATTGATTCTATTAGTGATAAAATTTTCATTAATTAATGTAACAATTTAATTCGTATTTCTCACCCATACCATAAACTTGGATGTGTAATTTTTTCTTTTGCTCTTTTCCGTCTTTTGTTAATGAAATTGAAAATCTATTTGTTTTTCCTTCTGACGGTTTTTTAGGACCCAAACCGATTTCTCTTGCGGTTTCTTCTTTATCGTATTCGAAACCTCTTTCGTTGGCGTAATCTAACGCAGCATTTATTGCTGATGTGTAACTTTTATGGTAAACATCATATTTGGATTCAAGTATTGTTTTTCTTCTCACACCTTCTTTTAGTACTGGTGGTACCATTGGTTTTACATATGTGTTATCCACCGCAGTGAGATTCTGTTTAAAATCAAACTGATATGGTGATTGTGGTTGATTAGTTGGTTGTTGTTGGGTATTTTGTGTTTGAGTACTACCAACCTGACTACCAAATTTTTTATTTAAATTATCAACAGATGATTTAAATTTTGGATTTGAAGATAAATCAAATTCGGTGTTTTTTGAAATATTTTTAGCATACCACTTACCATCTTTATATCCGTAACTATACGCATTATCACCGGGGTATGTGAATTTATAGTCCACCCCGAATTTAACACTTGTATTAGTTGGTTGTGTCGGTGTTTGTGGTGCTGGACTATTTTGAACCACACTCCAAGGAGTGTTATTTGGTTGTGTGGTTATTTTACCTTGTGATGCTAAAGTATTGGCGTATTCAACAGATACCGGTCCAAACCCTGCACTCATCGCGGCGGTTTGATTAGGTGTCATATTTTCTGAAAGTACTTTCCTAAATGCGTTTTTTAATTTTCTATCCATAACTGAATGATTGTAAGTTCCAACAATATAATATAAATACCTTAAAGAATATCTTTTTTTGGGGATATTTATATTAAAATAATAAAACCTAATTAAACAAAAAATGAGTTACAAGAGAGAGCAAATTGAAGAAACAGTCAAGTCAAAAGGTTATGTGTGGTTTGAAGGTTTGAAGGATTTCGATGTGAATATCGTCGGGGTTAGAAACTCAAGTACGGGTGATAAAGTGACAAACGTATTTGATGATTTTTTAACCGTTTCATATAAAGAAGGTGGTGAATGGAAATTTCATATTTGGCCAGCAACAACAGACCCTGGTAAAAAAGGTGTCATGGAGTATCATAATGCTGCGGGGGTGGCAAGATTGGTACCGGGTCAATACAGAGGTTCTCACACAATTGGATTACACCAAGGAAAATACGAAGCATTAAAACAACAAAAACCTGTTAAGGTATACCGTGATAAAGATAAGGATATGCAGTACGATGAAAACATAATTCAAGAAGGTGTATTCGGAATCAATATTCACAAAGCAGGTGCCGATTCAACATATGTTGAAAACTGGTCAGAGGGTTGTCAAGTATTTAAAAAGTCCGTTGATTTTGATAGTTTTATGAAAATCATGAACAAAGCAGCAACAATACATGGTAAGTCTTTTACATATACCCTTATTGAGTCGAAAGACATTAAATAATTTATGGAAAAATTAATAAAGAAAATATTAAAGGAGTATGTTGATTCTGAGCTAAATGAGCTCATGGCCAGTTATCACTACAATAAGAATTTCTATATAAGATTCACAAATAACGAAGAATTTATTGTTAAAAAATTTACCAAAGTAAACAATAAATTAGATGTTCGTGAAGTTGGAACGTACATGCTTTCAAATAGTGAAAGGGAACAAATCGGCAACACCATCAAAAAAATTATGTCCTATGATTTACCTGAGGACGAAGATTTTGGTATAGAGGTACATAGATTTAATATTGATGTTGAACGTATAAATTTTTATTCTAAGGATGATAAATATGAAACACTTAGAAGTGTTTTAAAAGATGAAGCTTTTACTAAGTTATATTTGATGGATAAAGAAACTCAGTCAGTTGGTGATATATTATTTTTTATTGTTAAACAGAATAAAATAATTACAACTTTTTTTGAGAGGTCATTTAATTACCCAATGGTAAAAGAAAAACGTAATTTGGACCATTTAATTACAGCGGACGAAGTAGAAAAATATAAAATAAATTAAGGGGTAAATAAAAAGGGGTGAGTAGCGAATTCACCCCTTAACTCCGTGAACTAGTCCCGGTCCTAAAGTGGGGTTTTCAAACCCCAACTATCTTTATTTGTCTTTAATTAACAGTTCACCAAGAACTTCTATTTTACCGACCAATTCCTGAAATTGAATTTGTTTGATGTCCATACCATCTTTGGTTGAATTGTATAGTTGTTCTAGTAATTTTTTATACTCTTTTTCCATTGCATCTTTGGTTAACTTTCCTTCAGATGCTTTTTTATAGTATGGTAATTTAACAACGAAGTGGTGATAAGTTAATAAAGATAACCCACCTTTTTCTTTTGCATTTTCACTAATTTTTTTTGCACCACCCATTCTGGTTTCGGCGAAATTTTCAAAATCGTTTGAAACCGATTTGATTGCTTTTTTTAATTGTTCCTCTGTTAGTATTATTTTCATAATTAATTACATAAAATTACCATCAATACCGAATCGTCTAACCAACTTTCTTCTTCTTTTACAAAAAGATTGTCCACTTCTTGTGTGCCCTCTTTTTGAACCTTTAATTAATCCTGCGATTTTAACAACAATGATTAATGCGATAATACCGACAACAACTGCAACCGCCACACCTGGTACTGAAACGCCCGCAATAATTACCGGTGCTAATTGTTCTTGTGTGGGTTGTGGGGATTTAGCTTTTTTCTGAATAGACAATACTTGTTTTAATGTGTTTATTAATCCTACTTTATCCATACCATCTAATTTTTGTTTGATGGTATCGACTATACTTGAAACTTGTGGTGGTATTTCAAATTGCTGACATTCAGGTTGTATTTCAGATTTTTCTTCAGGGGTCAACACAATCCCTGCAGACATTAATAACGAATCTAACTCTTGTTCTTCTGATGATATATCTTCTTTTACGTCTCGTACTTCTTTATCGTATTCTTTAAATCTGTCGGGATTTGACATCATTGCAGATTTCGGGAATATTCTTTTTTTACGAGTGTTCGCAAGAGTTCTTGACCTCTCATCGATTTCACTATCTATAATCTTCTTTAATTGAGATTCTGTTATTATGTATTTCATACTCTATAAATACTTTGAGATTTAAGTTATGGGCATAAAAAAACCCCAATAAGGGGTCTTTTTATTTATAGTGTTTTAATTATTTAATTTTTGAACTTAAACTTTCAATAATTGGGTTTCCCATATATTTGTTGAAAGTTGATTTCAATTCTTTTTGACCCTCATTTAATGAGTAATCATCTTCCATAGTAATTCCTGTTTCCATATCGATTTCTGCGTCCATAGGAACATCTTCTTCAATATCTAAATTTATTTCTTGGGGTGGGTTTGGTAGTTGATTTTCATCACCTTCTTTACCCATAGTGTAGTCCACGAACTTACCATCAACAACATCCACATTTAATTCTTGAGATGGGTTTGATAAATTATTCTCATCATCTTTACCCACATTGTAATCTACAGGTTCAAGGTCTTCAAGACTTTCTTGTAATTTTTGTTTTGTACTATATTGTAGTAATCTTTTTAATTGAGATTCTCTTAATACTATTTTCTTTCCCATTTTTAATATTGTTTTATAAATAAATATCTGATTATTTTAATTAATACCTACCAGTCAAATAAACATGAAGAACCTCCGGTATTTTTGTACAGGTTTGTTTATTACCTTCTTGGTCATAACAATCGATATAAGGTAATTTTTCAATGACATCCCTAATTTGTTTAGGTGCCACGAAAAATCCTTGCTTGTTCTTAACCAATAATCTTTGAACTAAACTTTCTCTATGGTAAAGTTTATCTTTTTCATAGTATTCTTTTAATACTTTTTTGTATTGACTTTCTGTAATAAGTATGTTCATATGATGTAAGGTTTTATTTTATCTATAAATCTTATAATCGAGTAATAACAAAATATTGAGAAGAATATTACAGAATAAAAAATGTAATTAATTGTTTTCATTTTTTTCTCTGACACTTTTTAAGTAGTCCCTCATTTCATCATTTTCTGAACTGAAGACTTTCAGTACTTTAATATTTTTAGTCGATATTGATTTATTACCACTCGCACCCTTTTTGATGTATATTTTATCTTCCTTAGTATGCCATAATGGGACTGCTTGGAAATAATATTTTTCATCCATATATGATAATGGTTTAAGAATTTCAATTACCGCATACTCTGTTTTAGAATCGGTTTCATTAATCAATCCTTGAGTAATTTTTTTTAATTGAGATTCCGTGATAATAATCTTCATATGGATAAATATTCATTTAAGATGTTTTTTCAGTTACTTGTTGTAAAAAATAACGAACACCATCGTGCATGATGTATTGAACGGGGAATACAGTAACCGTGTTATAATTGGGTGTCCAAACCTCAGTTACACCAATTTTATTTTGTGGTTTCATTACCACTTTTTTGTTTGAAAATTTAATAATTCTTAATTCTGACATATTTTGGTTCACCATATATTCGGTGATGATAAAATATACACCATAAAAACAAATATGGGTACCTTAAATTTCTTCAGGTTGCTCATCAGCCATTTGGTCCTGAGCTAAAGCGTTTTTCATTGACTTTGTTAATGAATTATATACCTCCTCACCAAAACGATTCATAATTTCATTTTCATCTCTCAAATCAACAAAATTACCTCTTACCATGAATCCTAAAACATTTTCAAGACTTATACTTCTCCAAGCAACTTTAGATGCCTCAGCTTTTGCTTGGTCATCTTCGATACCCATGTTTCTAAGTTCTTTGAGTTTTTTGTTGTATGCATTAATATCAACAACTTTTTTAATGTTGTTATTCATTTCAACATTCATTTGTTTTTCAGATTTCTCCCTATCACTTCCAACATATGAACTGATATTCTTTTTAATTGCCATATGTCTAACTGAACCGTCTTTTTTTACAAACGCAACGCTTACTAAGATGTTTCTATCAATAGCGTCACGTAATTGTTGTAAATCATCACCCTCGGTATATGATTGATAGTCTAATTCATCAATACCCATTTTAGATTCATTAATCATTTTATCTAAAAGTCTTCTCATTTGAGATTCGGTTACTATAATTTTTTTACCCATTTTCTTTTTATATATAAATACCTCATTTACGTGGAAACGGGTTTTAGTATTTTTAAAATATTTATTAGATATAATAACTAACTAAATAAAACAACTATGTTACTCAAAAAAGGCTCTACAGGAGAAGATGTAAAAAAATTACAAGAAAAATTAGGTTTAGCACCTGATGGTGTGTTTGGTTCAGGCACTGAACTGGCTGTAAAAGGTTGGCAATCAACTAATGGATTAACCGCTGACGGAATTGTTGGTGACGGAACTTGGTCTAAAATGTTCCCATCTCAAACGGTCATCACCGAACCATCACCGGTACCAAATGTCGGTGGTTTAAAATTAGAAAAATTAAAAGGTCACGTACCTGATGCGGTAATCGCGATGATTCCCGATACCGCTCAGAAATTCCAAATAAACACACCATTAAGATTAGCACATTTTTTAGCACAATGTGGACATGAATCAGGTGGTTTTAAGGCAACACAAGAAAATTTAAACTATTCTGCGAAAGGTTTAAGAGGTATTTTCGGAAAATACTTCCCAACAGATGCGTTGGCTGAACAATATCAAAGAAAACCCGAAGCAATCGCTTCTCGTGTTTATGGTGGAAGAATGGGTAATGGTGTTGAATCAACAAAAGAAGGTTACAAATTCCGTGGCAGAGGTTATATCCAATTGACTGGAAAGGATAACTATACTGCGTTTGGTAAAGCAATCAACGAAGACGTTATTTCAAATCCTGATTTAGTTTCTTCAAAATACGCTCTATTATCGGCGGCTTGGTTTTTTAATAAAAATGGATTACATAAAATGGCCGATGAGGGTTCAAGTGATACCGTTGTAACTAAAATTACAAAAAGAGTAAATGGTGGAACAATTGGGCTTTCAGACCGAATAAAACATTTTAAAGAATACTATTCTTTATTATCATAAAAAAAGGGGTTTAATAACCCCTTTTTTCTTTTATATCTGAATAATTGCTTGGTTCATCACTTTCTGGTTCTGTACCATCTTCAGGAGATAATTCTTTTTGTAATTCTTTCCACTTTCTTGCTGACAATATATGTCCATCGTATTGTGGATTCTTTGATTCGTCGGTATTATAAACAACGTAAAATGATTGGTCATCTTCTATACCCGATTTACCAAAAGATTCAACAATATATGTTTCACCCTCAGAATCTACATAAATGTCGGTTGTAATTTCATCAAATAATGGTTCATAGTAAACCCCATTATGATTTACCCAATCAAATTTGGATATATCGTACAAACCATATTTCCCATTTCTCTTACTTTCGTAAATTCTAATTGATTTATTATCGGCACTAATTCTCGCAACTTTAAATTCATTTTTGTTGATGTGGTCATAGATTGCACCAACACCCTCATCAATTCCTTTTTGTTTAAGGGTATTATCTAATAACCTAAATTCATTACCAACTCGTTTTATTTCATTGATAAATGAAAAATTCCCAAATCTTGAGAACACATTGTTTCTATTAAGTTGGGGAAATAAAATGTAGAGATTTCTTAGAGACGTGTCCATTGCTTTCCATGAATTTGGGTCTGTCAATGTACCACCATTATCTATATATGCTTTCTTTAATTGTTTTGAGACTCTTCTAAACTCATATTGGCTTCCTGGTCTTTCGTTAATCTGACCAACCACGTTATTTGTGGTTCTTTCTTCTTCACTATATGGTTTTACTTTAAATATTTTTTCTTCGCCAGCTAATTGTGGGTATATGTTTACAATTTCATCAAAAGTAACATCATTATCACCATCATTAAACATGGAATTTATTTTAAACCCTGAACGATTACTTGTGTCTTTTTGAATTGCACTTATGTAAAATTTATCTGTTGGGGATTTGTTTTCGTCAATGACATAGTAAAAACTCCTCGTTCCGCGATATGAACCCCACATATTGGTTTTACCCATATCAGGTCTCCAAGTTACACACCAAACATCATTAATACGTTGATTCTGTCCGGCGTTCTCTTTAGCGTTTTTGTAAACAACATGGTACCAATAACCATATCTAATTGACATTTGTTCATTCTTAATGTCATAAACTCTTAATCCATCTTTTTGAAATATCAAATTATCACCACCAAACCATAAATTTTTTGATGCTTCAACTCTTTCAGGTGTTGCTGCAGTATCTCTACCAGAAAATGCATCAACCTCCCTTTCCCTTACGGTATCTGAATATTCATCAATTAAAAATCTTATTTGTTCGTAGGTATAACTTGGAAGACTCTTTAAGTTTTTCTCATCAAATTTTGAGTGTCCGTGATTACCGTCAAATTTGGTTAAAAAAGTGTAAACTTGAGGTAAATCCGGTCTTAAACCATTTTGTATTCTGGCGAAAGAATTAAAGAGCTCTTCACCCTCCTCATCAGTCAGGTTTGGCTTTTGTTGTCGCCAACCATCCATTAGTTTGGTAAAGAGGGCTTTATTTTTTACCTCTTCTAATAATGTTTGAAACAGTAAATCTGTAAATCTCATTGTTAAAAATAATTATATACTATAAATACCCAATAAATTGGGTTTGTATATAATTATTCTACAACTTCGGTTTCTGTTTTTACAAAACTCCGTTTTAGGTTTTCAATTTCGTCTAAAACGTTTTTACACATTTTTTCAATCATCAGGATTTTCATGAGATTGTCAGCTTGTGGGGATGCGGTTTCTTGTTGATAGTTGTTCAATAGAACCAATTTTAAAAGGTTTTCGTTTTCCACCTTGACGGTGCGTTCTTTTTTTCTTTGGAAGTACTTCTTTGAATTCACTTTGGTACAATCAATACAATAATTACTGTGACCGTCATGAATTAGTTTGTTTTTGTAGAAATTGGTAATGGGGAATTCACCCTTACACCCTGTGCATTTCTTGTGTTTTTCCATTAGATACTTTTAATTTGAATACAAAGATAATACTTTTTTTGATATTCTTGTTATATCCCAAATAAAAAAATGAAATATGTATAATCTAAATAAATTTATATGGATAAGTTAATACTCAAAGTTGGATTCTATTCAATATATGAAAGGGTTACAACTAAAAATAAGGTTTTTGTTGCTGACAGTGGAAAGATAATATATTCTAATAGGTTCAAAAAATATTTTCCGAATCCAAATAGAGATGTTAAAGAATTTAAAAATTTAGAGGATGCTAAGAAATATGCACAAAATAAAATAACCAAACATTCAATGAATAAAAAGAAAAAACTTGAGAAGTTACCCAAATCACTGTACCTCATTGTGATGAAAGAGGAAAAAACAGGTAAAACATTTGTTAAAGTTGGGATAACCTCGAAACGTTTTATTCTTCGTAGATTTAGTAAAGATTATGGTTATGAAGGTTATACATTAGAAACTATATTAAGGAGGATTGACACTAAAGATGCTGAAAAATTAGAGGAACAGATAAAGGACAAGTTAAATAAAAAAAGGGGTGTAAAAAAATTTAAACCCCTTTTGGAAAACTTTTCTGGATATTCAGAATGTTTCTCTTATGACTCGATGAGTGAAATAATTTTAGTGTTTGATGCCCTAACTAAAGATTGTTAGGTGGTTTTAGGTTTTCTACCTCTTTTTACTGGTGCAACAGGAACAATAACCTCAGTCTTCTTTTTTAACTCTTTGTTTTTGTTTTCTAAAAACTCAACTTTTACCCTAAGTTCAGCAACTTCTCTAGTTAAATCCAAAATCTTAGACCTTAAATCATCTTTTTCAGAAGATGACCTTTCCAATAGTACCTCTAATTTGGCAATTCGTTCTCTACATTCGTCTTTCATATAATCTTCAGATTTTTCTTTTCTCATGGCCCTTTTTTCGTAGTATCTCCACGCACTTGCGGAACCTAAAACTGTTATCGTGGTAATAAGTACCGTGTAGAATGAATTTACGTCCATATTTCGGATTTTTATTCTATAAATATATCGATATGAAGTGTTTTTCACTTTTTTATCCGATAGAATTTTTTTATATTATTAAAATGAGTGTGATTATTAATTTTTTTGGCGGTCCCGGCATTGGTAAATCAACCCAAAGTGCTGAATTATTCACTTTAATGAAAAAAAATCACATGGACGTAGAATTGACCTTTGAATACCCGAAAATTGTTGCATGGGAAGAAAATTATTCAACAATAAAAGACCAATTCTTTGTTACCGCCAATCAACATAGAAATATCAGTAGATTATATGGTAAAGTAAAATATATTATTGTTGATTCACCGATAATTTTGGGTACCGTTTATAAGGACATATACAATGATAGTCCTGAGTACCCCGCAACCTTTTATGACGACTCATTTGATTATTTTATTTTTAAGTTATTCAAAAAATACAACAATTTAAACATAGTTTTAAAAAGAGATGATACCACATTTAATGAAAATGGTAGATTCCAAAATTTAGACGAATCGAAAGAAATTGATGAGGTAATTAAGGATAGGTTAGAATCTCATTTGATACCCTATGTTGAATTTTCAGTTGGTAAAAATACCGCGGAGAGTATATTTAGTTATATACTAACCAACCAACTATGAAAAAACCATTAATCTTAACAATTTTATTTTTTTCGTTACTAATTGTAACCTCATCTACTACTGAAAAAGACGTTGTACACATAAAGAACAATGTTTTTGAGGTACATTACTCACAAACCTTAGAAGAACCAATTTGGTTAATCTATAAATCAACAAATAGACCAACCAATGTTAATAGGGGTTCAATGGATTTTTATTCTGAACAAGGAATTCATACTTCTGACAACCATGATTATAAAAATAATGTTTGGGATAAAGGTCATTTAGCACCTGCGGCGACATTTTCAGATAATATGGTAAACTTAAAACAAACCTTTAGTTATTTAAACTGTGCTTTACAACATCAAGATTTGAATAGGGGTGAATGGAGACTTTTAGAAGAACAAGAGAGAGTGTGGGATGATAAAGAACCTTTAACAATAAAAATAGACTTGATTTTTGATAAAAATTCACAGAAATTATCTACAGGTGCAACAGTTCCGAGTTTTTTTGTGAAACACATTTATTTTGATAAGAGCAAAAAATGGACTTGTTACAAATTTGAAAATAAGAAACCATTGAAAAAATGGGGTGAACACCAAATTACATGTAAACACTAATATGTTCAAAAAAGAATTATTTAATTTTCAAGACAAACTATACTTTATCGAGAGAAAGGTAAGAGAAAAACACGTCAAACCTGAATTTATAGACGAATTAAGAAAATATTGGAATTGCGATAATGTAGTTCGTCAAATGTATCAACAAACTAATGAGAATTTTCTTTTGTTTTTAGTTGAAATTCCTGACGCGGAAATATTACCTGATTAATTTTTTTATTTCTTTAAAACACTCCTTAGTGTATTTTGCCTCATTTCTTTTCGCCTGTCTTTCACATGGGTTTTGAGAATAATAGTAACATGTGGAGTAATATCGATATAAGGAGCTTGATTGTAAATAATGGGTGTACTCATGAATCATTGTGGATATAACGTCATCAATGGTTTCACAACTTGTAATATAAATAATGATTTTGTTTTGATTAAAACAGTACTTACCATAATAGATTGTTTGACCTTCAGAAAAATTTTTACAATTAATTTCTAGAATTAACTTTTTTCTTTTTCGGGTGTTAATACCTAAGTTTTCAACACACCAGTCGAGTGCCATTTTGGTGTAAGAAATTTTTAACTCTTCGTCAATATTTCTTTTACGCGTCATTTGGTTTGTTTGTCTTGATTGTTCTCTTTGTCTTTATGTTTGTTGTGTTTAAATCTAATAATGTTTCCATATTAGACTCAATATTTTTTAAAGTTTCCGCAAATTCATAATTTTCAATCTCTTCATTTCTTTCTCTAAGAGATTTTATTAAGTTTGGTAAAATATCGTCATTTACTTTCAATTTTACCCCCATGGATTTAATAATTAATTTAAGTATCAAATATTGGGTGGTCATCTTCTTTTCTTGTGAAAATGAGAAATAATTATCGACCGAAACGTTTTGAAGTACGTTCTTACTTAATGAGTCCAAAAATTTTGTTACTGCTACCGATTGTTTTGTATTCATGTTGACCTCCCGTTTCTATATAAATATTTTATTATTTTATTTAAAAAAATAGAAAGGGGGTCTGAACCCCCTTTATTTTAGTTAAAATGTTGTATACCAACATAATAAATAATTTATTTAGCCCATTTACCTCGACTAACAATTTGTGCAATTACACCATAAACTGAAAGGTCTGAATAAGTGTCTTCAATACTTTCTCCCACGGTATCCTCTTTACCCAACAACACCAATTGTTTAAGTCTTTGGATTTTATCGTTCATTCTAAACCATAGACCTGTTTGTGATAATTTTATTTCCTCAGGAGTCTCTAATCTTGTACCCACTGAAATATTATCAGGACCATAATTCATTTGTTTTTTACAAAAGAGTTCGTACTGTTCTTTTAGAATCTTTTTAAATTCAGCGGTGGTCTCAGGATAACGTTCCTCACAAGCTTTAACCGCACTAATTGGTTGACTTTTTTCTGTTGACATATTATATTTGATTTATTATTTAAAAGATACTGAAAAAAACCCGTAAATCCAAATATTTATATAAAAATCCGAATGATGGAAAATAAAGAATTTAAAGAAGAATTGAAAAGTCCTGAAACACCAAAATCTAAACAATTGGTTCAGATGTTATCGTTTAGAGTGGTACCAGCATACTTTCGTGAAATTGAAAAGGTTGCAAGCAAAAAGAACATGAGCGTATCAAAACTTATACGTACCTACATTAAAGAAGGTATGAAAAGAGACAACGCAATTAGTAGTTCTGAAGATAACGAATTCAGAGTAGAATAATTACTTATCGAATCTTTTAAACGCATTCATTGAAATGTGATTACACTTGACTCCACCTATAAATTGGTGGAGTTCTTTTTTTCCTGTGTAACTCATTGCAGATTTTAAATACGATTCAAAATTATTTACCCAACCATTCAATGTGTACTCAACTTTTTGTTGTCTAACAACACCTTCTGAAGTAGTTAATTCGGTTTTACCCCAATTTTTTTGAACTTCTTTTGTACTCATACCTCTAAAAACTTTATAGAGTGGGATGTCAGAATTAAACATCGTAATTGCTAAATCATCATATTGATTGATGGTTTCATGATTACCTAACGCATCCGCAACTCTTGTGGTTTCCCCGCAACTCTCAAGAGCCTTATTAAGGATTGACCCCAACATAACATAGTCAGCACCTAAAGCCAACGCTTTAATGACATCTGAATATTTTTTAAAACCACCATCTGCAACTATCTTGGTTTTAATCCAAGACTGACCTGTTTTTACTTTATTACACTCTTGAATTAAAGACGCCATTGGGTAACCAACACCTGTTTGGACGGTAGTTAAACAACCATTCCCGTTACCAATACCAATACGAACATAATCCATTCCGGATAAACAGTATTCATAAAAAGTATCGGGGTTTGCAACATTACCAACCATTAATGTAATCTCACTTCCATATTTTTTCTTAGCTTCTTTGGAAATTGTGTGAAGGTCTCTCATGTGACCGTTAGCAATATCAATCAAAACAAGGGCTGAGGATTCTTTTGGGATTTGGATTGTTGATTTCATAAATAATCTTTCAAAATCTTCCAAACTATATGATAAAAACAACCCCGTGTCAATCCAATCCTCTGATGGATTTTGGATTCTTGGTAAAACTGGTAAAATACCATTCTTTTTGAATAGGTTGTGGTTTTGTAAGTCAACAACGGTGTCCATGGGTGCTGTCATTATTGGTAGCATACCATTTTCATATCTCGAGGAGATTATTTTACGACTGCGAATGTCCGTTAATGTGGACGGTTCAATCAGAATGTCATCAAAATCAAATAATTGCATTTTAATTCTTTTTTGTATTATTTATTAAAAGGTAGGTAAAAATTTTTAAATAACCAAACACCCAAACAAAGATATTTATAAGATATGGAATCCAACAAAATCAATGAAAATACAGTATTAGGTATACTTAGAAACATATTATCTGAAGAAGTTTCTAAAGTGAATAGGAATGATTATAATAGAGTTCAATTTAAAATGGATGAGCTTGAAAGTCAATTGTCTGAAACAATTAAAGAATTGAGACAGTTGCAAGATTCTATACCTGATGGTTTAAAAACCGTAACTAATGGTAGGGTAAAAATAATATCTGATAGTTTAACCACGGCCCATTCCACTTTGAAAGTTCTAAAAGATAAAGTCAAAACACACAAGAAGAGTCTGAATCAAACCCAAACTGAGGATAAAAAAATAAAATAATTTTATTCTTGCGTTTTCTCTCCGAGATTTTTCGCAATTTCTTTACCCTTCTCAGTTAGAAAAAATCTTTCTTCATTATTTTCATCTTCTATAGAATCGAGAATTCCTTGTTCTTGTAGCTCATATAATAAACTACCCGCAATAATTTCTCGTAGAAATTGGTCCATATCTTCTTCATTGAAAAGATTTTCTATTGAGTCTTCATCTAATTCACCATTAATGAATTTTGTGGTTAGTTTATCACAAAAATAATTCATAGCAAAGGTCTCATCCTCAATTTCATATTCAACAAAAAAATCCGATTCTCGTAATATTGATATGATAGCATTCGCCTTTTCTAAGACGATGGGTTGGTAAATGTTCTTCATTTGTTTCTGTATCTAAATAAAGTATATGAAATAAAGGTGAAAAAACAAAGACCTCTTGACATTGATGGGGAAAATTACTATTTTTTAGAAAAGTTTATAGTATGTCTGGTAACGGAAAGATTTTTATACAAATGGCAGCATATAGGGATAAGGAACTACTGCCAACCTTAAAAGATTGTATCAAGAAAGCTAAACACCCCGAAAATTTAGTCTTCTCAATTGCATGGCAACACTCCAAAGAAGATGAGTGGGATAATTTAGATGAATATAAATGTGACCCTCGATTTAAAATAATTGATATTGATTATACCAAAGCGAAAGGTCCGTGTTGGGCAAGATACATGTTACAACAACAATACGGTGGTGAAGAATACACACTACAATTGGATTCACATCACAGGTTTACAAAGAATTGGGACACCGAGTTAATTGGTGAATTAAAAAGATTACAAGAAAAGGGACATAAAAAACCAATGTTGACTGGTTACATACCATCGTATGAACCAGATAACGACCCAAAAGGTAGATTACACGTTCCTTGGAAAATGAATTTTGATAGATTCAGTCCTGATGGTAATGTCCATTTTTTACCAGCGTCTATTGATGATTTTAAAGAAAGAACAGAACCCGTTCATGCCAGATTTTATTCCGCACATTTTTGTTTTACACTCGGACAATTTGCTTTAGAGGTACAACATGACCCCGATTATTATTTTCATGGTGAAGAAATCTCAATCTCTGTTAGGGCATATACTCACGGATATGACTTATTTCATTTACATAGAGTTTTGATTTGGCACTATTACACAAGAAAAGGTTCCACTAAACAATGGGATGATGACCCCGTTTGGCACAAGAGAAATGAATACAGTCACTATAAGAATAGAAAGTTATTCGGAATGGAAGATGACGGTAAAGAAATTAATTTCGGTGAGTTTGGATTTGGTAAAAACAGAACCTTGGACCAATACGAAAGGTATTCGGGTATCTCTTTTAAAAAGAGAGCTGCACAAAAATTCACTTTAGAATTTAATCACCCACCAAACCCATACATCGAAGACCAAATAGAATACGATAATTCATTTACTTTCATGTTTAAACATTGTATTGATATTGGTTATCACGATGTTCCACATGACGATTATACTTTTTGGGCGGTATCGTTTGATGATGAGGATGGTAATGAAATCTTTAGACAAGACGCTAACCCTGATGAGATTCGAAATATGAAAAATGACATTGATGGTTATTGTAAACTATGGAGAAGTTTTGAAACTGATAAAAAACCAGCTAAATGGTATGTATGGCCACACTCCCAAGAACATGGTTGGTGTAATAGATTAGAAGGAACATTATAAAAAAATTATATGAAGAAAATATTAGTTCATTTACCTGCGTATAGAGAACCCGAATTAATACCAACAATAAAAAGTGCTTTAGAGAACGCCGAATTCCCTGAAAGAATTCATTTTGGTATATGTAGACAATTCAATCCTGAAGATGGATTTGATAATGTTGATGAATATAGAGATGACCCGAGATTTAAAATTAAAGATATTCTTTATACTGAGGCAAAGGGGTTAGCGTATGCTCGCTCGGTAATAAATGAAGAACTGTTAACAGATGAGGATTTTGTTTGTCAATTAGATTCACATCATAGATTTTCAGAAAATTGGGATTCTAAATTAATTGGATGGTATGAGGAATTAAAGAATGATGGACACAATCCATTAATCTGTGGTTATTTACCGTACTATGACCCATTCAACGACCCTGAGAAAAGAGTCCAAGAACCGTGGTTTTCGAGGGCTGAATGTTTCTACCCACATGGAACTATTTTTATTAGACCATCCGCGGTTAGAGGTGGTTGGCAACATTTAACAAAACCATATCCCGCTCGATTTATTAGTGGACATTTTTGTTTTGGTCCAAATCAATGGGCAAAAGAAGTAAGACACGACCCAAATATATTTTTCGCGGGTGAAGAAATCAACTTATCAGTTAGAAGTTACACATATGGTTATGATTTATTTCATCCACATGAAGTTGTTATATGGCACGCAACCATGAGAGAAGAACGTGCAGGTAAATTGGTTTGGGATGACCAACATAAACGAGGTGAAAGTATGTGGTGGAAAGGTAATGACATCGCTCGTTCAAGAATTAGACAATTATTAGGGACTGAGGATAACGGACACGATTTAGGTCCATATGGACTCGGTACTGTGAGGACTGTTCGAGATTACGAGAAATATGCTGGCATACATTTCAAAAAAAGAGCATTCCAAAAATGGACAGTTGATGATAAATTCCCACCAAATCCACAATTTGATAGTGAAGAGGAATGGGAAGCATCATTTATGAAATCTTTTTATCATCTAGTTAACATAGATAGATATGATTTACCAGAAAACGATTATGATTTTATTTTAGTTGCTTATGATGATGAGGACGGACTATCAATATTTAACAAATATATTGACGGTCATAATTTACAAAGATTTTTGAATGGTGATGGGCCAATTCACTATGAAGAAATGTTTACAATTGAAAAAGAACCAGTAAGAGTCGTTTATTGGGCACACTCACCTGAAAGAGGTTGGGTGGAAAGAAAAGAAATAAATTTAAAAAATTAAAAAATTAAAAATATGAGCAAATTTACAGAAGTATTAAAAGCATGTGACAATTTCAAAAAAACAACATACTATTGGGACCATAATAGTTTAACCCACGAAGAAAATAGTATAAGAAATTATCCAGCACCTTGGATTACAAAAACCGTGGAATTATTAAAAATAATTGAAGGTAATGTCGTTGTTGAAATTGGTTCAACAAGAAGAGAATTATCACAAAATTGTATTGCGTACCACAATGATTCTATGAAATTAGAAAGTAAGGACGCACCACCGTGTTGTCAAGATGGACACTCAACATATTTTTGGGTAAGAGAAGGTTTTGAGGTACACACTGTTGATATTGATACAATGTGTTTAGAGCAAATCCAAAGTTCATACCAACACCACATTAAAGAACCAATACCAAGTAATCTACATATGCATATTCCTCAAGATGGAATTGAATTCTTGAAGAATTTTGATAAGAAAATTGATTTATTGTTCTTAGATGGTTGGGACGTTGGTACCACCGATTTTGCGGAAAAACATTTAGAAGCATATATGGCAGCAAAAGACAAATTGGCGGACATTCATTTAATTTCAATTGATGATACTGACTTTGACACTGATATGGGTGGAAAAGATAGATTGTTAACACCATATCTATTGGAAAATGGTTACATAAAAGTTTTATGGGGAAGACAAACTGTTTTTGTGAAAAACGCTGACTTGGAAAAAACTAAAACAGGATTATTTTCTAAATTTTTCTAAAATGAAATAAAGACCTTATGATAAAGCTCATATTATTCGATTTAGACGGTGTTTTAGTTGAAGCTAAGAATATTCATTATGAATCATTTAATAGGGCTTTAGGTCAATATGCGATTACTTGGGAAGAACACCTATCTATTTATGATGGTTTAAAAACAAATCAAAAATTAGATATTTTACATGAACGTAAAGGTTTACCAAAAGAATCTTTTAAAAGAATTTGGGAAGATAAACAAAAATACACTTTAGAATCTCTTCACAAATTAAATCCATCTACCCAATTACAGGTATGTATGGATTCATTGATATCTCAAGGTTATAAGATAGGTGTTTGTTCCAATAGTATCAGAAAAACAGTTCTAACAGTATTATCCAAATTTAATATAATAGATAAGTTTGATTTGATATTATCTAACGAGGATGTTAAAAATAGTAAACCTCATCCTGAAATATATTGGAAAGCAATTTCTGAAATTGGAGTACTACCCGAAGAAACATTAATTGTTGAAGATTCACCATACGGTTTGTTAGCAGCGTCAAGAAGTAATTCCCATATACTTAGAGTTAACACACCAAAAGATGTGACTTTTGAGAATGTAAATAAAAAAATAAACGAAATTAAACAAGAATATAGAATGTCATCACCTCAATGGACAAATGATAAATTAAATATAATAATACCAATGGCTGGTGCGGGTTCAAGATTTGAACAAGCGGGATATACCTTCCCTAAACCTTTAATTGACGTTGAAGGAAAACCAATGATTCAAGTCGTGGTTGAAAACTTAAACATGGTTGCGAATTTTATTTTTATAGTTCAAAAATCACATAGAATAAAATACAATCTTGATACATTACTGAACATCATTGCGCCTAATTGTAAAATAATTGAGGTGGATGGTTTAACCGAGGGTGCTGCGTGTACAGCGTTATTGGCTAAAGATTTAATCAATAATGATAATCCATTATTTTTTGCAAATTCAGACCAATTTGTGTCTTGGGACTCAAATGAGTTTATGTATAAAATGCAAGAAACCGATTGTGATGGGGGTATTGTTACATTTGAATCAATACACCCAAAGTGGTCTTTTGCTAAAGTAAATGAATTCGGTTTGGTTACAGAAGTTGCGGAAAAAAACCCTATTTCAAATATGGCAACCGTTGGATTTTATTATTGGAAACATGGTTCTGATTTTGTCAAGTACGCTGAACAAATGATAGAGAAAAACATTAGAGTTAATAATGAATTTTATGTATGTCCTGTGTTCAATCAAGCAATCGAGGGCGGTAAATCTATAAGAACATTTGAGGTAAATAAAATGTGGGGTTTGGGTACTCCTGAAGATTTAAAATATTTTATAGAAAACCACAAATGATACTAATATCTCACAGAGGAAATATAAATGGCAAAAATGAAATAAGAGAAAATTCAATATTTTACATTATGGAAGCACTGTCCATGGGATTTGATGTGGAAATAGATGTTTGGAATGTAGATAATGAATGGTTTTTAGGTCATGATAATCCTCAGTATCGAATTAACATCGAGTGGATATTAAATAGAAAATCCAATTTATGGGTTCATTGTAAAAATACCGAAGCGGTTATTGAACTTTACAAAATGGATGAGGGGATAAATTTCTTTTGGCATCAAGAAGATTTATTAACAATTACGTCCGCAGGATACTTATGGGTATATCCGGGTAATCAACCATTAGATAATACGATTTCTGTCTTACCCGAATTATATAATGAGGATGTATCAAAATGTATTGGAATATGTAGTGATTACATTTTAGATTACCAAAAAAAATTACAATGAACGACGTAAGATTTCTTTTTTACACACACGAAAACAATCAATCATTAGCGGAGCTGTGTTTATCTCATTTTTTCAAACACAATAAAAATTCAGAATTAAAAGTCACACTACTTTCTAATAAATTTAAAAATGAAAATAAAAAATTTATAGATTCCGTAAATTACGTAAGTAGTGAAGTCGATTCTCATGACCAAAATCGATTTGTAAAAACAATGATACACGGTCTATCGCAAGTAGATGAAGAATTTGTATTTTTTACATTAGATGATTATTTCTTCTTAAAAGAAATAAAATACAATGACTTAGAATATGTCTTGAACTTAATGAGATGTGAAAATATCGATTATTTCGGGTTTGATGATATTGGTGGTGCTCCTTTAAGTGATTTCCCTAAATTTGAGTCTGATTGTTTTAACAAATTTAATGAAAATCTATATCACAGATACAGAGATTACCGTTACTTATTTAGTGTTCAACCTTGTATATGGAAGAAAGAGAGTCTAATCAAATTATTCGAAAGATGTGATATGATTAGTATTCATAATTTAGATGAGACAACAGATTTTATAAAAGAAAATACATTAGATTTTAAGAGCACAATGTGTACTCTTAAATCTTTATTTGATTACAATGTCGTCGATGAAAATATCGATGAATATTTTGTAATTGCATACACAGAAATTGTTAGACACGGTGTTTTTAATTTACCAGAAAACGGTATGCCCGTTAATCCAAATGAGTTTTGTATTAAATTTACTTATAACCTAATTAATGAAGAAAATCTAATCAATAACCCTGATTTTTCTCATTTATTATTTAATTACGGAAAGAATGAGAATTAATTGTTATTACGAATATCAGGAAACCATTCATGGTGTAATGAAAACTCTACAGGTTATATTTGAGAAGTTGAAATTAAAATATCCCGAAATTGAATTTGTCCCAATTCATAGTCACACTCTTAGGGATGAAAATTATCAATCATGTGCTCACCAATATGGACCCTATTTTTTGAAAATTGAAAACCCTATAACAAAAAAATATATTTTAGTTTCATATTGGGATAAAATAATAAACCTAAAACAAACTAATTGGGATTTAGAAAATTGTGTTGAAATACTAAGTAGTATTGGTCACCATGAAAATGACATATATTACAAAAAACAATCTTTAGTTGAATATACCCCAATATCATATGTTGGTGCAACTTCTGTTGGTGAGGGGATTATAGAAGATTTATATTCAAAAACAAAAATACTTGATAATAGAGTGTATCCCGAAAAATTAACATTCAGAGGTCACCTTTACCTGTTTAGAGAACATCTTTTTTATGATAAAAGATTTGATGTAACAGGAACAATGAAATCAATTGATGAAAATGGAAATGTAGTTTCAGTTGTTGAAGATTTGTTAAACATTGAAAACTATTTGTCAGAATTGAATCATAATAAACTAAACTTAAGTTTAAATGGTGCTGGTGAAATTTGTTTCAGGGATATTGAAATTTTGGGTCTTGGTTCGGCGTTATTTAGATTAAAATTAGTTACAGATTTTCATAATCCATTAATACCCGATTACCATTACATATCGGTTGATTTTCACGATATTGAAGAAATGGGAAATGATTATGATGGTTATTGTAAAAAAGTTGCAAATAGGGTTTTTGATAAGTTTGAAAAAATAAAAAGGGACTACGATTTTATAGATTTTGTTGCCAAAAACGGTCGTAAATGGTATGAGGAAAATGCAACAATTGAGATGAATTCATCTATCACAACAAAATTAATTGATATAAGTAAAATATTATAATCACTAGTTTACTATAAAACCCATATTCCTTATATTTTATAATAATGGGTGATATAAAGAAATTAGAATTTTATTTAGACTTTGACAAATGGACTGTCGATGATTTAAATGATTTTAACAAGAACTATAAAGACTTTTCAAACATGACTTTAATATGCATGTTTGAACTTTATCGTAAAATGTTGCAAAAATACCCCGAAATAGAAATTACACCGATTAATAATAGGGATATAAATAAAAACTGTTGTTGTCCAGCGTATGGAATTGCAACCCCTGTCATTAAAAATCCTGAAACAGGTAAATTTATGATTATTTCGTGGTGTGATAAAGCTCACTACATTGGTAGAGGTCATTTAGAATCAACCCACCCATTATATAAACAATTTAAAGATAATTGGGGTTGGGATTTGGATAATTGTGTAGATATTTTCCAACCCGTAGGTGTTCATTTTGATGATTTTAAATATGAAAAATTAATACCTCATGATTGTTATGATGACGAAGGATATAGAAAAGATTGTGTTGAATTCGAATATACACCATGTACTCTTACAACATTCTTTAGAGATGCATACGAACAAATCGAATTGTCTTATAAAAATAAAGAGAGGAAATTCCCTGAAAAATTATTTTTAAGGGGTAGAGGAACCCCTTTTAGAGAATATTTACGAGACCACGATGATAGATTTCATATAGATTGGTATGGTAGATTAAGTGGTGAGGAATTCATTAAAGAACTTTCCCAATATTCGATTATTATGGATGTGAATTCTGTTTCAGAAGTCTCAGTAAGAACTATTGACGGCATGGGTTTAGGTTGTGCGGTGATAAGACCTGAATTAGTTATACAATACCACAATAAACTAATACCCAATTACCATTATGCCAAAGTAGAATGTGACGATTTAAGTGATTTTAAAAAATTGGCAGATGCTTACATTGATAAATTTGAAGAGTTAAAAAATAATCCAAAATTAGTTGAATTTTATTCTCAAAACGGTAGAAAGTGGTACGAGGAGAATTGTACTTTAGACTCCTATGTGAGAATTTATTTAGACGAATTAATTGACTTAGAAAAATTAAAATAACATGAATAAAAAATACGATATAATTTATGTGATTGGTGATTCTCACTCAAATACATTTTGTATTGGTAGTGGTCAATCCCCCAAAGTAAGAACATTAAATATTGGACCACGAACATTGCACAGTGTCGGTATAAACGGTTTTGAAATGGGTTTTGATGACTATTATATACCTCGTAATGAAGTTCAAAGAGAAGGATTGTGGGTCCTCGCTTTTGGTGAAATTGATTGTAGATGTCACATATGGAAACAAATAAATGAAAACGGAAGAGATGAGGATGAAGTTTTATCAACATTGGTTAATAATCTCTTTGATGTAATGGAAAAGAGTCAACATCAAGATTTTGGTGTAATGAGTATAGTTCCCGCAATTAGATATTTTGGTGGTAATTACGACCCATCAAGGTTTCAAGAACAATACCCTGTAATTGGGCCAGATGAAGATAGACTTAGATATGTGTTGAAATTAAATAAAATGTTAAAAACCAAATGTGAAGAAAATGAAATGATTTATGTAGATGTTCACAGTTTATATTGTGATGAAGACGGGTATTTAATAAAGGAACTGTCAGATGGTGAAGTACATATCACAAATAGAGACAGATTAATAAATTTTTTTGAAAATAAAAATATTGTATGATAGAACAA
>JACCDY010827836.1_pt1 | contig 45236 bp, 40 predicted proteins | sample 7446391 | NCBI WGS metagenome assembly JACCDY01 (sample SAMN15323451, study PRJNA562643) | freshwater metagenome | isolation source: river surface water | place: USA:Blue River Watershed | collected 2017-08-18
CCGGCGAAACCGAAGAAGACCATCAAAAGCTCATCAAGCTCATGCACGATGTGTACTTTGACAACTCATTCAGCTTCATCTTCAGCCCCCGCCCCGGCACACCAGCCGCCAACTTACACGACGACACGCCGCACGCGGTGAAGCTGCGCCGTTTGCAAGAAGTGCAGAAGATCATTGAAGACAACATGCGCGACATCAACGTGCAGCGCGTGGGCACGGTGCAACGCGTGCTGGTGGATGGCTATTCCAAGAAAGATGCCACCGAGTTACGCGCCCGCACAGAGTGCAACCGCATCGTCAACTTCAAAGCGGGCCCACACCCCGAGCGCCTGATGAACCAACTGATCGACGTGAAGATCACCGAAGCCAACCCGCACTCATTGCGCGGCGAGGTGTTTGTGAAAACTTAGCGCATTCCGGGGAAGCCACCGCCCCCCAGGCCGCCCAGGCCTTTCATGCCGCCCATGCGCTTCATCATTTTCATGAGGCCGCCGCCGCTCATCTTCTTCATCATGGTTTGCATTTGCTCAAACTCTTTGAGCAAACGGTTCACGTCTTGCACTTGGACACCTGCGCCCGCTGCGATGCGGCGCTTGCGTGTGGCTTTGATGAGGTCGGGCTTGCGACGCTCGAGCTCGGTCATGCTGTGGATGATGCCTTGCTTGCGACCAATGTCTTTCTCGGCCTTGTCCATGTCAACTTGACCCGCTTTGGCTGCCATTTGCGTGGGTAACTTGTCCATCAAATTGGACAGCCCCCCCATGGAGCGCATTTGCTGAATTTGTGCCAAGAAATCATTGAGGTCAAAACTGTCGCCGCGCTTGACCTTTTCGGCCAATTTTTGCGCTGCCGCCATGTCGACGCCCGCAGTGACTTGCTCAACCAAGGCCACGATGTCGCCCATGCCCAGCACACGCCCCGCGTGTCGTTGCGCATCGAACAATTCCAAGCCGTCGAGCTTTTCGCTGGTACCCGCGAACTTGATCGGGGCACCGGTGATTTGCCGCACCGACAAAGCCGCGCCCCCGCGTGAGTCGCCATCGAGTTTGGTCAACACGATGCCGGTCAGTGGCAACGCATCGCTGAAGGCCTTGGCCGTGTTGATAGCGTCTTGACCTTGCATGGCATCGACCACAAACAAGGTCTCGATCGGGTTCAACACGCTGTGCAGCTGCTGAATTTCAGCCATCAAGGCGTCGTCAATCGCCAAGCGACCTGCCGTGTCCACCAGCAACACGTCGAAGTAATGTTTGCGGGCGTAGTCCAAGGCCGCGCGTGCGATGTCGGCCGGCTTTTGGTCGGGGCTGCTGGGGAACCATTCGGCGCCGGCTTGGGCAGTGACAGTCTTCAACTGTTCAATCGCTGCGGGGCGGTACACGTCACCCGAGACGGTCAGCACTTTTTTCTTGCGTTGGTTGATCAACCAACGTGCCAGCTTGGCGGTGGTGGTGGTTTTACCCGCACCTTGCAAACCCGCCATCAAGATCACCGCGGGCGGTTGGGCCGCGAGGTTCAAATCGCTCACGCCCTCGCCCATGGTGGCGGCCAACTCTTGGTTGACGATGGCCACCAAGGCTTGGCCAGGCTGCAAAGAGCCAATCACTTCTTGGCCCAGCGCTTTTTCTTTGACACGCGCAATGAAGTCGCGCACCACAGGCAAGGCGACATCGGCCTCGAGCAGCGCCATGCGCACCTCACGCAACATGTCGGCCACGTTGCTTTCGGTGATGCGGGCCTGTCCGCTGATGTGTTTGACCAGGCGCGAGAGTTTGTCGGTGAGGGCTGAGGCCATAAGAAACCCTTGAACGGGTTGGTTTTGGATGTGTAGCGAAACGCTAAACTGTGGCCATGATTTTAGCCAGCGACATCCCGCTCAACCTTTGGCTCGGCCTGCCCACGGCCGCTGCCTATGCGTTGACCGCCCTCATCGGCCCGCGCGTGGCGCCTGCCATGGGGCACCGCTTGCTGGCTGTGCCCTGGGCTCTGCACGGTTTGGGTTTGGTGTTTGCCTTGTTTGCTCCGCAAGAAGGCGCTGTGCGTTTTGGCTTTGCCCCTGCGCTGTCGGTCAGCGCATGGCTGATGTTGACGTTTTATGTGCTGGAACAACACTGGTTCCCGCAACTGCGCACACGCTGGACCTTGGCCAGCGTCGGTGCAGCCGTGGTGCTCTTGGCCGCGGTATTTCCCGGTGCAGCCCTGCACATCGAAGCCTCCCCGTGGTTGCCTTTGCATTTGGCTTTGGGCGTGGCCTCGTATGGGTTGATCACCGCTGCGGTGGTGCATGCCTGGCTCATGATGCGCGCCGAAAAAAGCATGCGACAAGGTGCCGATGCGCATGTGGGCTTGCCTTTGCTGACCCTGGAACGCTTGACCTTTCGCTTCGTCAGCGCGGGCTTTGTATTGCTCACCGCCACCTTGGCGGCCGGTTGGTTGTTTGGTGACAGCCTGTACGGCGCTCAAGCCGCGTGGCGCTGGGACCACAAGACTGTTTTCTCTCTGCTGTCCTGGGGCACCTTTGCCGTCTTGCTGATCGGCCGCAGCCGCTTTGGCTGGCGTGGCCGCAAAGCTGTGCGTGTGCTCTACATCGGCACCTTGCTGTTGCTGCTGGGCTATGCGGGCTCGCGCTTTGTACTGGAAGTCGTGTTGGGTCGCGTGGCATGAAATATCTGGTCCTGCTGCTGATCGTGTTGGCTGGCATTTGGTGGATTCGCCAGCAACGCAAGCCGGACCATCGAACGAAAGGCGACAGCCAACACAACACACCCAATGGCCCCCAAACCATGGTGCCGTGCGCGAACTGCGGCACCCATGTGCCTGAAGGCGACGCCATTCAAGGACGGCACGGCGTGTACTGCTCAGAGCCACACCGTCAACACCAAGAGGGCTGACACAGATGCCAGCTGCTTCAGCTTTATGGCGCGATGGCTGGTACCGTTTTGCCCGCCACACACCCTCACCCAACTTTGGCCCTCGCCCTACGGGCACCGGGATTGATTTGATCGTGCTGCACTCCATCAGTTTGCCCCCGGGGCAGTATGGCGGGCCCGAGATCGAGGCGCTGTTCACCAACACCTTGGATTGGGATGCGCATCCGTATTTCCAACAGATACGCGGCGCAGAAGTATCTGCTCACTTTGTAATTCGTCGCGACGGTGGCTTGGTGCAATTCGTCAGCTGCGATGACCGCGCGTGGCATGCCGGTCGCTCGCATTACCAAGGGCGGGACAACTGCAACGATTTCTCCATTGGCATTGAGCTTGAAGGTTTGGAAGGCGACACCTTCGAGACCCCGCAATACGAGAGCTTGAGCAGCCTATGTGCCGCCATTGAACAGCACTACGCGGTGCGGCACCTGGCCGGTCACGAGCACGTGGCGCCCGAGCGCAAAAAAGACCCGGGCCCCGGGTTTGATTGGTTTGCTTTGCAGCGAGCCTTGGGTTGGTCCTCCAAGCAGCTTCCCAACAAACCCTAATTTGTTGCTATCTCGCTAAAAAAATTTTTCTTGCACTGAGTTTGTGCATGCCGCAGACGCCTCCAGCACTGATGGGCATCAGCGCCGCAAATCGATTTCTAGGTCGCGTCATAGCGTGTTTTTTTATTTGAATTCCCACCGTTGCTAGGTTCAAACAGGGGTCAAAAACAGCGTCTTCTCGCGACCGTCCATCGCTCTGTTGAGAATGTAATCATTTCCCATCAAAACACTACCCGTAGTGTCTTGGCAGGTCTTTGAACACCAGATATAGTGTCGGTCTGAATTTCAAAAAGCGGGCGTTGTACCGCTTTTTATCGGCGCTATTGAAGAATCTCTCATAAGGAAAAAAAACATGCAAATCGCAGAGACTGCTGTGCACCACACGCCCATGGGCAACCCCTCTGTCGCACACGACCGTGCAGACATGGAGAGCCCCACCATGCTGACGCATTACCAAATCATTCGCCGCAATGGCGCCGTGGTTCCTTTCGAACCCGCCAAGATTGCAGTGGCCATGATGAAAGCGTTTTTGGCTGTGCACGGCACCCAAGGCGCTGCCTCTGCCAGCGTGCGCGAAGTGGTCGAAGCGTTGACACAAGCCGTGGTGCGCGCCCTGATGCGCTCACGTCCAGGCGGCGGCACCTTCCACATTGAAGATGTGCAAGACCAAGTGGAACTCGGCTTGATGCGTGGCGGCCACCACGAAATCGCGCGTGCCTATGTGTTGTACCGCGAGCGTCGCAACCAAGAGCGTGCACACATCAAAGAAGAGCAAGCCCCGGCAGCACCTGCTTTGCACGTGATCGACAACGGCCACCGCGTGGCCCTCGACTTGAACCACCTGCAACGCTTGATCACCGACGCGTGCGCAGGCTTGGGTGCAGACGTCAAACCTGACCCCATCTTGGCAGAGACCATGCGCAACCTGTACGACGGCGTGCCCATGGACGAGGTCTACAAAGCGGCCATCTTGGCCACCCGTACCCTGATCGAAAAAGATCCCGACTACACCTACGCCACCGCGCGTTTGCTGATGCACACCATCGTCAAAGAAGTGCTGGGCAAAGAGGTCTTGCACGCCGACATGGGCCAACACTACGCCGAGTACTTCCCCCACTTCATCAAGAAGGGCGTGGAAAACGACCTGCTCGACGACAAGATGTTGCAGTTCGACTTGGCTCGCTTGGGTGCAGCCCTCAAAGCCGACCGCGACTTGAAGTTTGATTACCTCGGCCTGCAAACGCTGTACGACCGCTATTTCTTGCACGTGCGCAAGACCCGCATCGAACTGCCACAAGCCTTCTTCATGCGCGTCGCCATGGGCTTGGCCTTGAACGAGATCGACCGCGAAGCGCGCGCCATTGAGTTCTACGAAGTGCTGTCCTCGTTCGACTTCATGTCCAGCACACCCACCTTGTTCAACAGCGGCACCTTGCGCTCACAGCTGTCGAGCTGCTACTTGTCGACCGTGCCAGACCACTTGGATGGCATCTATGAGTTGATCAAAGAAAACGCCTTGCTGTCCAAATTTGCCGGCGGCTTGGGCAACGACTGGACTCGCGTTCGCGCCTTGGGTAGCCACATCAAGGGCACCAATGGCGAATCACAAGGTGTGGTGCCTTTCTTGAAAGTGGTGAACGACACCGCCGTGGCCGTGAACCAAGGTGGCAAGCGCAAAGGTGCGGTGTGTACCTACCTCGAAACCTGGCACTTGGACATCGAAGAGTTCTTGGAACTGCGCAAGAACACCGGTGACGACCGTCGCCGTACGCACGACATGAACACCGCCAACTGGATCCCCGACTTGTTCATGCGTCGCGTGATGGAAAAAGGCGAGTGGACCTTGTTCTCTCCCTCCGACGTGCCCGATTTGCACGACCTGTTTGGCGCAGACTTCGAGAAAGCCTATGTGGCCTACGAAGCCAAAGCCAAGCGCGGCGAAATCAAGCCCTGCAAGACGGTCCAAGCGACTGACATGTGGCGCAAGATGCTGACCATGTTGTTCGAAACGGGTCACCCCTGGATCACTTTCAAGGACCCTTGCAACGTGCGTTCACCCCAACAACACGTGGGCGTGGTGCATTCATCCAACCTGTGTACCGAGATCACCTTGAACACCAGCGACAGCGAAACTGCGGTGTGTAACTTGGGTTCGGTCAACTTGTCACAGCACTTGAAAGACGGCCCCAACGGCAAAGAACTCGACCACGACAAACTCAAGCGCACCATCGCCGTGGCGATGCGCATGCTCGACAACGTGATCGACATCAACTACTACGCCGTCAAGAAAGCCCGTGACTCCAACCTGCGTCACCGTCCTGTGGGCATGGGCATCATGTCGTTCCAAGACAGCTTGTACGAAATGCGCGTGCCTTACGCCTCGCAAGAAGCGGTTGAGTTCGCTGACCGCTCGATGGAAGCCGTTTGCTACTACGCCTACTGGGCCTCCACCGAGTTGGCCAAAGAGCGCGGTCAATACGCCAGCTACAAAGGCTCACTGTGGGACAAAGGCATCTTGCCCATCGACTCACTCGACCTGTTGGCCGAAGCACGCGGTGGCTACTTGGAAGTCGATCGTTCCAGAACCATGGACTGGGATGCCCTGCGCGCCAAGATTGCCAAAGACGGCATGCGCAACTCCAACTGCGTGGCAATTGCACCGACCGCGACCATCTCCAACATCATCGGCGTGGACGCTTCGATCGAACCATGCTTCGGCAACCTGTCGGTCAAGTCCAACCTGTCGGGTGAGTTCACCGTGATCAACAGCTACTTGGTGCGTGACCTGAAGCGCCTAGGCTTGTGGGACGACGTGATGGTCATGGACCTGAAACACTTCGACGGTTCACTACGCCCCATCGACCGCGTGCCACAAGAAATCAAAGCCTTGTACGCCACCGCGTTCGAAGTGGAACCCACCTGGTTGGTCGAAGCTGCGTCACGTCGCCAAAAATGGATCGACCAAGCACAGTCGCTCAACATTTACATGGCGGGCGCATCGGGCAAGAAGTTGGACGAAACCTACAAGCTCGCTTGGTTGCGTGGCTTGAAGACCACGTACTACCTCCGCACTTCCAGCGCACAACAAGTTGAAAAATCAACCGTGCAAGCTGGCTCACACAATGCCGTGTCTTCTGGCCCCGCGGCAGGTGGCATGAGCGCACTCGAAGCAGCAGCTGCAGCAGCACAAGCGCAGATGAATGCCATCCCCGCCACCGACATCAAGTTCTGCGGCGTGGATGACCCCACCTGCGAATCGTGTCAGTGATACAACAAAAATTCGCAACGAAGTTCACGAATGCTTTGCATTTGTCTTCGTTGCATTCATAATTCACTCATTGGATAAATACATATGCTGACCTGGGACGAAGAAGTCAAGCCCTCATCGCCATCACCTCTTGCAAGCGGACTACCTAACCGCTCGATGGAACTCCCACCTCTTTCTGCAACACCTGCCACGCAGCCTGTTGCGGCCACGCGCACGCTGAACGACGGCGCGCCAGCGCCTACATCTTCTGCCACAAAGGCCACCAGCGAGCGTCGTGTCAATGCGGCTGACAAGCGCATCATCAACGGCCAAACTGATGTCAACCAATTGGTGCCGTTCAAATACAAATGGGCTTGGGAAAAATACCTCGCCACTTGCGCCAACCACTGGATGCCGCAAGAAGTGAACATGACCCGCGACATCGCGTTGTGGAAAGACCCGAACGGCTTGAGCGAAGACGAGCGTCGCATCATCAAACGCAACCTCGGCTTCTTTGTGACCGCCGACTCATTGGCAGCCAACAACATTGTGCTGGGCACCTACCGCCACATCACCGCGCCTGAGTGCCGTCAGTTTTTGCTGCGTCAAGCGTTTGAAGAAGCCATCCACACCCACGCCTACCAATACATTGTGGAATCACTGGGTTTGGAAGAGTCTGAAATCTTCAACGCGTACCACGAAGTCAAATCCATCCGCGACAAAGACGAGTTCCTGATCCCGTACATCGACGCGATCATGGACCCCAACTTCCACACCGGCACACTGCAAAACGACCAAACCTTGCTCAAGTCATTGATCGTGTTCGCCTGCTTGATGGAAGGTTTGTTCTTCTACGTCGGTTTCACACAAATCTTGGCCTTGGGTCGCCAAAACAAGATGACGGGCGCTGCCGAGCAGTACCAATACATCTTGCGCGACGAGTCCATGCACTGCAACTTCGGCATCGACTTGATCAACCAGATCAAGCTTGAGAACCCTCAGTTGTGGACCGCAGAGTTCAAGGAAGAAATCAAAGCCTTGTTCATGCAAGCTGTCGAATTGGAATACCGCTACGCCGAAGACACCATGCCACGCGGCGTGTTGGGTTTGAACGCGTCGATGTTCAAAGGCTACTTGCGTTACATTGCCAACCGTCGCGCCACGCAAATCGGTTTGGAAGCTTTGTTCCCCAATGAAGAAAACCCGTTCCCATGGATGAGCGAGATGATCGACCTCAAGAAAGAACGTAACTTCTTTGAAACCCGCGTGATCGAGTACCAATCTGGTGGTGCTCTGTCTTGGGATTGATCAATACATACATGTCACAGAATTTGTCTGCCACGCCTTCAAACACCCGCGCTCGAGGTGTGGTGGCGGACACACCGTGTTCATGGGGTTGGACCCGGGTCCAGCGCCATGAATCGCTTTGCACACAAAACCCGTGCGAAGTGTTTTTCACCCAATGATCTAAATTCGATCTAGGAGAACAGAAATGGCAACTGCAAAAAAATCGGCCGCTAAAAAGGCCCCTGCAAAGAAAGCTGTAGCGAAAAAGCCAGCAGCTAAAAAAGTCGCGGCTAAAAAGCCAGCAGCTAAAAAAGTAGCAGCTAAGAAGCCTGCTGCTAAAAAAGTTGCAGCTAAGAAGCCAGCAGCTAAAAAAGTAGCGGCTAAGAAGCCAGCAGCGAAGAAAGTTGCTGCTAAAAAGCCAGCAGCTAAAAAAGTTGCAGCGAAGAAGCCAGCCGTCAAAAAAGCAGCAGCTAAAAAGCCTGCTGCCAAAAAGACCGCTGCTAAGAAAGTAGCAAAGAAAGCAGCTGCGAAGAAGCCTGCTGCCAAAAAACCTGCTGCTAAAAAAGCTGCTAAAAAGCCTGCCGCGAAGAAAGCTGCGAAAGCACCCGCTGCCAAAGCGCAGACCACGTTGAACCCGCAAGCTGCTTGGCCTTTCCCAACAGCAAGCAAGCCTTAATTTGATTTAAGGCACGGTTTACCGTCGCTCAAGCCCGAAGCCGCAAGGCCTCGGGCTTTTTCTTCACCTGAACATTACATGCAGCTGCCTGACCTTCCTTATTTGCGCCTCGACAAATCAGGCGATGTCGTGGTCGACATTCACGTCATCCCCAACGCTTCGCGTACCCAAGCCGAGGGCACACACGATGGCGCCCTGCGCGTGCGCCTGCATGCGCCACCCGTCGACGGCAAAGCCAACCTGGCACTGATGGCATGGCTGGCTGACACCTTGAGGGTCCCGAAACGCGACGTCGGACTCTTGCGCGGCCAAACCTCCAAACGAAAACAGCTGCAGGTATCTGCAGCTGTGCGTGAGAAGGCAGACTGGGCTGCCTTAGAAAAATAAAAGGGCTTACGCCAAGTTCAATCCATCGACTGTGTAGTTTTGTGGACCACGCTGGGCGATTTTCAAAGCCCCGACTTGGTTGCCCAAGGCCGCGCATTGGGCCAGCGACCAGCCTTTTTCTAAACCGAACAACAGAGCGCCACGCCACGCATCGCCACAGCCCGTGGGGTCGATCACGGCAGCCGCCTTGACGGGCGGGACCACGGTTTTTTCACCAGCGATCCAGACCTCGCAACCTTCGCCGCCTAAGGTGACGACCAGGCCTTGCACACGCTTGGAAATCTCAGCATGGCTCAAGCCCGTGCGGTCGCTCAACATCTTGCCTTCGTAGTCGTTCACAGTCACCCAGGTGGCCTGGTCAATGAAGCGCAACAAGTCGGCGCCATCGAACATCGGCAATCCCTGACCGGGATCGAAGACAAACGGAATGTCTGCGGCTTTGAGTTGCTCAGCATGCTGCAACATGGCATCGCGACCATCAGGCGAAATGATGGCCAGCTTGATATCCGATCGCTTTTCAATGCGTGTGATGTGTGCTTGCATCATCGCGCCCGGATGAAAGGCCGTGATTTGGTTGTTGTCACGGTCGGTCATGATCATGGCTTGCGCGGTGTAGGTGTCAGGCACTTGTCGCACGAACTCGGTCGAAATATCGAGCGATTTCAAGCGTTGCAAGTAGTCCGCCGCATCGGTGCCCAAGGTGGCCATCGGCAAGGGCGTCCCGCCCAAAGACTTCAAGCTGTAGGCGATGTTGCCAGCACACCCCCCAAAGTCACGGCGCAAGGCCGGCACCAAAAAGGACACATTCAATATGTGCAACTGGTCGGGCAAGATTTGCTCAGCAAATCGGCCCTCAAAGCTCATGATGGTGTCAAACGCGAGCGAGCCGCAAATCAGCGAGGCCATATCAGTTCTTTCTAGAAATCAGGGGTAAAAAACAAGGGCACGAAAACCAGTGATGCGTTGGCTCACCTTCTCGTCCAAATCAAAATTCAAAGTCACGCGCACATCACGCAAGGCCTGCATATGGTCCTTTTGCGTCAACTCGTTCGCCAAAAAAACACGACGAACCAGCACTTGGTCTTGCAAGTCGGTCAGATTCAACTCCAACGCAGGCACCGCCACGGGATGATGCTGCGTGTTTTTCAAACGCAGTTGCACGGTATACCCGCCTTCGGGGTTTTCAGTGAAGCTGCTGCTTTCAATCAACACCGCGTCGGGTTCGCGCGGCCACGTGATGTCACAGCCGCCGCATAAAAACGAGAGCGCGGGACGCAAGCTTGGCTCTTCGGCCGTCAAGACATGGCGCGCGTTCAACAGCACTTGCCACACCAGCGACAAGGCCAATACCGCGGTGCCTGCCCACCACAGCCAGTGCTGATCAGAAACCGCGACCGTTTTCGCTGAGGTGGAAGGAGTCGCTTGCGTCTCTGCGGCGGTCAACACGGGTGATGTCACCCCGGCACGGAACAACGCGGGCGCTTCCACGCTGGGTGGCGGCACAGGCACAGACACGGGTTCTGCTGCGGGCTCTGGCGCAGACTCAAAATAAAGATGCGCCTCAAACACATGCGCACACCGACCACATCGCACCCACCCTTTGGCCAGCTCTAGCTGTTGGGGCGACACCTTGAAGGCGGTCTCGCATTGGGGGCAATGGGTGATGTGCATCAGCAATGAGCGGTCATCAAAATCCAGCCGTCTTCCGAATCGCTGACCTGCAGCGTGCAATACGGCGCATAAGCATCTTTGAGTTCTTGGGCTTGTCGCTCCAAGATACCCGCCAACACCAGGTTGCCTCCGGACGCGACATGGCTTCGCAACAGCGGCGCCAGCACTTTGAGTGGCGTGGCCAAAATATTCGCCAACACGGTGTGGTATTCGCCCGTGGCTTTGTCGGGCAAGCCCGCATTCAAGCGCACATGGTTGGCATCGGCGTTGAGCACTGTGGCGGTCACGGCGGCTTCGTCGATGTCCACCGCATCAATGGTGGCTGCGCCGTGCAAAGCCGCACCAATGGCCAAGATGCCAGAACCGCACCCATAGTCGAGCACGCGTTGGTTAGCCACATCGTGGGTGGCAATCCAGCGCAAACACATGCGTGTAGTGGGATGGGTGCCGGTGCCAAAGGCCAAACCGGGATCGAGTCGAATGACTTTTTTCGCCTCTGCAGGCGGCTCATGCCAGGTCGGCACGATCCAAAACTCGGGCGTGATGTCCACCGGTGCAAATTGCGATTGCGTCAAGCGCACCCAGTCTTGGTCGGCCACCGCTTGGATGCCGAGCACTTGGCTGCCCGCAAAGAAATCTTGCAAAGCCAACAAACGCGACGCATCTTGTGCCACGGCTTGCTCGGCAAACAAGGCCACGATGCGTGAACGCTTCCAACCTTCTTTGGGCGGTGGCATGCCGGGCTCGCCAAACAAGGTTTGCTCGGCATCGGTTTGCGCATCAGCATCTTCAACCGACACGCTCAAGGCATCGAGTGCATCCAGTGCCTCGCAGACAGCTTCAACGCTGTCTTCGGGGCACATCAGGCGCAACTCAAACATCAGCGCTTATGAGCAGCGAGCCACTCTTCCAAGTAATGGATGTTGGTGCCGCCGGCCATGAACTTGGAATCGACCATCAACTCGCGGTGCAGCGGGATGTTGGTGTTGATGCCTTCCACCAGCGTCTCGGCCAAGGCCGTGCGCATGCGCGCGAGGGCTTGGTCACGGGTATCGCCGTGCACGATGATCTTGCCGATCATCGAGTCGTAGTTGGAGGGCACAAAGTAGTTGGTGTAGATGTGCGAGTCCACGCGCACACCGGGGCCACCTGGAGCGTGCCACATGGTGACGCGACCGGGCGACGGGATGAACTTGAAGGGGTCTTCCGCGTTGATGCGGCACTCGATCGAGTGGCCACGCACTTGGATGTCACGTTGCGCAAAAGGCAACTTCATGCCCGCCGCCACCATGATTTGGGTCTTCACAATGTCCACACCGGTGATGTACTCGGTCACGGGGTGTTCCACCTGCACGCGGGTGTTCATTTCAATGAAATAAAACTCGCCGTTTTCATACAAGAACTCGAACGTGCCGGCGCCGCGGTAGCCAATCTTTTTACAGGCAGCGGCACAGCGCTCACCAATCTTTTCAATCAGCTTGCGGGGAATGCCCGGTGCAGGTGCTTCTTCGATCACTTTTTGGTGACGACGCTGCATCGAACAATCGCGCTCGCCCAAATACACCGCGTTCTTGTGCTTGTCCGCCAAGATTTGGATTTCGATGTGACGTGGGTTTTGGAGAAATTTCTCCATGTACACCGCAGGGTTGCCAAACGCAGTACCTGCTTCGGCCTTGGTCATTTGCACGGCGTTGATCAACGCTGCTTCGGTGTGCACCACGCGCATGCCACGGCCGCCGCCGCCGCCCGCGGCTTTGATGATGACCGGGTAACCCACGCTCTTGGCCACACGTTTGATGGCCGCAGGGTCATCGGGCAACTCGCCTTCTGAGCCGGGTACACAAGGCACGCCGGCTTTGATCATGGCTTGCTTGGCCGACACCTTGTCACCCATGATGCGGATGGACTCCGCGGTGGGGCCGATGAACTGGAAACCACTTTTCTCGACGCGCTCAGCAAAGTCTGCGTTTTCGCTCAAGAAACCGTAACCGGGGTGAATCGCTTCCGCATCGGTCACTTCAGCCGCCGCAATGATGGCGGGCATATTCAGGTAGCTCAAGGGCGAGGCCGCGGGGCCAATACAGACCGCTTCGTCAGCCAACTTGATGTACTTGGCTTCGCGATCGGCTTCGGAATACACCATCACCGCTTTGACGCCCAGCTCGCGGCAAGCGCGTTGGATGCGCAAGGCGATTTCGCCACGGTTGGCGATCAGGATTTTTTTAAACATGGGAAGCCCGCCTGTTATTCAATGATCAACAGGGGTGCGCCGTATTCCACAGCTTGACCGTTCTCCGCCAAGATCTTGGTGATGGTGCCGGACTTGTCGGCCTCGATCTCGTTCAAGATCTTCATGGCTTCAATGATGCAGATGGTGTCGCCTTCTTTGACTTGTTGGCCGACTTCCGCAAAGGCTTTGGCGCCAGGGCTGGACGCACGGTAGAAGGTACCGACCATGGGCGACTTGACGATGTGACCCGCTGGCTCAGCTTCCGCCACGGGAGCGGCTGCTGGAGCAGCGGCGGTCACGGGCGCAGCGGCCACGGGGGCGGCCACCGCCACAGGGGCAGGCGCTGCAATTTGCGTCACCATGGCCACAGGCGCTGGTGCACTCTTGACGATACGGACCGTGCCTTCTGCCTCGGTGATTTCGAGTTCAGACACATTGGAGTCGGAGACCAGGTCAATCAACGTCTTGAGTTTGCGCAAATCCATAACTACACCTTATTTGTTGTAAATAAGCCCCTAATTTACACCAATTCACACAAGAAAGACAGCAAAGATTGCTCAAGATGCCCAGTTTTTGACCTCTTCTGCACTTAATTTACCTAATTTTTGCTGAATCACGTCGCCGTGCGCATTCAAAACCAGGGTGAAAGGCAGACTGCCTTGGCTATTTCCCAGCTTTTGCCCCAATTCAGATCCGTTCATCCCGGCCAAAGCGATAGGGTAAGTGATCGATGCTTGCGACAAAAAGTGTCGAACGCGACTGGGCTGATCGATGGCCAGTCCAACAACTTGCCAATCTTTAGAGTAGTTTTGTTGATAGAAAGCTTCAATTAAAGGCATTTCCTCCACGCAAGGCGGACACCAGGTGGCCCAGAAGTTCAGCACCAGAGGTTTACCTTGAAAGGCCGACATGGCCAAGCGCTCACCCGACGGGGTATCGAACTCCGCGCTCCACAATGTTTGGATGGCATCCGGCGACAAGGCAGAAGCTGAGTAGCGATAAAAGCCCACGCCCACACCGGCTGCAGCTGCCAATGTGCCAGCACCCACAAGCACAGCATGTCGTCTATTGAGATTAAATGTCATTCAAAATCTTTCATCAATCGATCTAATGCTGCTAAGTCACCGCGCTGGGTTCTACCTTGCGCATCGGGTTTGAGTGCCCCACGGACATCGTCACGGTCATAAATCATCAAATGCACCAATACCCGCTGCGCGAGTCCCGGGCAGTCACACAACACGCTCAGCGCATCCACCGTTTCGCCATTGAAGCCCGTCACTGAGCTCACCTCATAACGCACATTGTGGTCAATGAGGCTAATTTCGGCTGATTTGGGGTCATCACAGAACAACTGCAGATAAATATCCGACAAACCAGTTGCCGTACCCCGCCAAACGGCCCCACCCAAATGCGGCCTGAAATCAGTCAAACGCAGCATCCAGACCCGCGCTAATGCGCGGAGTGCAGCCAGTTCGACTGGCTGCGTCTCTGCACAAAACACCGAAAGGTACTCGCGCACTGCATCTTCCACTTGGTCGTTGTTAGGCAACGAGGCGCGCCCATTCAAACCGAGCTCTTTCACCGCGCGGCGTTTCGCAGGGCCGTACTCGAGCCCTTCCTCCACCACCATGCGCGCCGCTGTGGCGGCGATTTCTTCTTGAACTGTCACCATAGAGGTGGATTGTCGGCCCCTTCTGCCGCGTTTGCAGCGGCACAACACAACACCCCTCCTAAAATGCTCCCATGCACATACATATTTTGGGAATTTGCGGTACGTTCATGGGTGGACTGGCTGCGTTGGCACGCGAAGCAGGCCACAAAGTCACCGGTTGCGACGCAGGCGTTTACCCCCCGATGAGCGACCAACTCCGAGCCCTCGGCATTGACCTGATCGAAGGCTTCGGCGCCGATCAAATGCAACTGAAACCCGATGTGTACGTGATTGGCAACGTCGTCTCACGCGCCCGCTTGGCCGACGGGAGCCCAAAATTCCCTTTGATGGAAGCCATTTTGGAAAGTGGCGCCCCCTACACCAGTGGCCCGCAGTGGCTGGCCGAGCACGTGTTGCACCACCCCAGCCAGCCTCGCCATGTGTTGGCCGTGGCCGGCACGCACGGCAAGACCACCACCACGTCCATGCTGACCTGGGTGCTGCAAGCAGCCGGCTTAGAGCCAGGCTTCTTGGTCGGCGGCGTACCGATGAACTTTGGTGTGTCCGCCCGCTTGGGGCGCTTGAGCTCGCCAGCCGATGTGGCTGCAGGTCGACGCACCCCGTTTGTGATTGAAGCCGACGAATACGACACCGCCTTCTTCGACAAGCGCAGCAAGTTTGTGCACTACCACCCCCGCACAGCCGTGCTAAACAACTTGGAGTTTGACCACGCCGACATCTTCGACAACCTCGCCGCCATTGAGCGTCAGTTCCACCACCTGGTCCGCACCGTGCCCGGCAGCGGACGCGTGGTGGTGAATGGGGATGAAGACAGCTTGCAGCGTGTATTGGCCCAAGGCTGCTGGAGCGGCATGGCCAAGTTTGGTGTGGGCGCCCACGACAATGGCACAGACGGTTGGTCCATCCAAGGCGAACCCGACGACTTTGCCGTGTTACGTGAAGGCAAAGAAGTCGGTCGCGTGCAATGGGCCATCACTGGTGTGCACAACCAACTCAACGCTTTAGCCGCCATTGCAGCAGCCGATCATTTAGGCGTTTCCCCCGCGCATGCTGCAGCCAGCTTGAGTCAATTTCAAAACGTGCGTCGTCGCATGGAAGTCCGCGGCACTGTGTCACGCGCAGGCGGCGACATCACGGTGTATGACGACTTTGCCCACCACCCCACCGCGATTCGCACCACGGTCGATGGCTTGCGTCGCAAAGTGGGCTCCAACGCCCGCATCTTGGCGGTGTTCGAACCGCGCAGCAACACCATGAAGTTGGGCACCATGAAGTCTCAACTGCCATGGAGCTTGGAAGACGCAGACCTCGCTTTTTGCCACTCCGGCGGTCTGGATTGGAATGCCACCGAGGCCCTCTCCCCCATGGGCGCGCGCGCTTGCGTGGGCGCCAACGTGGACGAGGTGATTGCACAGGTGGTCGCCGCAGCGCAAGCGGGCGACCATGTGCTGTGCATGAGCAATGGCGGCTTTGGCGGGATTCACGCCAAACTGCTAGCAGCCTTGGCGTGAATCACACACGCGCCCTCAGGCGCGTGGATTTAATCGCGCGAGTTCAACCGCGTTGACGGCGTGCCGCCACCGCCTGTGACAGCACCTCGAGCGACGTCACAGAGTCATTCCAGTCCAAGCACGCATCGGTGATGCTCTTGCCGTATTCAAGCTTGGCCACATCGTCTTTGCCCGGTGTGAACTTTTGCGCGCCACCATGAATGTGGCTCTCAATCATCACACCAAACACGTGGTGTGAACCACCGCTGATTTGATCGGCAATGTCACGTGCCACCACCAACTGACGTTCGTGCTGCTTGCTGCTGTTGGCATGACTGCAATCCACCATCAACGACGCTGGCAACTTGGCTTTGGCCAACTCTTCGCACGCCGCATTCACGCTGGCGGCGTCGTAGTTGGGAGTTTTACCGCCGCGCAAAATCACGTGGCAGTCTTTGTTGCCCTTGGTTTGCACAATCGCGACTTGGCCGTTCTTGTGGACCGACAAGAAGTGGTGTGCACCCGCTGCGGCTTGAATCGCATCGGTCGCAATTTTGATGTTGCCGTCGGTGCCATTTTTGAAGCCAATCGGCGCTGAAATGCCTGAAGCCAATTCGCGGTGCACCTGGCTCTCGGTGGTGCGCGCGCCGATGGCGCCCCACGAAATCAAATCGCCGATGTATTGCGGACTGATGGCATCCAAGAACTCACTGCCTGCGGGCAAGCCGAGACGGTTGATCTCGATCAGCAACTGGCGTGCGATGCGCAAGCCTTCGTCGATGCGGTAGCTCTCATCCAAGTACGGATCGTTGATCAAGCCTTTCCAACCCACGGTGGTGCGTGGTTTTTCGAAGTACACACGCATCACGATTTCCAGCGTGTCAGCAAACTTCTCGCGCAGCGGTTGCAAACGACGCGCGTAGTCGATGGCTGCCGCAGGGTCATGGATGGAACAAGGACCCACCACCACCAGCAAACGGTCGTCGGTGCCGTGCATGATGTTGTGAATCGATTTACGGGTCTGGGTGATCAGCTTCTCGACAGGCGAGCCTTGGATGGGGAAGAAGCGAATCAGATGTTCGGGAGGAGGTAGCACGGTGATGTCCTTGATACGTTGGTCGTCGGTTTGACTGGTGATCTCAACGTGGCTTGGATAAGGAATGTTGGTTTTCATGGTCTCGTCCTGAAGTTTGAAAAGTGTGTCTTTGGAATTTGGCAAAAAAAAACCGCCGGGGGTCCGGCGGTTGGTTTGGGAGTTCAGAGCGTTTGGGCTACGTTCAGATCTCTCGACCGCCGTGGGGGCGTGAGATAAAAAAGTAGGCAAAGTAAAAACGGGCTGAACGCATGGGTTGAAATGTAGCACAAGGAATCTGGCGTTTGGCTGACAAACGGCTAGGGATAACACGGCTCGGCGTTTAGGCCGTGCCGCCCACCGTCAGGCCATCGATACGCAGGGTGGGTTGCCCCACACCCACAGGCACGCTTTGACCTTCTTTGCCACAGGTGCCGACACCAGGGTCGAGCTGCATGTCATTGCCAATCAGGCTGACACGCGTCAGCGCGTCTGGTCCATTGCCCACCAAGGTGGCGCCTTTGACAGGGTATTGAATCTTGCCGTTCTCGACCCAAAACGCTTGGCTGGCCGAGAACACAAATTTTCCTGAAGTGATATCGACTTGGCCACCGCCAAAGTTCACGGCATACAAGCCCTTCTTGAGGCTCGCCACAATTTCTTCGGGCGACTTGTCGCCACCCAACATATAGGTGTTGGTCATGCGCGGCATGGGCACGTGCGCATAGCTCTCGCGACGGCCGTTGCCCGTGGGCTTGACGCCCATCAAACGTGCATTCATGCCGTCTTGGATGTAGCCCTTCAGGATGCCGTCTTCAATCAACACATTGCGCTGGCTGGGGTTGCCTTCGTCGTCCACATTCAAGGAGCCACGGCGGTCGGGGATCGTGCCATCGTCCAACACCGTCACGCCTTTGGCTGCGACGCGTTGGCCAATGCGGCCACTGAACGCGCTGGACCCTTTGCGGTTGAAGTCCCCCTCCAAACCATGGCCAATCGCTTCGTGCAACAAAATACCTGGCCAGCCGGGGCCCAACACCACACTCATTTCGCCCGCAGGTGCAGGTCGTGCGTCCAAATTGGTCAGCGCGCATTGCACGGCTTCGTCGACATAGCTTTGCAACAAACTGTCGTCAAAGTAGCTCAAGCCAAACCGGCCACCGCCGCCGGCTGAACCGATTTCGCGACGGCCGCTTTGCTCGGCAATCACCGTCACGCTCAGACGGACCAAGGGGCGCACATCGGCTGCGAGCGTGCCATCGGCACGCACCACCATCACCACGTCGTATTCACTGGCTAGGCCGGCCATCACTTGAATCACGCGCGGATCTTTGGCGCGGGCCATTTGCTCGACACGGCCGAGCAACGCCACTTTGTCTGTGCTGTTGAGTGAGGCAATGGGGTCTAAACCGTCATACAGCGAGCGGCTGGATGCCACCTTTTGCGTCGGCACTTTGACGCGTCCACCTTTGGCCGCTGCGCCAATCGAGCGCACGGTGCGTGCAGCATCTAGCAAAGAGGCTTTGGAAATGTCATCCGAATAAGCGAAGGCTGTCTTTTCGCCGCTCACGGCACGTACGCCCACACCTTGGTCGATGCTGAACGAGCCGGTTTTGACAATGCCCTCTTCCAAACTCCAGCCCTCTGCACGGGTGTATTGGAAGTACAGATCAGCTTCATCGACCTTGTGCGCTTTGATCTCTGCCAGCGTCTTGGCCAGGTCGGTTTCATCCAAACCAAACGGCTCTAACAACAGGTGACGGGCAATGGCCAGTCGCTCAAGGGTGGGTTCGCGTGACATCATGGCTGTGATTGTAGGAGTCCACCGAAAACACCCGCAGACCTGCCGGAATTGACCTAATTCAACTGGCGCAGAAACTGGAGCATGGCTGCATCATCTTTGTCGGTCCAGCCCGCCGCACAAGCTTGGGCAAACATGCCTGACGCCAGCTTACCCAATGGAACACTAACGTTTGCACCGTTTGCTGCGTCACACGCCAGGCGTGTGTCTTTGGTCAGCAAGGACATGTGTGCGAGTGGCGTCAAGTTGTCGGCCAAGGCGCGAGTCATGCGGTCACTCCCAATCCAGCTTTGGCCACTGGATTGGGCGATCACATCCAAGGTCGTTTGCGCAGACAAGCCCATGCGTTCGGCCAACACCAAGACCTCGGCCGCACCGACCAAATGGATACCCGCCAACAAGTTGTTGACCAACTTGGTTTTGGCGCCATCACCTGGTGTGTTGCTGATGCGAAAAATTTGGTTGGACAACTTAGCCAACACGTCGGCGTGCTTGGTAAATACAGCGTCATCACAGGCCAGCATCAAACTCATGGTGCCTACCTGCGCGCGGGCGGGACCACCCGACATGGGCGCGTCGATCACCGCCGCACCCAAGGACTGAATCTGCTGCGCGAATCGCGCCACATCGTTGGGCGCAATGGTGGGGCACAGCATCACGGTGTGATCTGGCGTCAAGACGACTGCAAGCCCCGCATCGCCTGCCATCACTTGGTCCACTTGCGCTGCATCGACCACAGCAATGATGACCAGGTGCGCCACCCGCGCCAAGGCCGAAGGACTGTCGTGCACCACTGCACCAGCGGCGCGCAAGGGCTGCACCTGTGCCACATCGATGTCATGCACATGCAGGGTGTAACCCTGTGCCAACAAATTGCGTGCCATGGCAGCGCCCATGTTGCCAACGCCAATGACGCCAACAACTTTTGTCATGTCAAGATTGCACCAGTTGTTTGGCTTTGGCCACCGACATCAAGATACCCAAGCCCAAGCCCAGGGTCACCATGGCCGTGCCACCGTAGCTGATGAAGGGCAATGGCACGCCCACCACCGGCAACATACCGCTGACCATGCCCATGTTCACAAACGCGTAAATAAAGAAGCTCAAGGTCACGCTGCCAGCCAACAAACGTGCAAACAAGGTCGGGCCTTCCACGGCAATCGCCAAGCCGCGAAGGATCAAAAAGACAAAGGCGCCGATCAACATCACGTCGCCAACAAAACCAAACTCTTCGCTGTAAGCGGCGAACACGAAGTCGGTGGTGCGCTCAGGGATGAAGTCCAAATGGGTCTGCGTGCCCTGCATGAAACCCTTGCCCCAGAAACCGCCCGAGCCAATCGCGATCATGCCTTGAATGATGTGAAAACCCTTACCCAACGGATCTCGGGTTGGATCGAGCAAGGTGCAGATGCGCTGCTGCTGGTAGTCATGCAAGATCGGCCAACGGAAACCCTCAGCACACAAGGTGGGTTCAAAGAACACCACCAAGCCCACCCCAATCACACCCAAGATGATGGGCGGCACGATCAGCCACCAGCTCAAACCGGCGAAAAAAATCACGGCCAAGCCCGCAGACAAAACCAGAATCGACGTCCCCAAATCGGGCTGACGCATGATGAGCCCCACGGGCACCATCAACAGCAAGCCCGCGACCAAAAAGTCAAACGGTCGCAATTGACCTTCGCGCTTTTGAAACCACCAAGCCAGCATCAACGGCATGGCGATTTTCATGATCTCGCTGGGTTGAATCACCACACCCACATTCAACCAACGACGCGCGCCTTTTTTGGTTAAACCAAATAAAGCCACCGCAATCAACAACGCCACGCCCACGGTGTAAAGCGGCACGGCAAATGCCATCAAACGCTGCGGCGGGATCTGTGCCACCACAAACATGATGAAGCCAGCCAGCAACATGTTGCGCCCATGGTCCATGAAACGCGCGCCGTTGGCAAAGCCAGAGGAGTACATCGTCAACATGCCGCCACAGGCCAACACAAAAATGCCAAAGGCCAACGGACCATCGAAGCCTTTGAGCAAAGGCATCAAGCGTTGTAGCGGACTGGGTTTTTGCATGACTGTGGGCATGGGCTCGATTATCGCCTCGCTGCTAGCATGACGGCATGCCCAACGAAACCACCACCCATGTGCTGTACCTGCACGGCTTTCGCTCATCGCCACAGTCAACCAAAGCACGACTGATGGCCGAGGTCATGGCCCGTCAATTTCCACACCTCACGTGGTGGTGTCCGCAGCTACCCCCCTCCCCCCAAGCAGCGGCTACCTTGGTGGCGCAAGGCACCGCCGACTGGCCGGCTCTGCGCATGGCGGTGATCGGTTCTTCCTTAGGCGGTTTTTATGCCACATGGTTGGCCGCACAGCGCAGTTGCAAAGCGGTGCTGCTCAACCCGGCGGTCGACCCGGCGCGTGATTTGGCCAAGTACATCGGCGAACAAACCACTTGGCACAACCCGGCTGAGCGCTTCTACTTTGAACCCCATTTTGTGGACGAGTTGCGCCACTTGCAGGTCGGCCCCTTGCCACACCCTGAGCGCGTTTGGGCACTGATTGCACAGGGTGACGAAGTCCTTGACTGGCGTGAGATGGCAGGCCGCTACCCCGGATCTCCCCAGAAGATATTGCCCGGCGGTGACCACGCCTTGAGTGACTTCGCCACACACCTGCCCGAGGTCCTGGCGTTTCTGAATTTGGAACCTGCGCCCTGAGCCGAGCATGGGACAATTGCGTTCATGTACGCATTGTTTGAAGAAGCTGGAAAATTCCAGACGGGCCGCATCCTCTCCGAAGCTGAAAGCTCGGCCCAAATTGAGCTGGAATCTGGCAAACGGGTCAAGGTCAAAGCAGCCAACCTGCTGCTGAAGTTCGAGAAGCCCACCCCCGCAGACTTGATGCGTGACGCACACGCCTTGAGCCCGACCATTGAGCTGGACTTGGCTTGGGAATTCGCCCCCGAGGACGAGTTTGGTTTTGCCGACTTGGCCCGCGAGTACTTCAGCGCACAAGCCACGCTGGCCGAGCAAACCGCCGCGCTGTTTCGCCTGTATGACGCCCCCCACTACTTCCGTCGCGCGGGCAAAGGACGGTTCAAAAAAGCCTCTGCCGAAGTGATTGCGCAGGCGCTGGCCGGCATTGAAAAGAAAAAACAAATCCAAGCCCAAATTGAGGCATGGGCTGCCGAATTGGGCCAAGGCACCTGCCCGGCCCCGATCCAGCAGCAGCTCTACAAAATCTTGTTCAAGCCAGACAAGAACGCACCTGAATACAAAGCTGTGGTGGAAGCCGCTCGGGCAACGCAGACCGCGCCGCTGGCTTTGCTACAACAGGCGGGCGCCATTCGCTCGGCCTACCAATTCCACTGGCAGCGCTTTTTGTTTGACAACTTCCCCAAAGGTACGGGCTTTCCCAACTTGCAAGCCCCGGCGATTGCGGACGAGTTGCCCTTGGCCGCGGTGCAGGCCTATTCGATCGACGATTCGCAAACCACCGAGATAGACGACGCGTTGTCGGTCCGAGGCTTGGGCTCTGGCACCGTCACGCTGGGCATTCACATTGCAGCCCCTGCCCTGGCCTTGAAACCCGGCGATGCGATTGACCAATTGGGGCGCCAGCGCTTGTCCACCGTCTACATGCCGGGTTACAAAATCACCATGCTGCCTGACGACGTGGTGCAAACCTACACCTTGCAAGAGGGGCGCGACTGCCCTGCGGTGTCGTTGTACGCCACGTTTGACGAAGCCACCTTGGCCTTGCAGCACACCGAGACCCGCGTGGAGCGCGTGCCGATTGCGGCCAACCTGCGTCACGACCAACTCGACAGCATCGTCACCGAAGCGTGGCTGCAAGACGCCACCTTCACGCATGCACCAGGCACTACCGAGCCGGCCATGCCGCGCGCGCAGTTGGCATTTTTGTTTCGCTTGGCCCAACACCTCAAAGCGCAGCGCGAGGTGGTGCGGGGCAAACCCGAAACCTTCAACCGTCCGGACTACAACTTCCGCTTGGTCGGCAACGATGGAGCCGAACCCCAAGGCCACGAACAGGTACAGATCACCATCCGTCAACGCGGTGCGCCTTTGGACTTGATGGTGGCCGAAGCCATGATCTTGGCCAACAGCACCTGGGGCAATTGGATGGCGGAGCTGGGCGTGCCCGGCATCTACCGCAGCCAAGCCAGCTTGCAACCCGGCGTGAAAGTGCGCATGGGCACCAAGGCCTTGCCGCATGCGGGCATTGGCGTGCCCAGCTATGCGTGGAGCACCTCGCCGCTGCGCCGTTACACCGACCTGGTCAACCAATGGCAAATCATTGCGTGCGCCAAGCACGGCAGCACCGCCGCCTTGGCTGCGCCGTTCAAACCCAAGGACGCCGAACTGTTCTCGATCATCTCGGCGTTTGATGGTGCCTACGGCGCTTACAACGCCTACCAAAACGGCATGGAACGTTTCTGGACGCTGCAGTACCTGAAGCAACACCAGATCACCGAACTCAGTGCCACCGTGTTCAAAGTCTTCCCGGGTCACCCCCCGATGGCACGCGCCGACGACTTGCCCTTGGTGTTACCTGTGTTGGGGGCGGGCGATTTGCCACGTGGCGCGCACGTGCAGTTGCGCCTGAGCGAGATCGACGACATCAGCCTCGACATCAGCGGGCAATTGCTGCACGTGTTGGATGCGGATGCGCCCAGCAACGCTGAAGAAGCCGAACTCTTGGATGAGGAAGACGACACCGCCGCCGGCCCCATCGCCCTGGCGATGGACGTCAACGAGGCACAGCCCGTGGAGGGTGATGCCGCGTGATGCACTCGCGTTTGTCTTGGGCCCGCTGGACCACGCTTCAAAAAGCGTTGGCCATCTCCTTGGCTTTTCATGGTGGCTTGCTGACGCTGCGCGTGGCCGCACCTGAGCGCTTTGACCGACTGTTCAGCGACACACCGCTGGAAGTGATCTTGGTCAACACGCGCGCCAAAGCCGATGCCCCAGACAAAGCGCAGGCGTTGGCACAAACCCAGTTGGCGGGCGGGGGCGAACAAAAAACCGGCCGCGCAGCTTCTCCTCTGCCCACGGCTGCCACCACCGCGCAAGGCGACATGAGTGAGGCCTTGAAGCGTCAGTTGGCCGCAATGCGCAAAGAGCAGTCGTTGCTGTTGGCACAAGTGAAGCAAGTGCTCGCGCAAATGCCGCCGCCCCAACCGCAAAAATCGCAGAATGCTCCCGACGAGGTGGAACAAAAACGCCGTCAACTGCTCAAACTGCTGGCGGAGATTGAACAGCGCATCAACCAAGACAACGCGCGTCCGCGCAAACACTACGTCAGCCCCGCCACCAAAGAGGCGGCATACGCGCTGTACTACGATGCGCTGCGACGCAAAATTGAAGAACGGGGCACCCGCTACTTCCCGGCTTCCAACAACGGCGAGAAACTCTACGGCGAATTGACCATGATCATCACCGTCAACACCGATGGCCGCGTGCTCAGCACCGAGGTGGTTCAAGGCTCGGGTTTGGCCGAGCTAGACCGTCGCGCACAAGCCATTGCCACGGCGTCAGGTCCGTTTGGCCTGTTCACCGATGAGATGCGCCAACAAGCCGACCAACTGGCCGTGGTGTCGCGCTTCATCTTCAGCCGCGACAACGCCCTGCACACCCGTGGGGGTGAGACCGCCAGCCATGGTGCGAGGTAACCCATGAACCCCGCACGCTTTCGTCCTCTGATGCGTTGGTTGGTGTTGGTATTGGCCGCATGGCTCGGACTGCAACTGTTTTTCCTCGCGCGCATTGCCGTGATGGCGCGGGTGGCACCTGAGTCCACCGCATTTGAACGCTCTGAAGCCTGGCGCATCGTGACCACCAAAGACCGCTTGCGTTGGCGCCAAGACTGGGTGTCCTATGCACAGATTTCCAACCACCTCAAGCGCGCGGTGATCGTGTCCGAGGACGATATCTTTGCGCAACACGATGGCGTGCAGTGGGATGCCATTGAAAAGGCGTGGGCCAAGAATGCCAAAGCCGAGTTGCAGGCCAGCCGCAATGCACAAGGCAAAGCACCACCGAAAGTGGTGGGCGGCTCCACCATCACCCAACAGTTGGCGAAAAATTTATTCCTCTCGGGTGAGCGTACCTTTGTTCGCAAAGGCCAAGAGTTTGTGCTGACCCTGATGTTGGAAGCCACGCTGGACAAGCGTCGCATCTTGGAGATTTACCTCAACCACGTGGAATGGGGCGAAGGCATTTTTGGTGCTGAAGCCGCAGCGCAACACTATTTTCAAAAGTCGGCGTCGCAGCTCACACCCTGGGAGGCCGGTCGTTTGGCCGTGATGCTGCCGCGTCCCAAGCATTACCAAAAGTTCCCGCAGTCGGAGTATTTGTCGGGCCGAACTGAAATCATTGTGGGCCGCATGGGCGGCGCTCAACTGCCTTAACGCCATGCGTATTCTTGGCATCGACCCCGGCTTACGCACCACCGGCTTTGGTGTGGTGGAAAAGCACGGCAGCCAATTGCTGTACGTCGCCAGCGGCACCATCCGCACCAACAAAGAAGCCCAGGGTAATTTGCCCGAACGCTTGAAAGTGTTGTTCGACGGCATTCACGAAGTGGTCGAGCGTTACCAGCCTGATACCTCGGCGATTGAAATTGTGTTTGTCAACGTCAACCCACAAGCCACGCTGCTGTTAGGTCAAGCGCGTGGTGCATGCATCACCGCCTTGGCCACCTGCAACTTGCCTGTGGCCGAATACACCGCGTTGCAAATGAAACAAGCCGTGGCAGGTCACGGCTTGGCGAAAAAAGAACAAGTGCAAGAAATGGTAAAACGCTTGCTCAACTTACCTGGTTTGCCGGGGCCCGACGCGGCGGATGCGTTGGGCATTGCCATCACCCATGCGCATGCGGGACATTCCATGGCCAAGTTGGCGGCGGCCACCGACCTTCAACGTAAAACCAGCGGCATGTACAAAGCAGGTCGCAGCCGCTAACAGGCGCTGCGTCGCGCAGGGCCTTACCAAGCCGGTGCGAGTTGCGCCAATCCAGGTGGCGCTTTGCGCGCGTCGTCAAAGGTGACGACTTCATAGGCCTCAGGGTGATTCAACAGTTCGCGCAACAACAAGTTGTTCATCGCATGGCCGGAGCGGAACGCGACATACGAGGCCAGCAAAGGCTTTCCAATCAAATACAGATCGCCCATGGCGTCGAGGATTTTGTGTTTCACAAACTCATCGTCATAGCGCAAGCCGTCGCTGTTGAGCACCTTGTAATCGTCCATCACGATCGCGTTGTCCAACCCGCCGCCCAAGGCCAAGCCATTGGCGCGCAGCATCTCGACATCGCGCGTGAAACCAAACGTGCGCGCACGCGCAATGTCGCGGGTATAGACATCAGTGTCCATGTCGAACACCACGCTTTGTCCCGTCGAGTCGACGGCAGGATGCTGGAAATCAATTTCGAAACTCAGCTTGTAACCATGATGTGGCTCTAGGCGCGCCCACTTGACGTTGGCGCCCTCGCCTTCACGCACTTCCACAGGCTTGAGCACGCGGATGAAACGCTTGGGGGCGTTTTGTTCCACGATGCCCGCGCTTTGCAGCAAGAACACAAACGACGAGGCCGATCCATCCAAGATCGGCACCTCTTCAGCAGTGATGTCGATGTAGAGGTTGTCTAGACCCAAACCCGCGCAAGCCGACATCAAGTGCTCCACCGTGAACACCTTGGCACCCCCATTCGAAATGGTCGACGCCAGACGCGTGTCCGTCACCGCCGTGGCGGAGATGGGAATATCGACCGGCTGCGCCAAATCCACCCGACGGAACACGATGCCCGTGTCGGGTTGCGCAGGCCGCAGTGTGAGTTCCACGCGTTGACCGCTGTGAAGCCCCACGCCGACGGCTTTGGTGAGAGATTGAAGGGTTCGTTGTTTGAGCACGGGATGATTTTAGTGAATCCCCCCGTAGGAGGTGATTCACTTTTTCAATCGCAGGGATTAAGAATCTCAGTCCGCTTGCTTGCGCAAGAAGGCGGGGATTTCGTAATCGTCCATGCCGCCCGATGACAAGGCATCCACCTTGGCTGCTGCCGACGTGCGGTTGCCACGCCAAACGGCGGGCGAGTTCATGGATTCGTAGTTGGGTTGTGCCACCGCAGGTGCGCCACCGCCCAAGCCCGCAGCCAAACCAGCCAAGCCAGCCGAAGCCGCTGCCAACACACCCGCAGGCGATGCGTTAGGTGCTTGTGTGGTGGGGAAGCCGATGCCGTCCGTGCCGGTGCGCAGCACTTGCAACTGCGGCGCTGCACGACGGCCACCGGCCAACCCTGTGGCCACCACGGTGACGCGAATTTGGTCGCCCAAGCTTTCGTCGTAAGCCGTACCGTAGATCACGTGCGCATCGGGCGATGCGAACTTGCGGATGGTGTTCATGGCTTCGCGTGACTCGGACAGCTTCAAGCCACCCTTGGCTGCGGTGATCAACACCAGCACACCCTTGGCGCCCGACATGTCCACGCCTTCGAGCAATGGGCAAGCCACAGCTTGTTCAGCCGCGATGCGGGCACGGTCAGGGCCGTTGGCCACTGCGGTACCCATCATGGCTTTGCCGGTTTCGCTCATCACGGTGCGCACGTCTTCAAAGTCGACGTTCACCAAGGCTTCGACGTTGATGATCTCGGCAATACCACCGACGGAGTTTTTCAACACGTCGTTGGCAAATGCGAAAGCTTCATCTTGGCTGGCGTCTTCGCCCAACACATCCATCAGCTTTTCGTTCAACACCACGATCAGGGAGTCGACGTTGGCTTCAAGTTCGGCCAAGCCTGTTTCCGCGTTGTTCATGCGGCGGCTGCCTTCAAACTCGAATGGCTTGGTCACCACGCCCACAGTCAAGATGCCCATCTCGCGGGCCACGCGGGCTACCACGGGGGCGGCACCGGTGCCCGTACCGCCGCCCATGCCGGCGGTGACGAACAACATGTTGGTGCCTTCCAGCGCGATGCGGATGTCGTCGATCGCAGCTTCTGCTGCCTCACGGCCGCGCTCAGGCTTGCTGCCAGCGCCCAAACCGGTAGAACCCAGCTGGATCACTTTGTGCGCATTGCTCACGCGCAGGGCTTGTGCGTCGGTGTTCGCGCACACGAACTCCACGCCTTGCACACCCGAGCTGATCATGTGCTCAACCGCGTTACCGCCGCCGCCGCCCACGCCAATCACCTTGATTTGGGTGCCTGAGTTGAATGCTTCTACTTCGATCATTTCGATGCTCATGATGTTTCTCCTATCAATCTAAAAATTTGCAGTTGCCTTGAATTCATGTGTTGGTTTGGTTGCATGGCGTTCCTTCTATGAGGGTGGTGCCGTTGCCGCACACGGTCGCCATCGTCGACCGGTGCGTCGTCGTGGCGGTGGACTGCCACGTGCGAGGTAAAGCAAGGCGTGAGGAATCATGGTCAGAAGTTCCCCACAAACCAGTCTTTGAGTCGGTCCATCAACGAATTGACGGAGCCACTCTTTTGCGCCACTTTGAAACCGCGCTGGCGATCCACGCCGGCTTCTGCCAACAAGCCCATCACTGTGGCGGCACGCGGCTGCGCCACCATGTCGGCCAAGGCGCTGTTGTAGTGCGGGATACCGCGGCGCACGGGCTTCAAGAAAATATCTTCCCCCAGCTCCACCATGCCGGGCATGACGGCGCTGCCGCCGGTCAACACAATGCCGGACGACAGGACTTCTTCGTACCCAGAGTCGCGAATGACCTGCTGCACCAGCGAGAAAATTTCTTCCACGCGCGGCTCAATCACGCCGGCCAAGGCCTGACGACTCAGCATGCGCGGCGTGCGATCGCCCAAGCCGGGGACTTCCACTTGCACATCGGGATCGGCCAACAGCTGTTTGGCGTAGCCGGATTCGATCTTGATTTCTTCTGCATCTTTGGTCGGCGTGCGCAAGGCCATGGCGATGTCGCTGGTGATCAAGTCGCCAGCAATCGGGATCACCGCGGTGTGACGAATCGCGCCGTTGGTGAAGATCGCCACATCGGTGGTGCCCGCACCAATGTCCACCAAGGCCACGCCGAGTTCACGCTCGTCATCGGTCAACACCGACAGGCTCGAGGCCAAGGGATTGAGCATCAAACGCTCCACATCCAAGCCGCAACGACGCACACACTTGATGATGTTTTCGGCCGCGCTTTGTGCGCCCGTCACGATGTGCACCTTGGCTTCCAAGCGAATGCCGCTCATGCCGATGGGTTGCTTCACATCTTGGCCATCGATCACAAACTCTTGCGGCTCCACCAACAACAAACGTTGGTCGGTCGAGATGTTGATGGCCTTGGCAGTTTCCACCACGCGCGCCACATCGGCGGCCGTGACTTCTTTGTCTTTCACCGCCACCATGCCGGTGGAGTTGATGCCGCGAATGTGGCTGCCCGTGATGCCGGTGTAGACCCGTGTGATCTTGCAATCCGCCATCAACTCGGCTTCTTTCAAGGCCTGCTGAATGCTCTGCACCGTGGCGTCGATGTTCACCACCACGCCACGTTTCAAACCATTGCTGGGCGCCACACCGAGGCCGGCGAGCTTAAGCTCACCACCGGGCAACACTTCGGCCGCGACGACCATGACCTTGGCTGTGCCAATGTCTAAGCCGAACACCAAATCTTTGTACTCTTTTGCCATAACAGCCTCGTTCTTTCTCTTCTTCTCTCTGTGCCCATCAACGCTTGGCGGACACGTCTTGCGTGCTCACACCGCGCATCCGAAGCGCATACCCGTTGTCGTAGCGCAGGTCCGCCGATTCCAGCGAAGTCACTTTGCGCCCCAACTTTTGTGTCACTTGCGTCAAGGTTTTGGACAGGCGCTGCATGCGCGTCATCACGTCCTCCACACTGCCGCGTCCCAACTCAATCACAGCGCCGTGGCTGAGCTTGGCGCGCCAGCTGCCCCGGTCGGTCAGCACCAAGCTGTCCAAGGTCAACGACAAACTTTTAAAGGCCGGCGCCAAAGCCAAATACATGGTCAGCACCTGCTGCGATTGACTGTCGGGCCCGTTCAAGCGGGGCATCTTGTCATCGTCCAAATCACCCACATTGGCCTCAAACACTTCGCCATAGCTGTTGACCAGGCGCGACTCACGGTCCTCGCCCCAGTAAGCCACCGGTTTGTGCTCTTGCAAGGTCACGCGCAAGCGGTTGGGAAACTCGCGCTGCACCGACGCCAAGCGCACCCAAGGCACCGACTCAAATGCGTGACGCACACGATCCAAATCGGCAGTGAAGAAGTTGCCCGTCAACTTGGTGGCCACATTGGCGCGCAAGGTGACCGCGTTGTTGTGCTCCACATCGCCCAGCACGGTGATGCCCGACAAAGCAAACGCCGGCAAACGCACCAGTCCCCACAAGCATGCAAACACCCCAGCCACGAACAAGCCCACGAACATGAGCGATGCGGCCATGTGCATGAGCTTGACGTCGAACGGCACCGCCACCGAGGTGTTCACCTCAGGACGGGGTCGCATGTGGGTGTAACGCGCATTCATGGGGTTGTCACACCTCCAGGATGATCCAGCGTGGCGCTGGCCAACAGCGTCAAACACAAATCTTCGTAACTGATACCTGCCGCACGTGCAGACATGGGCACCAGCGAGTGGCTGGTCATGCCGGGCGAGGTATTCATTTCGAGCAAGAAGGGCTTGCGGTCGGAGGCGCGCAACATGATGTCCGCGCGTCCCCATCCGCGGCATCCGAGGGCTCGGTAAGCCGCGACCACCAAACGCTGAATCTCTTGCTCTTCAGCAGCGGGCAAACCGCTGGGGCAGTGGTATTTCACATCGTCGGTGAAGTACTTGTGGTTGTAGTCGTACGCGCCATCGGGTGCCGCAATGCGCACCACAGGCAAGGCCTTGGCATGGATGCCATTGCCCAAAATTGGGCAGGTGAGTTCTTCACCAGTGATGAACTCTTCACACAGCAAATCGGGGTCGTATTGCGTGGCCAAGGCAGCAGCAGCAGTGATGCCTGCAGCCTCCGTGACTTTGCTCATGCCAATCGACGAACCTTCGCGCGGGGGCTTCACGATCAAGGGCAAGCCCAGCTTGGCGGGAATGGCGTTGATGTTGTCGGCGGTTTGATCCTCGGGCGACAACCACACATACCCGGGTGTCGACAAACCCACGGCGCTCCAGACACGCTTGGTCATCACTTTGTCCATAGCCATGGCCGAGGCCATCACACCTGAACCGGTGTAGGGAATGCCCAACAACTCGAGTGCACCTTGCACCGAACCGTCTTCGCCATAGCGGCCATGCAAGGCGATGAACGCGTGGGTGAAACCTTCGCGCTTGAGCTCATCCAAGCCACGCTCGGCAGGGTCAAACGACGCGGCATTCACGCCTTTGCTTTGCAGCGCCTTGAGCACACCAGTGCCTGACATGATCGACACATCGCGTTCGGCAGAAAGGCCGCCCATCAGCACGGCGACTTTGGCAGTTTGAATGTTGAATGCTGTCATCTTCTTAAACCAACTTGTTCCCGGTACGTTGCTGCACCAACGCCAACACCTGTGGAGGCACTTGACCAATCGAGCCTGCACCCATGCACATCACCACATCACCGTCTTGCGCGTGGTCCGCGATGACCTGCGCCATCTTGTGAATGTCATCCACAAACACCAAGGCCTCGTGTCCCGCCACACGCATGGCACGCGACAGCGCACGGCCATCGGCAGCGGGAATCGGGGCTTCACCCGCGGCGTAAATTTCGGACAACCACAGCACATCGGCGCGGCCCATGACTTCCACAAAGTCTTCAAAACAATCACGCGTGCGGGTGTAGCGGTGCGGCTGGAACGCCAACACCAAACGACGCCCCGGAAAAGCACCTCGCGCTGCAGCCAACGTGGCTGCCACTTCCACGGGGTGGTGGCCGTAGTCTTCGATGAGGGTGAACTGGCCACCGCTCTTCGCCGCCACGTCGCCATGGCGTTGGAAACGACGACCCACGCCCTTGAATTCCGCCAAGGCTTTTTGCAACGCGGCGTCGGGCACGTTCAACTCCACCGCAATCGCGATCGCGGCCAAAGCATTGAGCACGTTGTGCTCGCCCGCCAAATTCAGGGTGATGTCGATGTCGGGCAAGGTCACACCATTGCGGCGTTGCACGGTGAAGCACATGCGGCCGTTGTCGGCACGCACATTCACCGCGCGCACTTGCGCTTCTTCATTGAAGCCATAGCTGGTGATGGGGCGCGACACCTCAGGCAAGATGCTGCGCACTGCCGCATCATCGGTGCACAAAATCGCAGCGCCATAGAACGGCATGCGGTGCAAGAACTCGATGAACGCACCCTTCAACTTGCTGAAGTCGTGGCCATAGGTGTCCATGTGGTCTGCATCGATGTTGGTGACCACCGCCATGATGGGCAAGAGGTTCAAGAACGATGCGTCCGACTCATCGGCTTCCACCACGATGTAGTCGCCCGAACCCAACTTGGCATTGGCACCCGCGCTGTTGAGCTTGCCGCCAATCACAAATGTCGGGTCCATCCCGGCTTCGGCCAACACACTGGCCACCAAACTGGTGGTGGTGGTTTTGCCGTGGGTGCCGGCGATGGCAACCCCGGTTTTCAGGCGCATCAACTCGGCCAACATCACCGCGCGCGGGACCACCGGAATCAGCTTGGCATGTGCCGCCACCACTTCAGGGTTGTCCGCCTGTACGGCGGTAGAGGTGACCACCGCATCGGCACCGGCAATGTTCTTGGCATCGTGACCCACATGGGTGTGGATGCCCAAACTGTGCAAGCGCTTCAAGGCGGCGCTGTCAGACAAATCAGACCCCGAAATGACATAGCCCAGGTTCAGCAAGACCTCTGCAATGCCGCTCATGCCAGCACCGCCGATGCCGACGAAATGGATGTGACGAATGGCGTGTTTCATTTGTTGTCTCCGCGCGCAGCCAGCTGTTCACAGGCCGACACGACTTGTTTCACCGCATCCACTTGACGCACGGCGTAGGCTTTTTCCGCGCAGGCTTGCAAGGTACGACGTGTCATGAACTGCAAGCGGTCGGCCAAGTCTTGTGGTTTCAATTCGTTTTGAGGAATCAACCAGCCACCGCCTGCATCCACGACAAAGCAGGCGTTGGTGGTTTGGTGGTCATCCACGGCATGTGGAAACGGCACATAAATTGCCGCCACACCGATGGCTGCCAATTCGGTGACGGTGCTGGCACCGGCGCGCGCAATCACCACATCGGCGTCGGCAAAGGCTTGCGCGGTGTCGTCGATGAACGGCGTCAATTCAGCCTGCACGCCAGCCTCTTCGTAGGCCGCACGCAAAGCATCGATTTGTTTGGCGCCACTTTGGTGGGTCACGATCGGGCGTTGGTCATGCGGAATCTTGGCCAAGGCTTGGGGCACCACCGTGTTCAAGGCTTGTGCGCCCAAACTGCCGCCGACCACCAAAACCCGCAGGGGGCCGGTGCGATCGGCAAATCGCTGCGCGGGTTCAGCTTGGTTCACAAAGCCATCGCGCATGGGGTTACCCACCCACTCTGCTTTGGGCATCACGTCAGGGAAGGCACTGAAGACCCGGTCAGCCACGCCGCACAACACTTTGTTGGCCATACCGGCAATGGAGTTTTGCTCGTGCAACACCAAGGGCTTGCCACACAGCACCGCCATCATGCCGGCGGGGAAGGTGATGTACCCACCCAAGCCCACCACCACATCGGGTTTCACGCGACGCACCACGCCGAGGCTTTGCCAAAACGCGCGCAGCAACTTCAAGGGCAACAAGGCCAAGGTGTGCAGGCCCTTGCCGCGCACGCCACCGAACTGCACGGTTTCATACGCAAACCCACGTGGCGGCACCAACTGGCTTTCCATGCTTGGCGCTGGCGCGCCCAACCAGTGCACCGCCCACCCCTGCGTGCGCAGCGCTTCTGCCACGGCCAGGCCCGGGAAGATATGACCTCCGGTGCCGCCAGCCATGATGAGTGCCGTGCGTGGGGACGTACTCATAGCCGTCCTCCATGCATCACCACGCGGTTCTCAAAGTCCACACGCAGCACGACAGCAATCGCAATCAGGTTCATCAAGATGGCAGAACCGCCGTAGCTCATGAGCGGCAAGGTCAGTCCCTTGGTGGGCAAGGCGCCCAAATTCACGCCCATGTTGATGAAGGACTGAAAGCCCATCCAAATACCCACCCCTTGCGCGACCAGGCCAGCGAAGACGCGGTCCATCGCAATGGCTTGGCGGCCGATGTACATGATGCGGCGCGTCAGCCACATGAACATGCCGATCACCGCAACCACACCCACAAAACCAAATTCTTCACCGATCACGGCCAGCAAAAAGTCGGTGTGCGCTTCAGGCAACCAATGTAATTTTTCGACGCTGCCACCCAAGCCGACGCCAAAAATTTCGCCTCGGCCAATCGCGATCAGCGAGTGCGACAACTGGTAGCCCTTGCCCAAAGCGTGCTCCATGCTCCAGGGGTCAAGGTACGCAAAGATGCGCTCTCGTCGCCACTCGGACGACGCAATGATCAAGCCGAACACACCAATCAACGCGGCCGCAATCAAGAAGAACATGCGGGCATTCACGCCACCCAAGAACAAAATACCCATGGCAATGACCGCGATCACCATGAACGCGCCCATGTCGGGTTCCGACAGCAACAGCAAGCCCACCACCGACACCGCCACACCCATGGGCGTGACTGCGGCGAAGAAGTTTTCTTTCACGTCCATCTTGCGCACCATGTAGTTGGCGGCATACAGCAACACGCCCCACTTGGCCAACTCAGACGGCTGGAAGTTCATAAACCCCAGGCCAATCCAACGGCGAGCGCCATTGACTGACTTGCCAATGAATGGAATCAGCACCGCAATCAGCAGCACGATGGACACCACAAACACCCATGGTGCGACACGCTCCCAGGTGTTCAATGGCACTTGGAAGGCCAACAACGCAGCGACAAATGCCACAAACAACGACAACGCGTGACGCAGCAAGAAATGCGTTTGGCTGTAACCCGCGCCCATGCGGGGGTTGTCCGGAATGGCGATGGAAGCTGAATACACCATGACCAAACCAAACATCATCAACGCAAACGTAACCCAGACCAAAGGTTGATCAAAGCCTTTGACATGCACAGGTGAGGCTGCGGTGCGCGCGAACTCGGTGCCGTGCACACGCACCGGCAAGGCATCGATGCTGCTTTCAGGCTCAGCACCGCCGCCCATGAGGCGATCGAAGCCTTGCTTCACGCGTTGCGAGAAGGGCACTTTGACGGAGACGGTTGCGTCGGTCACACCATGCCTCCTGCTTCTTCGATCAGTGCGTGCACGGCGTTGACAAACACTTCGGCGCGGTGCGCGTAGTTGCGGAACATGTCCATGCTGGCGCATGCAGGCGACAACAACACCGCATCGCCCGACTGCGCCTGCTGGCTGGCCAAGGTGACTGCGACTTCCAAACTGGGTGCGTCGATCAGCGGCACGCCGCTGAGTTGCAGGGCCTCGCGCAATGCAGGGGCATCGCGCCCAATCAGCACCACGGCACGAGCGTAGTGCGCGACGGGGTCGAGCAGGGGCGCAAAGTCTTGCCCTTTGCCATCGCCACCCAGAATCACCACCAAACGACGATCGACACCCAAACCTTGCAAGGCAGCCACCGTGGCACCCACGTTGGTGCCTTTGCTGTCGTCGAAATATTCCACGCCGTTGAACACCTTAACGGGTTCCACGCGATGCGGTTCGCCTGGGTATTCGCGCAAGCCAAACAGCATGGGTGCCAATTCGCCACCCGCACTGCTGGCCAGCGCCAGCGCGCTCAAGGCATTGAGGGCGTTGTGACGCCCGCGAATACGCAAGGCATCCGCTGGCATCAGACGTTGGATGTGAATTTCTTCTTCGTCATCTTTGCGACGCTTGCGGGTTTCGTCGGCTTCCAGCGCACGCACCAACCAGGTCATGCCATTGACAGTTTCGATCCCATAGTCACCCGGGCGTTGGGGCAAGTCACCGCCAAAGGTGATGTGGGCACGCACCTGGGGCTTTTGCAATTTCACACGCACGGGCTCGGGCAACATGGCCATCACGGCGGCATCTTCACGGTTCAGCACCATCACCCCGTGTGAGCCAAAGATGCGTGCTTTGGCCCCGCCATAGGCGTCCATGCTGCCATGCCAATCCAAGTGGTCTTGGCTCAGGTTCAACACGGCAGCGGCTGTGGGCTCAAAGTTGTCCACGCCATCTAGTTGGAAGCTCGACAACTCCAACACCCAGACCTGCGGCAAGAACGGATGGTCAGGTGGCGGTGGGGGTGGCGGCACCAGGGGCGGCAGATCGACTTCAAACGGCTCTGCATCAGCAGCCATTTCAGTTGCCATCTCTGCAGCGTCGTCTGATGCAGGCAATTCCAATGGTCCGGCTTCGCTTGCTTCTTCTACAGCTTTTTCGGCCAAAGCCTCGTCTGCCGCTCGTGCTGCAGCTTCTTGAGCAGCGATCACATCGGCTGCCGCTTGCGCCTCGGCCGCTTGGTCGAGTGCGTGCGACAAAGTGTCCAACAACGTGGGGCCAATATTGCCGGCCACGGCCACGCGTAAACCTGCGCGTTCTAACAATCGGCCGGTCAATGAGGTGACCGTGGTTTTGCCATTGGTGCCCGTGATACCCAACACCTTGGGGTGATAGGTCATGCTGGTTTGTAAATCGCTCAGCGCTTGGGCAAACAAGGTCAACTCGGTGCCCACCCACAAGCCCGCTGCGACTGCGGCTTGCCATACCGGCGCCACAGATTCAGGACTGAGGCCTGGGCTCTTGAACACAGCGCGCACATCTTGACCTTCGACCAAGCTGGCTTCAAACGCGCCATGGATGAATTTCACATCAGGCAACTCGGCGCGCAGCGCTGCCAAGTGCGGTGGCTCGGCACGTGTATCGACCACGCACACCTGCGCCCCGTGTCGCGCACACCAACGTGCCATCGCCAGGCCGGAATCACCCAAGCCCAGAATCAGCACCGATTGGTTGTGGAGTTGCTGCATCGTCTTATCTCAGCTTCAAGGTCGACAAACCCACCAAGCACAACAGCATGGTGATGATCCAAAAACGCACGACCACTTGGGTTTCTTTCCAACCGCTCTTTTCAAAGTGGTGGTGCAAGGGGGCCATTTTCAAAATGCGTCGGCCTTCGCCAAATTTCTTTTTGGTGTACTTGAAGTACGACACTTGCACCATGACCGACAACGCTTCGACCACAAAGATGCCACCCATGATGGCGAGCACGATTTCTTGGCGCACGATCACCGCGATCGTGCCGAGTGCGCCACCCAAAGCCAACGCCCCCACGTCACCCATGAACACTTGCGCGGGATGGGTGTTGAACCACAAGAACGCCAAACCAGCCCCAGCCATGGCGGCACAGAAAATCATCAACTCACCCGAACCCGGGATGTAGGGGAACAACAGGTATTTGGAATACACCGAGCTGCCCGTCACATACGCAAACACACCCAGGGCCGAACCCACCATCACCACCGGCATGATGGCCAAGCCGTCTAGGCCGTCGGTCAAGTTCACCGCGTTGCTAGAACCCACGATGACCAAATAAGTCATGATCACGAAGCCAAACACGCCGAGTGGGTAGCTGACCTCTTTGATGAAAGGCAACAACAAACCAGCCTTAGGAGGCAAGTCGACATCAAAGCCCGACTTGACCCACGAGTAGAACAATTCGAGCACGCGCAGGTTGCTGCTCTCTGAAATACTGAACACCAAATACAAGGCAGCCACCAATCCGATGATGGATTGCCACATGTATTTCTCACGAGAACGCATGCCCTCGGGGTCTTTGTTGACCACCTTGCGCCAATCGTCGACCCACCCAATGGCACCGAAACCGAAGGTGACGATCATCACGATCCAGACAAAGCGGTTCGACAAATCAGCCCACAGCAAGGTGGACACTGCGATGCCAATCAAGATCAACACACCGCCCATGGTGGGCGTGCCGCTTTTGGCCAAGTGGGATTGCATGGCGTATTCGCGAATCGGTTGACCAATCTTGAGGGCGGCCAAGCGACGGATCACGGCTGGGCCTGCGATCAGGCCAATCAGCAGCGCTGTCAACGCAGCCATCACGGCACGGAAGGTGATGTACTGAAACACCCGAAAGAAACCGAATTCGGGCGAGAGGGTTTGCAGCCATTGGGCCAAGGTCAGCAGCATGGCGTGGTTTCCTTTTTGTTTTCGGTCTGGCAGCTGTTGATCGCATCGATCACACGCTCCATCTTCATGAAGCGCGAACCTTTGACCAACACACTGCCAAGCTGCGGCAGTTGTTGCATCACATGCTGGTTCAGCGCCTCGATGCTGGTCATGTGGAGGGCTCGGGTACCGCAGGCTTGCGCTGTGAAGGCCGCCAGGTCGCCCAAGCACAGCACCTGATCAATGCCTTGGTGGGCGGCATGATGGCCCACCTCGGCATGGAACTCGGGGCCTTGTGTGCCCACTTCGCCCATGTCACCCAACACCAACAGACGGGGCGCAGGCAACTCGGCCAACACATCGATGGCGGCTCGCACCGAATCGGGGTTGGCGTTGTAGGTGTCATCGACCACGGTGATGTCACGCCCTTGGCACTGAATGCCAAAGGCACGTGAGCGTCCTTTGACCGGCTCAAAACTGTTCAACCCCGATGCAACCGTGTCGAGCGACACACCGGCCGCCAGCGCACAAGCCGTGGCTGCCAAGGCATTGCCCACGTTGTGACGGCCGGCAATGTGCAACTGTGTGTGCAACATGCCCGCTGGTGTTTGCGCGGTGACGACCCAGTGGTCGCTGCGCCAATCGGCTTGGACCAACTGCACCTCGGCTTCGCCCGTCATCGAGAAGCGCATGCAGGCGCGCTCCCCCGCCAAGCGTTGCCACAAGGGTGTGTAGTCGTCATGCGCAGGAAAAACCGCCACACCATCGGCAGGCAAGGCACGAATGACTTCGCCGTTTTCCTGCGCCACCGCTTCAACGGTGGCCATGTACTCTTGATGTTCACGTTGCGCGTTGTTGACCAAGCCCACGGTGGCTTGGGTCATGGCAGCCAAGCCGGCAATTTCACCGGGGTGGTTCATGCCCAGCTCGACGACCGCACTGCGGTGATGGGCGCGCATGCGCAGCAAGGTTTGCGGCACGCCAATGTCGTTGTTCAAATTGCCTTGGGTGGCTAACGCGTCGTCGCCAAAACCTGCACGCAAGATGCTCGCAATCATTTGCGTCACCGTGGTTTTGCCATTGCTGCCGGTGACGGCGATCACCGGCAAGGTGAATTGGCTGCGCCAACCTTGGGCCAACTGTCCTAAAGCCAAGCGGGTGTCTGCGACTTCGAGGCCGACCAACTGCGCGTCCTCTAAACCACGATTCGCAATGGCAGCAGTGGCACCACTGGCAGCCACTTGCGGCAAGAAGTCGTTGGCGTCAAACCGCTCACCTTGCAAGGCCACAAACAAATCACCGGCTTGGCAGCTGCGGCTGTCGGTGGTGACGCGTTGAATCAGCGCATCTGCAGTGCCATGCAACTTCGCGCCCGTCAGCCATTGGCTGATCTGCTGCAAACGGAGGTTCATGTCAGACATGCGCCCTCCCGTGTGCGGCGCGATGCAACAACGCATTGCGTGCGTGTTGCACATCGCTGAACGGATGCTTCACACCGTTCACCTCTTGGTAATCTTCGTGGCCTTTGCCAGCCACCAGCACCACGTCTTGTGCGCGTGCATGTTGCACGGTGTGGGCGATCGCATGCGCCCGGTCTTCGATGACGATGGCACGCGAGGCCTGCTGCAAGCCACCCAGCATGTGATTGAGGATGGTTTGCGGTTCTTCGCTGCGTGGGTTGTCGCTGGTCAGCACCACATGGTGCGCATGACGTTCAGCGGCTGCAGCCATCAAGGGGCGTTTGGCCGCATCACGGTCGCCACCACAGCCCAGCACACAGGTCAACTCACCCCCACGCGATTGCGCCAAGGGCAGCAGCGCTTGCACCGCTTGCGCCACGGCGTCGGGCGTGTGCGCGTAATCGATCACCACCAAGGGCTCACCCACATCACCCACAGTCTGCATACGACCTGGCACCGCGGGCAATGAGCGACAGGCTTGCACCGCGTCGGCCAAGCTGTGACCCATGGCACGCAGGCAGGCGATCACGCCCAGCACATTGCTCACGTTGTAGTGACCCACCAGCTGTGTGTCGAGCAAGTGAGTGGTGCCCTCTTCTGCGACCTCAAAGTGCAGACCAAAGCTGCCATGTTTGATGTGATGGGCCACGATGTGCCCCATCGCCAAGGTCGAAGTCGCTGTGCATGACACAGTCCACACACGCACATCACCGCGCGCTTGCAACGCTGCCGCCAATGCAGCCCCTTGCGGGTCATCCACATTCACGACCGCCGCTTGCAAGCCGGCCCAGTTGAACAAAGCCAACTTGGCTTGCCAATACGTAGCCATGTCGCCGTGATAGTCCAAATGGTCTTGGGTGAAATTGGTGAACATGGCCACGCGCACCTGCGTGCCATCCAATCGGTGCTCTGCCAATCCAATCGATGAAGCTTCAATCGCACAGGCTTGCACGCCGGCTTGCACCATGTCGCGCAAGCGGGCTTGTAACAACACAGGGTCGGGGGTGGTCATGCCTGTCACTTCAAGCTGCCCCACCTCGCCGACACCCAAGGTACCGACGATCGCGCAACGCTGACCCACGTTCTGTAGGGCATGCGCCAGCCACCACGCTGTCGATGTTTTGCCATTGGTGCCGGTGATAGCCACCACGTCCAGTGCTTGACTGGGTTGTTCGTAATACGCTGCAGCAATCGGACCGCTGGCCGCTTTCAAACCGTCGTAGGCAGCAACGGTCTCTGTATCGCTGGCGTTCCAAGCAAACGCATCGACCCCTGCTTGCTCTACCAAACATGCGGTCGCACCTTGTTGCAAAGCTGCCGCCACATAGTGACGGCCATCGGTCACGCCACCGGGCCACGCAATGAAGCCATCACCCACCTTCACGCGTCGGCTGTCGGTATTCAAGACACCGCGCACTTGCGCATGCAACCACTGTGCGGCTTCTTGTGGGCTGTGCAGTCGCTTCATCAAAACGACTCCTTTTCCACTTGCGTCACCACCTGGGGCTTGACCGCCATGTCAGGTTGAACACCCATCATGCGCAAGGTTTGCTGGACGGTTTGGCTGAACACAGGAGCCGCCACATCGCCACCGAAGTAAGCGCCATTGGTCGGCTCGTCCACCATCACCGCCACCACGATGCGTGGGTTGTCGATGGGCGCGATGCCGACAAAAAAGCCGCGGTATTTTTTACTCGCGTACCCTTTGCCCTCGACCTTGTGTGCAGTACCTGTTTTGCCCCCCACGGAATAACCCATGGTTTGCGCTTTGGGTGCAGTGCCGCCTTGAATCGTCACCATGTGCAACATGTTGCGAATGGCCGCCGCATTTTGGGGCGACAACACGCGCGCCCCCGTGGCAGTTTGTGTTGTCTTCACCAAACTCATGGGCACCATCTCACCGTCGTGGGCGAATACGGTGTAGGCCTGGGCCAGCTGAAACAAGCTGGTCGATAAGCCGTAGCCATAGCTCATGGTGGCTTGCTCGATCGGACGCCATGTTTTGTAAGCACGCACCTTGCCCGCCACAGCACCGGGGAAAGGCACTTGGGGTTTTTGCCCCAATCCCATTTGCGTGAATGCTTCCCACATGTCATGGGGTTGCATTTGCATGGCAATTTTTACCGTGCCCACGTTGCTGGATTTTTGAATGATCTCATTCACACTCAGCACGCCATGAGGGTGCGCATCGGTGATGGTGGCGGTTCCCATTTGCAATTTACCGGGCGCCGTTTGAATCAGGGTCTCGGGCTTGACGATGCCTTTTTCCAAAGCCAACCCCACCACCAGTGGCTTCATGGTGGAGCCCGGCTCGAAGGTGTCGGTGAGCGCGCGGTTACGCAACTGAGCACCACTCAAATTGCCACGCTTGCCAGGGGAATAGCTGGGGTAGTTGACCAAGGCCAACACTTCGCCCGTCTTCACATCCAACACCACCACACTGCCAGCGGCAGCCCGGTTGTTGACCACAGACTCTTTGATTTTTTCGTACGCAAAGTACTGCACCTTGCTGTCGATGCTCAGCTGCAAATCTTGACCATCGACGGGCGGCACCATCTCACCAATGTCTTCCACCACGCGACCCAAACGGTCTTTGATGACACGACGCGAGCCAGACTTGCCACCCAAAGCCTTGTTGAAGGTGAGCTCCACCCCCTCTTGACCGATGTTCTCGACATTGGTGAAACCCACCACATGAGCCACTGACTCGCCTTCAGGATAAATACGTTTGTACTCTTTGCGGTCGTAGACGCCTTTGATCTTGAGTTCAGCGATGTCTTTGGCCACCGACTCATCGACTTGACGTTTCAGCCAGACAAAGGTTTTGTCTTCGTCTTGCAATTTCTTATCCAAATCGGCCATGCTCATGCCAAGCAATTTCGCCAATGCTTTGAGCTTGACAGGATCGCGCTCCATGTCTTCCGGGTTTGCCCAAATGCTGGGCACCGGCACACTAGAAGCCAAGATGTTGCCGTTGCGATCCAGGATGCGCCCCCGATTGGCCGGCAAATCCAAGGTGCGCACAAAACGCACCGCACCTTGGCGCTTGAAGAATGCGTTGTCAATCACCTGCACATACGCAGCGCGCGCCACCAAACCCAAAAAACCTGCAGCAATGACCGCCACGATGAACTGACTGCGCCAGATCGGGGTCTTGCTTGCGAGCAACGGGCTCGAGGTGTATTGCACACTGCGGTTGCTCATGGGCGAACCTCCGCGGGAGCTGACGCAGCAGCAGGCGCCGCAGCGCCGTTCACCGTCGCGTATTGCGTGATGGCTGGCGTGATGGTGCGCATGTGCAATTGCTCACGCGCCAACTTTTCGACGCGCAAGGGCGTGGCCTGCGCACGGCGCTCCACATCCAAACGGTCGTTTTCAGTTTCTAGTCGACGGGCTTCGTTGGTGGCCCGATCGATTTCTGTCGTCAAGGAACGAGACTCGTACTGCGTACGCACCAAGTACAGCGCGCTCGCCAGCACCGCCAACATCAAGAGCAAGCTCACACGACTCATGCGGCAGCTCCTAAGCGCTGAGCCACGCGCATGATGGCGCTGCGTGAGCGGGGGTTACCTGCCACTTCGGCCGCACTGGGTTTGACGCGGTCAATCGCTTTGAAGTCCATCACCTTCGGCGCCGCAAAAGGCGCGCGACGGTCATACACCTCACGCGAATGCTGCGTGATGAACTGCTTGACGATGCGGTCTTCCAACGAGTGGAAACTGATGACTGCCAATCGACCTCCGGGGCGCAACACCTGCAACGTCGCGCTCAGCGCTTGTTGCAACTCCTCAAGCTCGGCGTTGATGAAAATCCGAAAAGCCTGAAATGTGCGCGTTGCAGGGTCCTTGCCCGGCTCGCGGGTTTTGACCGTGTCAGCCACGAGCTGGGCCAGTTCAGCGGTGGATGTAGGCACGCCCCGTTCTTGTCGGCGAGCATCAATCGCCTTTGCAATCTGTAGAGCAAACCGTTCTTCGCCATATTCACGTATCACCTCCGCAATGTGTTGGACTTCTGCCTCGGCCAGCCACTCGGACACACTCTGGCCACGCGTGGTGTCCATGCGCATGTCCAAAGGGCCATCGTTTCGAAAAGAAAAACCGCGCGCTGGGTTGTCGATCTGCGGGGAACTCACCCCCAAATCCATCAGCACACCGTCGATGGACCCCGCCTCCAACTCGCCCAAGTGCGTGAAGCCCTGGTGACGGATCGAGAAGCGCGGGTCTTGAAGGGTGTTCGCCTCGGCAATTGCGTCGAGGTCTTTGTCGAAGGCGATCAATCGCCCTTTGGGCGAAAGCCTCGACAAGATGAGACGGGAATGCCCACCACGACCAAAGGTCGCATCCACGTAGGTTCCGTCCGGCTGGATGTCGAGCGCGTCGACAGCTTCGCTTAAGAGGACGGTGGTGTGCTGCCATGGCGTGTCCACCGTCATCCTTTAAAAAGAGAATTCCTTGAACACATCGGGCATCTCGCCCTGCATGGCTTGGGCTTCTTGCGACTCGTAAGTCGCCTTGTCCCACAGCTCAAAGTGGTTGCCCATGCCAAGCAGCATGGTGTCTTTGCTGATGCCAGCTGCCGTGCGCAGCTCTGGCGAGATGAGCACACGACCGGTGCCATCCATCTCCACATCCATCGCATTGCCCAAGAAGATGCGCTTCCACCACTGCGCGCTCATGGGCAAGGAGGCAATGCGCTCTCGAAACTTCTCCCACTCGGTGCGCGGGAAGATCATCAGACAGCCATGGGGGTGACGCGTGATCGTCAGCTGCCCAGCCGCGGTCGCGCTCAAGACGTCGCGATGCCGCGTTGGCACCGACAAACGACCTTTGGCGTCGAGACTCAGCGATGAAGCGCCTTGAAACACGTGAACAGCCTTTTCCCTTGGCAAACAAAAACAACAACCGCAGGAAAAGCATCAAAGGCACTTTTCACCACTTAATTGCACTTATTTGCACTGTAGCAGGAAAAACAGTTCCGACCGCCTATTTTCTGATTTTTTTCAATGAAATCAATGACTTACGACAACTTCGACAGGGAAAATCAAATCAAAAAATCGTTATAAATGAAGCACTTAGAGAAGGCTATAAAAGTGCCTTCTGAAGATCAAACAGGCATAAAAAAAGCAGACGTTTCAGTCTGCTTTTTGGGAAACAAGGGCCTTTTTCCCTCAATCGCCGAACATACGTTGCTTGATTTCGCGTCGTTCTTGCGCTTCGAGCGACAAACTGGCCGTCGGACGCGCCAACAAACGACCGACGCCGATGGCTTCACCGGTCTCGTCACAGTAGCCGTAGTCGCCGCTGTCAATGCGGTGGATGGACTGCTCAATCTTCTTGAGCAACTTGCGCTCGCGGTCACGCGTGCGCAGCTCTAAGGCGTGCTCTTCCTCGATGGTGGCGCGATCGGCAGGATCGGGCACCACCACGGTGTCTTCACGCAGGTGTTCGGTGGTTTCGCTGGCATTGCTCAGCACTTCGTTTTTCAACTGCACGAGTTTGAGTCGGAAGAATGCCATTTGGATGTCATTCATGTACTCGCTGTCGGGCATGGC